>CESL01029269.1_pt1 | contig 14750 bp, 13 predicted proteins | sample 531221 | NCBI WGS metagenome assembly CESL01 (sample SAMEA2622197, study PRJEB7988) | marine metagenome | biome: marine biome (ENVO:00000447); feature: mesopelagic zone (ENVO:00000213) & marine oxygen minimum zone (ENVO:01000065); material: "saline water (ENVO:00002010), including plankton...
AATACCAGTGGGGAAGATCTGGACGATCACTTTGAGGCGGTCCAAACGAATTCTTATGATTGCGTTACGGCTTTCGAGATTTTCGAACATCTACTCGCTCCATACAATATTCTAAAAGAGATTAAAGCTCCAAAACTTGTAGTAAGCGTGCCATTAAAACTATGGTTTGCTCCCGCCTATCGTAGCAAAATAGATCCCTGGGACCGGCATTATCATGAGTTTGAAAAATGGCAGTTTGACTGGTTGCTGGAAAAAAGTGGCTGGCAAATAAAAGATAGTATTCAATGGGCACATCCAGTGAAGAAAGTTGGATTACGCCCTATTCTTCGGAAGTTTACTCCAAGGTACTATGCGGTCTATGCTGAAAGGATCTAATACTCTATCTTAGCTGCTTACAGAAATTCCCATTTCGTGAGAATCTATATTATCATCCCCGCACATAACGAGGCAAATATTATTGGCAGAACTCTACAGTCGCTTGCTGAGCAGTCGCTGAAACCGGCAAAAATAGTGGTTGTAGATGATAATTCTACAGATTCAACTTCAGAAATTGTAGAGGGTTTTGCTGAAAAATATGACTTTATAGATCTCGTTCAGAATCAATCTTCTGCAGAACATGCTCCTGGCAGTAAGGTAATCAACGCATTCTACCAAGGCTACTATCAGCTTGACGATGATTTCGATATCATTTGCAAATTTGACGCTGACCTTATTTTTCCAGAAAATTATCTGCAAAGGATCGTTGAGATATTTGAGTCGCAACCTGGTGTTGGAATGGCTGGAGGCTTTTGCAGTGTCCAGAGGAAGGACAAATGGATTCCCGAAAATCTTACAGGCAAAGATCATATTCGTGGCGCTTTAAAAGCTTACAGCAAACATTGTTTTATACAAATAGGGGAACTTAAACCTGCTATGGGCTGGGATACTGCAGATGAACTTCTGGCTAGATTCCACGGATGGAAAGTTGTGACTGATGAAAATCTTCTGGTCAAACATCTTCGTCCTACCGGGATGAATTATTTTGAACATTCTGGTCGTAAGCAAGGAGAGGCATTCTACAGACTTCGATATGGAGTTGCTCTAAGTATGATCGCTTCAGCTAAACTTGCTGCTCTAAAGATGAATCCCTTCGCTTTTTTACATTATCTATCTGGTTTTTTTAATGCCAGAAAGAAAAAACGACCTTTTCTCGTTTCCGAAGAAGAAGGCCGTTTTATAAGAAAGTTGCGTTGGGACGCTATTAAAGATAAGTTTCTTTAATTTACCTGTCCAGTACTTCTTTTAAAGGTTTTCCGGTACTAGCATTTGGAAAAGCAATTCCCAGCATCGCTGAAATAGTGGGTGCAATATCTCTAATGTACGTTTTCTCGTAAGTTTCACCTTTCTTAATTCCTTTTCCGTAGAAAAGAAGAGGCGCATGTGTATCGTAAGCGAAACCACTTCCATGAGTGGTTCCTTTATCAGGGTATACAATATAACCAGGATCTATCACAAATACCAGGTCTCCACTACGTTTCTGATTATATCCATTCTGGATAAGTTCTCCTATCTGGTTTGAAAACGCACCGATCTGAAGTTCATTCCTCGTGAATACTCTTGATATTTTCTCCTGTTTCAATAAAAAATGAGACATTTTAGAAGTCACTTCTTCCAAACTAAAATCTTTAGCTATTAATTCATCGTAATTAAGGAAGATCTGGCTGTTGCTTATATTTTTTATAAGACTATCATTTTTGAATGTTTCAGAAGAAAATTTATTCAGTTTTTCCTTCATGGTTAATTCGTCATAATAACCAGCAGGTACTTTTTTAGACTTTAAGTAAGCAGGCACATCTACTCCACCGTGATCTGCAGTCAGGAAAACCACATACTCGCCAGCACCAACCTCAGCATCCAGATATTGTAGAACATCGGCAATATTTTGGTCCAATCTCATGTAGGTATCCTGAATTTCCTTGCTGTTCACTCCAAAGTTATGACCTACATAATCGGTACTGGAAAAACTAAGGGTAAGCACATCTGTAACATTATCCTTTCCAAGCTCTTCACCCTTGATCGCAGCTTTAGCAAATTCTGCAGTAAGATCATTTCCGAAAGGCGTAGCTTTTATAAGATCATATTCACCATTTTCTTTAGCCAGTGCTTTCAAGTCGTAAGGGAAATCTGCAGTTTCTTTTCCGTCGAAACCAAACTCAAATTCATTACGATCCACACCACTTTGCTGATACGTCATAATATCCTTCAACGGCGCCCACTCCTTTAAATAAGATTTGGCTATACCCGATTCGTTGAAATCCTGCACCCATTGAGGTAATTGCTCCATATAGTAAGAGCTGGTGATCCATTTTGCTTCGTCCTTACCATGAAACCAGTAAGCGGCATTAGCTGCGTGACCAGCTGGGAGTATTGCTCCGCGATCCTTTAAGGCTATCCCTATGGTTTTACCCTTTCCCTGAGTTTGCAGCCTGTTCTCATCACCAAAAGTGGTAGATTTCATGCGATGAGGCGACATTTTTCCAGCACGGTCTGTAGTTCCTACAGGATTCACATTATCATCACCGGCACAATAGACAAAGGAATCCTCGAACTTGTCATACCAGTTATTTCCTATGATACCGTGATTTGCTGGAGTTGTCCCGGTGAATACTGAAGCATGCCCGGGGCCGGTATAGGTAGGAACATAATTAAAATGATGATTTTTAAAGTTATAGCCATTATTAACCATTCTCCTAAATCCATTTTCTCCAAATTGATCCCAGAATCGGGTTAGGTAATCATAACGCATCTGGTCTACAACGATACCAACTACTAATTTCGGTTTTTCTTTTGTGATCTGAGAGCTAACTGGTTTAAAACTTATTAGCATCAGTAGTATGATCAAGCTTCGTTTCATTCTGTAAAAGATTAGTTTCAATTCCCAAAATTACTAAACTTGAAACGCTAAAGTTTAATTAAGCGTTAAATACTTTAGAACGAAATTTTAGTATTTTAGCTGGACAAAATTGAATTGATGACGTACCTGTACTCCATTGGGGAATACTTTATAATGCTTAAGGGAGTTTTTGGCAGAATGACCAAAGGCTCGGTTCTAAGAAATCTAATATTTAAGGAGATCAATGAGCTTATTATGGGCTCTATGGGAATTGTATCATTCCTGTCTTTCTTCATAGGTGCGGTTGTCGCGATCCAAACAGCTTTGAACCTCAACAATCCGTTAATTCCAAAATCACTGGTTGCTTTCGCAGCAAGACAGTCGATCATTCTGGAATTTGCTCCCACATTTATCTCCATTATCATGGCGGGTAAGGTTGGATCTTTTATCACTTCCAGTATTGGTTCCATGAGGGTTACGGAGCAGATCGATGCTCTTGAGGTTATGGGTATTAATTCCAAGAACTACCTTATTTTCCCTAAGATCATGGCGATGCTTACGTATCCATTCGTGATCGCCATATCTATGTTCCTGGGAATTGCGGGGGCTTATACAGCTGCAGTTTTTGGTGGTTTTGTGACTAGCGATCAATTTCTTACTGGGTTGCAGGATGATTTCATTGGCTTTCACCTTGTTTACGCTTTTATTAAAACAATATTATTTGCCTTTATTCTCGCTACGGTCCCATCTTATCACGGATATTTTATGAAAGGTGGAGCCCTCGAAGTTGGAGAAGCTTCTACCACCTCATTCGTATGGACAAGTGTGGTCTTGATCATTACCAACTACGTTATAACACAACTTTTATTAAGCTAGCAGATGATACAGGTAAAGAATTTACATAAAGGTTTTAACGGTCAGGAAGTACTAAAAGGTATCGACTATCAATTTGAGCGCGGTAAAACGAACCTAATCATCGGGCAATCTGGATCTGGGAAAAGTGTTTTTCTGAAGTGTATGCTTGGATTGTTCAAACCAGATCAGGGTGCGATAGAATATGACGGTAAACCTTACTCCAACTTTTCAGATGAAGAGCAGAGGGAATTACGAACTGAAATTGGAATGCTGTTTCAGGGTGGAGCGCTTTTCGATTCCATGACCGTTGAAGAGAATGTGATGTTCCCATTGCGAATGTTCACTAATCAGAAGAGAGGTGAAATGCGTGATCGCGTACACGAAGTATTGAAAAGAGTTAATCTCGAAGGAAACGACACTAAAATGCCTTCTGAAATTAGTGGAGGGATGCAGAAAAGGGTAGCGATTGCCAGAGCGATTGTAAATAAACCTAAATATCTTTTCTGCGATGAACCAAACTCGGGTCTGGATCCACAGACAGCCACCATCATTGATAACCTTATACAACAGCTGACTCATGAAAATGAAATTACTACTGTTGTAATTACGCACGATATGAATTCTGTATTAGAGATTGGAGAAAGAATCGCATTTTTAAAAGACGGACTACTAGCCTGGAAAGGTACTAAAGAAGATATATTCCATACTCAGGATAAAACTGTAACAGATTTCGTTTACTCTTCCAATTTATTCAAGAAAGTTCGAGAAGCTCAGCTGAAGGGGCATTAGAAATATAAAGATTTTTGGTAATTCGTAGGACTTGCAGCAGTAGTTTTCTGTTATCGCAAGTTGTGCGATTTTGGCAACTGAATTTTCGGATCAATATTTTCTTTGTCTAATAAAAACAATTTTTCCGCTTTATACCCAGTATAAGATTGACAGTTGTTCTAAACAGACCTAGTTTAATTCTACCGGTAAAAATTCTTGTTCAAGAACTTTTTCAAAAATCAACCATCATTATCTCATTCAAGTTCTATCCAATTACCAATTAGATCTTTAAGATTATTCCATTTCTTTCGCGGTATTTATTCAGCTAAATTTTATACTAGTTTCACATGAAAACTTATCCCAATCAAAATCAGTAGTAAAATCTGTCCTATTCTCCCAATTTTCTGAATTGTTTACAACTTCTTATAGTCGTATAAGTCTAAATTTTGAACTTTCACTCAGTACAGATATTTAAGTGCTCATAAACTCTTGACTAACGAACATTCTTGATCGCTACTGTATCCAGCTTTAATCGCACCTTCATCCACTGACCAAATTTATCTTGCTGAACTTTTAGCTTGTCCCCACGCAAATCTCTATCCCAGGTTACAGTAAAAGTTGGTATCGTATCAGTCTTCTGGAAATTTGTGGTCATAAGATTAGAGTAGCCTATTTCTTCAATGTCTTCATAATTGATCTTAGCTTCCTTACTCAATTCAGTAAAACTGAATTTTTCTCCGCGATATTTAGACAACTCTTTTTCGAGAAGCTCAATTCTTTTATCCTTGTTCGCCATCACTTCCTGATTCTTAACATAAAGATCTTCAAGAATACCGCTTCTCAACTGACTCGACAGCATATCCATATCCTGTGATTGATCTGCTCCCTGGTGGACTATCAGTTCAGCATCTGCCAGTGCTTCAATCTCTTTCATCTGGCTCTTCCAGGTTTCGATCGTGGCATTCGGAACAGGGTTCCCAATAAAATAGATATCAACTTCCTTATCCTTAAAATCACTGGTATTTTTGATGATTTCAGCTCCGTTATATCTTAGGTTATTTGTAATGAACTCCTCAGCCTTACTATGATAAACCTGCTCTCTTAAAAGCTTAACAAATAAAACAACACTCGGGATCATTACGATAATGGCTATAGTAGATGCAATCTGCGCGATTCTCTTCCTTCGCTTGCTATTGGCATAACGTACTAATGGAAAACCAAGTAATTTGGCAACCACAAATGTAGATAGCGCTATAAATACGGCATTAATTGAAAATAAATATAATGCTCCAAGAGCATATTCCCATTTAGCATTGGCAATACCGTATCCTACAGTACACAGCGGTGGCATCAAAGCTGTTGCAATCGCAACTCCAAGTATCACACTGGCAATGGTTCCTCTTTTCGTCTTCGCCACTATTAGCGCTAAACCACCAAAAATCGCTACCAGCACATCCAGTATGGTAGGATATGTTCTGGCTACAAGCTCCGGTGTTTCGTTCTTAACGGGTGAGATAAAGAAGTAAACAGTGGCAGTTAAAACACTAAGCCCAACCATTATTCCCAGGTTGACAAATGAACGTCTGAGTGTATCCACATCGTTTATAGCTACCGCCATTCCAATTCCTACAATAGGACCCATTAATGGAGAGATAAGCATGGCACCGATAACTACAGCAGTGCTACTTACGTTTAGACCAATAGACGCTACAAAAATGGAGAAAATAAGGATCCAGGCGTTGTGTCCTTTAAAGGAAATATCCTTCTGCACAGCCTCTACCGTAGATTCTCTATCGGTATCCGGACGTATATCCAGCAATCGGCTCAGGAAATTTCTTGCCTGGCTGCTTATTTGCTTCGCATCCTTACTAAGGTTTTCTGAAACCTTCTCTTTCGGCTCTTCCTTAAGAGCTTGTTTTTCTTCCATCTTAACCTAATTCTACACCAAATTTGTCCATCACCGTTTTACGCCATTCTTTAATCCCCTGTTCGTTGGATTTGGGAACGATCATAAGCACGTCCTTATCTTCTACGATTATATAGTCATCAAGTCCCTGAATCACTACCAATTTATTTCCAGAGGTAGAGATGATGTTATTACTTGCATCCTTCGAAAGCACTCGGGCCTTCATTAAGGTATTCCCGTCTTCATCTGCTGGTAGCTCAGACTGGACAGATGACCAGGTTCCCAGGTCATTCCAGTCAAAACTGGCAGGGATCATATATACTTTATCCGACTTTTCCATGATACCGTAATCAATAGAAATATTAGCTGCCAAATGATAGTTCTCCTTTATAAATTTTTTTTCTTCCGTAGTATTCAAGAGTTTTTCGGCCTTCGCGAACAGGTCATACATTTCACGCAAATGAGTCTTGAAATTTGCAATGATCGTCTCCGCCCGCCAGATAAAAATACCCGCGTTCCAGGCATAATTCCCTGCATCCAGAAATTCCTGAGCTTTCTTCTCGCCAGGCTTTTCAGTAAATTTAATTACTGGTTTAACCTCAGCAGCTTCATCTTTATCATACTCTATATAGCCATAACCAGTATTGGGGCTATTAGGCTGAATCCCGAGAGTGATAAGCTTATCATTATTTTCAACCTCTAAAAAGGCCTTTTCCAAAGCTGTAATGAAATCCTCCTCTTCCTTAATCCAATGGTCACTTGGAGCAACCACAATACTGGCATCTGGATTTTTATCGTAGATCTTCATGGACCCCAGTAAAATGCTGGGTGCAGTATTTCTCATAGCCGGTTCTCCAACAATTTGATCATCGTGGATCGAACTAATCTGTTCCTTAATCACATCTACATAATCTTCATTCGTAAGCACGTAGATGTTTTCCTGGGGAATTAATCTCGACAGTCTTTTAAAAGTGGTTTGAAATAGAGTTTCACCAACAGCAAGTATGTCCAGAAATTGCTTGGGAGAAGACTTCTTGCTGGCGGGCCAGAACCTGGAACCGACTCCACCGGCCATAAGGATAGCATAATAATTGTCTTTCTTGGTTCCAGTCATATTTAAACTTTTAGCAGTTCTACTTCAGCATTAGGCTGAAATAAATATTTACGTCCGGTATCAATTTCCAGACATTCAAATCTTTTTACTTTTCTAGGCCCTTTCTTGAAGGTTTTACCATTATGAATTCTGAAAATGCTACCAGAAGGGATCTCAAAAACATAGTTCTTATCATTTTCGGCATCATAGCTTTTCAATGCTACTGAAAGATGTGCATCTGTATCACTTGAAGCTTTAGGGTTTCTGAAGTGATTTGCTATCACTGGCAATAAAGAACCTGGAAAAACCTCGGGCCTGATGAAAGGTAACATTAAACTTCTAAAACAATGTTTCCATTCCTGGCCATGTGGTTTGATACTTCTTCCATATTTTTCGAAAGCTACCAGATGTGCGATCTCGTGTACTGTGGTAATTAGAAATCTATATTTATTCAAATTAGAATTGATGGTAATTTGCTGAGACCCATCTGGCATTCTCCGGTAATCTCCATGCCTGGTCACTCTTTCGTTTACAATCTTCAAATGAACCGAATGCAACCTGATCATTTCAGAAATAGGTTCCACAGCAGTAGCCGGAAGATATTTTGAAAGAATTTCTCTCATAAATTATGGAGTACTATTAGAAACCTGCATGATCTTGCCATTGTAGAACTGCTGACCGTTCTGACTAAAATCGGCTATATAACTCGCCATTTTTTCCGCAGAAATCGGTGCCTCGTAACCAGGAAAAGCTTCTTCAAGCATCTCAGTTTGAACAGCACCTAAGGCAAGAACATTGAAGGCTGGACCATTCTCTTTGTATTCTTCAGCAAGTAGCTCAGTAAGTGTAATCAGCGCTCCCTTACTTGAACTATAAGCAGCAAGTCCCGGGAACTTCATACTTCCCTGTATTCCACCCATACTACTAACATTAACAACATGTCCTCCAGTGTTCATAAATGGCAATAACTGGCGGGTAAGCTCAGCGACTCCTATCACATTCACTTTATATACTTCTGAAAAATCCTCCATGGTAGACTCAGCAAAAGGTTTATTTAAAAGTGTTCCTGCATTATTTATTAGAATATCAACTTTAGAGTCCCATCTATCAGCGATCCATTTACCAACACTTTCAATCTCAGAAACACTGGTAATATCGAATGCGAGCGCATTCACTTGGTCAAGGCATAGATTTTTGACTGGTTCATTATTTCTGGAAAGTGCCAGTACTTCGTGACCCTGTTCTGCAAAGATCTTCACCATTTCGAATCCAATTCCACGACTGGTTCCGGTAATCACAATTTTACTCATCACCCATCATTTTAATTTCTTTCTCTTCAGAATTTGCCATTTTGGTAAGTCCTGGGATTAATGCACTGATGAGCTCAGACATGAATTCCGGATCAAGTTTTTCGGCTTCATCATCTACGTGATGGTAGTAATTATAATTTGAAAAATCGAAAGTAGAAACAGTTTGTGACGGCACACCAAAGGTTTCATAGAATGGGTAGTTGTCGCTTCGTTTGAATAAGCTCATTTGCTGCGCTTGCGGCAAAAATCCAAGCACCTTCTCACCATTAGAATATTCATTGAATTTTTCAGCCAGGTTAGATTTTTCAAATCCGGTGAGATACGCCTTGTAATCTTTGGCTTTCATGGGAACTCCAATCATTTCAATATTGAACATGACATAAAGATCAAGCTCTTCAGATTTTAGTTTATTGGCAAGATGTTTTGAGCCTACCAACCCCATCTCTTCCGCAGAAAATAAAGTAAACAGGATGCTTCTCTTATTATTTTTCAGCTTAGCGAACTCTTTTGCCAGCGCGAGGACTGCAACGGTACCCGCAGCATTATCATTAGCACCATTCGCTATAGCATCGCCATCCACCGGTTTTCCTTCACCAATATGGTCGTAATGAGCTCCTATCACGATAAACTCATTTTTGAGCTTTTCGTCACTTCCCTCAAGGTATCCTACAATATTAAATCCATCGATATTTTTAACCTGAAAACTATCCCGGTAAGTTTCAAAATATGGCTTAATTCCGGCGGTTTTAAATTCTTTTTCTATAAAGCTGGCGGCCTCTTCAATTCCGGCTGTACCGGTCTTTCTGCCCAATAGATCATCTGAACTTAAGTATTCCAGATGCTCTGCAACCTCTTTACTGTCTATAACATTCTCAGTAGTTTGCGCATTACAGGATAATAATCCTGCAACTACCATTGTCAAACCAGCTATTTTACCTTTATATGTTGTATTTCTCATAAAGTTAAAGATAAAAAAATCCCGCAATTATGCGGGATTCAAATATAGTTATGACGGCTAAACTTATGCCAGCATTGTCACTGGGTTTTCCATATATGTTTTTAAAGTTTGCAGGAACTGTGCTCCTGTTGCTCCATCTACTGTACGGTGGTCACAAGCAAGGGTAAGTTTCATGGTGTTACCAACTACGATCTCCCCATTTCTAACTACAGGCTTCTCTACAATCGTTCCAACAGAAAGAATTGCTGAGTTTGGCTGATTGATAATACTTGTGAATTCTACAATCCCAAACATTCCAAGATTAGAAACAGTAAAAGTACTTCCTTCCATTTCGGCTGGTTGTATCTTTTTATTTCTAGCTTTCCCGGCAAGGTCTTTAACATTACCTCCAATTTGAGTAAGAGACATTTGATCAGCAAACTTAAGTACTGGAACTACCAATCCTTCATCGACTGCAACTGCAAATCCCATGTGGATATGATTGGCAAGTTTCATCGTGTCACCTGTCCACTGGCTGTTCACCTGCGGGTGCTTTCTTAAGGCCATTGCTGAAGCTTTGATCACCATATCATTGAAAGACACCTTAACATCAGGCATCTCGTTGATATGCTTGCGTGAAGCCATCGCGTTCGCCATGTCTACTTCTATCGTAAGATAGTAATGTGGTGCTGTAAATTTAGACTCTCCAAGTCTTTTGGCGATCGTTTTACGCATTGGAGAGTTTTTACGCTCCTCATAGCTTTCTTCACCTGCTGGAGTGTATGGCTGTACTGAAGCAGTAGTTTCTTTTGAAGAATCTGATTTTGCTTCTGTAACAGCTTCCTTCTTTTCAGCTCCTTTAAAGTTTTCGATATCTTTTTTAACGATTCTTCCATTCTCTCCGGAACCATCTACATCTGCAAGATCGATTCCTTTATCTTCGGCCATTTTCTTAGCCAGAGGGGAAGCAAAAATTCGTTTTCCATCGTTAGATGAAGAAGAATCACTCGATTTCTTATCTTCTTTTTCCTCCTTATCTGAATCTTTCGATTCGTCTTTTTGTTTTTCTTCGGAAGAATCTGAAGATTTCTTCTTGGCTGAAGTGTCTGTAGAACCATCAATGCCAGAAACATCTGTTCCTTCAGGTCCAATAATAGCTAGTAAGCTATCAACTTTCGCAGATTCACCTTCCTGGATACCGATCTTTAGAAGTGTTCCTTCATAGAAAGATTCGAATTCCATCGTTGCTTTATCTGTTTCGATTTCAGCAAGAATATCGCCTTCTTCTACTTTATCCCCTTCCTGCTTCAGCCAGGCCGCAACAGTTCCTTCTTCCATTGTATCACTAAGACGTGGCATTTTTACCACCTCAACTCCTTCAGGAATAGCTCCTGAAGAATCAGAATCATCAGAAGAGTCGTTATCTGAATCAGATTTACTCTCTTCCTTATCCTTTTTATCATTTTTCTTCTCTTCGGAATCATCATCTGAAGAATCTTTAGCCTCTTCTTTATCTTCCGAAGAATCTGAAGATTTTCCACCACCTTCAATAAGGTCTGAAATATCTTCCCCTTCTTCTCCAATAATTGCCAGAAGCTCGTCAACTGGTGCGCCGTCTCCCTCTTCAACACCTATATGAAGCAAAGTACCATCATAGAAAGATTCAAACTCCATCGTCGCCTTATCGGTCTCGATCTCTGCAAGAATGTCTCCCTCTTCTACTTTATCTCCTTTTTTCTTTAACCACTTTGCAACGGTACCCTCTTCCATGGTATCGCTCAAACGCGGCATTTTGATAACTTCTGCCATAGTTTAATCTAATTTATGTGCTAGAAATGGATAATCTTCCTGTTCGTAAACAACATCGTACATGATGTTCTTATCTGGGAAATCTGACTCATCTGCAAATTTCTCACACTCTGCCACTCTTTCCTTTACTCGCTTATCGATCTCCTTGATCTCTTTATCTGAAGCGTATTTTTTATCCTGTATGATCTTCTTCACCTTAGTGATTGGATCTAGTTTTTGATAATCGGCTACCTCATCCTTAGTTCTGTACTTCTGAGCATCACTCATAGAGTGACCTCTGTATCGGTAAGTTTTCAACTCAAGGAAAGTTGGACCGTCACCTTTACGAGCACGTGTGATCGCTTCATCCAAAGCTTCAGCAACCTTTACTGGATCCATAGCGTCTACAGGACCACATGGCATTTCGTAACCATTACCTAACTTCCAGATCTCTGTATCTTTAGAAGTACGAGCTACAGATGTTCCCATCGCGTATCCGTTATTTTCAACACAAAATACAACTGGAAGGTTCCAGTTTACAGCCATATTCAGAGTTTCATGAAGAGAACCCTGTCTAACAGCACCGTCACCCATGAAAGTTAGAGTTACGTTATCCCTTTTGTGGTATTTATCTGCAAAGGCCAAACCGGCTCCTAGTGGAATCTGACCACCAACGATCCCGTGACCCCCGTAAAATCTATGTTCTTTTGCGAAAATGTGCATAGAACCGCCAAGTCCCATAGATGTTCCAGTCTTCTTACCGTAAAGCTCTGCCATCACCCTTTTTGGATCCACACCCATACCTATTGGCTGAACGTGATTTCGGTAAGCAGTGATCATACGATCTTTCTCAAGATCCATCGCATGCAATGCTCCGGCTAAAATTGCTTCCTGCCCATTATATAAATGTAAAAATCCTCTAACTTTCTGTTGAATATAAACCTGCGCAAGCTTGTCTTCAAATTTACGCCAGAACAACATATCCTCGTACCACTTTAAGTATGTGGCTTTTGTAATTTTCTTCATCTAAAATTTATATTTAAAAGGCCAGACAGATTGGTTTTGCCGAGCGGATAACAAAAATACTATTTTCAGCAAGAAACGAAAACAGTTTTAAAGCAAAAAATTACGAAAACCTTATAGACAATTACTGTCAAAAACTAAAGGCAGAATCTCGGCAACCGATGCTGCTTTCATCACCTCTCCGGTTTCACCCATAAAATATAACTCGATAGCTTCCTTTTGCTTTACTTCGTATTCTACCAATGCCTGCCTGCAAGCTCCGCAAGGTGGTACCGGTTTGGTGATTTCCTGGTTCAAAGAACGAGCAGTAATTGCGATCTTCAGGATTCTGGACCCAGGAAACTTTGCGCCAGCATAATAAACAGCGGTTCTTTCAGCACAAAGACCAGAAGGATAGGATGCATTTTCCTGATTGCTCCCAACAACAACCTCACCGTTATCCAGTAAAATCGCGGCACCTACTTTAAATTTCGAGTATGGTGCGTATGCTTGATCTCTTACTTCAACAGCCTGCTTCATAAGATCCTGTAATTCTTCGGAAAGCTCCTGCGCAGAATCATAAACCTCGAGGCTGGTAGTAATATCTAATTTTTTCATTAGTAATTATTAAAGACAACAAAATCGGAAACCCACAGGATCCCCGATTTGTTTATAATTTGAAATGTTTTATTTAATTATTGAAAGTATCGCCAAAATTATAGCTCAAACCGAATCTAAGCGTTCCTTCCAGTGGACTAGGCACTGTAGAGGTCGAGAATAAATATGAAGCATCGATCACTACAGATTCATAAGCGAAGCCAGCTCCAAGTGCAAAGAATTTTCTAAAACCTTTTTGATCACTTTCGTTAAAATAACCTGCTCTCAAAGCAAATTTCTCCTGATACCAGTATTCCGCTCCTACTGCAACGGTCACCTCTTTCAATTCTTCTGAAAAACCATCTGGAGCATCTCCGAAAGATTCGAAAATACCACCAATGGAACTGGTTTCGTTATAAATAAGATCATCTTCAGCAGATATTTGTCCATCACCATTAAAATCCTGCGGAGTTGGAACCAGAAGTTTATTAAATTCTACGTAAGTCCCTAATTTATTATCCACATCAAAAATAAAATCAAAACCACCTCCAAGCTTTAAATTGGTTGGTATGAAGTTTTCCTGACCTGCATCATCATACTTCATTTTAGGTCCAATGTTCGCAATGTTTGCACCTAATCTCCATTGCCCGTCAAAACCTCCAAAGGTTAGATTGGCACTCTGATAATATGCGGCTACATCCACTCCAAAGGTAGAGGCCGGTCCAAGATCCTCGTTATCCTGTAAACCAAGATCAGATCGTAAGTACCGGCCGGCTACAGCCATGGAAATATAATCACTTAGCTTTAAGGAATAAGAAATATCAAAAGTAAGTTCGTTAGGATTCACAAGGATTGGCATCTGCTCGAAGATCTCTCTGGTTTCAATAGAACCAAGGCTGAAATATCTTAGCGAGGCTGCGGCCGCACTTCTATCATCGATCTTATGGAAATAGTTTAAGCTACCAAGAAAGATATCATTCACTATTTCACTGAGGTAAGGAGTATAAGAAACAGAAACTCCATTTTCACTGTTAGCAAAAGCATATTTTGCTGGATTCCATTGTTGAGAGAACACATCTGGAGAAGTAGCGACTCCCTGGTCTCCCATCCCTGCAGCTCTGGCATCTGCCGCTACAAGCAAAAAGGGAACAGCCGTAGTTATCACACGATCCCCACTATCCTCCTGTGCAAATATTGAAAAGTCGACAAGAAAGATAGTCGCGATCAATAAGATTGTAGTTTTTTTCATTTTCCTTATGAATGAATGATAAACAAATATATAGTAATATTCCTGTTAAGAAAGCACCATTTAGCTAAAATGCCTTAGACAGGGGTCGATCAGAAGCTTATGTGAGATAACTAAACCTTAAATAGTTATAACTCAATATACGACCATTTATTGCAATTTATGAGTATAAATTAAAATTACGGGAATGAAATATACATACAACTGCAATTTTTCATTTTCCTTTCCGTTTTGAAAACCAGATAATCATGAAATTCTAACAGTCTAGTAACTAAGCTTCTATAAATCATTGTTACCTATATCTATATCAGGCAGTTATAGCTTTCAGCGAGCTTTTAGAATTAACAAAATAATCTTGTACTTTTATCGTTAATTA
>CESL01135400.1_pt1 | contig 14739 bp, 9 predicted proteins | sample 531221 | NCBI WGS metagenome assembly CESL01 (sample SAMEA2622197, study PRJEB7988) | marine metagenome | biome: marine biome (ENVO:00000447); feature: mesopelagic zone (ENVO:00000213) & marine oxygen minimum zone (ENVO:01000065); material: "saline water (ENVO:00002010), including plankton...
TTATCATCATCGTCTAATAGGAAGCTTAAGCGTTGCGTAGAGATTTTAGTATTGGGAAGGTATTGATTTAAAACGTCACCTATAAGAATGTTTAATGTTTTGTCGTTTACAAATTGGGAGCCGGTGATTTCAGATTCATAGTCTAGCAAAGCTTGATCAATAAGCGCTCTAGGAGCTTGATTCTGAGCATAACTTAAAAGGGGTATCAGCAGGAGTATCCTAAATGTTCTCATAATACAGGTATTTGATGGTTGGTTAATTCCATGTCATAAAGTACTTTTTTTACAGCCGCTTCACCATCCCCAATACCGGGTATTTTCCCCCATTTTGAAGAGAATACGGAAATCCTCATTAGAAGTATTTTCTTTAATAATATATTTGAGTAAAGACTAAAGAGTAGTATCTTTTCAGCATCTACCTATTTTTATGGCATTTAACGAAGACTCCAGAGTTAAGCTTCCTTCCATATTGCATCTAACACAATTGGGATATGACTACATCTCCCTAAAGACTGCTGTTTGGGATAAAGACACCAATATATTTACAGAGCTTTTTAAAGCATCCATTAGCCGAATAAATAATGATTTACCTAGTGATGAGGTAAACAGGGTATATCAGGAAGTCAGCTTGAAACTTGAGAATGAAGATTTAGGAAAGGCTTTCTACGAAATGCTTACGGCAACATCTGGAGTTCGACTTATTGACTTTGATAATTTTAGTAATAACAGTTTTCACGTTGTAACAGAGCTGATCTACAAGAATGGGGAGGACGAGTTTAGACCGGATGTGATCTGTTTAATAAATGGAATGCCGCTCGTGTTTATTGAGGTCAAGAAGCCTAATAACAGAGATGGTGTTATTGCTGAACGGGATAGAATCAATCGACGGTTTCAGAATAAGAAGTTTAGGAATTTTGTAAACCTTACCCAGTTTATGATCTTTTCTAACAATATGGAATATGACGAAAATGAGATCCAACCGTGGCAGGGAGCCTTTTATGCCTCACCGTCGTACTACAAACCCATATTCAATTACTTTAGAGAAGAGTTAGGATTTAACCTTACGCAAACCTTGAAGCCGCTAAAAGTGGAGGTAGAGGATTTTATACTCAAGGATACCAACTATCAGGTTATAAAGAACAGCCCCGAGTATAATACAAATAAGAATCCCAACTCACCTACCAATAGAGTACTTACCTCTTTGCTTTCTAGAGAACGCTTAAAGTTCTTCTTAAAGTTTGCACTAGCGTATGTGAATGAACCTAGTGGGATTCAAAAACATATTATGCGCTATCCTCAGTTTTTTGCCACCAAGGCTATTGAAGAAAAACTGGATGAAGGCATACGCAAGGGAATCATTTGGCATACACAGGGTAGTGGTAAGACAGCTTTAGCATATTACAACACCCACTTTCTAAAACACTATTACCAGAAGAAAAAGGTAATCCCAAAGTTCTATTTTATTGTAGATCGTTTGGACTTACTAACGCAAGCACGTGATGAATTTACCGCACGGGGTTTAAAGGTACATACGGTTAATTTTAAAGAAGAGTTTGTAGCCGATCTCAAGAAAACCACAGCCATAAACAATGATAAGGGTGAAACGGAAATCACGGTAGTTAACATACAGAAGTTTGCAGACGATCCTGAGCTTGCTCAAAAAGAAGATTACAATCTGTCCATACAACGGGTTTACTTTTTAGATGAGGTGCATCGCAGTTATAATCCGGAAGGTAGCTTTCTAGCAAACCTTAAAGAGAGTGATGGCAACGCCATTAAGATAGGGCTTACAGGTACACCGCTTATTGGTAAGGACTTGAAGTCAAAACAACTCTTTGGGGATTATATTCATAAGTACTACTACAATAAATCCATTGCAGATGGCTATACCCTACGATTGATACGAGAAGAGATTGCAACCGAATATCAAATAAAGCTTCAAAAAGCTTTAGATCAAATTGATATATTAAAAGGAGGTATCGATAAAAAAGACGCGTATGCACATCCATCATTTGTGGAGCCTATGCTGGATTATATCGTTGATGACTTTGAGCGTTTTAGAAGTATTAAAGATGATGCGGATCTTGGCGGAATGGTAATCTGTGATAGTAGCGAACAGGCAGAGGAACTCTACAAGATATTTAAAGAGAAATATGGCGTAGGCTTTCAGGATATAGAAAACACACAGGAGCAAAAGGAACTTAATATAGCTGCCGAAGAAGGAGCAAGTTATAAAGCTAAGCGAAAAGCTGCTTTTAAACCTAAAGTAGCAGCGTTAATATTGTATGATTCAGGTACTAAGGATGACCTAGGCCGTTGGAGGGATGCATTTAAAGCGGGTAAGGTAGACTTTCTCTTTGTTTATAATATGTTGCTTACCGGTTTTGATGCAAAGCGTTTAAAGAAGCTGTATTTAGGGCGTGTGATAAGAAAACACAATTTACTACAAGCCCTAACCCGAGTGAACCGTACATATAAAGATCACCGGTACGGCTATGTGGTTGATTTTGCTGATATCTCTAATGAGTTTGATGCGACCAATAGAGCCTATTTTGATGAGTTACAAGACACGTTGGGAGATGAGATGGAAAATTACTCCAATCTCTTTATGTCTCGAGAAGAAATGCTCAAATCGATACAGGCCATAAAAGAGACACTGGTAGATTATGATCTAAAGAATGCAGAGGTATTTCAGCAGCAGATCTCTCAGATTGATGACCGCAAGACGATGCTTGAAATAAAAAAGGCATTAGAGGATGCGCGTTCGCTGTACAACATCATTCGTCTGGTAGGAGAATATGAGCTGTTAGAAGAACTTGACTTTAGACAGTTAAATACCTTACGCAATGAGGCCGGTAACCGTTTGCAGCTTATCAATGCCAAAGAAGCTTTTGAGCATAATGAGGAAATGAGCAATCTGCTTAATGTGGCGCTTGAAGACATCTTGTTCAACTTTAAAAAGATTGGTGAGGAAGAACTGATTTTGGCTGATAAGCTTAAAGATATCCTTAAAAAGACCCGGGAAGGACTGGCGCATAATTTTGATACTAAAGACCCGGAGTGGGTGAGTTTATATGACGAACTTCGCAGGCTATTTGAAAATAAAAATTTAAATGAGGTAAGCCAGGAAGAAATGCAGGCGAATATGCATTCGCTAAAACAGATTCACAACAAGGTAAAGGAACTGAATCGTAAGAATAATTTGCTCAAGGCGAAATACGATGGTGACCCCAAATATGCACGTACGGAGAAACGCTTACTAGAAGCGGGTAAACCCTCTAAAATAAAGTCGCAGATTATGGAAGCTTTACAACGCATCAAACTGCAAACCGATCTTACGGTGTTACAACGGCAGGATAGTTTAAACAATGAAAACTATTTTACCAAGGAAGTTGCCCGAATGGTGATGAAAGCGTTTAACGAGACTTTAAAACAACGACTCGATTATGACACGGTGATGTTTATCTCTGATGTGATTGTTAAGGAATATCTAGACGAGTACTACGAACGTCCCGCTTAACTGGATTGTCAGGCTGAGCATTTCGACAAGGCTCAATACAGGCCTGTCGAAGCCACTATTCAATGATAAAATAATAAAAAGACCCTTATTCAATTTATGATTGTATAAGACAAAATATAAACTAAATAATGACCCTAGAAAATAATAATAAAACTAAAGCGCTAATTGATGACCTAAAGGCAGTTTGTGCCAATAACGGTCTGGGCAATAGTAGCAGTGAGTTTGATATCATCACGCAGGCTTTTTTATATAAATACCTAAACGATAAGTTTACCTACCAATTAAAAAGAGTACGACCTGATCTTACGAAAGTAGAGAACTGGCAGGAGGAATTACTTAAGATGGATGAAGACGAGTATCGTCTTTTAGAATTGGAATTAGAAACCAATGCTGCGTTTTTATACCCACGGCATTTAATCACCAATGTGTTTAACAGCCAAAATGATAATGACTTTGCCAAAATGCTGGATGACACTTTGCTGGATATAAGCCAGATCAACAACCAGATATTCTCCGTAACTACAGGTGGCGGCTCTAAGATACAATTGTTTGATCGGATTACCGAGTTTGTAAAAGATGCTAGTTTACGAGACAATTTTGCGCGAGCGATCATCAACAAACTGGTAGATGTAAACTTTGAAGCAATTATGGAAGAAGGCTTTGACTTTTTCTCTACCATCTTTGAATACCTGATTAAAGATTACAACAACGACTCTGGTGGGAAGTATGCGGAGTATTATACACCACAAGCAGTCTCTAAAGTAATGGCTGCGATCTTAGTGCCAGAGCCTACCGATAACGTGACCATTTACGACCCGAGTGCGGGGAGCGGGACCTTATTAATGCACCTGGCGCACGCTATTGGTCCAAAAAAATGTACCGTATATTCTCAGGACATCTCGCAAAAATCTTCAAACCTTTTACGATTAAACTTAATTTTAAACGATCTGGTACACAGTATCGGTAATGTGATACAGGGTAATACGATGACCGCCCCGTATCACCGCGAACACGGCAAGTTGCGCAAGTTTGATTATATCGTAAGCAACCCGCCGTTTAAGCTAGATTTTAGCGATGATGTTGATGAGCTGAAGAAGAAAATAAACCAAGACCGTTTTTTTGCAGGGGTTCCCAATGTGCCTAAAAAAGCAAAAAATAAGATGGCGATTTATAGTATGTTTTTACAACATATTATGTTTTCATTAAGTGAAAAAAAGGGGAAAGCTGCAGTAGTAGTGCCTACCGGCTTTATTACGGCGCAATCGGGGATTGACAAGAAAATACGCCAACAGCTTGTGGAGCATAAAATGCTTGCGGGTGTGGTGAGTATGCCTTCTAATATTTTTGCCACTACAGGTACCAATGTTTCTATCGTATTTTTTGACAAAGCTAATGATGGTAAAGTCGTCTTAATTGATGCCAGTAATCTGGGTACCACAGTCAAAGAGGGCAAGGCCCAAAAAACGCTACTCTCAGAAAAGGAAGAGCAACACATCATCAATACCTTTATCAATAAGGAAGCAGTAGATGATTTTTCTGTAGCAGTAGATTACGAAGAAATTAAAGCCAAAAACTATTCCCTAAGCGCCGGGCAATATTTTGAAGTAAAGATTGATTATGTGGATATCACTGCCGAAGAATTTACTTCTAAAATCAAGAATTTTGATGATAATCTACAAGGTTTATTTGCAGAGAGTGATACGTTACAGAAAGAAATTCAAAGTAATTTGAAATCCTTATTGCTAAATGAATAAACCAGTTTTAAAAAAGGTAGGTGAAGTATGTAGATTTGTTGGTGGCAGTCAGCCACCTAAAAGTATATTTTCTTCCGAAATGAAGGATGGTTATGTTAGACTTATTCAAATTAGAGATTATAAAACTGACAATTTCAAAACTTATATACCTAAAGAGACTACTAAGAAATTTTGTACAAAAGATGATATTTTGATTGGAAGATATGGTCCTCCAATTTTTCAAATATTAAGAGGTATTGAAGGAGCATATAATGTTGCTTTAATGAAAGCTATACCTAAAAAAGACATAACTAATGATTATCTCTATTATTTCTTAACGCAAAAAAGCCTATTTGAATATATTAATGCATTGTCCCCAAGAACAGGAGGTCAAACGGGTGTAGATGTACCAATGCTTAATGAATATCCAATATTACTACCAGAGAAATCTAATCAAAAACAAATCGCCAAAGTCTTATCAGATTTAGATGCCAAAATAGAAGTCAATAACAAGATCAATCAGCAGTTAGAAGCGATGGCCAAGATGGTTTATGACTATTGGTTTGTACAATTCGATTTCCCGATGCCCGAGGACTATGCATCATCTATTGGGAAACCGGAGTTGGCGGGAAAACCGTATAAAACCTCCGGGGGTAGAATGGTTTATAATTCTGAATTAAAGCGAGAGATTCCTGAGGGGTGGGAAGAAGGTACAATTTTGAATTGTGCGGATTTGTTAGGAGGTGGTACCCCTAAAAAAGAAATACCTAAATATTGGAATGGTGAAATACCTTTTTTTACACCTACAGATACAGAAAACAATGTGTTTTGTCTTAAAACAATCTTATATACTAATGAATTGGGGATTAGCAGTAGTAGCACGAAATTATTTGATAAGGGTACTATTTTAATTACAGCTAGAGGAACAGTAGGTAAAATTAATATTGCAGGAAAGCCTATGGCTATGAATCAATCTTGCTATGCTTTAAAACCTAAAACAAACTTTAGTTCAGAGTTTATTTATTTCCATACCGATCAGATTGTTAAATATTTAAAAGCAAAATCTAGTGGATCTATTTTTAAAGCGATAGTAACCAACGATTTTAAATTTACTCCTACAATAGTTCCTGATGTTGAAATTGTAAAGTTGTATTCCAAACGAATTAGTTCAATGTTTGAAACAATTTTAAATAATAAGAAACAGAATCAAAAACTTGCTGAACTCCGGGATTGGTTATTACCTATGTTGATGAATGGGCAGGTGCGCGTAGCGCATTCCCTTGAAGAAGGGAATCCTAGAGAAGCTTATGATGTGGTTGAGGATGTGGTGAGTGGTCCCGATAGCTATCGGGAAGCTGCGGAGCGTGATGGTAAATATGGGGAGGGATGAGGTTAGTAGCAATTTATATACTTGAACATTATTTATATGATGGACCACAAACTATAAATCTCATAGGAAAATATTTTTATGCTTTTGAGAAATCTAAAAAGAAACTAGTAATAACTAGAACTAAAAACAAAGATTATATTGCGGGCCTTCATCAAGACGGAATAAGTGAAATTTCTGCAATTGTAGGAGCTAATGGTAGTGGCAAAACAACTCTTTTTTCAATCATAAATAAAAATAACGATGATACTAGAGCAATCTTAATTTATGAAAATAGTGTAGACGAGATTGTTATAGAAAATAGAACAGGTCGTATTGATGAATATGGCAATATTTCTGATAAGAATAGTTTAGATGTTTTTTTTAACGATATCAAAATTCAAAATACCGTCAATATTGATATTCCTGTTCTTTATTATTCTCCTTTAGCTGACGAAGATCTCACTAGATTTGATTCTCCCATATCAAAAACTTCACATTTCAAATCTACGCTATTAGAATATCATTTAGATAATGTGGAGCGTTCGCTGATGTTAATGACAGATGAAATTGCAGATGAAATAAAACAGATATACCCTGAACTTCCTCTATATGATTTTTTAGAAATACGATCTAAGCCTCTGTACAAAAGGGATTTAAGAAATGTTTATGGCGGCTTCAAAACTGAAGGTGATTTAGAAAAGGCTCAAAAAGTAAGCTTAGATAAATTGTGGGATACCTATGAGAATAAGGCTGAAGACAAAGAACATTTAGTGCACGAAAATCAGCATTTCTTCAAAGATGTAGAAGTAAATATACTTTCCTATCTAATTATAGACGGTACTTCAATGCAGACGGCCTTTAATGGTACTTATGAAATCTCATTTGAAGACATTATTCAAGTGAAAGACTTTTACAAAAAGCTAGATCATTTTTTCTTTCACAAACTAGCATACATAGATAAATATATTTATAGAAAATTATGGGAATCTTATAATGGCAACGACTATCACACATTACTTTTTGTTTTTGAAACGACCAACTTTGATGAGGAGTTAATTGAACAAAAGGAAAGTTTACTAGCCAGAATTAGTGAAATAAAAAGTAAGACTAAAAGTTTGTCATCAAATGAATTAGGGGACTACGTGTCTAATAATTTAGATTCAATAATTGTTGATGAAATAAGAGGTGAAGAGTTTGAACAAATACGTGAAAATTTGTCAAAATATATTGATCACTTATTTATTAATTATGATGATCTAGATAATGAGAGCTTTAATAAGAAAGTTGAATCAGACTTAGAGGAAATTGAGAAAGGGATTACAAAATCATTTGATGAGATATTTCGATCAAGATATGAAATTATAGATCAACTGACATCGGTAGCAAAACGTACCATTACTCTCTTTGATTCAATTAAAAAATTATATCTCTTATTAGAATCAATCATAAATAAGAGAGGCTTCAGCCTAAATCAAGGATGTATCAGTGTAAAACTTAAAGAGGTTGATTTTGATATTTTTAAAAGGGTTATACAACTGTATAAAAGAGTAATACAGGCGTTAAATAGTAATTCAGTAATAGATGCGCAACTTATCGAATTTCGCCCCAATAAAAGACTATCGTTTGGTGAGAAGTCTTTGATAAATCTTTTTAGTAGCCTCTATGAGTTCACTATAAAAAAGTATCATCATTTACGTCGTAAAGAACATTACATTTTATTATTAGATGAAGCAGACTTAGGCTTTCATCCACTTTGGAAAAAGAAATATATAAATGTAATTTCAAAAGTAACTCCTTTAATATTTAGCAAACTAAATGAAGGAGTCGATAATGGCAAGAATCCAAATTTAGAAAATCGCAAGATTCAAATAATTATTTCAACCCATGATTCTTTAACCCTTTCAGATATACCTAACTACAATATAACTTACATCGATAAAGTTTTCGATGATTTATCAGACCGATCCAAAATATTATCAATAGAGGAGAAGCCATCAAAATCCTTTGGAGCTAATATTCACGATTTGTTGGCAGATAGTTTTTTTCTTAAAGATGGCTTTATGGGCGAGTTTGCCAAAGAAAAAATTGACGAGATAATAAAATGGCTCAACATAAAAATTATTCATAACAAGCTAAGCGAAGATTCTATGAGGGAGGATTTAAAAGAACAGCTTAACAAAGAACAGTTAGAGTTATTTGAAAACTACAAAGCAATATCTAAAAAATATTGTTTGCAGGTAATAGAAATAATAGATGAGCCTTTACTTAAAAATGTTTTAGAGGAAATGTATGCCACTGCTTTTCCTGAAGATAATGAAGAAATAGAAGAAAAAATCAGAGCTTATGCCCGTAGATTAGGTAGAAATGATATAGCTGACAGTTTATGATTTATTTAGGAGAACAAACCAAAGCAAAAAATATTTATGCAAAGGAGGCGATTTGTTGGTTGGGTATCAAGATCAAAGGGCGTAAAAGTAAATCTAATATCCTAGGTTATGTATGCGATGATTCAGGTTGTGTACATTGTAATAGCTCAATGAAAAAAAGGGGAAGTATAGCTCAAAATTTTCGAGATTTATTTACAACCGAACATATACGAACATTAATAGTTGGTAAGCCTCAAGATCTAATTAGATTATATGATGAATTATTAAAGGATTATTTAGACCTTGGTAAAACTGAGGATGATTTTAAACGTAATGCGAAAAAATTAATTGTTTTATCTGGGTACAAGGGTTGGTTTCTGAATAAAGATAAGTATGATCAAAAAGTTAAATGGAATTATAGGCTTGCAAAATTACTTGACCATCATACTTGTCTATATTGTAATCGTGAATACATATTTACTTACATAAATGACAAAGGAGGCAAGGGAATGGTACCTCAATTTGACCATTGGTTCAACAAAAGTGATTATCCTTTATTAGGATTGTCTTTTTATAATCTCGTACCATCTTGCGCGACTTGTAATACAATTAAGTCTTCTGTCAAACTGAATCTCGAAGACTATCTGCATCCTTATTTAGATATTAATATATCCAATTCGTACTATTTTAATTTTCTTATGGATTCAACAGATAATCCATATATATCATTTCGCGAAAATCATCCTCACAAAAAAGGTATAAAAACTATAGAGGCAATTAATCTTCCTTTAATATATAAAGGTCATTCTAATAAGGAATTAAAAGATTTATATGACTTAAGATTTAAATATCCTGATAACTATTTGAAAGTTTTATTAGAGAAAACTTTTAGTTCTACTATTTCAATTTCAAAACAGGATCGTTATCGTTTAATTTTTGGGATTGAACTGGAAAAGGAGGATTATCATAAAAGAATAATGAGCAAATTCAAAAATGACATTATAAAAAAATTATTAAAAATTGAATAATATTCAGAATGACTTTTCACAAAAATATTCTTGAAATTTTACTATCGTACCGTAAAGAACACCCTGATTTTAATTTTATATGCCGACAAAGAGACAGAAATGGTAAGTTTTCACAAGGTTATTATTTTCAAGGCAATGATGATTATGCTTTTGTAGGTATTATAGATAGGAGTGGAGGTGCAAATATGACTCGTAGCGGTGGACTCGTAGCTTATCCTGTCGATAAGCATTATGAATTTCATTTTGAAATTGTACATAAAGGTGAGAAAAACCAAGAGTTACTAGATTTTTATAAGAAGCTGAGATCAGTTTTTATAGGGGGCAGTGAAATGGAAGGAAATGAAAAATATATTTTCCAGGGGGGCGCTTTTAGTCAGGAAAATCCAAAGGATTTATATGACTTTTTAAATAAGTATTATCCTCAAATTCAAGAAGTATGTAAAGATTCAACTTTTAAAGATTTAATAATATCAGATGATAAGTTTGAAAAAATAATGAGTAATGTGAAGGGTTATTTTTCGAAACCTAATCACTGGTTATTTCAAGGAAATCCTGAAATATATAACATAACTGCAGCATTAAGAGGAGGACATTTAAAAAGTTGGAAGGTTGCGGCTCATCGTGATAATATCAAAAAGGGAGATAAAGTTATTCTTTGGCAGACGGGGAGATCAGCCGGATGTTATGCATTAGCTGAAGTTGTAAGTGATGTAAAAAAAATAGAAGAAGAACCATTTGAAATCCAACATTACCTTGTAGAAAATGAGAAGCGAGATGAATTTAGGGTCAAGATTAAGATTACTGATTATTCCGCTGACAATCCAGTGTTGTGGAAAGATATAAAAGAGGCGCCTGAACTTTCAGCATTTAAGGCAGGTAATCAGGGAACAAACTTTACAGCCACTGAATTAGAATATATTTTCTTTAAAAACAAAATTAGGGCTAAAATGGATAGCAGTGAAATCAAGGATTTAAGGTTTATTGAATATCCTTTAAACCAAATTTTATACGGACCACCAGGTACAGGCAAGACTTACGCGACTAAAGAAAAAGCTATACGTATAGCTAATCCTGATTTTTTTAACTCTGCAGTAAAGAAATCAAGAGAAGCAATTGTGCAAGAATACAATCGACTATGTGATGCTGGGCAAATTGTTTTTACTACGTTTCATCAATCCTTAGGTTATGAAGATTTTGTAGAAGGTATAAAACCTGTAATGAATGGTAAGGAATTATCATATCAAATTGAGGCGGGTATTTTTAAAAGTATTTGTGAAAAAGCAGAAAATGACTGGCAAGCTTTAACAAAAGGTAGCGATATACATTTACCTTTTGATGAGGCTTTTATTAGACTTAGAGAAGAATGGGAAGAAGATAATACTATTCAATTTTCATTAAAGACTACTGGAAATGAATATACAATATTAGATTTTACAGACACATCAATTCATTTTAAAAAGGCTAGTGGTGGCACAGGTCATACATTAAGTATAGCAACTTTAAGAAAGGCGTATCACGGTGAAAAGAAAATAAACCCAACAGGAGTAGGTATATATTATCCGGGAATCATTGCCAAACTTAAATCGTATGAAGGCAATTCTGAAATTAGTAAAAAGCCTTTAAAATCATATGTTTTAATAATTGACGAAATTAACCGAGGAAATGTTTCATCAATATTTGGAGAGCTTATTACATTATTGGAGTCTGATAAGAGACTAGGAGAGAAAGAAGAAATCAAATTAAAACTTCCATATTCTAAGAATTCAATGGTTGATTTTGGTGTTCCACCAAACCTGTATATAATCGGCACAATGAACACTGCAGACCGTAGTGTTGAAGCTTTAGATACGGCATTGCGCAGACGCTTTTCGTTTGAAGAAATTATGCCTAAACCAGAATTACTATCTCCTGCCTATCAATATTGGGAATTGCTTTGGGAGTATAAGGATGTGATGTGGGAAGATGCAGAGTTCAAAGAAAAAGAGAAATTATTTTTTGAAACGAGCGGTGCAAGTGATGATTTAATACAGGAGCGTAAGGTTATCTGGACAGCTTTTGAAGCTCAAGGGCGTATTCAGGATCAGGTAAAGCAGTTTGCAAAGTATGAGTTTAAAGGTTTGAGATTAGACCTTATTTTAAAGACTATAAATAAAAGAATTGAGGCACTTCTGGATCGCGACCATACTATTGGCCATTCCTATTTTTTTAAAGTGAAAAATGCTACCAATAAAGAAGAAGTACTCAAGCAAGTGTTTAAGGATAACATCATACCGTTGCTTCAGGAATATTTTTATGGGGATTACAGTAGAATTGGTTTAGTATTAGGTGAAGGCTTTATTGAAGTTCTACCAGTAGTAGAAAAGAATTTATTTGCGAAATTCAATAAAAATAGTAATGACGTTGAGGTAAGCGAATCCTTTAAAATCAAGACCATTGATGATAATTTTAATATCGCAATGGCTCTTGAAAAATTGATGAATCATGCGTAATTCAAAATGCATACAGGTATTTGAATACGAGCATCTTAGAGTTGGGACTATAAAGGATTCGGTTGAGTTCAAAAAAAAGCATTTTAGAGCCTTAGTCAAATTAAATGAGCTACACGGCAATAAATACTTTACTGTAGGTCTAGACAAAATCACTTTTAAACAGTATGTAGGCGTTTTACAGGTAGATGATGTCTGTATAGAAGTATTACCTAAGGCAGACCGCTCGAGTAAAAATGAAGACGCTTGGCAAAAAGCTTTAATTGAGATGCTACGGGTAACAAAAAGGCTTAAAGTAAATCAGGTTGATCACGCCAATGTTACTAAGCAAAGTAAGCATCTGTTGGATATTTATTTTGAGTGGTATTTAAAGGAGGTGCAAAAGCTTTTGCATCAAGGACTGATCAAAAATTATTACCGTAAACAAGGCAATCTGAACACATTAAAAGGAAAGCTGGTTTTTGCAAAACAAGTATCTCAAAATTTAGTTCATAAAGAACGCTTTTACACAGAGCATCAGGTGTATGATAAAGACCATCTAATACATCAAATTTTAAATCAGGCCCTTTGCATAATTGAGCAATTTACACGCGGGGGTTATCTTTATGGAAAGTGTAAAACCATCCAATTGGATTTTCCAAAAGTGAAGTCTATAAATGCAACTGCAGCGACTTTTGATAAACTGGTATTGGGTCGTAAAGAACAATCCTATACCACGGCTTTAGAAATCGCTCGCCTTATCATACTCAATTTTGCACCCAATGTGAAAAGTGGATCAGAAAAGATGATCGCCTTGCTGTTTAATATGAACAACCTATGGGAAGAGTATATTCTAGTCCAGCTTAAAAAAGCATTTCGGGATGATGAGGTTCAGGTTTTGGGACAGCGTAGTAAGAAGCTATGGAACGATATAAGCATACGTCCTGATATTGTAATTAAGAGAGGGGAGAAGACTGCAATGATTATTGATACTAAGTGGAAAATCATTGATTATAACAAACCGTCTACAAACGACTTGCGACAGATGTATGTGTACAATGAATACTGGCAGGCACCGGTGGCTTTGTTGCTGTATCCCAGCACGCAGGGAACAAAAGTAGATGTCAGTCCTTTTAAAGAAATAGAAGGTATTCCCAAGCAGCGATGTGGCTTAGCCTGGGTCAATGTGTTAAATGAAGACAAAGAAAATACAATCAATCGTGAATTGGGAACAACTTTTAAAGCTAAGATTGAAGAGGTTTTAAGGAAGCTTAATAGAGATGAAGAAATGAAAGGTTTTTTAAAGATTGAACAGTGATTTCTCGACTGCCCCTTCGACAAGCTCAGGATGACAGCTCGAAATGACATTTTGATTCTAAGTAAAGTTTTTGAGCAAAATATAGATCATCTAATAACCCCAAATGAACAAACCCACCAAAACCCCCTGGCCTACCAAAGACGCCATGCAGCAGGTATATGCCAAGAAGCTGTGGGGTAGCGGGAATACCGACTTTTATTCCGGTGCAGGTTCGCACGATACCGAGACGGTACAGACTTACCTAAAAGCGGTGAGTAGCTTTTTTAAAAGCTTAGAAAATCCGCCCGTGGTTTGTGATCTGGGCTGTGGTGATTTTAATGTCGGTAAGGAGTTGGTGCCTTACACCCAAGCCTATAAAGCCGTAGATATCGTACCGGAGTTGATCGCGCATAATAAAGAACTATTTAAAAGCAAAAAACTCAGTTTTGACACCATCGATCTTGCTAAAGATCCCTTGCCCGAAGGCGACTGTGCCTTACTGCGCCAGGTATTGCAACACCTCTCCAATGCAGAGATTGCGTCCATCATCAACAAGTTATACGCCTATCGCTATGTGATCCTTACCGAGCACCTGCCCGATCAGGAGTTTACCCCCAATATTGATATCATTTCCGGACAAGGCATCCGACTTAAAAAACACAGTGGGGTTGATCTGTTAGCACCACCTTTTAATTTTAAAGTAAAAGCAGCCAAAGAGCTGTTGTCCCTACCGGCTCCGGGAGTTAAAGGTAGGCTCGTTACGACTTTGTATACGGTGGTTTAGGGTTAATGCGTGAGGATTTTTAGAGGATTATTTCTATCCGGTAATCTTACTTTACTCGCATAATTTTTGTTTACGAGAGCTAGGGAGTCTTATGCCTTCATTTTGAGCAATGTAACTTACTATTAATGCATCTTACTTTTCTTTGCCTCTCCAAAGAAAAGTAACAAAAGAAAAGAGC
>CESL01111157.1_pt1 | contig 14616 bp, 14 predicted proteins | sample 531221 | NCBI WGS metagenome assembly CESL01 (sample SAMEA2622197, study PRJEB7988) | marine metagenome | biome: marine biome (ENVO:00000447); feature: mesopelagic zone (ENVO:00000213) & marine oxygen minimum zone (ENVO:01000065); material: "saline water (ENVO:00002010), including plankton...
TGGCTAATCGTGCCATACGCCGTAATAAGAAGAAATCGCGATTCCTGCAGGTGAATGATATTGTAAGTGCTACAGATATTCCTTCGGTATCACTTATTGCGCCTGCTTACAATGAAGGTCTTACCATAATTGAGAATGTAAAAAGCTTATTATCCATTCAATATCCATACTACGAGCTCATCCTGGTAAATGATGGAAGTATAGACGATTCACTGGAAAAACTCATCAAGGAATTTAAACTGGAGAGAAGAGATGCGACCTTTATTACGCAGCCAATTCCTACAGCGACCGTTAAATATGTCTATAAGAGTACGCTTTCGAAGTACACGCATCTAACCGTACTCGATAAAAACAATGGTGGGCGTGCAGATGCCCTGAATGCCGGGATCAATTTTGCAACATCAGAACTGGTGGTTTGTACAGATGCAGATTGTATCATCGAGCAGGATGCCTTGCTTAAAATGGTTAGACCTTACCTGGAAGAATATCACAGTGAAATAATCGCCTGTGGTGGAGGAATTGGAATTGCGAATGATTCGGTAGTAAAGAACGGGGTGATGAAAGAACTGCGTTTGCCTAATAATCTGGTGCCTATGGTACAGGTCGTCGAATACATTAGGGCATTTCTGTTAGGTAGAATGGCCTGGAGTGAGATAAACGGACTCATGCTCGTATCTGGAGCCTTTGGAATGTATCCCAGGAAGAGGGTGATCGAGGTAAGTGGATTTGACGCAAAAACAGTTGGAGAAGATCTTGAGTTATGTATTCGCTTAAGACGTTTGATGGAAGAAAAGGAATTACCCTATAAAGTGGTTTATTTACCGGAAACCTTATGCTGGACAGAAGGGCCGCCAGATTATGATATTTTAATTAAGCAACGGGATCGCTGGGCCAGGGGACTTTGGGAAACCCTAAAGATACACAGGAAATTGTTTTTTAATCCTAAGTATCGTTACATGGGAATTTTCTATTATCCTTACTGGCTGTTTTTCGAGTTTGGAGCGCCTATTATAGAATTTCTGGGAATCATTTGTATTATCGCTTTTGCTTTCTTCGGAATGATCAATTGGACAATGGCAGTGCTATTGTTTACAGCAGCTTACATTGTAGGATGTATCTTTTCCACCGCTGCTATCTTCATGTATGTCAAGAACTTTAATCATTACACCAAGCCCAAGCAGGTTATAGAACTGCTTCTAGCTGCTTATCTCGAACCATTCCTCTATCATCCAATACTGGTATATGGACAAATGAAGGGTTATTACAAGAAGGTCTTCCGTATAAAATCTGGTTGGGGTACGATGACCAGAAAAGGATTTAAAGTTTCCGACACCTAGAATCTATAGCGATAGCCAACGTTACCAATGAATTGATCACCTTGTCTGTTTGAAGTAATATCTTCGAACAAATAACCGCCACCTACCTGGAAAATATGATGAGGTCCAATGGTGAAATTCAAGCCAAGATTTGAATAATATGCTTCAAGAGAGGGATTCTCTTGTACTTGCGTAAAAATTGTGGTTTCATCTGGCGAGATACCCGTTCCAAGTCTTAAGAAGAAGAAATTATCTGCATCATTAAGATAGTAACGAACATTTAACTGGTAGTTCTGGGTTAACTGATCATTGATTTCCGGCCCAAGGAAAACTCTGGTGTTGATATAGAATTTACCTTTATACATCGTAAGTCCCAGAATTCCGGAGTAATAATCTTCATCTGAGAAATGTAGTAATCTCGCTCCGGTTTCCAGTTCAAAGATCGAGAAGATATTTACAAATAAAGAGGCGCTGGTTCTAAGGTCTGGATATAAAGTTCCGTCTGAAATTCCTAGGTTTAGAAATGCATAAACCTTATTGCTGAAAACAGGGTAAGATTCCAGCTCATATAAAGTACTTTGGTCATAACCACGATCTATATAATTTACCCGGGCGATCACTGCACTGCTGTTGAAATAATGCTGAAACTCCGGGCTAATGGTTTGCCAGTTATCACGATTATATTCGTCGCTAAAATAAATATATTGATAATTTACTCCAATCTCATCTCTAATGGTTCTCTTTAATATATTCTGAAGGACATATCGCTTGTTTTGATCCAGTTCACGATTATTAAAAAGGTCTAAAGCGATCTCTCTGGACGCTCTTTTATCCTTATTCTGAAGTAAAAGTTCAGATTTGAGGATAAGCATATTCGCACTTAAACTCTGTGTTTTCTCCAGTTGTTCAAGGTAAGCTAAAGCATCTTCAGGATCCTTTAATAATTTGGTATGGCGAACGGTAAGTTCTCTAACACCTGGATAATCCTGGGCATTCTGCATGAGAAATTCAAGATCTGTAGTAGCCTGAACAATACTATCCAGCGCCCATAAATTCCGAACCCTTAAAATTCTGATATCATGATATTCCGGAGCAAGTTGTAATCCCCGGTTCGTATATTGTAAAGACTGTTGATATTGCTTATTCTGGTAGAGTTCCAGTCCCTGGAAATAAAGACTATCTGTGTTCTTTTCGGTAATTTGCTGTGCGTTCATCTTCAAAAATGCAAAGAAGAACAGGAAAAGTAAATGTGATCTATTCATAGAAGTTGATTTGGGCAAAACCGGGGTGAAGATAATCATATTAAGCGATTTGCGACAAGCCTGAACTAAAATTGTCCATGCTGCGTTGTAAAGCAGGCCAACGCAATAAATACGTATTTTTAATCAAATTCAATCTTATGAAACTGCTTTTCCATCTGACTTTTCTATTTCTTATCACTAATAATTTTCATGCTCAGTCTGAAGAAACGATCGAGTACAAAGATGGCAAACTTCATTACAGTACGTATGGGGCTGGAGACCCTGTTCTTATCATAAATGGCGGTCCTGGGATTGGAAGCGATGGTTTTGGAGAACTGGCACAATTGCTTTCAGAAAATAATCGAACTATCACTTACGATCAAAGAGGTACTGGAAATTCGAAAATTCTGTCTAATAACGATGCCGACTACACCATCGACCTTATGGTGGAAGATATTGAGGTTTTAAGAAAACACCTGGGATATGAGAACTGGATCGTACTTGGACATTCCTTTGGAGGAATGCTCGCTTATGCCTATGCGGCGAAATATCCTGAAAGAGTACGCGCGATGATACAGTCACACTCAGGTGGCATGGATCTAAGATTGAGAGATTACCCAAATCTTCAGGATAGATTGAGCAGATCCCAGCGCGATGAATTAAATCAATTGGTTATGAAAATAAGTTTTGGTGATACTCTGCGGGAGACTCTTTACCAACGGGCGAAACTAATGGCGATCGCTTATTTAAATGATTCCACCAGAACTTCAGAAGTAGCAGAAAGGCTTATGAATACAGATCGAGCAATCAATTCTCAGGTTTGGGCGAATATGAACCTCATTAATTTTGATGTTTCCGAAGAAATGAAAAAGTTTAATAAACCTGTTTTGATCCTGAACGGTGTAGATGAGATTGTTCATAAAGATATTGCGATCTATGCAGATAGTATTTTCCAAGATTCAAAATTGATCTTAATGGAAGACTGTGGTCATTATGGTTGGCTTGAAAAACCTGAAATTTATCTTAAAGAGGTTAAAGAATTTTTAAAGTCTAGTTAGAGAATCAGATGTTCCTCGCTTACTCTTAACTTTAAAAAAAAAGATGATGATAGAAAGCATTAGTAATAAAATAGAATTGCATAACGGTTATAAAATGCCAGGTTTAGGTCTTGGTGTTTATAAAGCTGATAATGGAGAAGAGATAAATAAGGCAATTAAAGCGGCCTTGGAAACTGGTTACAGATTGATAGATACCGCAACTTTTTATGGAAATGAAAAGGGAGTAGGCGAAGCAATCAGGAAAAGCAGTATTCCTAGAGAGGAGATTTTTATTACTTCCAAACTTTGGATAGAAGATCAGGGAATTGAAACCACACGTAAAGCTTTTGAAGAGACTTTGGAAAGGATGGAACTGGAATATCTGGATCTATACCTGATTCACTGGCCAAAGCCTGGTAAATATCTGGAATCCTGGAAAGTTTTGCAGGAGCTGTACCAGGAAGGAAAAATTAGAGCTATTGGAGTTTGTAATTGTATGATCCATCACCTGGAGAGTATTAAAGAACTCGGAGGAGTGCAGCCAATGGTCTTGCAAAACGAATTTCATCCTAAGCTTATTCAGCAGAATATACTTGACTACTGCAAGAAAAATAAGATCCAGTATCAGGCATGGTCACCACTTATGCGAGGAGAAATACTAGAGAATGAGCTTATTGGAACGATTGCTGAAAAATACGGAAAGTCTGAAGCACAAATAGTAATTCGCTGGGATCTGCAAAAGCGAGTTGTAACTATTCCGAAGAGCGTACATAAACAGCGAATTCAGGAAAATGCTGATGTCTTCGACTTTGAATTAACAGACGATGAGGTAGCTGAAATTGATGGTCTGGAAGATAATACGCGTACTGGAGCTCATCCAGATACTTTTATGGAAGAAATGGACCTTTAGTAAGGCTATTGTTTACTCGAAATTATTTTGATATTTCTACAAAACCAGCTTATTTTTGCTAAGCAATCGAGATGTGGCGCAGTCTGGTAGCGTATACGCCTGGGGGGCGTGGGGTCGCAGGTTCAAATCCTGTCATCTCGACAAATGGAACCGGCAACATTTGTGTTGTCGGTTTTTTTATGCTTCGGAATCATATGGGAACTACTATTAAGCAATATTTATATATTTGCGGCAGTTTAAGATTTTCATATATTAATTGACTAAGATTTCTGAATGCACCAATTAACTGTTATAGTTCCCTTATATAACGAAGAAGAGAACTTGCTCCGCGTTGAGCAGAAACTTGGAGAGTATGCAGAAAAATCCAGTGTTCCCACTCAAATATTACTGGTAAATGATGGGTCAACAGATCATAGTTTAAAAATGGTCAGGGAAATCTGTGAAAGATCTGAACATTTCGGTTACATATCTTTTACGAAAAACGCCGGTTTGAGTGCGGCGATCAAAGCTGGGATCGATCATGTATCCACAAGTCTTACTGGTTATATAGATTCTGATCTCCAAACAGATCCTGAAGACTTTGAAGTTCTGCTCAAGGAAATCAATAATTATCAATTAGTAAATGGCTACAGGAATCAGCGGAAGGATTCTTTTAAAAAGAACCTTTCTTCCACGGTAGCCAATAACGTCAGAAACTTTTTCACAAACGACGGGATGTATGATACGGGTTGTCCACTAAAGATCATGCATACAGATTACGCTAAGCGAATTCCCTTTTTTAAAGGACTACACAGGTTTCTACCGGCAATGATCATGTTACAGGGAGGAAAAGTGATTCAGATCCCAATTCGCCATTATCCAAGAATAGCAGGAACTGCAAAGTTTGGATTGCGAAACAGGTTGATCAAACCTTTAATAGATTGCTTTGGATATTTATGGATGAAGCGAAACTATATACATTACGAAGTAGGAGAGAAGCTTTTAAAATAGATTATCTGCCGGTCTTACGCAATTTTTTGGGACCATACCAAAGCCAGAATCCGGTAATGGTAAATACTAGTAATGCAATTCCCATACTAACAGAATAGACCAATTTAAAATAGCCACCGGTGCCCAGGTAATCATCTACAATAGAACCATCATGGATATTTTCGATAACATCAGATCTTCTCTGGCCAATATTTAGTACTTCACCAGTAGTACCATCAAGTTGTATCTCGTGAATATGGTCTTTGAAAAGAAACTTTACAATACCTTTTTCCTTTCGAATATCCATCCTGTCAATATCGTGGGATAATAAAGATGAAACTGAATCCTTCAATGTTTGTTGTGCAATATTTTCCAGAACAGCTATAGATTTCCATTCTTCAAAATTTGAAGTTTGCCCGGTTTGGGTTTCTGGAAGAATATAGCCAGCAGTATTTTTCTTGGCTCCCAGAAGGATTCCGGAGATGGATACGATAAAAAAGAAAAAGAATAAAAAAGCACCCATAGTACGATGTATCTTTCTGAAAATCCTTAAGATCCGGGCCTGTTTAATTCTTGATTTCTGTTTATTCATAAGGGCTTCACCTTCCGACGAAAATAGGAAAATGTTTCAGAAAACTATCATACTACAACAAATTTGATAGCCAGGAAGACTGTTGACTACTTCCGAAGAAAATTTTATACCGGTAGCAGCATTCTTTATTAAGCTTAACTTCAGAAGAATGTAGAAATTGAATGCTAATTTCTCGGTTTGAAAACAGGTTCAAAGCTTCTTTTTGAATCCGTAAACCTATGCTTGAATTGAAAGTATACAAGTGATCCAATTACAGGAAATAAAAAGATCATAAGGATTAAAAAGACCTGCATAATGGGAGAACTGAACCTGGTTTTTAGAATATCCACAAGTGCCCAGATCCATAGAACGAGGGTTAGAATGATAAAAATGATGATGATAGTACTCCACATATAAAATCTCGTTTTTCTTGATCAAAGATATTTACTCATTACAATTTAATTAAGGCTAATCAATTTGACCAGTTAAACTGTGACGGATCCTTTTTAAATTTTCTAAGATCTCTTTTAGAAAAATCCTGTGTAAAGATTTCCTGAGTCATTTCCATGGTATATTCTTTGCCAGAATCGATAGTTCCAGAATGATTTTTAGCATAGAAAACCGGCTTCAGGAATTTAAAATTAGCCTCATCCTGTTTCAACGCAATCTGGCGGTTTTTTTCGAATTTCTCACTATAAATGTAATTTATGGAAAAATCAAGTCGGTATTTCTGGTCTTCGAACTGCTGAGCTTCGCCAAGATATTGGTTTGGATTTACCTCTTCTCCTGGAAGAACTTTTATATCTTCCAATCCCTGGTAATTTGCATAGGTTCCATCCTTATGCTCAACAATAATACTACTTCTTACATCTTGGGAAATACTATCAGATTTTGAATTTCGTACTTCTACAACTACACCTTCCCTCATTGCGTGAACAGGAAAACTCTCACCTTTTGTGATTATATAGGATATCCAGTTTCCTGGAAGCACCTCCTGGGTTTCGGCTGCATTATTTTGCGTGGTCTCCACTATTCTGGCGGTTCCTGAAGTTTTCAGAGGTAACAAGTACTTAAAAGTTGAGTCCACTTCAGGATTTGGAATGCCCCGTATATAGGAGAAGGTATAGGAATAGCCTATTTCCTCTTCCCGATTAATTGGACGCAATACGGTAAGATTGCCATAGTCATGATCCAGGATCTGTTTGTGATCACCGTGGTTGGTGTTTTTAAGATCTGGAAACTCCAACTTTAGATAGTATGTACCCGGTTTATTCTTCCGGTAACTGAACTCGATACTTTTATCCCCTCTGCGCTCATGCATGATCTCGATATCCGGGAGTTGCGCATATGAGTTGGGTGCATAGAACATAAAACTCACAAAGATGCTTAGAAACAGGTATTTCCACGTCATAGGTTAAAAAACTTTCTCAGATTGATCTGGATTTAGAATTGCTGAATTTATAGATTTATTAGATTTTTTCAGCAGAACTAGTTCATTTTTTCCTTTACGAAGATCAGGCAATGCTGCCAGGGTAGATTCTCAATATTCTGCTCTAGTCTAAAACCGGAAGCTTCAAATTCTTTTACCGCCTGTTTTTCGCTCATTTTATGAATTTCCTTGATTGGAATGTTCGCATCCTCAGCTTTATACTCGATCAGATAGATCTTACCATCAGAAATCAGAGATTTATGCATGGATTCTATCATTTCCTTCGGAAAATTAAATTCATGATAGACATCCACCAGCAATATTTTTGAAACTGAATTCTCATCCAGGTTAATACTTTTTTCTGAACCCTGAATGGTTTGAATATTATTTACTTGTTGTTCTGACTGCTTTACTGAAATCGCCTGAAGCATTTCCGGCTGTATATCTATGGCATAAATAAAACCTTCGGTAGCCAATTTCGCCATTTTAAAAGCATGATAACCACTGCCGGCACCAACATCAGCGATCGTATCACCAGGCTGGATATTCATGTTCTTCAGCAACTGACTTGTATTTTCCTCTTTTTCGCGATCAGATCTTTCCAGCCAGTTTATTCCCTGGTAACCCATGACATGCGCGATCTCTCTACCCATATACCACTTTCCAATTCCGTTTGGATCGCCGTCTTTAAAAGTATAGGTTTTCTCGTCTGTGTTATCTTTTATTGTCTGTCCGCATGCGGTCATTGTTAATGCAAGCAGTAATAACAAGTACAAATTGTAATGATTTTTCATAGCCTCTTTTGCCTAAAGTTACGATTTAATGCTTTTTCTGAAATTTCAGTACGAGCAAGGCTTAATTTACAAAAGTTCTAAGTGAGATAACCGTACGAAGTTAAGCCATCCAGATCTTCAATTTTCCGAAGATTACCATATTCCATTAGCATGATTCGATCTGATAGTGAAATTACATTGCGGTAATCATGATCTGTAATGATGATGCCTTTATGTTCTTTTCTCTCCTGGATAAGTTTCGAAATTACTTCTCTGCTGGTAGGACTGAGTCCATTAAAAGGTTCATCCAGCAATAGAAACCTGGATTCAGAAAAAAGTAAAAGCAGAACTTCCAGGGTTCTTCTTTGTCCAAAACTTAAATGGCCTACTCGTTCTCGCAATAACGGCTTCACTATAGGTAATTCCAGAACTATTCGGCTATACTCGCCGCTAAGAAATAAATTGATAGTACTCTTTACACTGATACTTTTAATTAAAAAACTATCCTGCGGTAAATACTTAATATCACGAATCGTTTTTGAGCCTGTATAAACCTTTTCGTCTATTCTTAGAAACCGGCTGTCAGCCGTTAATGACCCAAACATGATCTTCAGTAGCGTTGATTTCCCACTTCCGTTTCTTCCCAGCAAACCAACCACTTCTCCAGTTGAACACTGTAGGTAAACATCGTTCAGGATCTTTTGACCATCATAAGTCTTTTGTACACTATCCAGTTCAAGTTTACTCAAAAAGCTGCGATATAAGGATCATTAAAACCGAAATAAGAATTGTACTCAAAAAGAGCTGAACTCTGGAGATTCCGTTATTTAAATAAAAAAATAGTTCTTTAGGAGGTTTGATGCTATAAACACTGAGGTGAATCAAAACACTGGTAAGAAAGTAGAAGAATCCAAAATTTGAAAATTCAGAAGTTAGAGCGGCAATCAGTAGAGAGATAGGCAAGGCTGTGAAAATAATATTTCTCTGGAAAAGCAAAAAGTTCAAAACGATTCTCATTAATTATATTCTGGAATTACATTTAGCTGTACTCAGGATTTTCAAAATTCCAGCGCTTACCATCTTCCCAGCCTTCCGCCGAATTTCCATAAGCAGGATAACCGCCTTGTTTTTTGAGAGTGGACGCTAAATGCATTAAATTATAGGTCATGAAAGTAGTATTCTTATTAGTAAAATTACTTCCAAAACCAGCTGGTGGATCAAGTTTATCGTCTTTCCACTCGGTATCACCGTAACTTGGCCCAGGCCCAACTTCACCTATCCAGCCTGCATCGGCCTGAGGAGGAATACTGAAACCAACATGTTGCATAGAGTAAAGAATCCCCATCGCACAATGTTTGATTCCATCTTCATTCCCGGTGATAAGCGTGCCTGCAACTTTACCGTAAAAGACATACTGACCTTTATCGCTTTGAACACCACTCATGGCATATAATCTTTCGATAAGTTTCTGCGCAATGGAAGATTTTTCTCCAAGCCAGATAGGAGTTCCAAGAACTAAGATATCGGCAGCCATGATCTTATCATAAATAGCTGGCCATTCATCCTTATCCCAACCGTGTTCTTTCATATCGGGATACACACCAGTAGCAATATCATGATCGACAACCCTTATTTCTTCCACTTCCACATTTTCCCGCCGCATGATCTCTGCAGAAAGTTCTATCAATTTAGAAGTATGGCTCTCCTCTGGTGATTTTTTTAGAGTACAATTAATATAGATACAGCGTAGATTACTGAAGTCTGGTTTACTCATGATTCAATACTTTTATTAAACTTCCTTCAATTTAGTAAAAATTATAAAGTTTATAATACGCATTGCAGTACACTGTTACTTACTCCCTTTTTTTAGCTGAATCTTTATAATTCCATTGACTTCCTCATCTGTATATTTTGCGATAGAATCCTGATCTTTCAAAACATCAATTTTAGCAATGGTTTCCGGATCCATATTTTTAAGCATCGAGCTATGTGTGGCTTTACCATCAATCAGATACAAAACATCCTCTTTCGCCAGATAATCTTCATCGCTTAGGGTCTCCTGAAAAGATTTGGTTTTGATCATGAGCACTCCATTCAGTCCTTGTTTACCAAATTTGTCCTCGACATCTTCCTGATTTTTCTTGATAACGGCATAAGAGGTTATTTCGAATTTTGAAATGTTCAGTGTATCCAAAGCCTCGGTTGTTAGAAGTTGTTCATTTAAAATGATGACAGGATCCTTCGTAATTTCATCTTTTTGAACCAGATCTGCGATTAGTTCATGTAGATAATCATCCTGGTTTTCTTTTTCTGAAATTTCCTGTGCATTTAAGCTAAGTGTAAGTAGTAATAATAGGCTTGCTAAGATTTTCTTCATTGGTATTTCTCTAAATTTTTTATAGCTGAAATATAAGATTTATGGTCCAGATAGCTGGCTATTTATAATTACTGTTTTCTGAAGTCAGGAAATCTAAGTGATTATAGTAGATCGGTAGCTGCAGATTCTACGATGCTGAATCTTTGATCTAATTTATACTTTAAAAAGAGCATGATCAAAAGGGAAATGATCGAAGATATAACCATCAACTTATATTGATGTTGGAGATCCCGGGCAGCATTAAGTTTTATTTCAGCTAATATCTGCTCAAGCTCTTCTGAAGAGTAATTTCTGAATTTGACACCATCCAAACGTATACGATCACTATTGATCGGGTCCCGAAGGTCTTCCTTGAATTTAGGTTTCTGGGAATACAATAATGATCTATTGTGTTCGTGTAAACTTTTAGGACCTCGCTCTACAGACATGCCTTGTGATTTTCGTAAAACATTCATTTTCAATGAAGTTCAAGTTAGCAAATTATTTGTAATTCAACCAATTGAAGTTTTTATGCACAATAACTGGTTTTCACGATTTCGAATGGAAACTGCTCAGTATCTTGCATGTTTAAAATTTTCCGAAGACATGGAACAGGAAAGAGTAGATAATTTAGAAGTAGAAATTTTATCTGATAACTGGTTTACGCTTAATAAGGTGAATTTTGACTTCCGAAGAAATGACGGTATTTGGGAAAATCAAAGTAGAGAAGCTTATGATCGCGGAAATGGCGCCGCGATTCTTTTATACAATTTAGAGAATGAAACTTTAATTCTTACCAGGCAGTTTAGAATGCCTACGTTTTTGAACGGTAACCCTTCAGGGATGATGATCGAAGTCTGTACGGGATTATTGGAAATGGATAATGCTGAAGATTGTATTCGAAGAGAAACGCAGGAGGAAACCGGGTATGAGATTTCCAATTTCGAAAAGGTTTTTGAAGCTTATATGTCTCCTGGTTCGGTGACCGAGATTGTACATTTCTTTATAGCTGAATATCATGAAGAAATGAAAATAGGCGAGGGTGGAGGTGTCGCTGAAGAACAGGAGGACATTGAAGTCCTTGAACTTAAGTTTTCTGATGCGTTGAAAATGATTAAATCGGGAGAAATTAAGGATGGTAAATCGATCATGCTATTACAGCATTTACACTTGAAATTATTGCAGGCAAATAGATAAATCTTAGTCGCGCTTCTCTAATATTTTTAGAATTCGGCCATAAACAATTTCAGAAATACTCCAGGTATAGCCATCAAAATTTGCGGTATTAACGAACTGGATCACTACCGTATCGATATTTTCATGATATTTTGCAATGCTCTGGTAACCAGGAATTAATCCGGTATGATCGTATTTATAGATGGAAGAATAGATATCATTCTCCTCTTTGGTAAGGATTTCACCAGTGTTCAGCGCTTTTATAAAGATTCCCACATCCTGCGCTGTAGCGATCATCGAATGGTAATTAGTAGACTTGATATCATCTTCAACTCCAACATAATAACCGCTCATTAGTTTATCCAGATCAATCTCATTCAGGCTGAAAAAAGTATTTTTAAGTTTCAGGGGTTCAAGGATTTTTTTCTCTATCACCTGTGCTTTGGAATTTTTGGTAACCTTCTCCATGAGCAAACCTAACAGGAAATAATTCGAATTTGAATAGGCATAATCTGTTCCCGGTGCAAAACTGGCTGGTTTGTCAAGGAATAGTTCCAGGGTTTGTTCTTCATTTTCCGGCGGATGCATCCAGAAGTTCGGGACATCAGTAAAATTCGGGATACCACTTCGGTGCTGGACCAGCATTCGAACGCTGATATTTTCAGCATGCTCGATTCGGCCGGCAAACTCAGGAAAGTATTCAAGGATACTTTTATCTAGAGATATAAGGTCTTCGGCTACCAGTTTCGTAATTGCGACCGCATCATACAGTTTGCCAATACTCGCAATTTTAAAATAAGCTTCGGGATAAGCTCTAATCATGCGGTCGCGGTCATGCCATCCGGCTGCATAATATTCTGCTGGGTGATCTCCCTGCTGAATATATACTATAGTGCCATCAAAACCATGCTCGATACCTTCGTTTAATTGTTCCTGCACGGTGTCCGGTAATGGCAGTATCCACGCCCAGATGAGTATCCATGGAACAAAATAAAGCGATATCACCGTACCAGCTAAAAGGAGGGTTCGAATAAGAATTTTACTTTTGGTAGCAGGCATTAGGTGTGTAGTTATCTATTTATCTTTTTCCAAAAATAACTTAAAATGAACTTTTAAAATTACCAATGATGTTCCAAATTTTTTAACTGATAGTCAAGATATGTATCTAAAACTTTATATCGCCGACTTCCTTTCTTCAAGCAGTTTCTCAATCTCTGGCAAATTCTTATAATATTCTTTAAGGTTCCAGTCCATTTGAAATGATTGTTGCAAATAAGTTTCCATGGAAGGTAAGCCAACTTCAGCGCGTAGTTTGTCTACTCCTTCAGGATTTTGAAGAGGCTGTACGTACTTCTTACCGGTATTGGAATCGATAAAAATCTGACTACCATAAATTTGTTTTTTACCTTCACGAAGGGCCATTCGATCTTTTAAGAGAGCCAGGTTCGCGGGGAATGTTTTGTTATCCTGCACAGCTTTTTCAATTACCGCATAATATTCTTTTTGAGTTTGTAGATCCGCATGCTGAATCACCAGGAAAATAGTTTGATTCCCTTGCATGTTGAGATCATCTGGCCATCCGTTCTGAAGTATACTTTCAACCTTTTCCAGATTTACAGAGTCCTGGGTTTTCATTTGTTGCACCAGTTCCTTCGTTTCATCTGAATTCATTTTCCCTTCCTGCTGAAGTTTTATGAGCTCGAATCTTATATCCTGGTCGGTCTTCCAGATCGAGTCCAGTTGAGTCTGAATGTTTTGTGGTTGATTTTGTGATGTGACAATACTACTTGCTAAAAGCATAGCAAGGCTTACAATAATTTTGATCATGAATTATATTTTTTCATGGTGTATTATTACAACGAATTAAACATTAGTTTGTTACAGCTTTTTTCCGAAAAAATAATTTTAATCTAAGTCCTTCAGATAAAGTACTCGTAATCAAATATCTGTGGTTGTCTTTCTTTAAAAGGAAAATTTTACAGAAGCTAGTATTTGCGAGGGTCTCAACATATAACGGTTCTCTATGTAACTAAATTCTGATGCATAGATATCTACATATTCTTTTGTATTCAAGATATTATTCCAGCTTAGATTCAGATCTAGTCCGGTTTCTTTTATAGAGTACTGATAACCTATATTCAGAAAGTAGTTATCATTATTAGTTTCAAAATCATTACCATAGTATTCGACTTCAATATCAATATATTGATTGTCCTTCAGAAAAAGGTATGTAGCTAATAGATGTTTCATATTCTTTATATTCTGAAGTGGCTCAGCATCAATACTTAAACGGGAAAAAGTAAAACTGGAGTTATAATTTATACTCATCCATTCAGTAATTTCAGAATCTATTGATAGGGCAAAATTTACTGATCTATTTTCTACTTGCACTTTCGATTCATTTAAGACTCTGTCCTGAGAGCTGAAACTAAGGCTGGAATTTAATTTAATTGTACTTTGAATTTTGCCAAAGAATTTGCTAGTATCAAAATTGAAAACATGAGCGCTGGAAATATTGTCAGCTGCAATTGCGCCTACTACTGTCTGTCCATTTTGCGCTATTTTTGAAGTAAATAGTAGATTATTAGCTGTTCTTCGATAATTATAGGAAGCATTCGCGAAAAATTGAAATAGTGGTTGCCTATAAGTCAAACGAGTTCTGTAATTCTGATTTTGCTGTTCTAAGATTGGATTTTCGTACCGCTGGATATTTCTATAGTTGGTCGCGACGTAACCCGGGAATAATCTTTTTATATCTCCGAACTCATAATTTAGTCCACCAGATATGGAGGCCTCCCAGTTGGCTGAAATCTTTTTAAATAGAGATAGTTGAGGTTC
>CESL01072161.1_pt1 | contig 14590 bp, 14 predicted proteins | sample 531221 | NCBI WGS metagenome assembly CESL01 (sample SAMEA2622197, study PRJEB7988) | marine metagenome | biome: marine biome (ENVO:00000447); feature: mesopelagic zone (ENVO:00000213) & marine oxygen minimum zone (ENVO:01000065); material: "saline water (ENVO:00002010), including plankton...
GAGTAAAATTCTATGTAGGTTTGACATTAGCAAAAGAATTAGTTGGTAATGCATTGGAAGAAAAAGATATCAAGCTTGGTGGTAAGAATTTTGGAGAAATTTTGAATAGTCCTGAATATCAACGAAATCTTGAACAAAAAATGACAAAATTAGTAAAAATCTTGATTTGGGAATTATTTGAAAAAGGAATGGACTTTAAAGAAAAAACAAGAACCTTACGAAAAGAAAGAAAAGTTGGAAGGCCTAAGGCAGATAAAAAGGTAGGAAGGCCTAAACAAGGATTAGATTGATGCGCTAATATGATAAACATGGAGATTTTATATGTATAAAATAGGTAGTGATGAAAATTGAGGTTAACTGTTTTAATTCCAGCTTTTAATGAAGAAAAAACAATAAAAAAAGTGATTGATGAGATTCCTAAAGAAATACCATCAATTAATAAAATTGAGATACTAGTAATTGATGATGGTTCATCTGATGAAACTGCTAGAATTTCTAAAGAATCTGGAGCAGAGGTAATTTCATTTCGACAAAATCAAGGTAGAGCTAAAGCTGTGTCAGAAGGTTTTAAAAAATTTCTTGAAACTGGTTCAGATATCTTAGTTTTAACGGATGCTGATGATCAATATGATTCTGGAGAAATTCCATTAGTAGTGAATCCAATTGTTGATAAAACAGCAGATATGGTATTAGGAGACAGACAAGTAAAAAAATTAGACCATATGAAATTTGGAAATAAAATTGGAAATAGAATGGTCACAAGAACTCTCTCATCATTAATTAAAATGAAGATTTCGGATGGTCAATCAGGATTTAGAGCATATACTAGAGAGACTGTTGCCAAACTGCATATTTTTTCAAGTTATACTTTTACTCAAGAGACTTTGATTGAAACAAAATTCAAAGGATTGAAAATGGTAAATGTGCCTGTCACATTTAGAAAAAGAGCAGATAAATCTAGATTAATCTCAAATATCTTTTCATATGCCTCTAAAACTCTTACAATTGTTGCTGCAACCATTGTTTATTATCGTGCAGTAAAATTTTTCGGGATTCTAGCAGGTATTCTGTTTACAATTGGAATTAGTTTCTCAGTATTTGTATTGAATCATTTTTATGCAACAGGTAGTGTTGCGCCATACTACCCATCAACAATGTTAGCAATGTTGTTCCTAATAGTTGGTGCAGTATCCACGCTTATGGCAGTAATATCATCAATTTTAGGAAGACAATCAATTTTGTTAGAAGAGATTTTGTATAATTTAAGAATGAATAATTCAGAATCAAGCAAACAGATTAAGTAGAAGGTCTTAATTCTGGATTATGTGAAATGTATTATCACAGTTGGCGGTTTAGGCACAAGGCTATTACCATTAACAAAGGAAATTCCGAAAGAAATGTTGCCAATCTATGATAAAAATAAAAAAGGAAAATTAATTCTAAAACCGATTTTACAAGTAATTTTCGAGTCACTCTATGATTATAATATTAGAGATTTTTGTTTTATCGTTGGTAGAACCAAAAGAGCCGTAAAAGATCATTTTACTCCAAATTTTGATCTTTTAGATTTATTAAAGAAAGAAAGAAAAATGGAGCTACGATCACAACTAAATGATTTTTTTAAAAAATTAAAAAGAGTAAAACTTGTGTTTATTACACAAGCAAAACCAGTTGGTTTTGGAGATGCAATAGCATATGGAAAAAAATTTGCAACCGACAATCATTTTTTACTACATGCAGGAGATGACATAGTAATTTCTAAGGAAAATAGTCATTTGAGAAGATTAGAAAATAGTTTTAAGAAATACAAAGCAGACATAGCATGTTTAATTGAAGAAGTAGAAGATCCTTCTCAATATGGTGTTGTTTCAGGTACAATTTTAGAAAATGGTATAATAGATATCAAAGAAATAGTTGAAAAACCAAAGAAACCTAAATCTAAAAATGCTATAATTGCAATTTACATATTTAAACCAAAAATTTTCAAATACCTATCTCTTGTGAAAAAACAGTCTTCTCCGCAAAATCAATTATCCGATGCATTTGAAATGGCTTTAAAGAAAGGAGATAAAATGATTGGAGTTGTTTTAAAAAAGAATGAAAAAAGAGTTGATATTGGAACACCTGAAACATATTCAAAGGTATTAGTATCATTAAAATGAAAAAACCAAAAATTTCAATTATAGGTTTAGGATTTGTAGGTTTAACATTAGCTGCTGTAAATGCAAAAAAAGGATTTGATACTATTGGTATTGAGACAAATTCCAAAAAATTAGAGAAAAATAGAAAAGGATTATCAGATTTTTATGAACCAAAACTAGAAAGATTTCTAAAAGAATCGATTAAAAAAAATAATATTAAATTTACGAATAATCTTAGAGAGATTTTAAAAACAGATATTACTTTTGTGACAGTTGGAACACCTCCATTAAATAATGGTAAAATTGATTTGTCATCTGTAGAAAGCGTAATTTCCTCTTTAGTTCAAATTCTAAAAACTAAAAAAGAAAAACATACAGTAGTTATAAAAAGCACAGTGACGCCAACTACTACGTCACAAATTATTCATCCCCAATTCAATAAAATAAAAAATGTTAAGGTTGTAGTAAATCCAGAATTTTTACGAGAAAGCTTAGCCATCGAAGATTTACTTAATCCACATCTGATTGTAATTGGAGAAAATAAAACTGGGGATGGATTAGAATTAAAAAAATATTATCAAAGTTTTTATAAAAAATGTCCTGAAATTCTCTTTACAGATCTTTCAAGTGCAGAAATGATAAAATATTCAAATAATGCATTTTTATCTACAAAAATTAGCTTTATCAACTCTATTGCAAATATTTGCCAAAATATTCCAAATGCTGATGTTAAAACTATTGCATATGCAATTGGAAAAGATCCTAGAATTGGATCTTTATTTTTAAATGCAGGACCAGGTTTTGGAGGAAGTTGTTTGCCAAAAGATCTTTCTGCTCTAATAGAATTTTCAAAAAAAACACATAACTTGAATTCTATTTTAAAGTCAGTAAAAATAGTCAATGATGATCAACCAAAGAGAATAATTGAAATAATTAAAAAAATGGGCATTTTCAATAAAGGAAATACAATTTCAATTCTTGGAATTGCATTTAAGAAAAACACAGATGATGTTCGAGATTCTAAAGCAATTTCACTGGTAAAAATTCTGTTAAAAAATAATATGAAGGTAAAAATTCATGATCCAATGGCACTGGACAACTTCAAAGAGATTTTTCATGATAAAATCAAGTATTGTAAAACTGTATCAGAGGGAATGTTAAATTCACATTGTTGTATAATAATGGTTGGATGGGACGAATACAAAAATCTGAAATCAAAAGACTTTCAAAAAAACATGAAAAAGGCAAATGTGATTGACGCCACAAGAATATTAGATCACAAAAAATTTAAAAATATATCATTTAGTGCAATTGGTCTTGGAGATTAGTTAAATTTTTTATTTAGATGTTTGAATAGTTTTAAGAGTAATTATACCCAAAATAGTGCTAAACCACGTTGTGATTAATCTAGTAAAAATTACCAATAATGTAGCCAATGAAAAATCTATTCCATGATTAAGAAGAATAGCAATCATGGTGGATTCAGTAATGACTATTCCAGAAGGAAGGAATGTCAAGGATCCTAAAACTAATGATGTGTAATAAATCTGCCCTGTCAATAATGCACCAAGATCAACGTTTAATGACAGAAAAATAAAATAAACTGCAAAAAGCTGAGCAAGTTTTGCAACTAAACTCCATCCAATCATTTCCAAAAAAGTATTTTTTCTACTCAGTATCAAAAATGATTCCTTTGAATCGTCAATAGAATTTGAAAGTTTTTTTAATTTATTTATTTTATTCAGAAATATTTTTAGTGAGTTAAAAATTTTATTTTTAGATATTAAAAGATACATGATGAATGTAAAAATTAATCCTAAAGCAATTGCAAATATAGATTCAACTAGATTAGTCCAATAAAAAAAGAATGAAAGAATTATTAAAATTGCCACAAGTTCTGTAAGCCGTTCCATGAAGATTGTAGGTAGTGTTCTTGACAATGGTACATTATACCTCTTTTTTAACACATGAGATTTTATAGCCGTTCCAGCTCCACCGGGAGTGGCAATTAATGAAATACCAGATATGTAAATTTTAATGCCTTTATTCAGAGGAATGTTTATTCCAAGTTTTTTTAGCATTCTATGATATTTTATTCCTAGAACAACAAGTTGCACTCCTACTAAAGAAAAAATTATTGGAAGGTAAGTTATCTGAATATTGGAAATTTTATCGGCAATTGCATTTATATCAGAAAAAATCAAAATGGCAATATAAAAAATCACGATAATTATAACAAGGATTATTAAATTATCAAAAAAACTCTTTTTGCCCATAAGATCATCTATTCCTACATCTAAGAAACAATATTCTGTGTTTCCTTACACCAATTGATACAATTTCTAATTCCTTCTTCAAATGAGAACTTTGGGAAGTAATCTAACTCCTTTTGTGCTTTAGAAATATTTGCATGAGTTTTTTGAGTATCACCTACTGGTGATTTTACATATTCTTTTTGAAATTTTTGTCCCATTAATTTTTCAAGACTAGAAACCATATCATTAACGGTCACAGGGTGATTTGTCCCCAAATTATAGATTCCAGTCCCTTTTTCTGCTGCAAGTATTGAACCGTTTACAATATCAGACACATATGTAAAATCTCTCTCTTTACTACCATCTCCATAAATTGGAATGCGTTCTCCATCTAGAATTAATCGAATAAATTTTGTAAATACTTCATCAGGGCGTTGCCGTGGTCCATATACTGTATAAAATCGTAAAATGGTAAGATCTACACCATTTTCTTCAGCAAACTTTTGACAAAATTCTTCAGCCTGTTTTTTTGACTCACCATATGGAGAAATTGGGTTTAGTAATTGGGTTTCTTTAACAGGAAAATCTTGAGAATGTATTTCTCCATATACTGATGATGTTGAAGCAAAAATTATTTTCTTTATATTATGAAATCTTTCTAATAATTTCTTCGTACCTTCTAAATTTATTTTAAAATATTCATCTGGATGCAAAATAGAGTTACGAACACCTGCAATAGCTGCATAGTGAAATAAATAATCAATTTTTGTAGGTAATTTAGAAAGATCATTTTCAGAAAGAATAGATCCTTCAATAAAACTAAAATTTGTAGATTTTTTCATATTTTTTAAATTTAATTCTTTGAAATTCCTACCATAATAAGGATGGAAATTATCAATGCCTAAAACATTCCAATTTTTATTTAATAATTCATCAACTAAATGTGAACCAATGAAACCTGCACAACCAGTCACTATTGCATTAGGCATATGTTACCTGTTCAATATTCTCATATAAGCTAGTCTTCACAATTCTATGAAACATTGGATATAACTTGCCTATCTTTTTTCTGTAATCACAAAATATTTAATGGATAATGATTTTTGTCTTTTTTCAGAAAATCTGAAAGTAGTGCAGAATAAATATTAAGATAATGAGAAATTGGTGAATGTTAAAAAATCAGAAGCCGTTTAGGGACAAAACAGAATCTTTAATATTAATTATAAAAATCTGCATTATAGTTTTTGGAGCATATTCAGTTATGACAAATTTTATTCCATTTTATGAAGGCGCCAACCCATATTATGTTGGAGCAAGTGCAGTAAAATTCGCGCAGGGGGAATTTATTCTATCAAACGAATTATTAGAAAAATATGGAAGTTATGAATTCATTACAGGTGGTTGGTTTTTAACAGATCAAAATACATCAGTACCCTCACATAGTACAGGTTTAATTGTTCTGGGAGCTATATTTTATCAAATTGCAGGATATTCTGGTTTATTTTATCTTGCCCCAATTTTTTTCATTATTTTATTAATTATTTCCGAGAGAATTACCACCAAGTTCTTTGGAAGTATAGCAGGATTAACTACTTTGTTGATTCTTGTGACAAGCAATCTACTTTTTAGAGTCAGTACAGAATTAATGACAGAAAGTGTTTTTTCTGTTTTTTTTATTTTAGGAATATTTTATACAATAAATTTTGTAAAAACGAAAAAAAATTATCAGATTCTTCTGGCTTCATCATTATTTGTATATGCTTCATGGATACGAATGTCTGGAATGATGTCATTTCCCATTGAGATTGTTTTTGTGATTTCATATTTTATTGCAATTGAGATTAGAGATGTTAAAAATAATAATAATTCTATAAAATTGTCAAAATTTTGTCTGCAATTGCTAAAAAAGATAAAAAGGAGAAAACCAATTAAAATTTTTATTTTACTAATTATTCCCTGGGTTATTTTACTACTAGGAAACATGTTATTTTTTTCATATTTTTTCAATGATCCAAATGCAAATTATCTCACAATAGAACAAATAGAGCTTTATGATTATTCTATTTCCAGTTTATTAGAATTTGAATCAAAAGATTTTGAAAACATTAAGATATATTCAAAATATTTACTTCCATATCAGATACCAGGTATTTACAACCAATTAGACTTAAAATTTGACAATTATCTTGGAGAAGATTGGCCTGGCTTAGTTGGATTAGCATTTTTATTTTTAATAACATTCATTGCAATTAAAACAAAAGATCATAGATTTCATATCATTCTTTTCATGATATTTATCATAAGTTATGTTTGGTTCTATTCCGCTATAACTTCGGAAGAGCGATCACTGGGTGATAAACAAATTCCTGCACGATATATGATTCCTGTTTTTGTGTTATCGTCAATCATGATTGGGTTCATAACAGAAAAAATTCTCAGATTGAATGAAAAAAAACAAAAAATCAAAGTTTCGTTAAAAGTTATCAAAGGTTTAATAATTATTGGCTTAACGTTGTTTTTTATTGTTGGATTCTATTTCTATCCATCAATTCAATATGGAGATGCAGGTTTTACAAATCCTGAAGATTATTCTGAGAGATATCCATTAGATCTAGAAGGGATAGAACCCAACAGTATCGTATTATCTAATAATTCAATACGATTGTTAGAATATGATGGTCTAATTTCTTTTGACGTAATTCCCCTGAAAAAGAATGGAATACAAAAAGATTCAGTTCTGTTACTAAAACAACTAAACCAGGAAGGATATGATGTGTACATGTTCAAGAAATCGTTTACATCTCATAGTTTAGAAATGAAAAATACTCTGATTGAAGAATATGGAATTATTTTAAAAGAGCATTCTAAAACATTTTGTAAAGTAGAGTTCCAAACAGTTAATGATTTAAAGAGTGATGAGGAATGTTTGAATAAAACGCCTATACGTATACCATATTTTATGAAGTGAGATGAACCAAACAGTGGCTACAGATTATTGTAGTATTTGTGGACATAATCGTTTTTAAAATAATTTGGTATATTTCATTCAAATATGTTAATCATGATTATTTTTACTCAAGTCAAAATCACCACTTTGAATTTGTTCGAGTAAAAACATGATATTTTTCTTGGAAATAGGTGTAGGATTGTTATCTAGGTGTTTTCTATCTTGTAAAATTAAGTCACTAGCTTCCTCAAGATTTTGTTGTAAATTAATCTGTTTAAAATCTAATTTTTTAACAATATTTTTAAATCGTTCATAAAATTTTGACCGGTTAAATTTGTGAGCAATAGTAGTAGTAAACGCTAATGCATGACCATGTGAGTATCCTTCATTTGAGAATACATACGAAAGAGCATGACCCAAGGTAGTGGAACTATTTCCAAATCCTAATCCAGTCAATAAAGAACCATAAGGGAGTTCATCAAATTTATCATTTAATATAGAATTTTCAAGATGAACAAATGCTTTTTCACAAAGAAATCTTGTGTATTGATTACCATTTAGACTATCAAATGCTTCAGAACATTGAGCACATGCATCCATTGCTGAGTTTTTGATTATTTCGTAAGAAGTGTTAATGATGAAATGCGGATCTACAATTGCAACATCTGCAAAATAATCGTCATTATGAAAACTTTGTTTTTTTCCATCAACTTTCAGTACAGAAATTCGTGTTACTTCACTACCACTTCCAAAAGTTGTTGGAATCATAATCTTTTTTTTGTTCATTTTAAATGCACAAAATTTTGCAACATCCATCGAACTTCCACCACCTATTCCAACAACATGACTAAAGTCATAATCTTGAAAATGAGAGATAATTTCTTCAGTTGTTTTTAATGATGGATTAGATTCTACATTATCAAAAACTATCTGATCATCCAGTCCAGTGTATGCCAGCCATCCTCGTGATCTTGCTCCTTTTGATGTGATTACTAGACATTTATCAGGAAATGAAAATTCATTAACAGAATTTTTTCCAAAAATGATTTTTGGCGGCTGTTTTATGGTTCACATATAAAGCAAAATTCGTAGGCTACTATTATAGATTAAATTATGCCTAAACATGAAATCTGTCCACAAAATATCTTTTAATCATTAAAAATTGCAAAATTTACATGAATGATGGAGCAGATATTTTACATTCAAAATTAAAACAAAATAAAATTTTGAGAGTTGCTGGTGCATTTGATGCAATGTCTGCAAAATTAGTGGAAATCAATAACTTTGATGCTATTTGGGCAGGTAGTTTCGCCATCTCTGCAACTCACGCTTTACCAGACGCAAGTATACTTACCATGACAGAATTTTTATCAGTTGCATCCAATATGACTGATGCTTGTTCAATTCCAGTTATTGCTGATTGTGACACAGGATTTGGCGGACCCAGTAATGTCAGTCATATGGTAAAAAAATATGAAAGTGCTGGAATTGCCGCAATAAGTATAGAAGATAAAATTTTTCCTAAACAGAATAGTCTTCTAGAAGATGGAAATCAAAAACTATTATCGGAAAAAGATTTTGTTGCAAAAATTATAGCTGCAAAAAATTCCAAAATGAATGAAAATTTTATGATTATAGCTAGAGTTGAGGCATTAATTGCAGGATTAGGTGTTGATGAAGCAATAAAAAGAGCAGATGCATATGAAAAAGCAGGAGCTGATGCAATTTTAATTCATTCAAAAAAGAATACTCCAGATGAAATTTTTGAATTTTGTGACATATGGGATGGAAAAATTCCCATAATTGCCATTCCCACATCATACCCAAATGTAACATTAGATGAACTTCAAAATCATAAAGTGAAAATGGTGATTTATGCAAATCAATCACTACGTGCATCCCATTGGGCTATGGCTGAACATCTAGGTAAATTATCTATAGCAAAAAGTCTTAGTGATGTTGAAACAAAAATGACTGCTATGGAAGATATTTTTCATCTTCAAGAAATGTATGAAGTTAAAAAACAAGAAATAGACATTGAGAAACATCTAAAAAAATTAGGATACATAAATTGAATGAAAAAGTACAACGTAGGATATTTCATTATTTAAAGAAAAATAAAATAGAGAATTTTATAGGAGTTCCTGATTCTACATTAAAACACTTTATTGATGAATGTCAAAAAAACAACAGAATAATTATTTCAACTAGAGAAGAAGAGGCAATAGGAATTGCTACGGGAATGACTCTTTCTAAAAGTTCTTCATTAGTTTTTATGCAAAATGCAGGATTTGCTAACTCGATCAGTACAATCACTTCTTTAGTACAACTTTATGAAATTCCAATGATTTTTCTTATTGGTTGGAGAGGCTATCTTCCCGATGATGCTCCAGAACACCTAAAAATTGGCAAAATTCAGCCTGATCTTCTGAAAATTATTGGATTAAAATCCAAAATAATTACAGAAAAAAATTGGAAGATAACCTGTGATTGGGCATTAAAACAGATTAAAGAAAAAAAACCATGTGTGCTTGTAATTAGGAGGACGTTTCATGATTAGAAAAGAAGCTGTTAGAATTATTGCAGAATATATTGGAAAAAATCCAATTGTATCCGCTAATGGTTTTATGAGTAGAGATCTATTCGAAATTAACGATAAAGAATCAAATTTCTATATGATAGGCTCGATGGGTCTTGCATCATCAATTGGATTGGGAATTGCATTAAAAAATCCAAAAAAGATGGTTTATGTTTTTGATGGTGATGGGAATATTCTAATGAATTTAGGCTCACTGGTAACAATAGGTAGCTTAAAACCAAAAAATTTGGTGCACATAATATTTGATAATAATAGTCATGAATCGACTGGAGGACAACCCACTAGTACAGCCAAAGTGAATTTAGGAAAAATTGCAAGGGAGTTAGATTACAAAGTATCTATAATAAAATCAAAAGTTAGATTACTTTCAGTTTTAAAAAACATAAAGAAAAATCAGGGCCCAACATTTCTTTTAGTGAAAATTACACAAAGTAAGGAAAGAAGCAAAAGAGTTAGACTAAAACCTAAAACTATTAGGGATAGAGTAATAAAATCACTTCTGAAATAATATGAAAGCAATAATAATTTCTGCTGGTTCTGCAACAAGATTAAAACCACATACAAAAAAGTTACCTAAAGGATTATTGAATATTAATGGAAAAACTATCATGGATAGACAAATAAAAATTTTGAGAAATAATGGTATTAATGATATTATAATAATTACTGGACCACATAAAGAACAATTTAGATATGATGAAGTTAGATTTGTTAACGATTTAGAATACGAAAAACATGATGTACTTTTTAGTTTAATGGTAGCAAAAAATGAAATTAAGGGAGAAGTAATTACTATTTACTCTGATGTTTTATTTGATGAAGATATACTTCAACAAATTATAAAGTCGAAAGTAGATATTGGAATAGCCATAGAAATGAATTGGGAAAAAAATTATGAAAATAGAACAGAACATCCAAAATCAGAAGCAGACAATGTAATAATTGAAAATAATACTATTGTTGAAATTAAAAAAAATATTCCAAAAATATTAGAAAATCAGAAAGATGGTGAATTTATAGGAATTATGAAATTTTCTGAAAAGGGTTCAGAAAGATTTGTAATGGAATTTAATAGAGTTGAAAAAATTAAGCCACAGCCATTTCATGATGCATCAATATTTGAAAAATCCTATTTAACGGATATGATACAAGAATTAATTGATCAAAATATTCCTGTGGAGCCAATTTTTATTAATGGAGATTGGTGTGAGATTGATACATTCCAAGATCTTGAGAATGCAAGAAAAAAATATAATTAAAAATAATTTTGTCTGTTATTTATAATCATGAAGTGGACTATCTTTGAAATCAGATTTTCGTTCATTGTCAGGAGGTAGCTCTTTTCGCTTTCTTGCAAAATATGATTCCCTGTTATCTCCTTCAGAAAGTCTATTGTAAGTTAGATATACATTAGTTCTAGGATGTTTTGATTTATTATCTTTGGATTGATGAGGAGTAAATCCATCAAAAAATATGGCATCACCTATTGATGATATGACAGGAAGAAAATTCATCTTTTCAAGCCAGTTTTGTGGAATTGGTTGATCCACTGGACCTAACAACCCCATTTTATGAAATCCAGCAGATACTTCAAGACATCCATTCTCTATTGTACTTTCATCGGTACAAATCAAGACATTTATGAAATGTTTTGCATATGTTTCCCACCGTGAAATTTGATCTTGATGAGGATTAAATCCACCACCACCTACTTTTTTAAAATTTATTTTTTCTTTAAAGAATATAGATGGTTGTCCCATTAATGCATCAACACAATCTGTCATGTATTTTGATTTTACTAAATTCTGGAAACCATTGTGATAATCAATGAATTTTTCGATTCTAGCTAATATCCTAGTTCCGTCTTTTTTACTAGTTTCATAATACGCCATTTCTTTACCTATTTCCCAATCATCTACTTGTTTGTCCGCATATTCATAAACCCAATTTCTAATTTGATTTATTGTACCTTCATCGAAAAAATTTTTTTTAATCAAAAATCCATCAGTTTCAAAATTTTTTATATCTTCATTAGAAATTGTGCTCATATGTAATTTTTCAATAGTCCTAATTTTAACTTTTTTTGAGGTAGGTTTAAACAATACTTATCTGTGGGTCCAATGAATTTTTTGGTCAAAAATGTTATTATGATCTTAATTGATGGAGGAAGAGTAGATAAAGCAGAACAATCTAAAATTTTTCAAAATTTAAAAGACGATTTTAATTTTTTTCCTCAGTCAATAACATATGCACCATATACTAATGCTGCAATGCATGCTGTACTAAGTGGAGCATATGGAAATAGAAATGGTACATATAGCTATTGGCATACGTACAAATTTAAAAAAAATAAATTTAAAACACTTGCAAAATATCTTAAGGAAAATAATTACTATACATTTGCAGATGGTCATACTGAATTAATAATTCCAAAAGATGGTTTTGATGAATTCAACATACATGATGAAAATACTGTCAATCTTGTTGAACTACATGAAAGTTTTCTTGATAAAATGAAAGTAAAAAATGAACAAGGTATAAGCTTTTTTTTATATCTTCATTATAGTAAGATACATACTGGAATTATGAATCAAGTCCTAAAAAAATATAGTAATTTTGACAATGAATATTTTGAAAATAGAAAATTTAATGAACAGAGATATGATAAATTATTCCAAGAATCTGAAATGTATTTAGAAAATATTCTAAAAAAAATTAAGAATTTAGATTTTTTTAATAATTCTATAATTCTAGTTTTGTCAGATCACGGAATCAGTGTGGGTGAGAAATTTGGTGAGCGAGCTTATGGGGCATTTTGTTATGATTATACAATTAAAACATTTGGCTACTTATATTCAAAAGAATTAATCGCTAAAACAATCCCTAGTCAAATAAGACATGTTGATTATATGCCAACAATCTTAGAATTACTTGGAATTGATATTGATGACTCTTTTGAGTCAATTGACGGCAAATCATTAGTCTCGTTAATTAAAGATAACACGGCTGAAGAGAATATCGCTTATTCAGAAACTGGTAATCCATTGAATGAAAAAGCACCACCTAAATTCCCAAATACAAAATCTGTTCGTACCTCAAATTGGAAATTAATTTATAATGAACATAATGATTCTAAAGAACTTTATAATTTAAAAGAGGATCCTAGTGAAGAAAATAATTTGATTGATACTAACTTAGAAATTGAAAAATTTCTATGGGATGAATTACAAAAATTACAAACATAAATTAAATATATCCCAGCTTTTTTAATTCGGCTTCAATTTTTTTAGTCTCTTCTTCAGTGAATGAAGCTTCTTCAAAATTAGATTGAAACTCATCTCTAGTATGATAAAGTAAGTCTTCCATTTTTTTAGCAATGTTTGGTTCTTCATTAATTAAATTATTTTCTTCAGTTGGATCAGATATGAGATCATATAGATGACAATTCTCATCGGGGTTTTTTAAACTTCGAAAATATTTGTGAGATGATGTTCTTATTCCTATTACGGCTTTTGGAGATTTTTGACCAGTGTGGATTGTTGTGCTTTCCATGTAAACAGGGATCTCTTCTACCTGCTGATTTTCAATAAGAGGAAATAGACTTCTTCCATGTACATTCGATTTCTTATTAGGTGGATTTAGGATGCTTTCAATTGTAGGAAAAATATCAATACTCCGTACAAGATCTGGTATTACACCACGTGATGGAACTCCATATCCGGCAAAAAGTAAAGGAACTCTAACCAATTCGTCAAATTGAAAACGATTTTCATCAGGGCGTTCATTTAGTGAACGCTTTTCGTAACTAGTTTTTAATTTTGAAGAGCGCACCTGACGAAGCATTTTTTTCTTTTTCTTGTGAATATTAGTGACTTGCGATTTTGGGAGAAAATTTTTGATGAATGATTTTGATTTTTCTATAATGGGTCCTGATTGTTTTGCAGTGTTATCAACAACTGGTATATAATCACCATGATCTGATGTAATTACAAGTAAGGTGTTTTCTAAATCAATTGTATCTAAAATTTTTGCTAGCCAAGAATCAACAATTTCCATCATCAAATCATATCTTTCATTTATACTCATTTTTTCAAAATCTGGAACACGTATAGGACGATGAAATGCAAGTATATGAATAAAATAAATCCATGGAGATTTCATAACATTTGGTTTTAGCATTTCAAGAATTTTATCACCCAAACCAGAGTGAAGTTGAACATCCTTACCCTGATATGATTGATTATTATTTTCAAAATATGATGAAAATCCCATTGCATCTAACGCAGAATGCATTGTAGCATAACAATTGTACCCATTACTTTTCAAATTAGTAATATAACTTGTTGATTCAGAGTGAGTTTTATTATAATATTCTTTAGTTTCTCCAACTCCAAATGGATATCGTGCTGTAAAGATACTACTTATTGAACTTATAGTATAATCTGTGGAACTTATTGCTTGAGAAAAATATGCACCATGTTTTATCAATGAATTAATTACCGGGGTTTTGAAATTCTTATTGTTATAAAATTTATCTGCTCTACATGCATCAAGTACAATAAAAAGAATATTTGGTTTCAATCTTTTACTGTTAATCATTCTACCTCACTTTAAATTATCTGTTTTTAAAAAAACTTGTAGACATATT
>CESL01109877.1_pt1 | contig 14582 bp, 16 predicted proteins | sample 531221 | NCBI WGS metagenome assembly CESL01 (sample SAMEA2622197, study PRJEB7988) | marine metagenome | biome: marine biome (ENVO:00000447); feature: mesopelagic zone (ENVO:00000213) & marine oxygen minimum zone (ENVO:01000065); material: "saline water (ENVO:00002010), including plankton...
GTGCCCGCTGCGACATCGCGCGCGACGCGCAGATCCATAAGGATGCCTTGCGCCGGGTCCTTGCAGGCGAGCGTTCGGCCAGCCTCGGCGAAGCCTTGCGCATTCTTGCCGCGAGCGGAGTTGCGCCGCACGCACACCTGCTCCTCTTCCTCGTCAGCAGCGGCGATCACGCGATTGCGTGGTTGCAATCGGACCTCGCGCAATTCTTCGAGGACTTTTCCGGCGAACTGCCTTCAGCACTCGAGCGTGTCTTGGGCAACCAGGTTCATGACGTGAAGCCGCGTTGGGCCAAAGGCACCGCGCACCGGGTTGCGCGCTTGCTTTCCGACCACATCGATGAGCTTGAACGAAAGGATGCGCTACTCGGCGATGTCTTTGCCGGTGTCGAAGGAGGCCATCGTGGGTGAAGAGATCGACAAAGGAGCGACGGAAGCCCGCAGGGTCACTCGCCTCATTCGTTTGCCGGAAGTGCAGCATCGTGTCGGGCTGGGCCGATCGACGATCTATCGCTGGATGGCCGAGGGCAAGTTTCCGAGACCAGTGCAACTCGGTGGATATGCCGTTGCGTGGGCCGAGCACGAGATCGAGAATTGGATCGATGACAGACTCGGATGAACGCAATGGGGCCGGTAGCGTAAAGGCCGGATCCAAGCGGCGAAATATGAGAGTGGCGTCTCTGTACGACTTCGCCTGAACTTCATAGCGGCAGAAATGCCCATCCCAATTTCGGGAAAGATGAATAAATCACTCGGAACTCAGCACCAGAGGCCGGCACGAGTGAAAGAGCGTTGCGCATAGAGTCGAGCCGGACCGTCAAGATCCGGCTCGACTCAGGATGGTGTCCTATTGAACCGAGAACTTGGCGACCACGGGATTTCCGTCCTTCATGACCGGCTTGTCATAGTCCGTTGTGCCTGGCCCGAACTGGTATACGCTCGGCTCGCCATCATCGACATGCAGCATCGCGATTAGTTCGTTGCCTTCGGGAGCATCGAGAAGATCGACTTTGACATCGCTGTTGTCGCCCTGCTTGACGTAGGTGTGTCCGATCGAAGCGGGGACAACAGGTTTGCCGTCCTGGACGCGGTGGATCACCACCCAACCGTTCTGGGCTGCAGAAACCGACTGGACCGTTACGGACGAACCGGCAGGCTGGTCCTGAACGCTAAGTGCGTTGGCAGGCGCCGCGCTTGTCAACTCCGGTCCGGGGGATACCATGTCGTTCTGATCTGCCTTCTGCTCTTGTTGCGAACCGCATCCGGCGAGGGAGAGGGCAGTCATTGCAACTGCCGCGATGTTAAATGGTTTGAACATTGGTAGATACTCTTTCCTAATCCAGATTAGCCTAGCGGCTTTCTGGCATTTTCTAACGGTCCGACCTGTTATTTTGACACCTTCAATCCTGCTGAGTCTGCACGACAGTACCCGGCTGTCCGTCTGCCATTTCACGGATCGCGAGATACCTCCGGGTTGCCGTTTCGTTGCCTCGAACTATCTGACGAATTGGTCCGGTGGTGTTGACAATCGCACCTCCAGCAGGATTGGCCTTGAACTTAGCAATCGCCTCGACTTCGCCCGTACCATCGGGATGACTGGCAAGAATGAGCTGATATTCCTGTCCGGGCTTCAATCCGGCGACGCCCGCTTCCAGAATCTGTACGAGCCCCTGGTCGAACAGCGCGATCGACGTCATGCCTGTGCCAGTAAGGTTGAGCCGCGTCAGGTTCCCGGCGTCACCTAGTGGCATGAGATTCGCTTTTCCATTGCCGCTCACGGCACCGGGGACGTAGGCAATCGCCTGGGGAGCGTGACCAGTGGGCCATGAGCCAACAACCCTCTGAGATGCCGTATCGATGACGTCGACGCGGTTGTCGTTTTCTAGACCCACGTAGACGCGGCGACCATCTCCGGACGGCCAGACGCCGTGCGGCAATCGACCCACGGGAATTGTGGCGATCTGGCGAAAATCGTCCGTCCGGAACACCTTGACCTGGTTCAATCCGCCAATCGTCACATAGGCCATTAGACCGCGGTCGGTATTTGCGAAGTTGACGTGATTGCTGATTGCCCCGGTGTCGATCACCTTTATCGTATCGAAGGGCGGTTTCGCGTTTATCACGGCCACTTTGCCGATGTCTTTCAGAGTGTACCAGAGCTGTTTTCCATCGGGGCTCGCCGCAAGGTTTGGACAGAAAGGGCTGGGCTGCTCAAGTCGCGCAACCTCCTTATGTGAAGCCACGTCATATACGACGAGCTCGGGTGTAAAGGACGAACAAACGAAGCCGTATTTTCCATCGATGGAGAAGATCTGCATGCCTGGACCTTCAGGTGTATCGATCCGTTTTTTTACCTCGAAAGTCTTGGCATCGAGGACGGCGATGTGGCTTTCGCCGCGAACCGTGACCCAGACTTCTTTCCCGTCGCGCGTATAGAAAGCTTCATGCGGACTGCGTCCAAGATAGGTCGTATGCTTGACGGTATTGGTTGCCGTATCGATGAATGTCACCGAGTTCGATCCGACAGAAACCACCGCCAGCGTCTTTCCGTCGGGGGAAAATCCAAGGCCGTGGACGAGCAGCTGTCCCTTGTAGAGCGCGCCGAAATTGGCGGGCTGCAATTCACCCAGTTTGATGATCCCCAGCGTCTTGCCTTCGACGGGATCGATGACAGTGACGGTATTGGAGAACTGGTCGGCAGTATAGAGGCGATCCGCGCCGGTCTGAGCTTCACTCTCGCCCCACGGAATTTGGGGTCGATCCTGGGCATTTGCAGAGGAGGCAAGGAGAGACGCTGTGCCGATCATGGCGGCGATGATTGTTTTCACGGATAGTACCCCTTCACTGGTTTCACGGGTTCGATTTTCGCTGCTGCGTCGGCACGGGATTGGATGGCGGCAGCGGATCGCCCACGGCCATTTTCATCACGTCGATTTCCTGGCGTTGCTCGATAATGATTTCCTGTGCGATGCGCTTGAGCACGGGGTCCTTGCCGTATTTCAGCTGAGCAACGGCCATCTCTATTGCACCCTGGTGATGCGGGACCATCATCCGGACGAAATCACGATCGACATCTCCCGTTGGTTCAACGTGCATTTGCGCCATCATCCGAGACATCGCAGTGTCCATTTCGGAATAGAATGGACCAGGCGGTTGCGCATGCGGTCCTGCTGCCGAGAGAAGAAGTGCGGCCGGTACAATGGTATATCTCAGGGGCATGGTCTGTTGTCCTATCGAATATCTCAACCTTTCGGCTTTACGATCGTTCCCCTTCCAGCGGTGTCCATTCGGAGCGTAGGGTTGCTCTCGCAACCATGACGGAGGTTCGGATATAAGCGTGGCCTTTCACCCGGCCAGCGAGAGCCGCGCGATGATCCCGATCGTCATAGCCATCACCGCCATACACGCCGGCAGGAAGAGCATCTGCATGAGCGCCTGCTTCCCCGTGATCAATTCGGTCAGGGTTTCAACCCGGCCCTCGAGGAATGCCCCGAACCCGCGCTGAGGTTCGGCAGGATCGACCGCGTCTGCGACCAGGATGCCACCGATCACGAGAGCGAAGTAGACCAGCATAAGCACGGTAACCATGACCAGGACGAGCGCCGCTTCCGGACTGCGGGCGAAGAAAATCCAGAACCCGGAGAGCATCGCGGCATACAATCCAACGAGCGACACGAGCGCACCGGGATGCACTCCGCGCATAGCTACGCCGGGAGCGGTTCTCTCGATCGCATCGTAGTTTCCCGCGGTATGAACCAGCGTCAGCATTGGGCGAGGTGCGGGCTGCAGTGGCTGGACTGCGAGCTCGACTTTATCAGGCAGGCTGGCCATCGTGATGTCTCCAATTCAACTCGTGCGGGATGCACGAACCGAACAAGGCAAAGATGGTGGACGGCCGATGATCGGTCCAACAGATCGTTCCAATTGTTCCAATCCGAAAGAATGATGAATGGTCGCAGATATGAAACAGCGCGCGCGCCGACTGAGCGAACCTCACGTTGCACCCTTGGAGCAATGGCGCGAAACTGTCGCATCGGGCAGGGCGATGCCCCATTTCGACCCATTCGATGGCGGCGCGTGTGCCCGGCTGCTGATATTGCTGGAGACGCCGCGGGCAATGCGAGGTCAGAGAAGCTCGGCCCTCCGCTTCGTTTCGCGTGACAATCCCAGCGGCACGCAGCGCAATCTCTCGCGCTTTCTCGACGAAGCGGGCATCGCGCGGTCGCACATGCTGCTGTGGAATTGCGTACCCTGGGTCGTTCACGAACCGGGCGCCATCAACCGCCGCTTGCGGCGGGCGGAAATCGCCGAGGGTCTGGATCTGCTTCCCGGTCTTCTTGCTATCCTGCCTCGAGTTCAGGTGGTCGTGCTCGCCGGGAAAGTGGCAAGTGAAGCCGGTGAGGTGATTGCCATTCAGCGCCCCGACGTTTCTATCCTTTACATGCCACACCCGAGCCCAGCTAACGTTTGCACATCGCCGCGCATCGGACAAAGCATCCGGACTGTGCTGTCAGATGCCGCTGCCAGATTGGAATGATCGCTATTCACGTTTGGACGAACCGATCTTTGAGCAATTAGGGATCGGCGATGTTTGTTATACCGATCCGAAAATCCGCAGCGGCGTTTGCGACACTTCTTCTGTTTACCGCAGGATGCGGCCAGGCAGAGCCCGCGCGCGATCCCGTATCCACTGCACGCCCACCCGTACCAGCAGCAGGCCCGGCAAAAGCTGCAACCGTCATCACGGTCTTTTCCGATTATCGGTGCGGCCATTGCCGCGCCTTTCACACCACATTGGAACACTATCGCCGCGACAATCCGGGAGTTCGGATCGTCTATCGGGACTGGCCGGTTCTGGGGCGGGAGTCAGTTGAAGCCGCGCGCTGGGCGATCGCGAGCAATTTCCAGGATCGACACGCAGATTTTAACGCGGCCCTCATGACAGCTCCCCAGCGTATGTCGCGCAGCGATCTCCAAGTGGCTGCCCGAACCGCCGACCTTGACCTGGACCGCCTCCATCAGGATCTGTTCGCCAAAGCATCGGATATAGATGCAATCCTCCAGTCGAATGACGCGCTTGCGCGCTCTTACAGGCTGCAAGGCACGCCCGGCATCGTAATTGGCGACATCATCGTGCCTGGAGCGATCGACCGGGCCACTCTCGATCAGGTGATCGCGCGCGCTGGAAAGCAAAGCGCGCAACCCAATCAATCATAAATGGCGATTGGAATGTTCATATCAAACTGTTGGAGTGATTGATCGAACGACGGTATCGATACCGGCAGGAGATCGAACATGACCCTTGAACAGTTACGGATATTCATCGGTGTGGCCGAGCGCGAGCATGTCACCAAGGCAGCACAGGACCTCAACGTCACCCAGTCGGCGGCGTCAGGGGCCATTGCGACGCTCGAGGCGCGGCATGGCGTGCCGTTGTTCCACCGTGTCGGTCGCGGCATCCAGCTGACCGAGGCTGGCAGCGCATTTCTCGAAGAAGCGCGTGCGGTGGTCGGACGCGCCGCCCATGCCGAGATGATGCTTGCCGAGTTCGGCGGCCTTGAACGCGGGACCTTGCGCCTGGTCGCGAGCCAGACGATCGCCAGCTACTGGCTGCCGGGCAAGCTTGCCGCCTTCAACGCCATGTATCCGAAGATCGCCGTGGAGCTTGCTATCGACAACACCGAGGGAGCAGCGATGCAGGTGTTGAGCGGCGCGGCCGAACTCGGCTTCGTCGAGGGGACGATCGACGATCCCGCGCTTGCCCATTGGGTGGTCGGGCATGACCCGATGGTCCTGGTGGGACGAGAGCGGGTGACCAACATCGACGATGCCTGGCTGCGCGAAGCCCGATGGATCGTGCGCGAGCAGGGATCGGGAACGCGGTCCACGTTCGAGGAGGTCCTGCAGGCGCGGCATATCGATCCGGCTCAGCTGGCGATCTCCATGACGCTGCCATCGAACGAAGCGGTCCGCACCGCGGTCGAGGCAGGCGCCGGCGTTGCCGCGCTCTCGCGGCTGGTCGTTGGGCGAGCTCTCGGCAACGGCGATCTTGTGGAACTGCCTTTCGACGTTCCCGACCGGCCCTTTCATGCGCTGCGGCACAAGGAACGTTATCGCACTCGCGCGGCCGACGCGCTGACCGATCTCATCAAGGAGCAACGCCCGTGACCAACGACCTCAAGGGCATTCTTCGCGGCCAGCGCCCGCTGGCACATCTCGATCATCCCCGCGAGATGATCCGGCAGTTCACGCCGAACTGGTTCGCCGCGACCATGGGAACCGGCATCCTTGCGCTGGCACTGCCGCAGATCCCCGGCATGGGACATATTCTGACGCCCGTCGGCGAAGCACTGTGGTTTTTCAACATCGCATTGTTCGCTTTGTTTACCGTCCTCTATACAGCACGGTGGTTGATGTTCGGGCACGAAGCGCGGCGCATCTTCGGCCACAACACCGTCTCGATGTTCATCGGGACCATTCCGATGGGCCTGGCGACCATCATCAATGGCTGTCTCGCTTTCGGCATTGCACGCTTCGGCGACGCAATCGTGCCGGTGGCGCATGTCCTGTGGTGGATCGATGTCGCAATGTCGCTCGCGTGCGGCGTGCTCATACCGTATTTTATGTTCACTCGGCACCAGCACAGCCTCGATGCCATGACCGCCGTCTGGCTCCTGCCGGTCGTGGCGGCAGAAGTCGCGGGGGCGAGCGGCGGCCTGCTCGCGCCGCATCTCGCCGATCCGCAGGCGCAGCTAATCGTTCTGGCCACATCGTACGTGCTGTGGGCATATTCGGTGCCGGTCGCCTTCGGAATCCTCGCAATCCTGATCCTGCGGATGGCGCTGCACAAGCTGCCTCATGAGGGCATGGCTGCATCATCCTGGTTGGCACTCGGCCCGATCGGCACCGGCGCACTCGGAATGCTCGTCCTTGGCGGCGACGCACCGCAGATCATGGCACAGCACGGGCTGGGCGCGGTTGGTGAAACGGCCCAGGGCATCGGCGTGATCGCGGGGCTGACACTTTGGGGCTTCGGTCTGTGGTGGCTGCTCCTCGCAACGCTCATTACCATTCGCTACTGGCGTGCCGGGGTGCCGTTCAATCTGGGCTGGTGGGGCTACACGTTTCCGCTCGGTGTTTACACGGTAGCGACCTTCCGCCTCGGCACCACCTTGAACCTTGTCTTCTTCGACGTCGCGGGAACGGTGCTCACGATTGCACTTGGAGCCATGTGGTTGCTGGTCGGCGCGAAGACCGTCGCCGGTGCCTGGCGCGGAAACCTGTTCGTGTCACCCTGCATCGCTGCCACCAATTGATCAGGCTTCTGGATCGGTTGGGTCAAACCGATCGCTTGCAGATCACGGATGTCATAGCGCAAGTAATAAGCCGGGTTGGAGAGAGTTAAATGAAGTCACTGGACGGCGAGCTAGCCACTGAAACGAGCCGGAGAAGATTTCTCGCGCAGGCAGTTCTGGGCACAGCAGGTTTCGCGGCAGCTCCTGCGCTCGCGCAACAATTGGTGGACCTGCACTTACCGGGAGGTAATTCGGACAGACCGGTGACCGACGCCTTTCCGGGTAAGGGCCGGATGATCCTTCAGCGGATCCATCCCCCGCTGCTCGAAACGCCCATGGAGGTGTTCGACAAGTCTGTTTTCACGCCCAACGACCAGTTCTACGTGCGCTGGCACTGGGCCGATATCCCCACGTCGATCAATGTCGACTCATTTCGCCTCGAGGTGTCCGGGCACGTCGATAAGCCGATTTCGATCAGTCTTGATCGGCTTCTGAGCTTGCCGCGGATCGAGTATGCCGCGGTCAACCAGTGCTCGGGAAACAGCCGGGGCCTGTTTGTGCCTCGCGTGCCGGGCGCCCAGTGGGGCAACGGGGCGATGGGGAACGCCAAGTGGCTCGGTGTCAGCCTGCGTTCCGTGCTCGACCTGGCCGGGGTCAGGCCCGGGGCGGCGCAGGTGCGGTTCGGCGGGCTCGACCAGCCGGTGGTTCCCGATGGTCCGGACTATTTCAAATCGCTCGCGATCGATCACGCCCGTGACGGAGAGGTCATGATCGCCTTCGGGATGAACGGAGAGCAACTCCCACTGCTCAATGGCTTTCCCTGCCGTCTGATAGTGCCCGGATGGTACTCGACCTATTGGGTGAAGATGCTCAGTTCCATCGAGGTCCTGCCGGGACCCGACGACAAATACTGGATGGCGAAGGCGTACAAGATACCCGACACATCCCGTGCCGATGTCAAGCCTGGTGCTACAGGCTACAAGACCGTGCCCATCAATAAAATGGTGCCACGTTCCTGGGTAACCAGCCTCGGCGATGGCCAGGCCATTGCCTATGAACCGACTATTCCTCTGGGCGGAATTGCCATGGGAGGAGATTGCGGTGTTGCGAGAGTGGCGGTTTCTGCCGACGGTGGGCGAAGCTGGTATCAGACACAGCTCGGACCCGACGAAGGGAAGTACAGCTTCCGCCGATGGGACGCGAGAGTTCCGCTCCCCGGACCCGGGTCCGTCAAACTGATGTCGCGTTGCTGGAATACCGACGGTGTTTCCCAGCCGATGCAGCCAATCTGGAATTCGGGTGGCTACATGCGCGGCAATATCGAAATCACCACGATCGTAGCGTCGTAAGAGGAAAGAGCCATGAAAGCCCCTCCGATCGGAACGCTCGCATTTGGTGCAGTAGGTGTAACGGCCATTGCTCTGATAATCATCGGACCGCCTGGCGCGCGACCAACCAAGCTTCGTGAACCCACGTCCGAGACTGTGCCGCAAGCATCGAGTGTTTCCGTGGCAGGGTTCACACTTACTTCTGAATCGATCGATCTGCCATTCGATGAGCAACAATATCCCGAAGGAGCAAATGCAGATGTTATCAACGCCAATTGCACGTCGTGCCATTCGGCGAGCATGGCACTGACACAACCGCCGCTGTCAAAAGACAAGTGGCGCGAGATCGTGATCAAAATGCGCGATGTCTACAAGGCACCTGTCGGGGAGCAGAGCATTCCCGCGATAGTGGATTACCTTTCAACAATGCCCGGCCAAGCAAACTCAGCCGAACCTGGCATTGAACGGTCAGCGCAAGATAAATCTTAGCCGGAAGGAGTGCGATCATTCGAATTGCTGATCGAGCGACCTGAAGAAATAGCCAGTGCGTTGTCAGGTTTGTTCACGTCCCAGCACGGACTTGCAGAATATCATTTTGGTGTTCGCCTTCTATGCAGTTTGGGAAGGCGATTGGCGAGAAGAACGAACCCCGAACCAGCGATGACGGTCCCACCGATGCCAAACAGAAGCAGCCACCAGCTGTTGATCCGGTCGCGCTGGGTCCAGTCCATGATGTGGAGCCCCCAGACGAAATCGAAGAAGCGCCAGGTGTCGCTCCGCGCCGCAAGAACCGCGCCGGTTGATGCATCGACATAGAGGCGCGTGCTATCCGGATCGGCGAACTGCACCTGCCAGGCAGGGAACGGCCCACCGAATTCGGTGCCGACCGGCGCTTCGATGGACTTCGAGGATCTGATCGCGCTGCCGGGCCCCGTCCAGGCAGCCGAGGCGATTTGCTCGGCGGTGTCGCGGGAGAGCGGCGACAATATCCGTCCGGTCATTGCTTCGTGCAGCGTGGCGCTGCCATTGACGCGCTTCAACTCGACCACCGGTTTTCCGTTGACGGTCTTCGTGGTTGCCGAGACCAGGTCGCCGTCATTCGTTGCCCAAGCGGGTAGCGGTGCGTCAGCACCCAGGGGTAACGGCTCGCGCGAGATCACGTGCTCGGAACGGACGTGTTCGATCTTCAGGAACGACATGATCGTCCCGGTTGCCATCCACAGGAGCGCTTGGACACCGACGAAGACGGCGAGCCACTTGTGGACCTTGCTGCCGAAGATGTGCAGCCGCAGTTTGCGCGAACGCTGGCTTGTCATTGCGGAAGCGGCCGCTCGATCAGTTCGGGCGCGGCGCGCGGGACGAGGAATGGTACTGGAGGATTTTCCAAGCGCCATCCTCGTGAGTCAGGACCGATGTAGGAACCCCGTCGCGCTCGATTGCACGACCATCCGTGAGGGCGATCCGGTAGTGGTAGGTTTCATGACCAAACGCCACATGACCGACCATCCGGACGTTCACCGTCGGATTGGTGATGTAAACTCGGTTATTTCGCCGAGCTCCGGGCCGAGGTGGTGCTCCATGTATTGCGCGAACGTGTCCTCGGCCTTGCCGTTCTCGAACACCAAGGAGTCCGCGGCAAACAGCATACGCATGGCAGCCTCGTCGCGGGCAACCAGTGCGTCGCGGTAGGCAACGAGCACGGACTTCGCCTGCTGCTTGAGCGCGTCCGGCGCTGCGGTTTGGGTACCATGGGCCGAATGATCGGCGTGATCGGCATGCTGAGCGTGTGCCGCAGGGACGAACGCACCGAGTGCCGCTGCAGCCGCAGCCGCGAAACCTGTAAACCTCATCGTTTACCCCCTCAGAACCAGAACCGGACGCCTACGACGTAGTTGGTCACGCTCGGATCTTCGCCTGCAAGGCGGGCATAGTCGGCGCTTTGGCCCACCTTCCATTCCTGTTCGACGCCGACATAGGGCGCGAATTCACGGGCGAATTCGTAGCGCAGCCGCAGGCCCAGTTCGACGGAATCGAGACCAGCTCCGACACCCAGTTCGGGAATGTCCTGCGCTGACAGGTTCACCTCGGCGCGCGGCTGGAGGATGAGACGTTGAGTAATGCGCTGGTCAAGTTCGGCTTCGACTCGTGCGGTCAGATCGCCCTTGGTCGACAGGAAAGCGGCCGCGTCGACCTCGAACATATAAGGCGCAAGACCCTGCACGCCGAGGACGGCATGGGTCCGTTCAGGGCCGGTCAGGTCCTGTCGGACACCAGCCTGCAGGTCCCACCAAGGACCGATCGCGTGACTCCAAAGGCCTTGGATTTCGGCGGACTCGGGCTTCTCCCCGAAGGTACCTTCGCCCTCGCTCTTGAACCAGAACTTGTCGAGGTCGCCGCCGTAATAGCCCTGCACGTCCCACAGGTAACCATCGCCACCTTCGCGTGCGCGATATTCGGCACGGTCGCCCTGGAACCAGAACACCTTCATCCCACCGTTCTCAGCGCGCAGGGCATCGCGCGAGGCGCGCATTGCGTCCGCACCCCAGATCGCATCGGCGGCGCGAGGCGGTCCCGATCCCGCCGCAGCCGGAGGCGGTCCTTGCGGAATGGAGGGCATGTCCATAGCGCCATGGTCCATGGCTCCATGTTCCATCGCTCCGTGGTCCATCACCTGATGGTCCATCGGCGCTTGGCCGGACGATTGCATCCCTTCATGGCCCATCGCCGCGTGGTCCATGCTTTCCATATTGGAATGGTCCATCGCTGGATGGTCCATTCCCTCCATCTGGCTATGCTTCATCTGCGAATGATCCATGCCGGAGTGGCTTTCGTGCAAGTCGGCCGAGGCTGTTTCGCTCGGTTGCGTAGTGGGCTCACACGCCCCTTCGGGTACCGCATGACCCATAGAACGATGGCGGGCGGCTTCCTTTTCGCATTCGGTCTGGGCTGGTGACTGCGCGGCGGGCATTGCGTGGCCCGAATGGTCCTGCGCGAAGGCCGGCGTGGCGGTGCCCGCTAGGAGCATGGCGACGATCAGGCGCATCAGTCTTCTCCCACCCGCTTCACATCGGGAGCCGAAGGCGGCTTGGCGACGGTCACAATCTGGAACATGCCCGAATGCATGTGGTAGAGCAGATGGCAGTGGAAGGCCCAGTCGCCCTGTTCGTCAGCGGTGAGGTCGAAGGTCGCGCTGCCGCCGGGCTGCACGATCACCGTGTGCTTCTGCGGCTGCCGGTCGGCAGGCGCGCCGTTGACCAGCTCGAAGAAATGCCCGTGCAGATGGATCGGATGTGCCATCATCGTGTCGTTGACGAGCTTCACGCGGACGCGCTCGTTGTAAGCGAAGCGAATGGGGTCGTCGCTCACGGCGGTGAACTTCCTGCCGTCGAACGACCACATGTAGCGTTCCATGTTGCCGGTCAGATGGATCTCCATGCTCCGTGACGGGCGGCGCAGATCGTCGTTCGGCTCGAGCGCAACAAGATCCTTGTAGGTGAGAACCTTGTGGGGAACGTTGTCCAAGCCGAGGCCCGGATCGCCCATGCGATCGACCGGATTCATCGACACCATGTCGATGCCGGGCCCGACCTTCACGTCAGGCGGAAGAAGGGATGTGTCGCGCATGTTCATGCCGCTCATATTCATTCCGGCCATCTGGTCGGCGGTCGCACCTTGTGATGACATGTCATGGCCCATGGCCGAATGATCCATGCCGGCCATGTCGCCGCCACCATGGTCCATTCCGCCCGAGCCGTGGTTCATGCCCATGTCCGCCATCGTCAGCAGTGGCGGATCGCGCAAGGGCGGGACCGGTGCCCGCGCGCCGGGACGCGAGGCGAGGGTCGCCACAGCCATGCCCGAGCGGTCCATGCTTTCGGCCACGATCGTCCGGGCTTCGCCGGTCGGCTCGACGACGATGTCATAGGTCTCCGCAGTGCCGATCTGAAACTCCTCGACCTCGACCGGGCGCACGCTCTGCCCATCGGCGCCGACCACCCAGAATTTCACGCCCGGAATGCGGACGTTGAAGAAGGTCATCGCGCTGCCGTTGATGACGCGCAGCCGCACCCGCTCGCCGGGGTTGAACAGGAACTCGAGACCCTCTTCCGGGCCGCGCCCATTGGCGAGGTAGGTGTAGGTCGATCCCGTCACGTCCAGAATGTCGGTTGCCATCATACGCATGCGCGCCCACATCCGCCGGTCCTCGCCCGACAGCGGATAGTCGTCGGTCCAGGTGTTCTGCTGGTAATTGAAGTAGCCTTCACCCTTCTTCAGCTTATCCATGATCGTGTGCGGGTGAAGCGGGGTGAAATCGCTAAGCAGCAGCACGTAGTCGCGGTCCGCCTGCACGGCGTCCGTGCCGGACGGTTCGACCACGATCGGGCCGTAATGTCCGGCCTGTTCCTGCAGTCCCGAGTGGCTATGCCACCAATATGTGCCGCTCTGTCGCAGCGCAGGGATGTCGTAGACGAAGGTTTCGCCCGGCCTGATTCCGGGGAAGCTGACACCGGGAACGCCGTCGAACTGGAACGGCAGCAGCAGGCCATGCCAATGGATCGAGCTGTCCTCATCAAGAGTGTTCGTGACCGCGAGGCGAACCGGCTGACCTTCGCGCAGGCGCACCAGCGGACCGGGCACGCTACCGTTTACGGCGACTGCGTGTCCGCGTCGACCCTGAACCACGCGAGGTCCTTCGCCGATGGTCAGCGCGATGTCGCGGCCCGAGACTTCATCGAAGCCAGCGCGGATGGGGCCGCCGCCGTGAAGGTCGGCGCCGCGGGCCCAGGCCGGCAGGGCCAAGGCGCCTGCACCGACCGCTCCCGCTCCCAAAAGTCGTCGACGCGAAACCAGCAATTCACTCATGGGTCTTGCAACTCCTTCGGCCGCTGACATATATACCCCCCAGGAGTATTGCAAGATACCCGGGAGGGTATCGTCGCCGATGGAGTGCTAAACGTGGCAGCAACCGATGGTTCCCGCATCGTAAATCGTCTTCGCAGGATCGAGGGACAGGTGCGCGGCGTGGCGCAGATGATCGAGGATGATCGTTACTGCATCGACGTCCTGAACCAGGTCCAGGCGATCAAAGCTGCTCTCGGCCGTGCCGAGAGCGAAATCTTGAAGCGCCATGCGGCGTGCTGCGTGGCCGAAGCGATCGCGAGCGGTGATGCCGACGAGCAGAAGCAGAAGTTCGGCGAGCTGGTCGACCTTTTCGAGAAGGCAAAGCGGTGAACTTCGTGCTTCGCCTCGGCGCTGGTATTTTTCTCTTATTCTCTGCGACGATTGCGTTCGCGCATGGCGACGAGAAGCATGGGGAGGAGAACACGCGCGCAGTTGCAAGCGAGGCGGTCCGTGCTCAGCCCGGTCACGATATGGAAGCGATGGGCAGCGCCGCAGTTTCCGAAGAAACCACCCAAGGCCATGATACCGAGCAAGTCGAGAGCGGCGGCATCGCCGGTGTCTTGAAGAGCTTGCATCCGGCAACCGTCCACTTCCCGATTGCGCTCTTGCTGATGGCTGCGCTTACCGAGCTGTTCGTGATGGCGCGCCGCACTCCCGAACGCGAAGCGGCCGTGAAGATCATGATCTACGGCGGCGCTGCGGGAGCGGTCGTTGCAGCCCTGTTCGGATGGATACACACCGGACTGTGGTTCGGCGGGGATACCGTCATGCAGCTTCACCGCTGGAACGGGATGCTGATCGCGGCCCTCAGCTTGGTGGCAGCGTGGATCGCGTTTCAAAATCCGCAGTCTCGCCTTGCTTTTCGCCTCACGCTTTTCCCGCTTGCGGCCCTACTGATCGCTCAGGGCTACATGGGCGGCGAACTCGCTCATGGTCCCAATCACCTCAAACTCTGAAGGAGCCTGCCATGCGTTTCAATTCTTTCGCCTGCGCCGGAAAGTCGTTGCTTGCGCCAGCGCTCCTGCTCCCTCTGTATGCATGCAGTGATGCCGCCGCGCCGG
>CESL01055296.1_pt1 | contig 14483 bp, 17 predicted proteins | sample 531221 | NCBI WGS metagenome assembly CESL01 (sample SAMEA2622197, study PRJEB7988) | marine metagenome | biome: marine biome (ENVO:00000447); feature: mesopelagic zone (ENVO:00000213) & marine oxygen minimum zone (ENVO:01000065); material: "saline water (ENVO:00002010), including plankton...
ATGGTGCAGTCGCTCCGGCCAGTTCTCGCGGGAAAGAGGGGGAGCGCGATATCGAGGTGCGTGTGCCCTGCAAGCATTCGGATTTCGTTTCGCATCCGGTAGCCTTGAAGGCGCTCCTGACCTCATTGGCTTCTAAGCCTTAGACGGATCATAAAAAAAGGGGGCAGCTGGACCGCCCCCTTTCCATATTGGTATTGACCGGATCATCCAATGATGACGGGGCCTTCATCATCGCAGAACGGATCGAACGACGGGCAGTTAGGGAAATAGGGCTCTTCGTAATACGGCAAGCTGTCCCTGGCATTGGGGTCGTCCGGCGAAAGCTCGAGGCTGTCATCGGCGCCATTATATGCTTCGCTTGTTGACGGGCTTGCATAGTAATAGTTGGTTTCCGCATCGGGATCTCGAAATGCCCTGATGTTGCCGATGATCTGAGAGCCGGGATCGTAGAAGTCCATGTCGATCGCGCGGTATTCACAGCATGTCGCTTCATTAGCAGTGCACCAGTCGCTGATAACTTTCTTGTTGAGCGGATCGTTTGTTCGCACGAACTGGCGAAACTCGACGCCGGCAGCGATATTGTCGTCTTGGTTGCCGATCAGCGGTCCGGTGCAATAGGTGTGGAAATTCTGACGCTGGTAAGGAACATCGAACTTCGCTGAGCAGCTTCCGATAGTGACCGGACCTTCAGGGCCAAAGCCGTGCGGCGTGGTGCATCGGCTTTCGTCATCGAGAATCTGGCCATCGGCATCGATGCAATAGGCATTGCGAATGGCGATTTCCTGCGTGCCTTGGCATCCGACATAGTCGTAGCTTTCCACCCAGCTCGCGCTGTTGCAGTTTCCACCTTCGATTGCATCGTTCATATACATGTCGAGGATTTGGCCGACCGGCATCCCGCCATTGGTGATGTCGCTCCAGCAATAGCTCATATCGGCAGGTTCGCCATTGAGGCGACATTCGTAGATAGGCATACTCATGTTGTCGGCCTGACATCCGGGCGGCATATTCCAGCCGGCATAGAATGTCCCGATTTCGGTATCGACCGGCTGTCCGGGATCTTCGTAACCGATGATGGCGAACTCATGCACGCATCCTGCCTGAGTTCCTTCGTAGCGGGTTGCTGGAGGCGGCGGAGCGTATGCCCAGCAGAACGCTTCGTCAGCAGGCTCCATGGCCATGGGTGGCGGTCCTTCGATCGGCTCCCCTCCGATGGGGATAGGCTCTCCTCCGATGGGGATAGGTTCTCCTCCGATGGGGATAGGTCCTCCCATGGGGTCGAACGTCATGCAGGACACGGTCCTCGTCATGACAGTCGGTTCACCGCAGACAGGATTGGTTGTGCTCCATTCCCCGGCAACCCATTCGTAGAAGCCCGGACCGCCGGGAGGATCTGGTTCGCCGGGATCTTCATCGCAGCCTGAGCCTGGAATTGATCCTGGCCCCGTGCAGTTCGTAGGATCTCCCGGACCGGTCGGGTCGGTTGGCCCGTCCGGGTCAGGGGTTGTCTCAGGATCGAACGGCACGCCCCCCATATTGGGCAGGGGACGTCGCATGATGATTTCGCCGTCCTGCGCATATGCGATCGACGAGGCCATACTGGAAACACCAGCAAGAATGATGGCCGCAAGCTTGAAGGTCTTCACAGGTTTGGTTCCGATTGTTAGCTGCTATTATGAAATTGTGAGCAGCCATCCTAAAAACATGAATCGACTATGTCTAGCCGGAGTTTTCCAAAGTGAATAAACTTTCCGCTTTTTTGATGGTGATAGGGGTGATTTCCCTGTCGGCATGTGGATCTGAGCCAAGCAAAGATCGGCCTTCTTCAAGCGCATTGGAAGACGCGAATTCGTCATTAAACCAATCACTTGTGACTGCGCAAAATTCATCTCCAAATGACCTTGGACGAAATCTCGCGATGCTTCATGCGCAGCCTGGGACTTGGCAGATTTTTCCTGCTGATGGCGACCGACCCTTCCGGATCGCGCGCAAAGATGGCGACAAGGCCCATGTCGTGCGTCTCGATTTTCCGGGTGGATATACGAGCAACATTCTTGCACTAAAATGCAATCCTGCCCCTATCTTCAGGGGAATAGACACTCGCGTCACGAAGAACGATGCGGAGCCGGTGCGGCAGGGCGTAGCCCCTGATATGAGCGATTATTCGCTGGTAGAGGTTGCGAAACAGCTTTGCTCGAATGAGAGCCAGCTTCGCACCGAAGAAGGCACACCGGCGAGAGTGATCGAAACGTTGCGCTCAGAAATTCTGACGGCAAAGCGTCCCGAAGGTTATTAGTCGAGCTGCACCTGCAGAACGCGTGGCGCTCCGTAGAGCACGTGCATCAGGTTGTAGAGCTGATAATCATGGACCGGTCCTTTCATTTCATAGGACCAGGGATTGTCGCCATGAGCCTGCTGCAGGAGCTTGAGCGGAACGATCATCCGCAGCTGCTGGGCGGTCTTGCGATCGCACCACACCTTGCCATGAACATGGATGCGTCCTCCTTCGTGGCTGATCTTGAGATCGCCTGCGCTCATCTGGGTTGCAGGTCCTTGCGGGTGCTGTTGTGTCTTAGTCGGGACGGATGAGGCGCTTGCCTGCTGCGAAGCGGGAGCTGTGGGAGTGAGGTCTTTCGGCATTGGCGGATTGTCCTTGCCCTTGCGCTTCTTGGCTTCTTCGCGCTGATCCGCCAGCGCCCAAGGGATAACCTTGAGGTGCAGACCAATGATCTCTTCCGTGGTTGGCAGGATTTCGGCGAGCATCTCGATTTCTTCCCAGTCAGGGAGATAGGTCAATCTCGTGCTTACCGAGTTCGTGAACGTCCACGCTTTGGCTTCGCGCCGCCGTGAAAGGTAAAGACCGTGCATGGCCTGATTGATGCGTTCGTTATTGATCCCACTGCGGTTGCGGGCCTGGAGAAGTCGCTCGGCAACGATTGCATGAGCTGATCGGCGAAGCTGCTTGGCCACTTTTGCATTGGCCGGCTTCTCGATGAAACGGTGTTCCTGTTCGCAGCGCAGCAGCAATTGTCTGGCTTCGGTGTCCGAGTATTCTCCCGCGGGCGCCGTGACCTTCAAGGTGTTGGATTCGATCATGGCTACCGACCTCCGAAGATGGCGCGCATGACGAGCTCTGCCTGATACGGGAAGATCGAGACGCTGGCCTGGCAGCGATACCGGTCGCCAGACTTGTCGATCTTCATCATGTAAGCGGGGATGGCGAGCGTCAGACGTTCGAACTGGACGGCCGAAAGCTCCATGTTGAGCGCAAAGGTCAGGCCTGTGTCGGTTTCGTGAAACGAAGCCGTGCCAGCCTCAGAAGTGGTGTTCTCTGGTTTGTCGCCTGCGGCACTTGGTATTGCCGGCGTCTCGTTCTTGCTTGCGGGAGCAGGAGCGGGATTGGAAGTGTTGCTTGCGAAGACCGCGTCCTCTTCGAATAGCGGATTTTGAGCCTCGAGGATGATGTGGGGCGGGATCTTGAGCGCCCTTGCAAGGCACTGGGCTTCGTCGTTCGAAAAGGAGAAATCCCGCCGCTTGTCGCGAACCTTGGTCATGATCGACTTGGGTGCTTCGAGACCTTTTTCGCGCATCAGATCGGCAAAGGCCTTGTCGACCTCGTCCTGTGTGCGGCCACAGGCGTTCCGGGCCTGCCGGATGACCTTTCGCAGTCTTTGCGATGTTGTCAGATGGTCATCTGGTTTGTTCACGAAGCGTTCTCCTGCGGCTTTGATGCCAGCGAGCTTGAATTCTGGCAAGATAGTTGTGCGCTAGATTGTGGAAATTCGGATTCTTGTGGACATTCAGATGAAGTCGGGGGATGATTCCATCCTGAAAATTCACGGCAGTTCAAGGGATGAACAAAATGGCGTTCAGGGAGATAGGTGATGAGTTCCACCAGCAGGCTGGTGAGGCAATAAGATCAGCGAGGACAGGATCGACGTATTCCGAATACGACGGTGCTGAATATGTCGCAGCAGGCGCCGCCTTGGCGCTCGAGCGCGGTGCTCCGCGGCTTATTGCCCAGACCTACGATATCGGAGCGGACAGCTATCTCAATCAGGGGTCGCAGGCATGGCGCAAGCTTCACAGCGCTGTGGCCCACTTCGTCGAAACCGATCTCAACGAGTCGGAAGCCATTGCCTCGCGCGGTGACGGCGTGAAGATGGTGGTCTCGCACGTGATGCAGGCGGAATCGGCACGCAAGGTGGTCATCGCTGCCGGCAACAAGGATTTCGAGGACATGCTGAACCCAGGGCAGCATGAGCTGATGAAGATGTCGCGTGAAAGCCAGGCATTTCTTCGGGATATGTCGAGCATCTCCGTGGGGGCATTCGATAGATTGTCACCGGAGATGGCGAACTCGGTAAAGGAAGCTCTCGAAGCTCCTCTTACCGGCAAGATGGCAGGGGAGGTTTCCCTTATGTCGCGCGCTGTCGACGGCATTGTCGATCGCGAAGAAGCGCTGGATGAAAAGATCCGGTTCGCAGAAGGAGCGCATCGCGAGTTCTTGCCAATTTCGGATACCTACCGTGAGCAGGTGCAGGCCTTTCATAAGGACGGAACCTCAACCGGTGTCGAAGCGGTCGATGCGGCAATGGTGCTGTTGAAGCAGGAGAACAAGATTCCCGAAAACCTACATCCCAACGATCCGATCATGATTGCCCAGGCACGTCTTCTTCAGGAGTCGATGGTCGATTTATCGCAGGCGCCGGCCGCTCTGGCTTCGATGGCCCTGAGCGATGCGGCGGTGATGACCGAGGCGCGCAAGGAGTTTCTCCAGTCTGACATGATGCCCGGGATTGATTCCGACATCAGGGGACAGGGTGAATATCATCTCCTCGAAGAGAATGAGCAGGCTCGCATCGAGCGTGACATTATTTATGCCATGAAGACCCCGGCGATCGACAAGGTGCGGCTCGAAGTTGGTATGCTGGAGAATTCCGGCATTGCCGCGATTGATCGGGCCCGTGAGGATCAGCGGCAGAAGGATGCCGGCATTGTTTCAAAGGATGGAAAGCATTCGCTTATCATTTCCGACGAAGGCAATCGCCTGGTTGATGTTCAGCACCAGATGGCGCTTCAGGCTCAGGGCGTAGGAATGTAAGAGAAAAACGCTTCGCCGCATCAGTGGCCCCGCCGGTCCCTCTGGCCTCAATTGAGTGCCAGAGGGATTTTTCTTTATCCCAAGGGGATAGTTGATGCTACGAGTTATTGCGCAGGGAGTTCCGCTGGAGTTGTCCACACCGGCGCCTTACTGTTCGGCTCTGGAGGTGGTATAGATCCCGGCAGGGTCGCCTTCTTTCTTCAAAGGGACAGATGGGTATGGTGGAGACCCCTAGCGACGTGCATCTCACGCCGAGAGAAACACAGGTTTTGATGCTGGTTGTCGACGGATTGTCGACCAAGCAGATTGCTCAAGAACTCGAAATAGCCCCCAAAACGGTTGATGGGCATATCGAGAGAATGCGATTTAGGATGGGTGCGCACAACAGATGTCACATGGTCGGTCTGGCCGCCGGCATGGGACTGCTCGAGCCGGACGACCAGACCTGACCCGTCAGTGGTCTTGCCGCGGTGCAAGCTCACTTATTGCATAACGATCAGAGCGATACCACAGGTTGCCGGCATCGGCGATCCGGCGGTTTTCTGCGATGCGCTGCTCATATTCCCTGGGGGACGTATCGTAGCTCAGCACTGCCATGATAGGCTGTCCATGTCCGAGTCCGCGGGGAAGCGGGTGAAAGCTTTCGACCATGTTGACGGCCCTGATGGCTGCCCGGTCGATGCGACGGTTGCCCGAGCTCTTGGCGACCGCGACATTGGCGGCCTTGCCGTCTTCGGTGCAGTTGAACTTGAGCATGACAACACCCGAGGAATCGCCCACCTGACGGGCCGTTCGATCGAGATTGTCGCTGAGCTGGGCGTCGATGCGTTCGACCCACTGGGCAAGTTCGGGATCGACTTGCTGCGCCATACTGGGCGTAGCGAATGCGAGCATGGTGATAGCCATGAGGTATTTGATCATCTGATATCTCCTGGTTCCGGTTGACGTCCGATTCGGACGGCCAAGAGTATCTTCGCTATGAACGCAATGTGTGAGAGGGGTCTGCCTTGAGGGTCATGCCGCAAGTCTTATGACGCAGGGGAAAGGCCCGGGTGCGGCTGGAGAGATTGCCTTCTTAAACGATGAGAGATGCGACTGCGAGAACGCCGAATATAGCAGAAACAATCAGCAGACCCAGAGAGTCGTTGGGTCCTCTTTTGTTATCGGCAGTCTGCCTGCTGATGTCCGGCGCCCTGCTTGCCATCTTTTCCTCTCTTCTTATTGAACCTGCGATCAGGCTGCCCGGGCCATGGAGGCATAGATCATCTGCTTGAGTATGAAAGCCTCTTGCTCGTAGATTTCGGAGAAGCGTTCGTAGTCTGACGGCGTGAGATCGTTCCTGCTGCGATCGGTGACAGGCCATACGCCTTCTGCATCGAGCCTGCCGAAAACGCGTTCGACCCATGCTAGCGGGAGAAGTGAAAGCCGAGCGGTCTCAGCAAGGTTGCGCTGAGTGCGGTCAGCCGCAAGCGAAAGCACAATCATGAGGTGCGATGGATTGGCAGTATCGATGTCTTCCCCGGCAAGCTGCCTGGCTTCTTCCATGATCATGCTACGAACCGATATGCGGGTATTGGGCGCGATGCGCACTTCCTGCCAGCCGAGTTCCTCATAGGCCGCGCGCATGGTGTCGGTGGGCACGCTTTCGAGGGCTGCAGCTTCAAAGGGAGTAATGCCAGCCAGAAGGAAGGTGCCGACCTTTTCGATGTCGATATTGACGGGATGTGCGCTGTCATTGGCAGGAGCAGCCTTGGGCTTGATTGATTGGGGCTTTGCCGCCTTTGTCGTCACCGAGTTTGTTGCAGTCACCTTGGGCTTGCGGGCCTTGGGTTTGGTAATGCCGAGCTTCGATGCCTTGACATAGATTGTGTCGATGGTGCGCTTGTCATCCAGCCGCGCGATGATATCCTCGACATCGTCTCCTGCTGCATAGCCGTCTTTTAGCGTTTGGAGATCCTTCTCAGTCCAGGGCCGAGGAGACGTTTTGGATATGTTTGCACGCCGTCCATCGTCTCCATAGACTTCCCTGAACTTCCTGAGAGCCTGACCTTTGCTGACAGTGCCAAGAATTTCGGCGATCGTCTTGAACGATTCACCCTCGTCTCGAAGGGTCTTCATTCTGGAGATCTCTCTCTCGGTCCACTTGTGCGGATCGCTCATATGACGAAACTTTCTGGCTACTGATCTGGTAACAGCCTTATAGGATGTGGCAGAAAAAGGTCAAAATCAGGCGGCTAGCGTCTCAACGATGAGGCGCATCGCCATGGGTCGGACGTTGCCGGCCGCTACCAGCGCGATCGTGTTCATTGGCAAGTTGTCCATTGCTGGCTCGATATCTTCTTCATAGAGTATCTCCGAGATCTTCTGCGCCTTCTCGCGCTGCAGGTCCGCATCGATGGCGAAGGCATAAAAGGATCCGTTGGCATTGAATGAAAGTGTTCGCACTGGATTGGTCATCATGCTGCCTTCTTGATGGTGCTGTTGCGGAATTTGCTCCAGTCGGGTTCGTAGGCCAGGTATTCGACATGGCTCTTGGGCATGACTGCCTTGATGCCGCGCGTGGGTTCCTCGGTCTTCATCTGCCGCAGCCGTTCGTGGGTTATGCCGAGCATATGCGAGAGCGGAGTGATTGAGAGATCGCCGTTCGCCTGGAGATATTTGACGCACATGAGACGGTGAAGCGTGATCCGGGCGGTATCGACATTTGCCATGGACAGGATGGCATCCTTGCCTCTGGGGTAGTAGTCGAGCAGGGTCGCCCAGGGGTTGTTGTCCTTCTGGACCACCTCGTGAATCATCTTGGCGTCCTTGAAGAACTGGATCAGCCGCCTGACGTGACGTCTCCGCTCGTCAAGTGCCTTGAGTTTCTTGGGCGACCGGCCCGGCGCTTCGTCGCTGGTATAGGCGTTGATATACTGCGACCTGGGCTGCTTCTCGCGGAAGGGATCGACGTCGTAAGTCCATGGCGCCCGCTTGTCGGGATCTTCGGGTGCGTATCGCACGCGGGGCTTCTGGACCTTCTTGATTTCCTCGGTCAGTAGGTCGGCAGCGTAATAGGCGCGCGAATCGAGGACGACATTATCCCAACTGCTGTTTTCAGTCAGCATCATGGTCGCCATCATCGTGGTGTCGGGATAGCGATCGATTGGCTTGGCGGCGTGCCAGATGTAATGCATCGCGTTGGCATTGACCTTGGCGAGCTTGCAGATCTTGGCCTTGTTGAGATCCTTTTGCCGAGCATGGTATCGCACATAGGCAGCCAAGAGCACGGCATCGTGATCTCCGCCTTCCTCGAGCCTCTGTTCCTTGCCCCATAGCTCCATCCATTTCACTGTTTCGGAATGCATGAGCATGGGTAGCCGCAGCATGCTAACCGGCATCTCCAGCGTCTTGGCGATGAGTTCGTATTCGGAATCGCGCACGACCACGATCCCGCTCTCGATCTTGTGTAGACGTTGGTAGGACATGGTGCCGATCTTGAGGGCAAGCGAATCCGTCGTCGGATAGCCGGCCGCCAGGCGCCGTTCCTTGATCCTGTTGGGTTCAAGTATGCTCCAGCCCTTTGGCAGAGATTCGTCCTTGGCATTGTCATTTGCAGTGACCGGCTGGTTCTTGCCGTAAAAGCGCTCTTTGGAACTGAGGCTGGTAGCGGGAATAAGCTTGCGCGGACTGTAATCAGACCGCGGAGCGCGGCCGGTGTGTCTTCTGTAGTTAGCGCCCATCTGGGGCCTCCCGTGCTTGGGGAGGCCATGGCTATGGGATCAAAGGTTCCGTTACCGGGACCTCCCTTTTCGGCTATTCAGATTTGAGCTTGGAACGCTGTGGGACGTTCAACACCCGGTCTGATTTATCTTGAACTTTTTCGTGAAGAACCGGTCGGGCCGAACAGCTCGCTCCTTTTCCCTTTCCGAAGTCGTTCACTGCGTAGCTTCTTCCGTGAAGGTTAAAGCTCCCGGATTCCATCTGCTGGGCAGTTGGATGCAGTCGGCGGTAGCCAATACCGGACCGCTTTCGCGGTCCGGTCTGCGCCGATTTTATTTTCCGGTGAACTGCCTGCCACGTGTCCGCCTGATCGAGATCGATCCTCGGTTCGTCATCCTTCCATCGGCGACGGTCGAGTTGGGGCGGAACCGCAGGCAGGCGATCCTTGATGCCGGCACGGGCTGAAAGCCCGCGCCGAGCGATCTCCGCTGCCGCGCCGCAAGCGTCGGGCAGGTCGAAGAACAGGTTGCCGATCGTGGATGAGTATCCTCCCCAGACCGGTTGAAGCTGAATTCCGGCAAGGCGGCACCGACGCTGAAGGCCACTGATAAGCACGTTGCGGGACCAGTAGTTGATTGTCTGCGTGTTTCGGGACTTCTTCGACCATGCGAGCTTGCCGAGGCCTTCTTCGTGGACGATTAGGCCAACGTTCCAAGCGCGTGCGAGGTTGATAATCTTGGCAGCGACGTTAGCCATGACTTGCTGCATGGATTGGTCGGCGCCGAAGGGCACAGCGATTTTGTGCAACTGGTGATTGAGGATTTTGACCTGTTCGAGATTGGCTGGATTCGAGCCAACTTCGATAACTGAAACACCGATCCAGCCCGGGTTGAGGTCTATTCCGATCGCACGATTGGTGACCGAAAGCATTGTATCTCGCCATTCAGGATGAACAGGCCATTCTTCGGCTGGAATATGTTTCTCGCGGTGCGCAGCGTAGTGCGTCGAGGCATTCTTGCGCTTGCGGCCTCGGCGCCCTTTGCCTTGCTCCGCGATCTTGGCTTGCTCGAGTGTCTTTCCTGGCGCCAACTTGCGCAGGTCCATCTCGTCGAAAGTAACTGACAAGTGCGTTCGTCCAAGCGTAAATGTCACGCTGATCTGGCAAGCGTCTGCGAGTTTGGCTACGCTTCGTAGCAGACGTCCTTGTTTGCCGTTCATTTCAGGCAGTTTGAGGGAAGCCTTCTGCTTCAGGAAGATGACTTCGCAGGTCCGGCCATCTTCCGAGAGGCGGAAGTGCCGGTTGCCCCAACGGGTGCGGTCGCCGACTATTTCGATTGCCCGCTGGTGCCGCCGAGACTTCCATTCGGTGTTGTCGATGAGACCTTTCTGGCGTCGGAGCAGAGTGGGCCTTCCGCCAAAGATCATTTTTCCATCGGGCACGGCTGCGCGCAAACGCAAGCCTTCGCGCGCAGCGCAGTGCAGGTCCCAACTGCCGAGAGGATGGCTTGGAAACCGCGCTTTGAGAAGATCGCGTAGATCTTTCTCTGAGCGTCCATTGGCGTTAGCGTAGGCTGTTCGTGTTGCTGCCGCTCGAGCTCGTTGCCATTCCGTTATTATGGCGCAGTCTTCATTGCTTGCACGCCAAGGAATGCGGATGGTCTGCATGCCTTTTTCTAATCGGAGTAATTAGAGAACAAAAGAGAAATTTCTACAATTTAATCACGCAGCTTTTCCTTTCCGCTCTCGCGGAACACTCCTTCACTCAGGAGTCGGGAAGTCTGGCTAAAAAACGTAAGCCATCATAAAGGACGGTGCGACCGCTATCAGCAGAACGCACTGGATGATCTGGATGCGCTTCTTTCGTGGATGGCGGCGGTGGATGATATCATCGAGACCGGCGCCGACCAGGAACTGGCAGAAGAAGTGAGCAAGCATCCCTGAAACGAAGAGCAGGAAGGCGCTCCTGTTGCCCGGAAATAGCAGCAAGGGCAGCATCATGATGTTTGTCAGCATGAGCAGCCCAACCATACCCCAGATCGAGAATATCCGTGCCTTTATGGAAGGCATATCCCATCGGGGAGAAGGCAGCGGATCGTTCATGACGGGCGAATTGTAGGATGGCCCGTCAGCTTGGGAAAGAGTCTATATGTTTCTATTCGCGGATTTTTGTCTCAAGCAAAATGACGAAATTGGCGCTGTCCTTTTCGTCGCCATCGAAGACGTCGAGGACCCGGCGCCGGTCAAGATCCGGATCGCCAATCGGGAAGGCCTTGCCAAGTAGAATTCCGTCATCGCCAAAGGTAATGCCAGTGCCCGATGTCCTGCCGTAGATCCGCAGTTCACGGCCGTCGAACGTGATTTGCTCGTCACCATCGTCGCGCACGGTCATCTGGATCGTCAAAAGCGGATGATCCTCCTGACTGTGAAGGCCGACCAGACTGACGTCGTTGCCGTTCTTGACGGTGCCGTTTGCCGTGGCCAGCGTATCGTCGGGATTGGAGAGCCTGGCACTGGTATGAGCCGCAAGACGCAGGAGCGCGTCCATGTCGTTCTCTTCCTGCTCTGCCCACTCCTCTATGCGGGTGAGAACCCATTCATCGAGCCTGAGATGTGCGATATCGATATCTGCAGGGTCTCTGGTCAGCATGGGAACGGCGAACATGGCAGAGCGGAAAATGACCTCGGCCTTCTGCGCCAGGATACGTTGCTCTTCAGCAAGGTGCTTTGCCCAACGATCGACGATCTGGACGCGGGCTTCGCGTGAGAGGTTGCCGGCAATACGGTAGCGCCAATCGCTATCGCCTTCGTTATCCGAAAGCATGGCTTCGGTCCAGCTGTCATTGGCCTCTTCATGGTTGGGATCGACCTCGAGGATGCGGGCTTCCCTGACCAGGTCGATCTGCGCGGAGAGTTCCCCGGCATAAAGGCCGGCTGTTCGGCCTAGGTAAGGAAGGACAATCGGCAGGTGGCGGTCGTCAAGCTCCTTGCCCCAATGGGGAAGCGATAGCTGAACGCAAGGAATGCCTCCCATGTGCTCCATGATAGGCGCGAGGAGTTCTGTCGGAAGTGTTGTGGGCAGTGGTCCTTCGCGCATCAGGCATCTCCTTGGATAGTCTTATAGAACGATGCGGCAACGGTTCTTATCCGCACAAAAGTCGGTGAGTGGTAAGTTCAGCGAGATCATCCTACAACGGACTGGTTAACAGACAAGGAAAAGCGTTCATGCCTTCATGGCTATTCAGATGTGCAGCGGCGGCTGCGATATTTACCACCAGCGCCTGTTCTTCGGGCCCGCAGGACCCGGTGCGGGATCTCGGAGAGGATTCGAGCCTTGGCGCGCTTCTCGCGCAAAACCCGGAAGTCGAAGCCAAGGTCATCGAGGCGATGGGTGATGGCGCCGGGATGTTTCGCTCTGAAGCTGATCGCAAGCAATATGCCGCGCACATCGCAGGACCGATCGTGAACGAGTTCATGAAGCCCAAGATGGACAATCTGAACGACGAGATGGTTTCTCGGATTTCTGACGTGATTTCACAGCGCGTGATGGAGACGGTTGTCTCTGGCGATGACTGTATGCGTCCTTTGCGCGGCGGAGATAATTCGCTGACGAGTGGCTTGGGTGAAGAGCGGACCAAGCAGATCTTCCTCGATATCGCCAAGATGGAACCTGATCTTGAAGCAAGGACAGCTCCTAAGCATCTCCTCGCGGTATATTTCCTTAGCCGTTCGGATGAGATTGCCGATAGGGCAGGAATGGATGCCAACATCCTCAGGGAAGTCTTGAACGGCTCGCGTCCCCCAACGACTGAAGAGCAGTGCCGCGTGGCAGCTGGTGCCATGGCTATGTTTGCAGACATGCCGCCTGAAGAAGGTGCGCCGCTCTTGCGGGCGATGCAAACCAGCTAAATTCTCTTTTCCTTCTCAGGACAGCTTCTTCAAGTTATCTCTCCGTCGGGGCATGTTCAAAGCTGTTTCCCTCAAAAAGCGCCCGAAGGACGCCTTTTTTCATTTGCTTGGATAATTCAGATAGAAGGCTGCAAAGACGGCTGAGTAGATCTCCCTAGGGGCCTCATCTTTCCGACGCGCCGCATGCCTTCTGCCCGGTCCTGTAGGAAGAACTGGTAAGTGGCGGTGATGCGCTTGCCGTTCCGGTATATCCTTGCTTCGACACGCGGCCAGCCCCAGTCGATTGTTGGATCATCGATACGCCAGAGTGCAAAGGCCCGATCGTTCTCTGATGGCGTATAATCTGCGTCACCGAACCGTCTGGCGGCCTCTATCGTAATCTCCCGGTGAAAGGCGATGGTATCGTTTTCATGTTTGAACTCGCGGGCAAGTTGCAGGGTATGTGCAACGACGAAGCGGTTGCCGTTGCCCTCGTCTCCGAAGCCTGTGTAAACGACGGCCTTGTCCCAGTCGCCAGGGGGAACCTCAAGCATGTCAGGTAGTTCCCCAAGACTGGCAGCTAAACCGTCCGGCGTGGGCAATCCCTTGGGGTCTGTGAGATCATGTCCGTGCCAGATTGTGAGGCTCTCGAGATTAACATCGGCCACCGGTCGGGAAAACCGCCGGCGGTTCGTTTGTGGGTTGTCGTCGATCATTACCGAAGATTGACTGGATATGGTCGGATAGGTTTGGGGATCATCTCCGCAACCAGTAAGAGCAAGGACAGCGACAACGGGGAGAAGAGCTTTCATTGCACCGTTGTAGGACGGACTACACAAAAAGAAAACAACTGTAATCGATAAGTTTGAACTAGTTTTTGTCCGAGGCGTGCGTCCTGTTACTTGCTAACGTGTTATTTGACCGATAACGATGGTCTTTCAGGAAGGGCAGGAAGGTTCGGTTATCATGGCGGGAGAGAGCTGGACTGACGCAGAGCTAGACGCAATTGTTGCTGACTACTTTGCTATGCTTAATGATGAGATCAGGGGCGTCTCTTATAGCAAGGCTGAGCATCGACGCGAATTGATGAAGCACGTCGACCGCTCGAATGGCTCTATCGAGTTTAAGCATTGCAACATCACGGCGGTCCTTGAGGAACTGGGCGTTTCTGGGATTGCTGGCTATAAGCGCAGGGACAATTACCAGGGCGCTATTCTCAACGCCATTGAGCGATATCTGGACCTTACGGGTGCACGCGATTTGACGCTGGTGCCAGAAGGACAGGCGAAAGGACTTCTGATCGTAGAGGCGCCGAGACCTTCGTTTCGAAACGCTCCGTTGAGGCCGCGGCTGGAGGAGATCGTCCGTAAGTTCGATCCTGTCGAACGCGATCTCAGAAACAGGGAATTAGGTCTAGCAGGGGAGAAGATGGTTCTCGACCATGAGCGCCGCTGGCTTGCTGAACGAGGTCGCGGGGATCTGGCGGAGCGGGTTCGCCATGTCTCGGTGGAGATCGGTGACGGCCTGGGCTTCGATATCGAATCTTTTACGCTGGAGGGAAGGCGCAAACCGATCGAGGTGAAGACAACGAGAGGAAGCGCTCAAACGCCTTTTTTCATGTCGAGAAACGAACGGGATCGGGCCGAGGAACTTGCAGACAGCTATCACCTCTATCGTGTCCACAAGTTTGGCCCGAAGCCGGCGCTCTTCACCTTACGTCCGCCGCTTGATCAATCGGTTCGATTTTCGACAGAGGTCTGGCGAGCGGAGATGCATTAGGTCGTTGGCGCGC
>CESL01113473.1_pt1 | contig 14478 bp, 11 predicted proteins | sample 531221 | NCBI WGS metagenome assembly CESL01 (sample SAMEA2622197, study PRJEB7988) | marine metagenome | biome: marine biome (ENVO:00000447); feature: mesopelagic zone (ENVO:00000213) & marine oxygen minimum zone (ENVO:01000065); material: "saline water (ENVO:00002010), including plankton...
GAGATGCGATCGCTTTCCCCGGTAATAGACAGTGCAGCCCATGACCGGGAAGCTGCGCGTCAAGTCTCTTTCCAGAAGTTCTCGGAAATCGATCAGGACCAGATGGAGCGCATTGAAAAGCTGCATAGGTCGGGAGCTTCCACTGGCGTAAAAAGAATCGATCAAGCGGTGAAGCTGGTCAGCGACCGTGTGGGTCTGTTGGAAGACGGGTTACCCTTTCCTGTCGTCCACAAAGCGCAGGCAAGGCTTTTGTCTCGAGGCGGAAGGTTTGGGAACATATCACCGGTGCATATGGCGGCGACCATCATGAGCGATGTTGCGATTATGGAAGCTGCAACCCGGGAAATGCTCGTTTCACCCCATCCCAGCGGAGACGCCGAGACAATCGCTCAGGGAAATTATGAGACGCTTCCGCTTGAGAAGCAGCAGGAGATCTGTGGCCGCATTGACTCTGCGCGTCACACGCCGGCCCTTATGGTGCTCGAAACGAGCTCGCGGCTTGATTTGGGGCGCTCGCAGGGCATTTCCGCGCTTGATGTTGTAGCGTCCCACCCGGAGGTGGGACGCTGAAGCCTTAGTCCTTCTTGATGCCCACGAAACGCAGCAGGTGCAGCATCAGGTTGATGAAGTCGAGGTAGAGCGCCAGCGCGCTCCAGATGACTGCCCGCTGGTTCATGTCATGCTGGCCTTCACGATACATACGCCTGGCATCCTGCGTGTCGATGGCAGTCAGCGCGCTGAAGATCAGAACGCCGGCCGCTGATACGATCATGGAGAACAGGTCGGTCCCGAAGAACATGTTGATGAACATTGCACCGATCAGGCCCCAGACCGCCATCACGAAGAAGCTGCGATAAGGGCTGAGATCGGTTTTGGTGGAATAGCCATAGAGACTGAGGCCGCCAAATGCGATTGCGGCTGACAGGAAGGCAACTGCGATCGAGGCGCCGGTATAGACCTCAAACACGAACGCGAGTGATAGACCCATGAGAGCGCAGAAGCTCCAGTAGAGCATCTGACCCTTGGCCAGACTCCCTGCAGTGATCTCCTTGCTGAGGAAAAAGACATAGGGGAGCGGTGCGATCATCATGATGATCGAGATCACGCTGCCGCCGGGCATGACTGCAAGAGCTGCCGGCATTCCCAGCATCTGCAGTCCCATTCCTACAAGGAAGGTCAGCATGATGCCCGAAGTCATGTAATTGTAGATCGACAGCATGTGACGCCGCAGACCTTCATCATAGACCTGATCGCGCTCGCCGTAAGCATCAACTGCCTTGCTGAATATGCTCATTTCATTCTCCTTGTTCCAGGACGCTTTCTGGTTTTGCCTTCGCGCGTCATATGCATGTGACAGCTTAGCACGTGTCGGGCAGCGGTGGTATTTCTTTCGGATTCCTTTTCCTGCAAATACAGGTCCCACTCTTTCACACAATCTGGAAGAGCATCGTTCTCTTGACTGCGTGCGCGTTCGATCTCGGTTTTGATCTTTTGTTTGCGATCTAGTGCAAGGGTTCGGGTCCGTCCCGGCGAACGAATGATCGCACGGCGGATGCCCTTGCCGTCTTCGACGCGCAGCACCTTGGTTCCCGCGAGGAGGGGATGATCGAGAATCCGCACAGTATCGTTTCCAGGAAGCGACTGCAGCAGCGCATTGGGAATATCGCGTGGTAGATCGATTGCTCCTGTCATGATGCGCGCCCCCTTGAAGAGGATAGTTGGCGCGGTTCCATCGGTGGGAATGACGCTACTGAGAATACGTTGGTCTTCGAGATGGTCACCTTCGATTCCAAGTCCGCCGTCATGGTCGTCGATTTCATCGAAGGGTAGCTCATGCCAGCGGTGTTCGGGAACAGCGTCAAGCAGACGCAGACTGAGCCAGTGCAGCTTCACTTGTGCAAAGACCTCCATTCCGCGTCTCTTGGAGCGAAGGAGGAAGCTCTCCGGGGTATGCCGTGGGAGTTCGTCGAGCTCCATCGCAGGATCGAGAGATTGGTATTCTATACCCCTTTCCGAAAAGCCTGTGACAATATGTCGGTGGGCCAAGGGTAGGTCCGCAAAAAGATCGAGGCCCTTGCCGATCAGATGTTCTTTCAGTCTTTCCGGATACTGCCGTGTGAGATGCAGGAGGTGGCCTTCCAACATAAAGCTTTCCTCGCCAATGCGCTGGGGTAGCAATATGTCGTTATTCTGATCGATATTAGTGCCAATCCGGCCCCAATAAGAGCTTTTTGCTGCAATGCTTCGGGGGGCAAGTATTTCGGACAGGACTTCGGGATCAAGCTCGACAAGATGGGGAACGAGAAGCGGATGTATCTTCATATTCGTTCCCCTCGTGTTGGACGCGGTTAGCTATCCTTGGTGGTCAGGTGCGTGGGAAGATGGCCAATGAGAACCAGCCGTTCATCTTGGTTGTAGTGGTAATAGATGCGCAGCAATCTCGAGTGATCGTTGAAGATCGATTCCGTTCCGCGCAAATGACGGTCCATCTGGTAGACTTCGCCTTGATGTCTGAAGTGGTAATCGCCTTCGCGAGCTGCGACACCCATTTTCGTCTGCTTGCGGTCCTGCAGGCGCAGTCTTTCAAGGCCGGCTTCCCATTCTTCCCGCGCACCGTCTTCACCAGCACGCATGTCGATGTAAGTTCCATCGAGCAGCTTGAGGGTTTCGCAAAGTCGCTCCATGTCCCGGTAGTCAACCTTGCGCATGTTTCGCCAGGCCTTCGAAGTGATCACGACATTTGGCAGGACGTTGCGATCGAGCCAGTCCGAGAGACCGGACAGGTCCTTGGGATAGTCCGGAGCCTTCTTGGCGTGTGCTTGTCGTCTCTGGTCATTGAGCGCCTGACGCAACGTCTGGACCTGCGCAACGGCAGCCCGCCTTTCCGCGTCGGCTTCATCGAGCAGCTCGTTGAGCGTTTCTCGCTCGGCCTTGAGTTCCTGGCGAAGTGCCTCGATCTCAGCGTCGTCTATGATGCGCGCAGGCTCAGCGACGGCTGGAGCCTCAAACGTATCGAGTTTTGCAAGAACCTGTGCCAGACCGTTTTGCAGATCTCCCAAGCCAAGGGCCTTGAGTCGCTGGTCGACGACGTTCGAGACGAGGGTCACAAATTCGGCCGGGTCGATTGCCGGCGTTGCAGGTGTGTCCTGCTTTGCAGCTTGTGACTGTTGATTATCAGTTGAAGAAGGTTCTTCCTTTTCCTTAATCCCTGCCATTTTCTCTTCTGGCTGAGTGTCGGGCTCGCTCTTTTCCGGTGATGCGACCGGATCGTCTGATGTCTCCGGGGTCTCGACCTCCGCTTCTTTTTCAGACGCTGCGGGCGCGACATTTTCCGGCTGAATATCTGCAATTGTAAGCGGTTCGGAAGTCGTTGTGGTTTCTTCTTCGCTGGAAGGAGTGGGTGTCCGCTCCTCTTCTTGCTGTGCAGCTGGACGAGGGGTTGCTTCGATGTCTGCGGACTCAGATGGGGCGGGGTCTTCCCTGTTCCCGGAGTGAATCGAGTCTTGATCGCTGCGACCCACGATGCGCAAGGCATCGGGAATGTCATAACGGGTTACGGTGGCAGACGTTGCCCGGCTGATGAGAGCTGATAGCGCCTTTGTTGCCATCGTGTCCGGCATGATGCGGGGATGGCGGTGAGCGGGATCCGTATCGGGATCGAAACTGGGCTGGAAGAGCCGCACGGCGCCGCCGAAGGTGCGATATTCCTGGCCGAGCATGTCGGTCAGTTCATAGGTCATGTTCTGAGGCAGTTTGACCACGGTTACCGCGCCAAGAGCTTGGGCTGCGACCTCATTGGGATCGCGCATGTATGTCCCGTCTTCAGCTTGCGTCATAACGAGAATCGGCAAGGTTCTATCGGGAGACTGCAAATCGCGAACGAGGCTCAGGATTTCGCCTTTGGTGGTAAGGTATTCAGGCTTTGTCTTGAGCAGTCCGTCCGGCCCCTTGGTGGGAGTTCTTTCGGCTATGCGGCGAACCAACGTCGGCAACCGCGGCTGGACGCCGGTTGCCAGGGTGGTCTGGACGATGATGTCGATAGCATTGGAGTGATCGTCTGGCGTTCGGACAGTGACAGACCAGAAGTTGGTCATGCCTCTGTCGTGCGAAACGTGTTCGAGAGTCCAGTCTCCCTCTTCTCGTCGATCGGCAACGAGATTGTCGTCGTGCCTTTGGACCTGCTCTGAGAACCATTCCACAACCACTGACAATGCGGTGGCTATGCTTTCAGGGTGGATTCTTGTCTGGGCAATGATCCGTTTTGCACCTTGCCGCTTGAGGCCGTGATTCTCGCGGACAACGCGGCGCATGGACGGAAGCAGTGTCGCTGTTGCGGCGATTGTCTCGCCATTTTCTCGAGGCAGGGCTGCGTTGAGAGCGCCGCGGAGATACCAGACCACGTCATTGTCGTCTTCTGAGGGGTCCAAGGGTGCATGGTCCCACTGCGCAAACTGGACCTGTCCATTTTCATCGATCTGGAGCGCAAGAGCAGCAAACCCGCTCATGTCTATCCGATACAGCACGATGATTGGCCTTCCAGGGGCCTTGTGTCCGCCTTCGATCAGATTCTCGGTCACATTCTCGAAGAAGGCCCTGTCGCGAATGACCAGAACGCCTTCCCGCCCCGTTAGCCCTTCAAGACTTGCATCGTCTCTGATCGCAGGAGCGTCGATGGCATCCAGTCTGCCCGAAGAATTGACAATCGAACAAGCATGCTTGCGCCATGCAATATGCAAATCGGATTGATCTTGCGACAGCGACAGAGTGCTGGCCATGTTTTGGGCAGCAGCGTTCCCGGAACAAAGGAGGATGAATTCGGCCGCGTCTGCGGTGCCAAGGTGAAAACCCGAACCTTCAAGGGTCAGGTTATGCCAAGAGCGGAAACTTGTAGCAGTTGGTGCCGGCGCTCTTTCCGCCTTTTTGAGTTCGGCAGGCGTGGGAGTTGGCGATATTTCCTGGGCAACAGGAAGATTGTCACTCTGCGTTTCCGATTCCTGTGGTGTCTGCTGATTTCGATAAATCTCGTGCTCTTGCTCGTAGCGCCAGGCTTCTGCGAAATCGACTGGACCATAAACTGTGTCGGCAAGCGCAGCGTAAGCACGGTCGGCGAGATCGAAAGCGTCATCGCCGTCAGACTCCGCGTCGTCGGATTGCACTTCGCCCGTCTCAGTATCGAGAGTTACATGCCTGTAGCCGGAGAGGCACCCTTCATAAAGGAAGCCCTCTATCGAAAGCAGCTTTTCCCCGAAAACAAGACGCAAAAGCACACGCGCTTCACCAGTGTGATCTCCTCCTGTCCCTGGCTCGATACCGGGAAACGCGATCATGCGGGCAAGGTCTGGATCGCTGTCGAGAACGATCAGGACTGGCTCGCGCATATCTTCGAGAATAGTCGAATCGATTGGTCTCAGCGTTGAAGGCGCATTGAATCTCCAGGCTGCCGGACCACCATGTTGGACGACATTCTGGTCATAGGTTTCCTGCGCTGAGTGTAGCCCCCCAATTCGTGCTTCGATTTCCGAGGCAATACGCTTGCGCGCCGCATCAATGGTTTCGCGGGGCGCCGTAGCCACCTTCAACCGACGCACGATCATTGTCGAAACGGCGCTCGCAATGGCACTCTGCCAATCGCGAGTCCCGACTTCGGGTGTATCGCGGAAGCACCGGCGGAGCAGATCTTCTGCATCTCTGGCTACGTCTTCGCCGGCCTCTGGGGCGCGGTGCTGGTAAACCTCGGGCAGAATGTCTTCGGCCGCAGTATTTGAAGGCGAACCGAGTTCAGATGGACTTGCGAGGGCTTTCTTGGATTTCTCGTCGTCCTGCACGATGGACGGTGTAGTTTCCGATATAGTGGCCGGAGAAATGGGGCGCCTTGCCTTACGCTTTGCCTTGCGCTTGTCGATGCGGACCTTGGTCTTTTGGGGAGAAGTCTTCTCTTCCTTGCCCAGTTCTTCTTTTGGGGTGGAGCCGGTCGCTTTTGAGGTCTCTTCCTTCTCCTCGTCAGCGGCTTGGCCGTCATAGATCATGAAGGAGCGATATCCCGCTGATGCCAGCTTTTGCTTTGCCTTGCGTGCTCCAGTTCCATTGGCAAGGGCCTTCTTGACGAGTGAGGGATCTGCGCCGTCTTCGTAGCCGATATGACCTTGGGGGTCCGTAGCAAGGTAAGCGATTGCTCCTGTAATCGTCTTGATCCAGGCCTCGACATTCTCGCTCATATATCGGGAAGCCTTTTCTTTTTCTTCCTCGTAAAGCGAGATGACTTTCTTCTTCACGTTCCAGACCGATTCGGTCTTCTCGCGAATGTTCTGCGTTTCGGAGGGATCGAAAAAGATATCGCCCAAAGTGGACACTGCCGAACTTGGCGGCGCGTCGGCGGCAAGTCCCCACTTATGGACAAGACCCTTGATGCGCTGTTCGTTGAGTTGGCTCCATTTCAGGCACGATTCGACCATATCGAGGTCGGGGTCATCGAGCGATATGAGGAGATGCGGCCAAGGCGCAGTTGAGCGATCGGGAAGATCCTTGGACATGGGCAGTATGCACAGGAATCTCTGGTCATCTTCCTCTTCTTCACTTGGAAGAATGTCGAGAGAAACGATGAACCCGTCGATATCGTGGCCGTTCACGGTCTTGCCAGGGCACTGATCGAACGAAATATAAAGCGTGCGCTGATCTTCGAGATAGGAGAGGTCGATATCTTTGATGGCTGTGGGCCCATCTGAAAAGAGATCTGTGTTGATGCGGACTGCCTTCCGGCCGTTTTCAAGGTAATCGGCCAGAAGCGTTGCAACGATCGTTTCCGGTTCGGTCCGTGAATGTATTGCGGCCCGTTCGTCGCTATTATCCGTAACCCGGTAATCGCCGGCGGCTGCGAACATGTGAAAGAAGACGATGATATAAGGGCTGATATCGTCCATGCCCGCATAATGCAGTCTCTCGCCCATGGAGAGCCTGTCGAGCTCGTCGTTGGCGTAATGCACAATGTCTCTGCCCCACTCCCGTTCTTGGAGCCATTTTTCTGGCGGCAGGGGACCTTTGCTCATGTTTCTTCCTCTTGGCTAAAATCAAGAAAGGGGCCCCAGATTAACTGGGACCCCTTCTTTTTCCTTCCCTAATGGGAAATCTGTTTATTCCTGTTCCTCGTCGGGTTCGGCGGGAAATGCGTCGGGATCGAGTTCCGCAGCACGAGCACGGATAGCATCGCGATGCGAACGGATGTCCTCGACATTCTCGATCCTTTCCTTGGTTTCATCGCCATCGGAGATAAGTCCGATATTCTTGACCGTTGCGGCCGAGAAGTGAAGGCGGGCAATCGTGCGCCTGTTGTTGTCCTTGTAAAGAACGGCGGTGTATGCCTGCCCGGGCCTGGGAACGATGTCGGAGGGATCGATCTCCGGAGCGCACATTTCACGGATGATTTCCACGGCTCGGGATTCGGCCGGAGACAGGCGGCGTCGACCGCTTTCTTCCTCTTCGACTTCTTCTTCCGTGACAGGTCCCGAGAGCATCCGCGACACTGCGAGAGAAATCCGCTCGGGCAGCATGACGGGATTGTCATGACCCTGCTGAGAAAGCTGGCGCCGGACATCTTCGACAAAGCCATTGCCAGGCTCGGTAATGACATGCCTGACAGCCTCGAGAATGTCTTCCTGCTGGCCCTGGACTTGTTCGGCCATAGAGATCACAGCGGCCTTATCGAAGGCGTCGTGATGGACATGGCGAAGGCCGGATACCGGGGCGTCGGAGACAAGTTCCATTTCCAGGACAGGCTGCCAGCGAGGCTCGGAGCCTTCCTGTTCGATGCGGACACCGACCGCCAAGCGGTCACGGCGAGTGCGCATTGTCACCTCGCCCCGGTGATCGTCGGGGATGTCGGCATCCTCGAGCAGAACCACAACGAGGCCGCGTTCTGATTTTGCCAGATAGCCGTCGAGGCGACCGGTCTCATCTTCCAGGGGCTCGATGCCATCGGGATCGAAAACATCGTAACCGAGAGAGGACAGGAGAGGAAGGACGAGGCCCGTCTTGAAGGCTTCGAAGCCGGTATGGCGACCAGCGCGGTCGCTCCAGCGGGTTACGACCTGACGCGGGGCCTGCTCCCAGTTCTCGGGGAGATCGACGACAGGAAGTGCCTGAACGGGAGCTTCAGCTTCGACGCCGTCTTCGCTGTCTGCGTTTCCATCAACATCAGAGCCTTCATCGCGTTCTGTGCCGGCATCGCTATCGTCATCGGCGCCGGAGCCGCCAGCATCGTGGCTTTCCTCTGAATGAGACGAGGTTGCCCCATTTTCTTCGGCGTCGTCGTCGACCATGTCGAAGCGTGACATGTCAAGGTTTGTTCCGGCGTCGAAAGAGCTTCCGGCAGATCCCTTATCGTCTTCGCCTTGAGTTTCAGCCGCGGTCTCATTCTCGCTGGTAGTGGCTGCAAAGCTGGGAGGAGTCGGATCCCAGTCATCGTCGGACTCTTCCATGTCAGCCCGCTCGCGCGCTTCCCAGTCGGGACGACCTGCCTGTTCGTCGGCAATGCCATCTTCTTGGCTGGCCGGGGTATTCTGTCCGTCATTCATGTTGTTCGTCTTCCCGTATCTGGCGATTGATATCGGGGCAATTCTAGGATGAAATAGGGCTTATCCCAAGGGGTGAATGAGGATGTCGCGATAAACGATCAGGCTTGTGGGACGTGGTTCACTTCCAGCTACGATCCAATCCGCTGCAAAAGGGAGATTCAGTAGCCGCGTCAGTGGCTTTCCATTGAGTGCCTGCCATACGGTTTCAGGATATATTTCATTGCGCATTATGAGGTGCGGATGCGAAAGCGCTGTATGACAGTAAGTCACGATTGGAGTAGAGGCGAGGCTGAGGCTCAATCCTCCGTCGTATGTTTCATTCCCACGCTGAAAAGAGAATTCCTGCATAGATGGCGGATGGTTTTCATCGCCGCGTGACTGGTATCCGATGACATCGGCAGGCCACTCTCGATCGTGCACCTCCCGCTTATAGGCGCACAAGGCGGCGATTTCGCGAAAGAACCGGTCGTCAAAAGGACTTGGGACAAATCCGTTTGGCTCTCTGGCGATGAGCCTTGTCATGCTTCGGCCATGGCCTTGTTGTAGCGTTCCTTGTTTGCCCAGTAGAAGGGCGAAAACAGCTCGGCCTCTTGCCGAAAGGGTATGCCGTCCTCAGGGTCGCTTTCCGATTGCTGTGAAAGCCAGTTTTCAAACCGGGTTGCGACTGATTTCCGATGGCCGCCAATGGTGCTTTGCTGGAGGTCTTCCATCTGGCGTTCAACCTCGGCATAGCGGTTTGCCCAGACGACACCGTAAGCTGCATTCTGATCGGCAAATCGCCTGATCCATGTCTCGGTGAGATCCATTTCATGTTCGGGCTTGGAGAGCATGACATGACGCCGCATGATACGGAAAGTCTCGAGCGCAACATCACGGTTGCTTCGCCAAAGCGCACGCATCTCGTCGTTGAGGAAGCGATCGGCATAAATCGGATGGTCGAATGAGGAACCGCGTAGTTCCGGCATTTCGAAGTAAATCGCGATTTCGGAAAGGACACTGGCTTCGAGTTCATTCCGCTGCATCTTCTCCTCGAATGCAGCGCGCCCAATTCCCTTGAGGTAGGGCATAGTGGCGGCATGCGTCATTTCGTGGAGGTAGTAGAGATCGCTGACGACGTCGTTGTCGTAGAACGGCCGGAGCATGATCACATTCCACCAGGTGCTAAAATGTGCCCGCTCAAGTGTCTCATGACTTTCTTCGGCAAAAAAGCGTGGAAGCCAGGCGAAAGAGTCAACGTGGCGGAAGATGAAGCCGCCATTGTCGTATGAGCGTTTGAAAGGTTCTGAGCGCCACAGACTGGAGACGAAGTCGTGAATATCCTCCCGCGTATGGAGAGAGACAAGATTTTTCATGGACTATTCCTTCACTGGCCGTCTTCGGCGCTCCACTTTGATCGCCGGTTACACGCAGCAAGAAGTTCGCTGAGACGTGGAGTAAGGCAGACCCGTGACCGTCCGGATCTCTCCAGGTATTCTGCGAGAGGACCGGTTTGTCTGTCCTTGCTTGTGGCGAGCAGGGTTACATGAGAGGGAACGAAGTTCGCGCCAAGCTGACGGGAAACCTCTTTTGCGGCCTGTTCTTGAAGATCTCGCATACGCTCGGGAATGTCGAACACGCTATGGTTTCGCATCAGGGCAGTGCCAAGAGCGATCGAGGTGAGGTTCTTGAACCACTTGTTCCCGAACATTCCCGGATCTTCTTTGCGTGCCAGCATCCCACCGATTCGGTCATAGTAGCAACCGAAGGGCTTGGAGAGACTGAAGACGATGTTTCGGATAGCCGGAGAATTGAGATTGAAGCGCTCTTTGATTGCGGCGCGAGGAACGCTGCCAACATAGGTGACGTCGGCAACGACGCTCTGGGCCGGCATGGCTTCCAGAAAACCGTTGAAGCCTCCCCACACATTGCCGTCGATGGCTGAGGGTTGGCTTATGAAAAAGAGGTCATCGTCGTAAACCTGAGTAGCGAGATCGGCGATGTTTTCTGGAATGGCGTCGATATCCCTGTCGTGCTCGACGAGCTCGAGGCCGGCAGCCTCTGCCATTGCCTTGTAGCCCTCGTATTCACCGGCAAAGACATGGACACGTGCCTTGCCGAGCGTGCGGGCGGCGAGATCGTATATCAGATGCCTCAGAGGTTCGCTTGCGCCGGCCGTCGGATACTGGAAGGCCCAGATGTCTGCATCGAGTTCTACCGCCTTTTTCGACCACTCGAGCCAAGTTTCGAAGAACTCGCGGTGATACGAATCCTGTTTTCCCGTCCAGGCCTCGCGGAACTGTTGCAGATACGATAGACGAACAGCGCTCCCGGCGTTTCCGAAAACGCGATCCTTCGCGGCTTCGGTCCACGGAGTAACCAGTGCGTAGACAGTTTTCGAAGCGCCGGCTTCGAGCAGTATCTTGTTGAGGTCTACGTTGGGAGAGTATTGCGTGCTAGTCGCCATCAAGCCATCTCCTCGACGATATTGACGCAGCCCGGGAAGTCGACGTTGCATACGGTCTCGATGTCTCGCTCGATGCCGGCCGTCAGATTGCGAACGACTTCGACCTCAAAGCCGCGGTCCAAGGCGCCAGCGATCGCATCGCGAACGCAGAAGTCGGCAGCAACGCCAACCACCACGATCTTTTCCACGCCGCGATCTTTCTGTTCGCGGAAGAAGGTGTTCCGGTCGCGCTGAATGAACAGGCGCGGGATGGAGCGGGGATGTGAGGGGTTGTCATGCGTAACCACCTCGAGATCGTCTTCACGCCACATGTCAAACACGCCTTTTTCGAGGGTGTAGGAAGGAATCTGTGGCGGGACCAGGTTGAGGTTGATGACGTTTTCCCAGCCGGGAGTGCCCTTCTCGCAGTGCAGCGGAAACATCCCGCCTTCTTCGCTTTTCGAGAAGACTTCTTTTTCGTGGGTGTCGAAGGTGAAAACGACGCCGGCAAATTCCTCTGGATCGAGGTTGGCAATCATTCTGGTAAGAAGCGGGATGATCGCTTCTGCCTTTGCAACAGGAAGACGTCCGTCCTCCATGACGAAGTCGTATTGCGTGTCGACAACGAGCAATAGGGATTTGGGCATGGATTTCATCCTTTGATGAGTGTTCGTGCGATAGGTGTTGATGTCTTAAAGGCCGAGACGGCACAGGTCCGTGGTGGTCGCGCCGATACGCAGATACATCTTGGCTGCGACGATATCGCGTTGAGATTCTACCGCCATATCCGACGTCCTGAGAAGCCCGCCTTCGTTCAGTTCGCGAAAGCGCTTGCTGTCGGTTGTCGAGCTTTTTTCATCCCACAACGCCCGGTTGGCGGCATACAGCGAACGCAGTCTCTCGATTTCTTCGGAAAGACCGACGCAGTCGAATATCCTGTTGATTCTTTCGCGGGTCTTGGCGTCGTCGGTGACGTGGCGCTGCTGGATGTAGGTTGAGTGTTTTCCGTGATGAAGCCGGAGGCCAATGCTCCAGTCGTTATGATGCCGGGTGAACACGGCGACTTCTGATCCATGTGCGTCGGTGACGACGTGGCGTCCCTCTTCATTCGAGGTGATCTTGATTCCGCTCTTCATGATGGTCTCCTAGACCTTTGTCTTTCGCTCGGCACCGATGCCATCGGTGCCGAATGCCTGCTTGTAGCGTGAAATTTCTGCCTGCGAAGGCGAAGCTGCCTTTGCAGGATTGTCTGAGATTTTCACGGCTGGGTGCCCATTTGCTGAATGAACCTTGCAAACCAGGCTGATCGGCTTCAGCGCCAAGGGATCGCCGGGCACGCAGCCGATGAAATCGTTGGTTGCCATTGTTCCCCAGCCATAGGTGTCGCTTACCCGGTCACGGGTAGCGAGGTGGATGTCGATGATATCGTCGCCATTGGGCTCATACCCGGAGATCCGCACATCGAGACCGTCCGAATAAAGAACCACTTTCTTCTTCGGGTTCTGCCCTTTGCTTTTCCAATAGGCGACGAGCTCGTCGGTCGCAGTATAGGGGTCTTTCGAATCGGGCCTGAAGCCCGCCCACCAGGCAAGCCATTCCGGTGCATTTTCGAGAAACTGCGTGGTGCCAAACGTGTCGGGCAAGCCCATGCGCAGTTTTTCGCCATAGATCCCCTGCCAATCCTTGAGCACCTGATACTGGCTCTGGCGCAGAGGTTCATCGTCATTGGCATGGGCGGCCGCGGCGAGCGCTGCATAGACCATCGGCAGCTCATGCGCATTGGTCCCCTTCGCCTCGATACCGAGGTCGCGAGCGAAAAAGGAATTGGAGGTGCCGACCATCTGGTCTCCGAGCACTTCCATCATCGCCTCGATCACCCAGCGCTGCCATGGATGAGAGTGACGCCGACGCGTTCCGAAGTCGGAAATCTTGATTTCCGGATACTCCTTCAACCGTTCGAGCTTGGCGTGAAACTTCGTTTTTGCCCGGGCGTAGGTGATGTCGATATCGAAGCGGCTCATATCCCGCATGACCTGCCGGATCCGAAGTTCGTTCGTAATGGTGAGGATGTAGTCCTCCCAGTCCATCACATCGGCCCAGGTCCCTTCGCTTTCGAGATTGAACTGTCCGGTCTCCTCGTCGATCGACAACTCGTAGTCGGGAAGCCTCGAGACCTTCAGGGCGCTGATGAAGGACTTGGGGAACATGCCCTCTTCGCCGTAAAAGGTATTGCCGGCGATCCAGTGCAGATCCGCAGGCTCGTATCGCAGGCCTTGTGCATGATCGAGCTGTTCACGCATGGCCTCGATCGGAATGATGCGCGCGAGCGGAATACTGGAGGTTCGATTCTTGAGGGCAAAGCGCACCCGGGTAGATCCGTGCTTCTCCAGGATAAGGCGGCGCATGAGGAGCTTGTAGAAATCGTTGTCGAGACGGCTGCGGACGATCGGATCGATATCATAGTGCAGGTGGTCGGCTGCGCGCTTGGCAAAATCCATTGTGCGTTCTCCTCAGGCCCGAAGCCATTTTAGATAAAGGTCGCTGTCCGTGATGGTGTCGGGAATAGCGGCGGATGTTTCGGGAAGGCCCGGATCTGCATCCAGCGCCTCCCGGGTTTCCTTGAGCAGGCGAATGCGATCGGAAATCTTGAGCGTGTTGCCCCACCGGTAATTCTCGAGTGGCACTGCCTTTTTCTCGTCGGCATCGAAGCGCGAGATCGTGGCAGCATCGATCTCGGTTACAGCAGGATCGAGTCCTTGGCGGGTGAGCCAGGCGCGAATCTCAGCATTCTTGTTGTCTTTCAGTTCCAACGCTTTTCCTTTCAGAATCTTCTTTACGCTGCCATTGCCAAGTCGGGCGCTTTCACCAGTGGAATGATTTCTCCACTCATGGTGAGTGTTCGGTAGCTTCCATGGTCCTGCACAGAGAGCACCTTCTGGCTGTCTCCGAAGATTGGCTTGCTCACGATATCGTTGACGCGCCTTCCTTTCAGTGACTTCCATCCTGCTTCCGGCAGGGGCGCCTCGATTACGAGAGTCGGTGACGAACTCGACTGATAGCGCTGATTGCCTAGCATGAAATCGAAGGCAAAAGGCTTGCGACCCCAGAAACATCCCTGGAAGAAATCGAGCCGGCACGAAGTCTGATCGTAGATGTAATTCATGTTGCGGTATGCCCGCGGGAAATACGATCGCAGGAGATCGGGCTCCATGTTGGTCCACGAACGCCGAACTCCTTCGAGAACATCGTTGTAAAGACGATTGGTGCGATGCCAGCGGCGCATCATGTTCACGATATCGTCAAAACCGACGTCCTGGCTTTCACACCACTTCACGAACGCGACATCCAGCCCAACCTCTGCCAGTGGCAGACCCTTAGAGGTGATATCGAGGAAGTGGTCGATGGAGCTTATGTTCGCCCAGTTGTCATGGCATTTGCGTGCAAAGCGGGCGATTTCCCGAATGGTCTTGTCGGTCATTTCCTTGTCGG
>CESL01126982.1_pt1 | contig 14443 bp, 13 predicted proteins | sample 531221 | NCBI WGS metagenome assembly CESL01 (sample SAMEA2622197, study PRJEB7988) | marine metagenome | biome: marine biome (ENVO:00000447); feature: mesopelagic zone (ENVO:00000213) & marine oxygen minimum zone (ENVO:01000065); material: "saline water (ENVO:00002010), including plankton...
GGGGTGGATGAGATCGGTTTCTGGCGGGAGGATGACGAAAGCGAGCGCGCCCTAGCCGCCTCCCCGCTCGTTATCCGCGATGCGGCGCTCAACAGCTATGTCAAAGGCGTGCTGTGCGAAACGGTTGGCCAGGATCGCTGCAACGCCGTGCGCGTCTATATCCTGCGCGAACCGACCTTCAACGCCAGCATGTCACCCAATGGCACCATGCGCGTGTTCAGCGGCCTGTTCCTGCGGGTGCGCAGCGAAGCGGAGCTGGGCGCGGTGCTGGGGCATGAGTTCGGCCATTTCGAACGGCGCCACTCGCTCGCAGGGTTCCGCCGGGCACGCAGCGGGACCGACCTTCTCGCCTGGACGTCGCTGCTCGTCAGCATGGCCCCCAGCTATGGCGCGGCGAGCAGCCAGCGGAGCCTGGAGATGGCGGTCTACGGCCAGATCTTTCGCCACGGCCGCGATCAGGAGCGCGAGGCGGACCGGCTAGGCGTGAGCTATCTGAATCAGGGACGGCTCAGACCGCAAGCCGCCTCAGAGGTTTGGAAGACCGTCATGACCGAAGCTGAATCCTCGGCGCGGTCGCGCGGCCTCAAGAAACCGAATTTCAAGGCCATTGCCTTCTTCGCCTCGCACCCGCCCGAGGCCGAGCGCGCCGACAATCTCGCGGCGCTGGCAGTCCCGGACGGCGCCGCGCGGGACGACGGCGCGTTGCGCTACCGCGAAGCGCTGGCACCCTTCATGCCGCAATTCCTGGACGATCAGATCAAGCTGAACGATTTCGGTGCCAGCGATTTCCTGATCGAGAACATGGCCGAAAGCGGCGGCTGGTCCGCTCCGCTCTGGTTCTCCCGCGGCGAACTGTATCGCCTGCGCGGCGCGCAGCGCGATTTCGTCAACGCCGCAGATTTCTACGCCCGGGCCATCGCGCTCGATCCTTCCTTGGCGGAGGCCCATCGCGGCCTCGGCCTTGCCCTGTTCAAAACCGGGCGGCGCGAGGAAGGCATGACGGCGCTGAAAGAGTATCTCAACCTGAAGCCCGACGCCTCCGATGCGAAGATGATCGCGCTCATGCTGCCCCAGGACACCGGATCATGACCCCTTCCCTGCCCGCCAAATGGACCCTCGCAGCCACCGCGCTGCTGCTCGCCGCCGCGCCCCTTTCCGCGCACAAGCTGCGCGAAAAGGGCGCGAGCGTGACCGTAGCCAATTCGGCGATGACGGTGACGCCTGCGCGCGACTGGAACAGGCTGAGCGGATCGCCGGGCAAATTTGCTGAAAGCTGGACGCTGAATGGCGAGCAGCTGGACGACCTTACCTTCTACGGCGGCATCAAACCGGGCCAGCCTCTGGTGAAGGAGCGCAGCAAGAAGCGCGATCCGCTACCCAAGTTCAAGAAGAGCACACTTCTGATCGAAATGCCCGAGCTGCTCGAAGGGACCTATCGGACGTACAAGACGCTTGGCGCCTTTCAGTTGCTCTCGGCCGAACCGGCCCCGTTCCTGGGCAAAGACGGCGTGCGGTTCACCTACGAATATACCGATGATGACGGCCTAACCCGCAAGGGAGAAGCGCGCGCCGCGATCGTAGACGGCCAGCTTTATATGGCTACCTTCGATGCGCCCCGCCTGCATTATTTCGATCGCTCGATCGAGGACGCCCGCGCGATCATGGACAGCGCCAAGCTGTAAGCTACGGTACTTTCGGTAGGATTACCGCAACGACCTGCCGGCCCTTGCAACACACTCGGTGATCCGCGCGGAGTCCTGCTCGAGAAACCTCGGATCGGGATTCTGACAAACTCGTTGAGGTCGTGCTCTGCGCTGACGATGCGACTACCAGCGCCGACACATTCAATGATCTCGATCGCCTAGTCAGCCACCAGCGCATCGAGATGTGTCCGCATTACCTCGATCAGGTCGGACGAAAGCGAGTGGCCAGCCTGCGGCCGGTTGAGAATGAGTTAGGCAACTCCCGCTTGCACACGAAGCAGGACGATGTCGCTGCAATCCTCCGTCACTTTAGCGTGGCGAGGTAACCGACAACTTCCTTGCGCTGGTCTGCGTTAGCGATTCCGCCGAAGGCCATCATGGTGCCGGGCACCACTTTCTGCGGATTGGCAAGAAAAGCGTCCAATGTGGCTTTATCCCAGACCACCCCTGAATTGGTGAGCGCGGCCGAATATTTGAAATCACCCCGCGAGCCTGCGGGCGCGCCAAAGACGCCGACAAGATGCGGGCCTATGCCCGCGGGAGCATCATCTTTGACCTGGTGACAAGCAGCACATTGGGCAAAGGCCTTGGGTTGGCCAGAGCCGGGGTCCGCCGAAGCCGAAACGACATCGGGCTTTGTCACCACCGGCTGCTCCGCGGGTGTTGCAGTAGCCGTTTCGCCCGCACCTTCCGATTCACCGCTGCAGGCCGTCAGGAACAAAGCCATAGCCAGCGCGGCCGCTTGGTGAACTCCTATTGTTCTGCTCATTTATTGCTCCCGTGCAGTGCTGCCGTGCACCGTGTTCGCGGCAGTCTTGTTCATGAAGGCAAGCCAGTCGATCTCTGGACGCCGGCCGCGAGCTCTCTTTCCATCGCTTTACGCATCTCGATTTTCCGCGCCTTGCCCGTAACGGTCATGATGAATTCTTCGACCAGATTGACATATCGCGGCACCTTGTAATGGGCGATCTTGCCCTTGCAGAATGCCTGAACGTCCTCGGCCGTGAGCGACTGTCCCTCTCGCGGGATAATCCAGGCGCAAACCTGCTCGCCAAATTTCTCGTCAGCTACGCCGAAGACTTGCACGTCGGAAATCGCCGGGTGGGTGAGCAAAAACTCCTCGATCTCGCGCGGATAGATATTTTCGCCGCCGCGGATAATCATGTCCTTGATCCGCCCGGTGATGCTGACGAAACCGTCCTCATCCATCACTGCCAGATCGCCCGAGTGCATCCAGCCATCGCTATCGATCGCTTCAACTGTCTTATCTTCATCGTCCCAATAGCCGAGCATCACTGCATAGCCGCGCGAGCAATACTCTCCCTGCTCCCCGATAGGCAGAACTTTACCATCTGGTCCGATGATCTTGCATTCGGCATGCGGATGGACCCGGCCGACGGTCTCAACCCGCTTGTCGAGTGGATCATCGGTTGCGGTCTGAGTGGTGAGCGGGCTGGTCTCGGTCATGCCGTAGCCTATCGTGACTTCGGTCATGTTGAGCTTGTCCATCACGGCGCGCATGGTCGCTTTGGGACAGGGCGAACCTGCCATGATCCCCGTGCGAAGAGACGACACATCGTAACCCTCCAGCCCGTCGAGGCCGAGGCAGGCCATGAACATCGTGGGCACGCCGTAAAGCGAGGTGCAGCCTTCAGCCTCGACCGCCCTCATGGTCTTGACAGGATCGAACGCCTCTCCGGGATAGACCATCGCAGCTCCGCTGGTCAGAGCAGCGAGATTCCCCAGAACCATGCCGAAGCAGTGATAGAGCGGCACCGGAATGCAGATCCGGTCCTGCTCAGTCAGCCGCGTCATCTGGCACGTAAACAGCCCATTGTTGAGGATGTTGCGGTGGGTAAGCGTTGCGCCCTTCGGAAAGCCGGTGGTGCCACTGGTAAATTGGATATTGATCGGCTCGTCGATACTGAGCTGGTTGGTAACCGCAGCGAGGCTTTCCGCGTCAGCCTCAATCCGCAGATCTTCCCAACTGAGAAATCCGTCGTGCCGCTTCTCGCCAAGCGCTACCAGAACCTTGAGATGATGCAGTTTCTCAGGGCCCAACTCGCGCAGCATCCCGATATAGTCGCTCGTCTTGAACGCGGGAGCAGTGACCAGCCCGACACAACCGACCTTGTTGAGCGCATACTCGACTTCGGACAGGCGATAGGCAGGGTTGATCGTCACCAGAACAGCGCCAATGCGCGCAGTGGCAAACTGGGTTACTGTCCATTCGGCACAATTGGGTGCCCAGATGCCGACCCGGTCTCCCTTGCTGATACCTTGCGCGAGCAGGCCGCTTGCTATCCGGTCGACTTCGGCCGCCAGCTCCGCCCAGGTCCAGCGGATATTCTGATGGAGTGAAGACAAGGCCAATTTGTCGCCCCACTTCGCCACGGCAGCATCCATTGCCGCAGGGATGGTAATGTCGAGCAGCTGCTGCTGGGTCGGACCCTTTGCGTAGCTGAGGGCAGTCATCGCGCGATGTTCACCACTTTCGGCTGGGTGTACTCGGCCAACCCTTCCGCCGACTGTTCGATACCGAGGCCAGACTGCTTGAAGCCGGCCATCGGAATGTGCGGCCCGATGGCAAGGTGCTGATTGACCCAGACCTGACCGCTGTCGATGCGATCAGCGATGGCAGCGGCACGCTCCACATCAGATGACCAGACCGATCCCCCGAGGCCATATTCGCTGGCGTTTGCGCGGGCGATCACGTCTTCGTCATCGCTAAACGAAATAACTGGCAGAATTGGGCCGAATTGTTCTTCGTCGACAATGCGATCGCCATCCTTGACGTCGCGGACGATGGTGGGACGGATGAAATAACCGCCCTTGTCCATGATCTCGCCGCCCGCAATCACCTTGCCATCCTGCTTGGCTGTCTCGAGGAACTCCTTGACCTTCTCGAACTGCATCTTGTTCTGGATCGGGCCGATCTGAGTGCCTTGGTTCAAACCGTCATCGACGACCGCCTGCTCGGCCAGACGCGCGAGTTCTTCACACATCGCATCATAGATATCTTCGTGAACGTATGCCCGCTTGACCGCGAGGCATACCTGCCCGCAATTCAGGAATGCGTTGTTGAAGATCGCCTGCGCGGTTTCCTTCACATCGACATCCTGGAGTACGATCGCGGGATCGTTGCCGCCCAGTTCAAGAGTGACGCGCTTGAGGGTATTGGCGACGTTGCCAGCGATTGCCCTGCCGGTGGCGGTCGAGCCGGTGAAGCCAACCTTGGCCACATCGGGATGGGCGGTCAGATGTGCTCCGAGATCGTTTGCATCGGTGATGATGTTAACCACGCCAGCCGGGAAGATATCCCTGCAGAGTTCACCAAGCTTGAGCGCCGTTGCGGGCGTCGTGGGGGCGGGCTTGAGCACGATTGCATTGCCCGCAAGAGTGGCCGGACCGATTTTCCAGCATGCAACCAGAAGCGGGAAATTCCACGCGATGATCCCGACAACCACGCCTAGAGGCTTGTGCTGGAGCGCGATGTAGCCGCTCTCGTCGTCCTGGATTACGCGGTCGGGCAATTCGAGCGTGGCGTAGTGGCGCAGGAACCCCTCGGTCCATGCGACTTCGCCCTGCGCTTCGGCCAGCGGCTTTCCCTGTTCGGTGGTCAATAGTCGCGCCAGCTCTTCGGAGTTGGCGGCGACCGCGTCGGCAAGCGCATTGAGCTTGGCCTGCCTTTGGTCGAAAGGCACCTTGGCCCATTCCGGCTGAGCCGCCTTTGCGGCGGCAATGGCCTGATCGGCCTGCCCTTTCGAAGCGCGAGCAACTCTGGTAAAAACCCGACCCGTCGCAGGATTGACGACATCCAGCGTGTCATCACCGGCGACCAGCTCGCCACCAATAAGCAGTCTCATTTCAGTCATGTTCTCTCCCCGGCAACATTCATCCGCATAAGGGTGTCCTATTTAGGACATATGCGGTGTTCTCCAGTGAGCCGCCTCGTTATCCGTCTCGGTCGACTCGCTAAAACCTTGTCATATGTCCTATTTGCCTTTGCCGCCAATTTCAAGCAGGAAACCCCACTTGCCTCATTCCCGCGCAGAAACACGTAGATTCAAAACGATAACCGTCGCTGACCTAGCCTTCCCCAAGCGCGAAGGCGGCTACACCAAGGGCCACGCGACCCGAGAGCAGATCCTGCACGCCGCGCTCGTGATACTTATCAAGGAAGGCTACACGGCGCTTTCGATGCGCCGGGTCGCGGCCGCGTGCGACATGAAGCTAGGCAATCTGACCTACCATTTCCGAACGCGCGAAGATCTTGTGCGCGAATTGCTCGACGCGGTCATTCGTGCTTATGAAATTGAATTCGAAGGGCTCGCGCGCATGCCCGGCGCGCCTCCCGAAAAACGGCTTGCCGAAATCTGCGGTCTCGTTCTCGAAGACATAACTACCCAGAAAACGACCCGCTTGTTCCCCGAGCTATGGGCGTTGGCGAACCACGACGAATTTGTGTTCGACCGCGTTCAGGAACTGTACGCCCGCGCGCGCGCGCCGCTTATCGAAATCATCCGTGAAATGCGGCCTGAGTTAAGCCAGCCTTCGATTGAAGCGCTTGCAGTGTTCATATCGGCCTCGATGGAAGGGATGACGATGTTCGCAGGCAGCGACAAACCTTTTTCCGCGCAAATGCCGGTCTTTGAAAGTATTGCGATCCAGTCCTTTATCCATATCGTGCGCAGTTTCGATCCAGAGATCGGCCTTCCCGGCCAGCGAGAAAAGGCTGGAGTCGAGCGGTAATTAGCCACTCGACCCCAGCCAATCTTTGACCTCCGGAAAACGAAGCGGTCTAAAACTCGTAGCGCGCCGAAACCCGCCACGTACGGGGACGACCATAATATTGCTCAATCATGCCAAAAAACCCTTCCGCTGCAGGAAGCAAGGTGCCGGATAGGTCGAAGGTCTGGACGAGATATTCTTCTTCGAAAATATTATCGACCGAGAGACGCAGCTCCCAATTCGAAGAATCATTCTTATAGGCGATCGAACCGTTGAAGACGGCATAACCATCTTCGGTGCTCGCCGGCGCCTGTGTTAGGCTGAAGTAGTGCCTGGAGCGGTATTGCCCATCTGCCTGGAATATCAGCGCGCCATCGAGCGCCTGAACAGGTGCTTCGTAACGGATCAGGCCGTTCAGATTCCACTTGGGGGTCTGCACTGGAACGGCATCGACGCCAGCTGGCAAAACTGCCGGGATATTCCCAATGGGTGTGGATATGGGATCGGTCACACCCGGTACGTCGGTGACGGTTGCGTTGATGTAGCCTGCCCCGAAGAGTAGATCGAGCCCATCCGTTGGATTGAGGAACAACTCTGCCTCGAATCCGTAGTTCTCGGCATTACCATTGAGTGTAAAGGTGTCGAGCCCAATGATCGAAAACACCTGATAGTCCTGATAATCGTAATAGTAGGCAGAGGTGTTGAAGCGCCCAAGTCCATCGGGCAGGGTCCACTTTAGGCCCACTTCATAGGCGTTGAGCGTCTCGTCATTGTACTCGAGAAAATCACGTGTTGCGAGTTCCGCAGTTGGCAGCAGCGGCGCGTTGTAACCTCCGCCGCGTACGCCACGGTTGTAGCTGAGATAGGTCAGAAGATCGGAATTGGGGCGATATGTCAGTTGCGCACGGGCAGACCACATCTTGTCGGTGCGATCGGACGCAAACGGTGTGACGTTGTTATCGATGAAGGTGGTCGCAGCAAGCCCGTCACTGGCTGAGTCAGGGAAAAGAACCAGCTGGTTGGCGTAGGCGAATTCCTTTTCGTCTACGATGTAACGGGCGCCGAGCGTCAGCTCGAGCTGGTCAGCTATTTCCCAATCAATCTGACCGAAGCCGGAATAGCTCTGTGTTTCCTGCGTGTAAGGAGCGGCGATACCATTCGCAATGCCGTCCGTCGCAAGCGGCCCGACACCCAGCAGTTCGCCGAAATCGTCGATGAAACCGGGAGCGATGCCGCCATTCGAATCGTTTATATCGATGTCCAGGTAATACAGCCCCGCGACCCAATTGATGGGCCCCGAAGACCCATCGACCCGTAATTCCTGTGAAAACTGGCTGGCATCGGTGGTCAGGAAGAAGTTGAAATAATTGACGGGTGAGGAATCGGAATCCTCGATGTAGTTGCGATCCACCTTTTGGTAATCGGTGATGCTGGTCAGATTGGCCCCGCCCAGATCGGCCTTCATCGTCAGGGTCGTACCAAAGACCTCGAGCTTGTTGAAACCGCGAAAGTCGTAGGCACCTGCATAGACGTCCCCGTCGAGGTCGGTGTAGCCCTGCTCGAAACCCGGCCCAGTGAGCGCGGGATTGGGCGACGTCGGCTGGGGAATGCCGTTGCCGATCGGCGCCGAGACATATTCGAAGAAGCCGGTACGAATGTCCTCGCGGCCATAGCGTACATTGACCAACGCCTCGAAACTGTCGGAAGGTTCGAACAGCAATTGGAAGCGCGCGGCGACGTTGTTTGAATTGTTCAGCTTCTCGTTCGGACGCACGCGATTGGTGACATAGCCATCACCTTGCGTGGTCGACACCGAAATACGGCTGGTCAGCGTGTCCGACATCGGTAGATTGAACGCACCTTCAGCGGTGATAGTGTCGAAGCTGCCATATCCGACGTCGATGTAACCCTCGGTATTGAACCCAGGCTTGACCGAAATATAGTGGGCGAGGCCGCCTGTCGCGTTGCGGCCGAACAAAGTGCCCTGCGGTCCGCGGAGGATTTCGACCCGCTCGGTGTCAAACAGCGCAAAGCCGCTACCTGAAGACTGCGAGATATAAACCTCGTCTACATAGAGCGCGACAGGACTTTCGACATTGGTTGTGAAGTCGCTGTTTGAAGCGCCACGAATAGCGAGAGAGTAATTGGATTCGCCATTTGGCTGGACTGTCGAGACACCCGGCGCAAGTGCCGTAACTTGTTGTGCACTGGTGTAGCCCAGTGCCTGAAGTTGCTCGCCGCCCAGAGCAGTAATCGAGATCGAAACGTCCTGCAGGTCCTGTTCACGCTTAGTCGCGGTCACGACGATGGTATCGAAAGTTCCTCCTGACCGCTCAGCCTGAGGCTTGTCTTCGGCTTCTGCATCCTGGGCCCACGCCGGGCTGGCAAGGCCCATTGCAAGACAACTAGTCGTCATGAGAAACCTTGAGGCAGCTTTGTCAAACGTCAGCTTCAGGTAAGTTGTCATCAATTATTCCCTCCCTGTAAATTCCCTGATTACGGAGCTTTTGCTATCTCCAGACGGACCATGAGCTTCTTGCGATAATCGCGTACGCCTTCGGTTATCGGGCTGCGACGCAGCCTCGCGACCTCACGGACGCTGTAGGGTTGCCAATCCTCATCCGTTTGCGGCGTCGCGAATTCTTCCATCATCCAGTTGGCCATCTGGGTGAGTTCCTCATCCGACAATTTCGACCGCGACATGCCGGGAACCTGGATGAGGAATGCCCGCCCTTCCGGGAGCCGCTGAAACGTCTCCAGCGCTTCAAGCGGAGGAATATCGCGGGCCGCGTTGCCTTCCCCGTTGGGGTGGTGACACCCCTGGCAGTTCATCTGCCAGTTGAAGTGATTGCGTGCAGCTTGCGCACCGTGAGCTTGCAGCGATGCAACCACCTGGCCTGAATCGGTCAACTCGGTCGCCGACTGCACCTGTTGCGCGGACGGCACCTCATCGTTTCCGCAGCCAGAGAGCAGGCTGGCTGCCACACCGAGAAGCAACCAGGGAGACACGGCAAGTCGGCGGTTGGCTCTCACTTCGCCGCCCCTTACATGTCCTCAGCCGACAGGCCGACGATGATGGCGGTTGAGCAATTATAAGCTTCCGTGGTCGCGCCAAGACACCAGTTGATGTCGTTGTTCGCCTGCGGACGCGTCATCGGCTTGTCGTCTTCATTCCGGTTGCACAGGCAGCGCCCGCACGACGTGATTCCGCAGCAGTCGTTATAACTGATGACGTAGTGCCGCCCGTCTGCCGGGTTCTTGCAGGTTCCGACCCACGTGATCGGAGACATCTCCGTGCCGGGAGGACAGGATGACGTGGTGCCGCCGCAGCATGCGCACAGAAAACCGTCGATCCCGCAATAACGCCAGTAGTCGCAGGTCGTCGGATCGCCGGGATCGTTGATCTTGCCGGTTGTTTGCGACTGCACTCCGCCGGCCCCGCCACCGCCGGTCGCGGCGCGCGCAATCGGAAGCAGCGGGATCGTTGCCGCCCCTACGAGCCCGCCGCCCAGGATGGCGAAAATGCCCCGCCGCGATGTGCGCTTTGCGATACCTCGTCCGCGCGCCTCGATCCACTTGTCCAGCCGCGAGCTCATGCGCGCTTCTCCTCGGTCATATATTGCTGGAGAGAGATCACCCCGCGCTCGCGCGCTTCAAACAGGCTCTCAAGGTGCTCGCGATTGTTGACGAGACCGAAGGCCTCGACCTTGCCGGACGCATCGAGCAGCACCGCGTAGGGGAGCTTCGAGATGCCGAGCTCCATGCCGAGCCGGTCGGAAAGGACATAGGCGAAGCGTCCAAGGCCTTCCGCCTTGATGAAGTCATTATGCGCCCCCAAGTCCTCGCCTGCGCTCGCGAGGATGAACTCGGTCGAAGCGCTCTCGTTGGCGCCGAGCGACCGGAATGCTGGCAGGATTGATTTACACACCGGGCAATCGGGCGCGGCAAAGAACAGAAGCTGCGACTTGCCGGCCATGCGGCCAGAGCCGATGGCAATCTGCCCCCCGGTCAGCGAGGGCTCGGTGCGCCCTGGTAATTCGAGCCCTTTCGCCAGGACCTTGCTCGTCGCAAGCGCACCTGCAGGAGCGATGCGTTCGTACAGGACGCCTATCTGGCGAAGTAGCAGCAGGTTGAACCCAGCAAGCAGGACGACAACGACCCACAATGCAATCTGAGATACGATCAAAGCGGTGGTCATCATGTCAGGACGCTCCCTTGAGCGCACGAATCTGCCTGGCATTTGCCAGCGCGATCCGCGCCGAATGAAGAATGATGATGAGAGCGCCGCCCGCGAGTGCGCCCGAAACCTGGTCAATCCATACTGTCGCGCGCGCCTGCGGAATTGCGGTGACCCCGGCGATTGCGATCAGGGCGGCGTTGCGAACCACAAGAGGCCAGCCCAGCGAGTCCTCACCGGCGCCGAAATGGCACCCGCAATCCACTCCTGAGCGACCGCGCAGGATCGCCAAGGCCATTGCGAAGGCATAGGCCCCGAAGATGCACGCAGCGGCGAGCGCTCCGGCAGATGAGAAACCGGGCACTACCAACAGAATAGCCGCGGAAAATTCGGCTACGATCAGCAATGCTGCGATCGCGGAAGCCGCTTTGTGGCGGATGCTGTGAGGCAGTAGGTCATAACCTTGCACCGCAACCTCGAACTCGCGCGGGCGCAGCAGCTTGTCGCTTGCAGCCAAAGCGAGCAGTCCGGCAAGGAACCAAGCAAGTGGTAAGGTGAGGGCGGGGTCGATCATTATTTCCCACCTTCGAAGGCATGCAGCACCATCGGCATGGCTGCCACGAAGCCCCCGATCGTGCGCACCTTGGCATCGTTCGAAAGATCGTAGACATCGAGCGCCATGGACGCGTTGGTCGCCAGCATGACGGGCTTGGCCGAATGCGACACTTCGATCGAAATGCTTTCTTCGGCGAGTTCGATCTTGCGCAGGATCTCGCGCTTCTGCGGGTCGAGCACCCAGACCTCGCTGCCGCCGCTCTTATGATCGCCGGGCTTGGCGTTGGGTCGCATCAGGACATAGACGCGCCCTTGATTGTCGCCCGTGATCATTTGCCAGCCCGACGGCTTGCGATCGCTACCCTTGGCAAAATGCCAGATGTCGAGCGGTTCCGGCGCGCCATCGCTCAACCGCACGCCTTGCAGATAGCCTTCGAAGGTCGGATAATACACTGTATCGCCCACCCGCGTGGACATCATGAACAGCGGGTTGTCATCGATGTTGTTGAAGGGCGCGCTCTCGGTGCGGCTCTGCACCTGACCGTCGTCGCCCAGCTTGAAGGAGGCCATGGTGCCGTTGCCGCACATCGCGGCAAAGCCCTGCTGCCCTGCCGGGTAGGCGAGGATGCAGCCGGACGTGTCGATCTCATTGACGATCTTGCGCGCCTCAAGGTCGATCACCGCCATCCCGGTTGCCGGCGTGAAGGTGTAGACCAGCAGGAACTTGCCGTTTCGGGTCAGTTGCAGCGCCGCCTTCTGCGGCACATTCATCGCCCGGTTGTTGTTCGGCAGAACAATCTCGGTCAGCGGCTTGAGGGTGCCGCGATCATAAATCGTCACGACATCGGTGCGCGTGCCGCGCGTGCCGCGCGAATAGAATGTTTCCGCGACATACAGCTCGCCGCGATCGGGGCCCTGAACAAACGAGGCAAACTGCGCCGCATCGATGGCGCCGCGATAGTCCATCGCTCCGCCACCGGCATCGATCACCATGACCTTGCCAAGTGCGAGCGTGTTGAAGTTGGCATCATGCGCGAAGAACCAGTCGTCTCCGTACTTGCCTTCGAGCGATTCGACCGCACCGATGCCCTCGAACGCAAGCGGGGCCATGTCGGCTGCAACAAGCGCAGCTTGCTCGCCCGCCTGATCTGGAGCTTTCTCGCAGCCAGCCAGCAGGCCCAATATTGCTGCTGCACCGAGAGCGAATCGCAAATTCATAATCGCCTCCCCTTAGGACGTTCGACCTAATTAGGTTAGTCGTCCTAATTTGTAAAGCAGGCTTGTTGCTTCTCCTTCCGCATCCGGGCGTCACGCACGTCTTTGGGGCGCGAAACCCGAGCTATCCCAGAGGGATGACTGTCGAACCGGTCCAGATACAGGCGGCCCTGCCGAAGCTTGCGAAGACAGCCACGGCGGGCAACAAGCCCTGTCCGCAACTGCAAGGCAGAGCGGACGAATGCGGACGTCTTGGCCCCAGCAGCATGGCGTCGGAATCTCTCCCGTTCGACCCGCCATGTTTACGCAATGACCCTTCAGGTACTGGGCTCGCGTGCGCTCTCGATTGCTCGCTTGAAGCAGTCAGCAAGCCGATTACTGCTCGCGACGTAGTCGCCACCGAGATCGAAATCGTCTTGCCGAACCGCTAGCGAGAGTTGTCTTCTTGCCGGAAAATCTGCCAGCCTCACACCGACTACGCCCTCTCGTAACAGTGAAGCAGGCCCAAGGGTGATGCCGAGACCTGCGGCCACCAGCGCGATGGCACGATCATCGTTCAGTGACTTGAAGGAAAACCGCGGGCGGATCCCGCGCAAGGTGAAGTGATCACTGGTATCGCTCAGCACTTCGCAGGACCTGCGCGCAATCATGACCTCGTTGCCAAGTTCGCTCGCATCGATCTCTTGCCTGCCTGCCAGCAAATGGTCTGCAGGCAGGATCATCAGATAGCGGTCTTCGAACAGGTCGATGAAATGCAGACTGTCCGGTTCACTCAATTTCCGGACGACCATGGCGGCATCGATCTGTCCCTTCATCAGTTCCTTCCGCAGGCGATCGCCGTTGCGTTCGATGACGGTCAACGGATGCGATCCCCAATTGCGGCATGCGGCCGCCAGAAGCGCCGTAGGAAAAGACGGGATCGTTCCGACTATATAAGGGCGGTGAGGGGGCGTGCTTTGCGATGTCTCTCGCTCGGCGCGCAAGAATTCTTGCGTGATCCTTCGCGCGACGGGAAGCAAACGGTTACCCGCGGAAGTCAGCCTGACGTAAGGACGTTGCCGATCGAACAGGGTGGCTCCCAGGTCGTTCTCGAGTTCGCGTATCGCGCTCGACAGGCTCGGTTGCGTGACTCCGATGGATTCCGCCGCACGCGTGAATGTGCCGCAATCCACCACCGCCAGGAATTGCCGCAACTGCTGCCTCGTGATCATAGGTTCAATCTATACCAATCAATTTGGAAATCAATTTGCTGAATGGGTTGGTGGGATTACCCTGGTTCGAAATGGAGATACCCGCACAATGAGAGCCACACCCGATTTCGATTTTCAGCTTGGCGAGAGCGCGGAGATGATCCGCGAGAGCGTGGGCCGTTTCGCCGATGAACAGATCGCCCCGCTGGCCGAGAAGATCGACCGCGAGGACTGGTTTCCGCGGGAAGAACTCTGGCGCCAGATGGGCGAGCTGGGTCTGCACGGCATCACCGTCGACGAGGCCGATGGCGGTCTGGGCCTCGGCTATCTCGAGCACGTCATCGCGGTGGAGGAGGTCAGCCGCGCCAGCGCCTCGCTTGGTCTCAGCTATGGCGCGCACTCCAACCTCTGCATCAACCAGATCCGCCGCTGGGGCAATGACGAGCAGAAGGCGAAATATCTGCCCGGCCTGATCAGCGGCGACCATGTCGGCAGCCTCGCCATGTCCGAAGCCTCCGCCGGATCGGACGTTGTCTCGATGAAGCTGAAAGCCGAAGCCGCCACGCGCGACGGGGTCGACGGCTTCGTGCTGAACGGCACCAAGTTCTGGATCACCAACGCGCCCTATGCCGACACGCTGGTGGTCTATGCCAAGACCGACGGCAGCGCCGGTTCGCGCGGCATCACCGCCTTCCTGATCGAGAAGGACGATGCCGGTTTTTCGATCGGCCAGAAAATCGAGAAGGTCGGCATGCGCGGCTCGCCCACCGCGGAGCTGGTGTTCGACGACTGTTTCGTGCCCGAGACCCGCGTGATGGGGCCGCTGAACGGCGGCGTAGGCGTGCTGATGAGCGGATTGGATTACGAACGCG
>CESL01109297.1_pt1 | contig 14380 bp, 10 predicted proteins | sample 531221 | NCBI WGS metagenome assembly CESL01 (sample SAMEA2622197, study PRJEB7988) | marine metagenome | biome: marine biome (ENVO:00000447); feature: mesopelagic zone (ENVO:00000213) & marine oxygen minimum zone (ENVO:01000065); material: "saline water (ENVO:00002010), including plankton...
AGATTTTCATGCCGCCAGACGTGGACCCGGAACACCCGCCGACAAAGGTAATGAACAGGAATACCACCACCGCAAACGGGCCCCACAAAGAGTAATCCGTGGAGGCGAAGCCGGTTGTGGTTACCACAGACGTGACATTGAACAGCGCTGAAACAAAGGTCTCAAACGGATCTACCGGCTCCCTCAGAACCCGGTAAATGGTCAGCAACGCAGCGACAATCACCAGGAACCGGAGAAAGAAACGAACCTGCTGATCCCGCAACAGTGGCTGTCGCTGTCCGTGAATAAACCGTACAAACAGAAAGAACGGCATGGCGCCCATGGCCATGAAAACCGTCGACGCCAGTAGAATGGACGGCGAATCAAACTGCCCCATGGAGCTGTCCGAGGTGGAATAGCCCCCGGTCGATACTGTAGTCAACGCGTGATTCAGCGCCTGAAAGAAACTCATCCCCAGCAGCCAGTAGGTGAGCACGCAACCGAGCGTCAAGCCCAGATAGATGAGTACCAGGCTGCGGGCCAGGTGGCTGGTGCGGGGCACCGCTTTCTCGTTCCATTCGGACGATTCGGTCGCAAACAGCCGCATACCGCCAATCCGGAGAAACGGCAGGATGGCAACCGCCATACCGATGATCCCGATACCGCCCATCCATTGCATGATCGAACGCCAGAGCAGAATGTCGTCCGGCAGATGATCCAGGCCGGTAAGAACGGTGGAACCCGTAGTGGTCACGCCGGAAATGCTCTCAAAGAAAGCATCGGTCATGCTCAGCTTCATGTCACTCAGCAGCAGCGGCAAACTGGAGAATAACGGAATCACAACCCACGCCGACACCGTCAGCATGAACATCTGCTGCTGGCGTAGCGCGTGTTTCCGCCGCCCCGCCAAAGCCAGAGCCGCGGCACCAATGCTGAAACAGACCACCGAGGATTTCACGAACGCCAGCCAATCCGGCGTATCACCGAATACCAGCAGGTTAACCGGAAGGGTCATGAGGAAACTGAGCAGGATGAGCAGAAAACCGAGGATCTGAACAATGGGGATAATGTTCACAGGGCAGGGGGCTCCGATGTCCGGACACAGGCCAGTCGCAACGCCTTACAAGGCAAGGCGGCATCCACGCCGCTGTTATACGCCCATTCAACCGGGTTTACCACTGCCAGGGCGAGGCTTCTGCTTGCCACCGATCCGGACAATCCACGACAGAATTTTTGAATTCCAGCCCGGGGAAGGGGTAGCAAAACCGCCGCCAATGCGTATAATACCGGCCGTTGATCGGCGTGTGGCGCAGCTTGGTAGCGCACTTCGTTCGGGACGAAGGGGTCGCAGGTTCGAATCCTGCCACGCCGACCACTTTCCCTTCTTGATTTATCTTTCCCTATTTCAGTTTTCCAATAATATTTCATTCTGGGTTGTTACACCCCAGCCCAATGAATTTCTGTATCCTTAGTCAATCTGCTCATGATTAAAGGGGTGTTTTGATGAATGAGGCGATCGCCCGGCTGCGTCAATTCCGGGATGACAGAGACTGGAAGCAGTTCCACAACCCGAAAGATCTATCGCTGGCCCTGAGTATCGAGGCTTCGGAACTGCTGGAGTTATTTCTATGGAAATCTCCCGAACAGGCCGATGTCAGCAAAGTAAAAGAAGAACTCGCCGATGTGATTGCCTATGCGTTACTGCTGGCAGACAGCTATGAGCTGGATGTGGAGCAGATTGTGCTCGACAAGATTGCCCTGAACGAAAAGAAATACCCGGTCAGCAAAGCCAGGGGAACCGCGAAGAAGTACACCGAGCTATGAGCCAATCGCCGATGGCTGAGATTCAGCGCTACCCCTTCAGCAAGGACGCCCTGAACGATTTGCGCGACAATGCCTTTGCTGCGGGTAACTGGCCCTTGGTCTACGTACTCAGTGACGAAAAGCACGGGCGTGCCTACATCGGCGAAACCACCGACACGCTCACCCGCATGAGCACCCACCTCAAACACGACGAAAAGCAGCTGCTGACCGCGGTTCACCTGATCACCAGCGAGTATTTCAACAAATCCGCAACGCTGGATGTGGAATCCCTGCTGATCAAGTACATGGCCGCCGATGGCAAGTACACCCTGCTCAACGGCAACCTGGGGCTGGCCGACCACAACTATTACCAGCGCAGCGCCTTGTATGAAGAAGTCTTCCGGGAAGTCTGGAACCGGTTAATAGCCAAGGGCGTTGTGTCCCGCACCCTGGACCACCTTGATAACTCCGATGTCTTCAAATACTCGCCCTACAAATCCCTGTCCTTCGATCAGCGTCAGGGACTTCTCACCATACTGCATGAACTGACCAACCCCGGTGTCCAGAATATTGTGGTGGAAGGGGGAGCCGGAACCGGCAAGTCGGTCCTGGCCATTTTTCTGTTCAAACTACTAACCTCCGAAGATCACCAGATCAGCCTGCGGGAATTTTCCGACGAGGAGGCTGAGATCCACGCTCTGCTAAAATCCCTCAGAGAAACACTGCCCAAACCCAAAATGGCGCTGGTGGTGCCCATGACCTCCTTCCGAACCACCCTGAAGAATGCGTTCAAGCACGTTGCCGGGCTTAGCTCCGACATGGTGATCAGCCCGTCCGAGCTGACCAAACAGCGCTACGATATTGTTCTGGTTGACGAATCCCACCGTCTGCGCAAGCGCAAGAATCTGGGTGCCTATTTCGGCAGTTTCGACAAAGCCTGTCAGGCTCTGGATATGGACAAGCATACCTGCAGCGAAGTGGACTGGGTGTGCCAGCAAGCCAACAAGGCGATTTTCTTCTACGACGAAGGCCAGTCCATCAAACCCTCCGACGCCGATGTCGAAGTGTTCCAGCTCCTTAAAGCTGCCAAGGGCTCGGTGACCCACCGGTTACTCTCCCAGTTCCGGGTCAAGGCCGGGCAACCCTATGTGGAGTTTGTGGATAAGTTACTGAAAGGCGGTGTTGATGACGGCGTGGTGTTCACCGCCAAAAACTACGAATTTGAAGTATTTGATTCGCTCAGTGACATGGTCAGTACAATTCACGAGAAAGAGCAGCAGGTCGGACTGTCCAGACTGATCGCCGGCTACTCCTGGCCCTGGGCCTCGAAGAAGGATTGTGAGGCCTACGACATCGTGATCGATGACGTTCAGCTCCGCTGGAACAGCACCAATACCGACTGGATCAACAAGGCAGGATCGCACCGGGAAGTCGGCTGCATTCACACCACCCAGGGTTACGACCTGAACTACGCCGGCATTATCTTCGGCGAGGAGATCCGGTACGACCCGGAAAGCCAAGTCATTGTCATAGAGAAAGGCAACTACCACGACCGCACCGGCGGCCAGGGCATCAAAGACCCAGAAGAACTGAAGCAGTACATCATCAACATCTACCGTACCATCATGCTCCGAGGTATTCGCGGCACTTTTGTCTACGCATGTGATGATGCGCTAAGGGATTACCTGAAACAGCACATTCCCGTTCATAGTTCTGGCCAACCAGAGCCTGAAAACACCAACGTGGTGGAGCTTGAACCTTACGTAAACGCTGTGCCGCTGTTCGATCTGCAAGCGGCTGCGGGAGGGTTCGGAGAACTTAGTGAGGTTAGCGAGCTTGACCCCAATAGGCACTTAGACTGGGTTGCTGTGCCCGAAGGAGTCCGGGTGCGCAAAGACATGTTTGCCTGCCGGGTGTTCGGCGAATCCATGAACCGGGTTATTCCGAATGGTGCCGTGTGCCTGTTCCGAACCGACCGTGGTGGTTCCAGAAACGGGAAGACCGTACTGGTTGAATGTATCGACAGTGTTGATGCCGAGTCAGGTTCACGCTACACCGTGAAAGTCTATGAAAGCTATAAGGTTGATGACGAACAAGGCTGGCGTCATACCCGTATTCAACTGAGCCCCAACTCTTACGATGACAATTTTCAGCCCCTTGAGCTGACAGATGAAGAAGCACTTAAATATCGGGTGGTTGGGGAATTTGTTGGCGTCATTGATGATTAGCATTCAACTCGATGGTGTTTGACAACCCAACTCCGCCATATCAGACTTCAAATCACATCCGCCCCTTGGCAGTAAGCCTCCCTCAACTATCCCGAGGGTGTGCCGAGCCCTTGGGGCTTTTTCTTTTTTTGAGTATTCCGGAACGCCACAATGACCACGGCAAACATCAACACAGACATGTTGACCTGGGCGCGGGAGCGCTCTGGTATCTCTGTGCCTGATTTTGCCCGGCGCTGCGGTATTTCTGAGGAGCGACTTCGGGAATGGGAGTCCGGCGAACGAAAACTGACGTTCAACCAGGCAATGCGATTCGCTGAAAAAGCGCATGTGCCGTTTGGCTATCTGTTCTTGGCAAAGCCACCTGAGGAAGTCTTACCCATTCCGGACCTGCGCACCCTCGAAGGCCAAGGTGTACAGCGCCCGAGCGCAGAATTGCTAGACCTGGTCAAACTGATGATGCAACGCCAGGAATGGTACCGGGAGTACCTTCAACAGCATTTTGCCGAGGCCAACCCCTATGTCGGCCGCGCTTCCTATTCTGACTCCGTGGAGTCCATTGTCGAAGACATCCGCGCGTGCCTGGGTGTTGAGCCCCACCCAACCAGAGGTAAATGGGATGATTACTATCGGGATTTAGTCCAGCGTATTGAATCCTTGGGGATTCTCGTTATGCGTCAGGGTAATCTTGGGCACCATAGCCGTCCGCTCAACGTTGATGAATTCCGTGGGTTCGCGATTGTTGATGAGTATGCTCCGATCATTTTTGTGAATCACAGCGACGCGCTGGGTGCGCGCCTTTTCACACTGATTCATGAACTTTGCCATATCTGGATTGGCCAATCCGGGATCTCTGACGGCAACACCAACACCCATCGTCAGGAAGAGGTTCTGTGTAACGCTGTTGCTGCAGAATTTCTGGTGCCTGCCCAGGAGTTCAGGGCACTCTGGCAACACGATTCTGAAAGCTGGGAAGACAACCTGCCGCCGCTTGAGGCTCATTTCCACGTAAGTACCTGGGCGCTAGCCAGGCGTGCTTTAACGCTCAATTTTATATCCCAGCAAGAGTATGGCCGCTACATTTTTGAGCAGAAAATGCGCCACGAACAGCGGAAAGGAAGCGGTGGCCCGACTTACTACCAAACCAAAAAGGCACAGATTAGTCGCCAATTCTCCCAGGCCGTTGTCGGTGAAGCCTTGAGTGGCCAACTGTTGCTGCGGGAAGCAGGTGAACTTCTGGGTGGAATCAAACCGGGGAAAATTGAGACGTTCGCTAGGGAGTTAGGCGTTTGAGATATTTGCTGGATGCGAATACCTACATACAAGCCAAGAATCAATACTACGGCATGGATATCTGCCCCGCGTACTGGGACTGGCTGGACTTACAGTTCGAGCAAGGCCTGATCGGCAGTGTGGATATGATCGGCCGGGAGCTGCGGGACGGCAACGATGACCTGGCAGACTGGGTGCGAGAAAGACCTGGGCATTTCATCAGCAATGACGACGAAGCAACCCAAAGTGCCTTTGCCGCCATTGTGCAATCCGTCATGGAAGGTGATTACAACGCCGGTAATCGTGATAGTTTTCTGGCAAAAGCCGATCCCTGGATTATTGCTAAAGCACAATGCCTCGGGGCAACTGTCGTCACTCATGAATCGGTAGTTGCACCAAACGCCCGGAAGGTAAAAGTTCCAAATATATGTCAGCAGTTTGACGTTACCTGCATCAATACGTTTCAGTTCCTTCGAGAGTTAAATGCCCGATTTGTGCTGGGGACATAAGCAACTCAAACGGTTTCAGGCTTTGCCAGGCAGCCACCACGGTTAGCGCGACTGCTCCACCACAATCAACTCCCCAAGCTCAAACCCCTCCGCCTCGGCCCGGGCCTTGAACGCCTCCAGCACCTCGTCGCTCACCTCCGGCGTGCGCGACATCAGCCACAGGTAATCCCGGTTGTAGCTGGTCAGGTAAGCCGTGGTGTAGTCGTCATCCAGCCCGAACACCACGTAAGAGCCATAGAAAGGCCCGAAGAAGGACACTTTCAGGTGGCCCACATCACTGTCACCGACAAACTTTGCCCGGCCTTCGGCCTCTTCCCATTCGCCTTTTTCTTCGTTATAGCCCCTGTTGATAACTTTGACGCTACCGTCGTCGTTCAGGGTGTATTCGGCGGTAACCTGGCTCAGGCCCTCTTCGAACGAGTGATCCAACCGGGCGATCTCGTACCAGGTGCCCAGGTAGCGCTGCTGGTCAAAACCGGTCACTGGTTCAATGCCCTTGGGCACACCGGTGCAGCCCGTCATCAGAAACAGTAACACGATTACAGCCAATCCAGTCTTCATGACAAACTCCCAAAGAACAGTCGTGAACCAACGCAAAGCCACAGGCAAAGATCGTCAAACAGGTGTTAAGCTCTGAAACACCCTGGCGCTCGTATACCCAGCGCTAACCAACCAAGGAGTCGAATATGATCGGATACGTCACACTCGGAGTCAGCGATATGGGCCGGGCCAAGCAGTTCTACACCACCTGCGATGGCGAACCGGGGCAGCGTATTTCGGACACGGAGTCTGTCAACAAGCTGGCGTTCTTCGAATTCGGCTAAGCGTCGACCGCCACCACCCCGGTTGGGTGGTGGCCTTACTGACTTACACCGAGAGATGGCGACGGAAGAGCAACAACGCCGCCGTGAAGAACACCCCGCCAATGGCCATCAGGGCCAGCATCTGTGGCCACACCACCTCCAGCCCCGCACCGCGGTACAGAATGGCCTGGGCCATGCTGACAAAGTGGGTGGTGGGCGACGCCAGCATCAGATCCTGCACCAGCTCGGGCATGCTTTCCCGGGGCGTGATTCCGCCCGACAGCAACTGCAAGGGCAGAATGGTGAGAATCAGCAGCAGGCCAAACTGGGGCATGGTTCGGGCCACGGTGCCGATCAGAATGCCGATGGCGGTGGTGGAAAACAGGTGAATCAGGGCGCCGAGCAGAAACAGCAACACTGACCCTGCCACCGGCACCTGTAGCCAGCCCTGGATCACCAGCGTTACCGACAGCGCCGCGGCCAGTAACACCACCAGACCATTGGCCCACACCTTGGACGCCATGATTTCGAAAGGCCGCAACGGCATCACCATCAGATGCTCCACAGTCCCGTGCTCCCGCTCCCGGATCAGTGCTGCCCCGGTAAGAATGATGCTGATCAGGGTCACCTGGGTGATCAGCTCCATGACACCGCCAAACCAGGTTCCGTCCAGATTGGGGTTGTAACTCACCCGGGTGACCAGCTCGATCGGTAGCCCGGTGCTGGCAGAGCTACCCGGTTGCAGAAACTCCGCCACTTCTGCCATCGCAAAGCGCTGAATGTAATTGGTGCCAATAAAGGCCTGGCTCATGCGGGTGGCGTCGATGTTCAGCTGCAACGCCACCGGGTTGCCCTGCCGGACATCCCGCTCAAAGCCCTCGGGAATCACCAGGGCAAAGGTATGGCTGCCCTTGTCCAGCAGGTCGTCGATGTCGCCGTAGGCCACCAGATCCGGCTTCAGGAACCATGGCTGCTGGAGCGAATTGATGATGCGGCCAGACAACACCGTCTGATCTTCGTCCACCACGGCGATCGGTGCGTTGTGAAGCTCCATGGAGCCGGCGGAACCTGCGGTGTAGATCATCACCGTAAACGCCACCAGCACAAACACCATCAATGCCTTGTCCTGCCACAGACTGCGCAGTTCCTTGATGCCGAGGTGCCAGATGTTGCGTAAGGAATTCATGTCAGCGCCCCTGTTTTCTGAGCAACGCCACCGCCATTACGGTCAGCACCGGAACGAACGCCGCCAGGGCCAGGAACGCGCCCTGCATATCCGCCAGCGACAGGCCTTTGGTAAACACGCCACGGCTGATCTGCAGGAACCAGGTCGCCGGCCAGACGGGACCGATCAATGCGCCGGCGCCGCTCAGGGACGACACCGGTTCGGTCAGGCCGGAAAACTGTACGGTCGGCAGTATGGTGAGAATCGCAGTGGCCGCCAGGGCGGCAATCTGGGTCGAGGCAAAGGTCGACATTACCTGACCCAGGGCCGTGGTGGCGGTCACAAAGAGCAGGGCGCCGAAGGTGAGCGTCAGCAGGCTGCCTTTGATCGCGACATCAAACACGTACACCGCCAGCAAGACCAGGCTCACGTAGCTGATCATGCTGAACGCGATGTAGGGCAGCTGTTTGCCCAGCAAGAACTCCACCCGGGTGACCGGAGTGACGTACAGGTTGGTGATGGAGCCCAGTTCCTTTTCCCGGACGATGCCCAGGGCCATCAGAATGGCCGGAATAAAGATCAGCAAAATGGGGATAACCGCTGGCACCATCGCATCCAGGCTCCGGAAGTCCTGGTTGTAGCGATACCGGTCCTCCAGCGTGACCAGTGTCAGTGTGGGTACCACGCCCAGAGTGCGCTGGGCCAGCTCCGTCAGGTAACTGATGTGCATGCCTTCAACGTAACCCAGGATGGTCTCGCCCCGGAAAGGCATGGCACCATCCACCCAAACCGCCATTTCAGTCGGTCGCCCCCGTTTCAGGTCTTTGCCGAAGCCCGGCGGAATCTCAATAGCCAGGCTTAGCTCGCCGGAGCGCATGCGTTGTTCCAGCTCCTGGATATTCTGCAACTCCGGTTGTTGCAGGAAATATCGGGAGCCGGACACCGCCGCGATGTAATCCCGGCTCTGGGGTGTCTGGTCCCGATCCAGCACGGCGAACGACAGGTCTTCTACATCCAGGGTAATGCCGTAACCCAGGATCAGCATCAACAACGCGGAACCGATAAAGGCGAAGGCCATTCGAATGGGATCCCGCAACAGTTCCCTCGCTTCCCGGGTGGCGTAAGCCAGCAAGCGCCGGGGACTGAACACGGTCGGCCGGTCACCATGACTGGCGGGCTCCAGAGCCAGTTGGTCGGCGCCGGTCTCCGGCTCTTTATCCACCGCTTCCAGGGTTTTCATGAACGCGCCTTCCAGGCTGTCGGTGCCAGAGGCTTCAACCAGTCGATCGGGCGTATCGCAAGCCAATACTTCGCCCGCGTGCATGAGCGAAATCCGGTCGCAGCGCTCACCCTCGTTCATGAAATGAGTGGAGATAAAAATGGTCACGCCATCTTCCCGCGACAGGCGCATCAACAATTGCCAGAACCGGTTGCGGGCCCCCGGGTCGACGCCTGAGGTAGGTTCATCCAGGATCAGCAATTCGGGCTCGTGCACCACAGCCACGGCCAGGGACAGCCGCTGGCGAACCCCAAGTGGCAGGGCGCCTGCTCGCTGGTCCAGTACATCTTCAAGACCGAACTCCCGAACCAGCACCGAAATACGCTCCGGGATTTTGGTGTCCGGCAGGTGAAACAGCCGGGCATGCAGATCCAGATTCTGGCGCACGGTGAGCTCACCATAGAGCGAGAAGGCCTGGGACATGTAGCCCACCTTCTGCCGGGTGGCCAGGTCTTTGGCATCCAGTGGTTCACCGAACAGCCGGACTTCGCCTTCTGTTGGGGTCAGCAATCCGGTGAGCATTTTCATGGTGGTGGTCTTGCCACAACCGTTGGATCCCAGAAAACCGAAGATTTCGCCTTTCGGGATGGAAAAGCTGACGTTACGAACCGCCGTAAAGCTGCCAAACCGCAGGGTCAGATGCTCAGCCTCAATGGCCGGCGTCTGGTTTTCCCCGGTTGGCTCTCGCTGCGCAGCAATAGCCGTATCGCCGCTTTCCTGCACCTGCCGGTTTTCGGGTAACAGCGCGATGAAGGCATCGTCCAGCGTCTCGGTATTGGTCTGCTCACGGAGTTCGGCCGGTGAGCCTGTGGCCAGTACCTTGCCCTCGTCCATGGCCACCAGCCAGTCGTAACGTTCGGCTTCTTCCATGTAGGCCGTGGCCACCAACACGCTCATACCGCTGCGTTGTCGGCGAATGGTATCGATCAGATCCCAGAAACGCTTGCGGGAGAGCGGGTCCACGCCGGTGGTGGGTTCATCCAGAATCAGCAGATCGGGGCTGTGGATAAGGGCACAGCACAGCCCCAGCTTCTGTTTCATACCGCCGGACAGCTTGCCGGCGGGACGGTCCCGGAAAGACAACAACCCGGTAGCTTCAAGCAACCGGTCAATCTGATCCTTCCTGGAGGGGCCTCGCAAACCAAACAGATCGGCGAAGAAGGCGATGTTCTCGTCCACCGTCAGCGTATGGTAGAGATTACCGCCCAGTCCCTGGGGCATATAGGCAATGCGGGGGGCGACCCGGTTACGAAACCTCTGGCTGCGCATATCGCCGCCAAGCACCTGCAACTCGCCGGTCTGCAACTCACGGGCACCGGCAAGCAGGCCCAACAGTGTGGATTTGCCCACCCCGTCCGGGCCGATCAGCCCGACCATGCAGCCAGACGGAAACGTCAGGGATAGTTCAGACAGCGCATCGGTTTCCCCGTAGCGATGGCTGACTCCTTCCAGCCGGGCCACGGTCTCAGTCATTGGGCAAAGCCACTTTCAGGCTCTCGGGCCAGGGCTGGCCCTCATCCAGTCTTACGTAGGCTTCGCCCGGTACGCCGGTTTTCACCCGGTCCCGATAGGCTTTGAGCAACTCCGGATCAATCCGGATACGAACCCGGAACATCAGCTTCTCCCGCTCGCTGCGGGTTTCCACAGACTTCGGCGTGAACTGGGCTTCGGCGGCGACGAAGCTGACTTCCGCTGGCACCACATAGTCCGGCAGGGCATCAAGAACGATCCGGGCTTCAGAGCCAACCCGGACTTTGCCCGCCTGGGCTGTGGGCAGGAAGATGGTCATGTACACATCGGTGACATCCAGTACCGTGGCTACTTTGCCACCGGCGGCCAGCACCTCGCCCGGCTCCGCCAGCCGATACAGAACCCGGCCACCCACCGGCGTGGTCAACTGACTGTCATCAATATTGGTTTGGATACGGCGGGCACTGGCTTTGGCAGCTTCGATACTGGCATCGGCAGACGCCACTTGTACTCTGGCGGCCTGCAATGCCGCCTCGGCGGTTTCCGCCGCGGTACGGGCGCGGTCCAACTGCTCCTGAGAGGCATGGCCCCGATCGGCCAGCGATTCAATACGGGCCAGTTCGGCTTGGGCATACCGACGCTCGCTTTCCCGTTGGGCCACCACGGCCTCGGCCAGTCGCCGGCTCTGCTCGGCCTGGTGCAAACTGGCTTGCGCCGCTGCCAGGCTGGCCTCAAGTTCGTCGGTATCCATCACAGCCAGCAACATGCCGGCTTCAACCATGTCGCCCTCGCGGACTTCGAAGGATTCCAGGCGTCCGGGTATTCGGGTGGCAATATCGACTTCGGTGGCTTCAATACGACCGTTACCAGAGCCAATATGCTCCGGCACCTGATCGCCTTTCGGCATCAGGTACCAGGCTGCAACGGCAATCAGGGCCACGATCAGCACAACGAGAAAAAGTTTGGGAGCGGTGTTGGTGCTTTTCTGGGCCATGTGTCGTCCTTGAGGGGAAGAATAGGTATGACAGGGTAAGTATAGAGCAGAAGTGTAACGTTCAGGCTGAAGGGAATCAAAATAGCTTCCAATCTATCCCGCCCGTCAGCTTGCCATGAACTCAGTAGGCGCCGCGGATCAGGTCGATACCGGGCTTGAGCACGCTACGCCACGCCTCTCGGAGTTCGGGCGTGTATTCCGGATCGTGAGCGCGGACCGTTTTCAGCAATGCCTCCTGCCAGAGGTCGTACCACTCAGGCTGAATATTGTAATTGTGGCGATTATGGCTTTCTCCCAGATCCCGCAATTTGCGGTCGGACATACCCCGGGCAACCAGAATGATCTGCATCACACCGTTACGCAGCAGATGGCGCTGAGCAGACATATCCGTGTTCAGAAACCGGTTGCGGATGGCATCGGAGCTGGACATAAAGAAGTCGTAGAAATCCACAAAGAATTCATCCTTGCGGCAGCAGCGACCATAGCTCTGGAAAACAAGATCGGTCGGGTTCATTTGCAATCAGTGTCCTTGATCATCGGGGGGATTGTCATTAAGGGCCACGGATTCTAAGCAAGCGAACAGGTTTTTCCATAGTGACATGTAACAACTGACGTCGATCGCGACAATTTGACGCTCTCTGAATCAGGTGTTGGTGAACCACCAGGTCGGCAACAGGCCACGCACCGGTCGTTTCAGAAAGCGGTCATCAATCAGCCAGATTACCCCCCGGTCTTCCGGAGTGCGGATCACCCGGCCAGCCGCCTGGGCCACTTTCTGCAGGCCGGGGATCAGGTAGGTGTAGTTATAGCCTTCGCCAAATCGTTGTTGCAGGCGCTCTTTGAGGATTTCATGCCAGGCATCAAACGGTGGCAGGCCCAGGGTGGCTACAAAGGCGCCAATCAGCTGGTCACCAGGCAGATCGATGCCTTCGCTGAACACGCCGCCGAGTACCGCGAAAGCGATGCTGCCTTCAGGCTTCCGAAAGTCCGCCAGGAACTGCCGACGCTGCTCCGCACTCATCCCCGGTTGCTGTGAACGCTGGGGAATATCAGGTGCCTGTTTTGCCAACGCATCGCTCACCTCTTTGGCGTATTTAAAGCTGCTGAAGAACGCCAGGTAGTGGCCAGGCCGTGTCCGGTACTGTTTGGCGATCAGTTCGGCGACGGGCTGCAGGCTGGCTTCACGATGCACCTGCCGGGTGCTGATGCCGGGTGTGAACTCAACCTTCAGTTGTCCGGCGCTGAAAGGGCTGGGCAGGGACGTGAATCGGGCGTCTTCCGGCAAACCAAGCAAATCCCGGTAATACACGCCGGGGCTGAGGGTTGCGGAGAACAGCAGTACCGAGTGAGCGGCTTTGAAGCGCTCAATGAGGAAATCCGCCGGAATCAGATTCTGGATGGTCAGGCTGGCCCGGCCGCGGCCGCTGCGCTGGAATTCGCACAGGGAATGGTCACCAAAGCTGTCTGCCAGTTTCATGAAGGCCACACTTTCGAACATCACTTCCTGCAGGGCCAGGTCCGGCGGGTTGTCGGCCAGGTAGTCGGTGATCACCGAGACCATGGCCTGCAATGCGCCCAGCAGTTGCGCCGGCAGGGTGGCCAGGAACACCGGTTGCGCCTGTTCACCATGGTCCCGAATCAGCGCCTGCCAGGCCCGGGCAGTGCGGTCCAGCGCTGCTTTCACCGGTTTCGGGGCGGTCTTCTTCAGCTTCAATAACCGCTGTTGTTCCAACTGCACCGAGTACATGCCTCGGGCACGATCCACCAGGTTGTGGGCTTCGTCCACCAGCACGCTGGCCTGCCAGTTGTTCTGACGGATCAGGCCGTGCAACAGGGCCGACTGGTCGAACAGGCGGTTGACATCGCCAATGATCAGATCGCACCAACGGGCCATTTCCTGGGCAAGAAAATAGGGGCAAATATCATGATCTGCGGCGATTTTCGCCAAATTCTCCTGATTTAACGGTTCTTTGCTCTGCACCGCCTCGGCCCGGGCGTCCGGCAGGCGGTCGAAAAACCCTTTCGCCAGCGGGCAGGATTCGCCGTGGCAGGCTTTGTCCGGGTGTTCGCAGGCGTCGTCTTTTGAAACCAGCTCCAGGGTACGCAGCGGCCAGGGTTGTAGCTCATCCTGGGCGTGTCGCAACTTATCCACAGCATCCAGCGCCAGCTGCCGGGCGGTGTTGCGGCAGGTGAGGTAGTACAGCCGGTCCTGCTTTGCCGCGGGCATGGCCATCAGGGCCGGAAACAGGGTGCCCAGGGTTTTACCCAGGCCGGTGGGCGCCTCCAGCAGCAGGGTGCCGGTTTTGACCGAGTTCTTGTACACGGTTTCCGCCAGTTGCCGTTGCCGGGGCCGGAAGTCCGGGAACGGAAAGCGCAGTTTGGCCAGCAGCGCATCACGCAGCTCCCGGTGGTGTTCTTCCTGCTCGGCCCAGGCCTTGTAAAGGCCACACAGGGTTTCCAGTTCCTGCCACAGTTCGCCCGCGGTGGCGGTTTCGGTGAGCACGGTTTCCTTGTCGCGGCCGGTGTCGTAATACACCAGCGCCAGTTCCACGTTTTTGCGGTTTTCCTGTCGGCACAGCAGGGCGCCGTAAGCCCGTAACTGGGCCCGGTGCAGGGCGCGCTGGTGGGGGCGAATGCGGGACACATCGCCCCGGTGGGTTTTGATTTCTTCCAGCCGGTTCTTGTGCGGGTGGTAACCATCGGCCCGACCGGAAAGCTGCATTCCCAGAACCTTACCGGTCAGTGAGTACTCGCTTTTATAGCCGTAACCGCGTTTAGCCTGGATCGCCTGGTGGCCGGCAATGCCCTCTTCGCTGCTGGGCGCCGGGGTGTAGCGGAAGTCCAGGTCGCCGTGGCGGGCGGCGAACTCACACAGGGTGCG
>CESL01103065.1_pt1 | contig 14337 bp, 8 predicted proteins | sample 531221 | NCBI WGS metagenome assembly CESL01 (sample SAMEA2622197, study PRJEB7988) | marine metagenome | biome: marine biome (ENVO:00000447); feature: mesopelagic zone (ENVO:00000213) & marine oxygen minimum zone (ENVO:01000065); material: "saline water (ENVO:00002010), including plankton...
GATCGTATTATAGTAGTACGTTCTCCATCTATATAATCATCATTCAATAGTGGTATCGCCTGTTGTAGATCATCTACGATTTGCATATATACCTCATCTACAGGATCTCTTCCAGCTATAGCATTTGTAGTGTAATCGGTGGAAAGTAATAGCGGGACTTCCCCATACAGATTGACTAAATAAAAATAAGAAAAGGCCCTTATAAATTTCCCCTGAGCTTCCAGTTCATTTATCAGGTCTTCATTCAAATTAGTCCTCGAGATTCCTTCCAGAAGACTATTAGCCAAATAAATTATATTATACGCACCTGACCAAAGTTCTAGGTTTCTACTGTTATCAGGTAATATCTCTTTTTTCTGAAACTCCAGGTAGGTTGGGTTTGTAGGTCGGATAGTTTCGAGGTTATCAGCAGATAATCCTGCTAAATTTGTTACACTATTCTCTCCTCCATTGCTATAATAAACAATCATCAGTTGATTATATATACCTTGCATGGCACTTCTTGCCGATGTTTCATTATCAAAAACACTTTGGCTTACCAGGCGATCATTAGGTGGTGCTACTTCTACAAAGTCTTCACAGGAAGAGAGTATACTAATGTATAAAAGCAATAGTATATATGTTAGAGTCGTTTTTGTTGTCATCATATTTAAAAGTTTAATTGAATACCAGCAGTAATGCTTCGTAAATTTGCAAAAGAGGTTCCGGCCTGGGGTACTTCAGGATCCAGTCCTTTATACGGGGTTAGGGTAAATAAGTTTTGCCCATGTAAGAATAGGGCAGCCTTTTCTATCCCTATATTTTTTATCCAATTTGCTGGCAGGTTATAGTTTATTGATGCAGTTTTAAGTCGTAAAAAAGAGGCGTCGGTATAAAAAAACGAAGTACTTTGAGCATAGGCATAACCTATAAGCCCCTGTATACCCTGGGTAGGTATTTGATAGCTACTATTTGGTTCCAAAGTTTCTAAGGCCTGTTGTCGTTGGTTACCAATTCTACCCACATCCATAAGAAACAGTGTGCCCCGTTGCTTCACGAATTGCCAAAGAAATTGAACACTTAAATTCTTAAAAGAAAAGGTATTACTGATTCCACCAAAATACTCCCGACCTAATTCCTCGATTTGTGTTCTGTCATTATAATCAAACCGACCATCCTCATTAACATCTTTAATTGTATAGAGCCCGGTATCGGGGTCTAGGCCTCCGTATTGATACAGCCACACGATATTCAAGGGCCTACCAATCTGATAGGTGTTGCGATAAGGAGATGTTTCCAATCCGGGATAACTTACCAGAGAATTCTTTGGAACACTAAAATTTAAAGAAGCTTCCCACCTAAAATTTTTATGCTGCACAGGCCGGGCACTAAGTTCTACCTCTATCCCTTTATTTTCTACGGTAGCAGGAAGGTTAGCCTGAACAGCAGTAAACCCGGTAATGGCCGGCAATGTATACCCCACCAACTGGTTGGAAGAGCGGTTTCGATACCAACTACCCGAAATATTTAATCGATCATTAAAAAAACCTAATTCTAAGGCCAACTCTAATTTTCGATTGGTCTCCCAGGAATAGTTAGGATTAAAAAGTTGGGTAGGATATAAGCCGGAAGGTCCTCTGGTCACTTCATAAGCATCCAGATAGCCATAATCCCCGATCTGATCACTACCGGTAGTCCCATAGCTTCCCCTGAGTTTCCCAAAACTTAAAAAAGGGATATGCTCTGCTATAAATTGCTCTTCAGAAAAAATCCAGGCTGTACCAATAGCCCCAAAATTAGCAAACCTTTTGCCTGGTCCAAAACGCGAAGATCCATCACGACGGGCAGTTAAATTTAGAAAGTATTTCTTTTTGTAATTATAACCTATACGACCAAAGGCAGCATTATATTTATATTCCCGATTAAAATAATCATCATTCTTTATAGTTTCTGCTGCTTCTAAATTACCAATTAGAGCTTCAGAAACATAGCCAACACCAGATTGTGCTTTCATGATCTCACTACTTTTTTGAAATGTCGCGCCAATAATAACATTGAGGTTTCCTGATAAGAACTGAGCATCATAAAGTATTTGCGGTTCGACGATCCAGGACAAACGGTTCACATCGGTATGATCAGACTCATGGGCCCGGTTAAAAGAAGGGCGATAAGAATACGAGGGAATTTTTACGTTTTCATTTCGATCAAGATAGGTATAACCTGCATTGGCTTTTAGGGTAAAAGCTGCGCTTAGTTGGTAGCTTACTCCAAGATTAGAGATGAGGTTATGGGTTTGTGCTTTACTTTCATTAAAATAACCAGCCATAGGATTATTTTGTCCTACCGCATTCCAATCCTCCCAGTTAAGATCACCATCTGCTGTAAATATCTCAGGGGCGTTTGGAGGGGTCGTGAAGGGTTGATAGAGAATAGTTGGACTTCCTATTAAATCATTATGATCTACCCCGTAATTTATAGATAAGTTAAGGTGAAATTTATCTTTAGCCCCAGTATGATTGATATTTAGATTTCCGGTTATTTTTTGATACTGAAAATCGGTGGGATAAATAGTTCCCTGATTCTGATAAGATCCACCAATTCTAAAAAGAGTGTTTTGATTTCCACCAGAATATTGAAGGTTAATATCGGTCATAGGTGAGGTGCCCCCAATAAAATATTCCTGCCAGTCGGTATAACGATCCTGATCCCATATTAGAAGATCATAAGCATTGGAGTTGGTGGGGGTTACATTGTCATTTTCAAAACCGGCCCTTCTGATTTCAAGATATTCTCGGGTATTCAATAAATCAATTCTGTTGGGAACAGTAGATATCCCTTTATACATTTTTACTTCCAGTTGTTGTTTGGATGATTTTCCTTCTTTGGTGGTAATCAGGATCACTCCATTGGCACCCCGGGACCCGTAAATAGCGGTAGCATCGGCATCCTTAAGCACTTCGATACTTGCTATATTCGATAATCCAATCGTATTTAATGGATCTGCGCCTACATTGAGAGACCTGCTATCTATTGGTGAGGAACTTATAGGAAGACCATCAACAATATAAAGTGGATAGTTCCCTTCTTGGCGAAGGCTATTGGTTCCCCGGATGCGTATGGTTGGAGCCGCCCCTGCCAAACTAGTTGCTGGTACCACCTCTACCCCTGCCATTCTACCTTGAAGCGATTGAAGGGGATTGACCAGTGGTTGATTTTCAATTTCTGCAGCACTTACTTTTACGATATTCCCCGTGCGCTCCCGGCGTGTTGTATTGTAATACCCGGCATTGATGACAACTTCCTCCAACGCATCAATAGTGGCCTGAAGGATGATATCACCAGAAAAGGTTTCAGTTACCTGAACTTTAAATGCTTTAAATCCAATATAAGAGTACACCAGGGTATCACCCACCCGGGCAGCAATGGTATATTCACCATCCAGATTGGTGATGGTACCGGTAGATGATCCCGAGACAATTACATTGACCCCGGGAATAGGAACACCTTCCTGATCTTTTACGGTTCCGGTGATTTGTTGTTGAACAAAAAGATGAGGTTTATAGGTAAAATGATAATAAAAAGGATTGGCATTCATCTTCCCGAAGAAGAAAAATGAACATAAAAGGGGTATTAGCACTACAAGATTGCAGCACTTGTAATTATTTTTCATAATTTCGCGGTGGTTTTGTTTTATTTTAATAGATAATAAGCCATAAGCCTTCCCTCTGCTTCCAAACTTTCGGGAAGGCTCTTTTAGCTTTAGCCTAGCCGATTACGGCTAATTCAAATGTGTGGTTTTGTTTATTCTTATAGAAATCGGTTTTAAGGGTTTACAACTCCAAATAATTCAAAGTTTAATATTCAAGATTCAAGATTTGAACTGATTACTCGTTCTTCATTATCACCTCTCACTTTTCACTTTTAACTTTTCACTTTTCACTTTTAAACCTCGATAGTTTCGACCCTGCCTTGCCGGCAGGCAGGTGTAGCGCAGCGGAATGGAGAAATCTCCTCTTTCATCTCAGAACAATTCAAAATTTAATATTCAAGATTTGAACTGATTACTGGTTCCTCATTATCACTCACTTTCTACTTTTAACTTTTAAACTTTCCAACTCATTTTTTAAAAACCGGCCCAGCTTGCCTGTATCAACAAATTTTGGATTTGCACAACTAAGGAAAACCCTGTATTTTTAGCATTGCGAGTACTAGATAACAGTGGTTACCCCCTGTGCTAGGCCTATGTGGTTTGCACAGGCGCCAGGCCGGTGATACCGGGCAAAAGGCAGGGCTTTTTGCTACCGGCTACGCCCAAATTATTCTGGTGGACGCTTGATGTTTTTTGAAATAGGTTGTAAGGATCGGGGCTGTGATTTCTTGTTATGAAAAGAGAAAATACACTTCTGCGGCACTTTGCCGCAAAGGCGTTTAGTAGGATATGTAGTTCTCGTTTTCATATTAAAATTTATTATGCAAACGATGTATACTCAAGAAGCTAAGACTTTTTATGGAAAACCAATAAAGCGAGTCTCAATGCTTTGCAAGTGGTACCGTCAAGAACCACCAAGTAAAAACCTGGTTCCCCAAAGACTGACATGAGACACGCCCTATTGGTTTATATCACGAAGATACAAAATCCAATAGATAGCGAGCTCATGGTCAACTCATAGGGAAAATGACGGTTTTCTTGTATGAGTGACATCATAGTAGAGTGTTTTAATACTCTTAAAACTAAAGTCGCTTTAATAACAATACAAATATAATTGTTTGACATATAAAATCAAACTTTTATTATAAGAATTTGATTCAATGAAAGATACTAATAGATTAGATGTGATATTTACCGATAGAAAAATTACCAATAGAGTTATTGCTAAATATCTCAACAAATCAGAAGAGACGGTATCTAGATGGAGAAATAATAAAAGACAACCATCTGTTTTTGATCTTCTAAAGATTGCTGAATTATTAAGAGAAGATATTCGATATCTTTTAAATAAAAGTGATTGGTCAAAAAGTAAAGCCCCTACTTATCTGGAGTTTAAAGAGAGTCTAAAGAAATAATTCACTAAAGAAACAAAGTTTTCGTATTTAGTCTAAAATTTCATTTTACATTAAACCGTAAAGTAAACCAAAAATAATTATTAAATTTAAAAAGCTACTAAGCTTACGTTATAAGAACAGCTTTAAAAATCTAAAACCATTTAAGGATGGCTAATCATTATAGGGAAATGGAACAAGAAATTTCCCATCAAGAATTATTTTTTTTGCTTTATGAAGCAAAGGACGAAGAGGATGTATTACATATTATTGAAAATCATCCCACTATTTTTGAAGACAATAACTGGAAGCCTTTAGACGGCAATCCCAGTAATTACGGGATTGTTAAAAATCAACAGTCCAATCCAATAGCCGCCTTAATTGAAAAAGTAACCAACTCAATTGACGCCTTACTTACAAAAAAATGCTATGAACTAGGTATTAGTCCAAAATCTAAAGAATCACCTCAATCGATGAAGGAGGCTATACAGAAATTCTATCCTTCTAACAACTGGGATTTAAATTCACAAAGACGAAAACAGGCCGAGGAAATACAGATCATTGCAGATGGTAAAGGCCCTAAAAAAAACAATCCTAAATACGGAACTTCAGTAATTGTTTATGATAATGGTGAAGGACAGCATCCTGAAGATTTCGAAAGCACTTTTTTATCGCTAGTAAGAGGTAATAAAAATGATGTACATTTCGTACAAGGCAAATATAATATGGGCGGTAGCGGTTCCATTGTTTTTTGTGGTAAAAAAAGGTTTCAACTTATTGTTTCTAAAAAATTTGATAATAAAGGCAATTTTGGTTTTACTCTTATAAGGGAGCACCCTAAAAGAGCTTCAGATCACGCAAAAGAAACTTGGTATGAATATCTGCTCATAGATAATCAAATACCTTCTTTTTCCATTGATAGTCTTGATTTAGGACTAGAAAACAGGAGATTTATTACAGGTTCCATTATTAAAATGTACTCCTATCAGTTCCCAAAAGGGTATTCTGGATTTGCTCAAGATTTAAGGCAAAGTATTAACGAATATCTTTTTATACCCGCTCTACCTATTTTAACCAAAGATACTTCAGAAAGATATCCAAATAACAAGGTTCTAATCAATGATTTATATGGCCTTAAAAGACGATTGATTAATGAAGAGACAGATTATCTTCAAGAGTCTTTTTCAGAAGAGTTTAATGATGAGCGTTTTGGCAAAATGAAAGTTTCTTGCTTTGTCTTTAAAACTAAGGTAAAAGATTATGATTTAAAGAAGTCGAAAAAAGTTATTCAAGATCGATATTTTAAAAATTCGATGGCCGTACTTTTTTCGTTAAACGGTCAAGTGCATGGGCATTATACTTCTGAATTTATTACCCGTTCTTTAAAACTAAATCTTTTAAAAAATCACTTACTGATTCACGTAGATTGTACATCAATGAAGTATGATTTTAGGAAAGAACTCTTTATGGCTTCCCATGATCGCTTAAAAGATGGTGAAGAAACACAATTTTTAAGAAAATATCTAGCTAAGCAATTAAGTAAAAAGGACGGAAGGCTATCAGAAATAGAGAAACTAAGAAAACAGGCTGTTAATATTGATGCTTCCTCAGATACCTCTGAACTACTAAGAAATTTTACTAAAAATATGCCGTTAGATTCAGACCTGATGAAATTATTGGGCAAGACTTTTAAACTTGATGTAAAAGACCAGAAGAAGACAAAAAAAGAATATAAAAGACCTAGTAAAAGAGATAAACAAGAAACACCTTTTCAACCACAACGTTTTCCATCTTTTTTTAAAGTACAAGGAAAAAATGGCGATGATGTGGTTGCTAAAATTCCATTAAATGGCGAAAAAAGCATCAAGTTTTCAACCGATGTAGAGAACGAATATTTTGATCGTGTAGAAGAACCGGGTGAATTACAAATTTCCATTCTTAATTATAAACCCAATAATACTGATGGAGGCAACCAAGTAGGAGAACCAAAATCACCTACCGATCTTTTTAATGTCGTAAAAAGCAGTCCTAATAAAGGAGCTATCAAAATTTCTTTAAACCCCAAAGATCATTTAAAGGTTGGAGATGCTGTTCAAATACAAACGAATCTTACAGCGCCGGGAGAAACATTCAATGAAATATTTTGGGTACTCATAAAGGAAAAGGAAAATAAGAAACAAAAAAACTCGAAAGAGAATGAAGATCAGGATAATCTAGGTTTACCTCAACTCATGTTTGCTTACGAAGAAAAACCAGAAGGCCAAAAAGATGCTGTTTCTTGGGAAGAAGTAGAAGAGGCAACAAGTATGGATATCGATTACTCTACTGTTATGGTTCCCGATGCGGAAGGCGATGCATTAACACGCATATTTGTAAATATGGATAGCCGCGTATTGATGAATTTTAAATCCAAAGATAAACACCCCAATCAAGAACAGTTAGAATTGGTTAACCGTAAATATTTTACTTCTGTTTATTTTCATACGCTATTTTTATATACCATTACAAAAAATAGAGGCTACCAAATTTCCCAGAAACAAGAAGGAAAAGAGGAGCTCGAACATATCGATTTAGGTAATTACCTCAAAGATTTGTTTGATAACTATTACTCTACCTTTATTCTTAATTTTGGTGGGATGGAAGAAATGATGATGGGGATCGGAGATTAAAGAGCATATTCTTTTGATTTTTTATTGAACTCTCTTTCAAGTGTTTTAATTTTAAATCTTTTAGATTTCTTATATGAAAGCATTTTTATTAATAATTCAAATAACTCTTTATCTTTTACAGCAACAAAATCGCTTTCCTCAATTTGGCCGATTGGAATATTCCCTTGAAATATATACCAGAACAATTTCCCTAATTGAAAAACATCAGAGAGGTAATTTAAGTCACAATCGTGATTATAGGGGTTAATTTTACCCTCTCCCTCACATAAAAATTTATTAGCTGCTTCTGGGCTTAACCAACCTATTGGTCCAATTTTTTCTCCTTCTTCTTCGATTATAAAATCTGAATCTCTATAGTCAATCAAACCTAAATCTCCAATCTTCCATCCATTTGGAGTATAAAGTATGTTATCAGGTTTAATATCACGATGATAAACCCCTATACTATGTAATTCACTTAAACCAGCTAGAATTTCTATGCATAATGAAAATTTCTCTTGAATTGAGATTTCAAAATTATTAAGGAAGTAAGTCAAATCATAAGAGGCTTCCTCCATCACGTAATAACTAAACTTACGATTACCTATAGAAATGTCTCCATTAAATACAATACTTATGATTCTATTAAAGCCATTTTTTTGCGATGCCTCAAGCGCTTCAATCTCCCTACTAAATCGGGATATTCTTTTTTCTGAAAACGGAGTAATTCGGTTCAAATCATATTTACAAACTTTTATTACATAGTCAGCTTGAGTATTCGCATTCGTGATTTTGAAAACATTTGAATTACCTCCTTTTGTACGACCATCTATCGAATTTTCTAGATTGCTAAGTACATAGTCTTCATTATCATAATTAAGATAATTTCGAAGAACTTGTTTCCCCTTGCTTAGCTTTATATTTCCGTTTTTGTACTTCAATCTAATGATATCTCCAAATTCAACGAATTAATATCAAAAATTAAATGGCTATAAAAAACCTTCATACTACTATGAGATGTAGAATTAAAAAATTTCAAAATTTTCTTTTGGGTTTTATTGGGTTTATCTTTAGTGTTAAGTAAAATTTCTTCTAAGATATTTTCTCTTACTTCTCTAGCAGTTTTAGAATTCGACTGACTTATGCAATGAAAGGCGTATTCTTGAAATGGTTCACATTTTTCATTAGAAGGCACAATAAACTTTCCAAAACCTACAAGAATATCATAAAATTCAAACAATAGTTTTAAGTTTAAAGCGTAGTTTTTAGCAATAAAACCAAAAATAGTATAGAAATCATTTCGTTGTTTATATCTAGTTTTCTTTATTGGAAACCTACTATTAAATTTTACAATAATATCAATAATTCTATTGAACTCCGTTTTATATTGAGCAAACTCTTTATCGTCAATATCACGTTCAAAAAGTTTATCTACACTTTGCTTTTTGTCAGTAATTCCAAAAATCAGAAGAGTAACCAATTCAGACACAAAATCAATGTCATTCATTCTTTTGGTAGTAGCATCGGTAAATAAATCTAATTTTGCAAATTCTTTATTGGAACATAGTTCAGTAACTAGCTTTAAAAAGTTTGTATCGAAATATTCAGCTTTTTTCAGCTCAGGACGATTCAAATGTATTCCTGCGCTATTGACTAAAGAATAGAAGTTTTCAATAGATTCATTTACTTCAAGTTTTGTAATAACAGTTACAGGAATTTTATAGCCCTTAAACTCTTCACCCATTGAGTCCTCATCGTACTCATCACCGTTTTTTCGCTTAAATACTTTATTGTAGAATCCTAAAATAGTCCTTAGCCTTTGTTGTCCGTCTACAACTTCATAGATATTCCTTTTTTTGTAAAGAAAAATATTTGGGATAGCGAATCCAGAAAGAATAGATTCTATCAATGTTTGTTGGTCACTAAGTTTCCAAATATATCTTCTTTGATAATCAGGGTTTAGTTTGAGTTTTTTGTTCTCATAATGATTAACTATGTCATTAATACTCCAAACTTCAATTTTATATTTCATTTTTATAAAAAACAAGTATTACAACCATCACGTTCCGTTCCTTCTAAAATATCTAACAGATAAGGGGATGATTTCGTTTCTTTTTTATTGGTTCGATTGATATGTGAAAGTTTAATCTCTTTAATACGTTTGGGTTCTATGATTTCCTTAAGGGTCTCATTAGGTATCCAAGTAAATAACTCATCTTCATCTTCGTAAGCCATAGCTTTTTTAAACAATTCAGGATGTTGCTCATATAACCAAATCCATTCTATTTTTTGTTGGAAAAAGCAAAAATAACAACCGGAACGGCTACGGGCATATTCTCCCTTTTGCCCTTCTACTTCAAACTCTATTTTTTCATAGTATTCTGGTACCCCTACTCCTGAATTTCTCAAAATTTTAAAAATATCATCTCTAACCAATACATCTTCATTTTCCAATAAATCATAGTTATCTTCTAAAGAAAGGGAATAATCGGTAGTGTGTAAAAAGTCAAATACCGTTCTATTAAATTCAGCTATTCCTAAATCTAAACCTTTATTAGCTTTTTGTTTTAAGACTTTTTCAGTTTCTGCTTTAAATTTTTTATCAAAAGTAATGGGTTCATTTAAAACCTGTACAAAACGGTCTAGGGTATTACCTTTATGATAAGATTGTAAAAAATCCTGTACTATTTTTTGTTTTTCAGGATCAAAAAACAAACGCATAACATCTTGGCTCCAAATATTTCTTCGGAAAGGAAAAATAGATTGTATATTTTTTTCCCGAGAAATATATCCCTCACGGTCTTCATCGCCCCTTATTCCTACATATGAAACTGAAGGTTCACCATTCACAAATTTCTCGAAAGGCTTTAACTTCATTAAAGCAGTACACCAACGAGCTTGAGGAGAAGGTAAATATCCACGAAACGATTTGTAATAAAAATCGAAAGGGTCATCCCCAGTACTTTCCATATCGGGGTTGTCAAGTTTTTTAATAGATTTTCCCAGATATATTTCTAAGTTATCAATAAGCTTATAGGTTTCATCTAACTCCTTTCCGGTATCACAAAAATAGTATTCAAAATCTATCGAAGGATAACGATCGTTTAAGTAAATGGCCAATGCCGCACTATCTTTCCCTCCTGAAATCCCTAATAAATGTCTAGGTTTCTTCATTTTCATTTAATTCATTACTAAGCAGAGATAGCAAGATAGGTAATTTTAATTTTTTTTGCTTATCTAGAACTGATAAAAATTCTTTTGATAAATGCTCAACTTCTTTCGCATCTCTTTGAGTTAGTCGAACGATCTTCTCTTTACTTCCATCCTCCAAATTTGTTAATTGAAGTTTGATCACTTTTTCGCCTTCTTCTTTTTCAATTTGATGTAAATCAGAAAGATTGTCTAATTCCTCGGCAATTTTTTGAAATTTATGAAGAAAGACCTGTTCATCATTGTCCTTAATTTGATCTAATCTTTTACCTATAATAGCTTGACCCAATGACATTAGATAGCTATTTCTATCAGGGAGATTAGAATTAATCCTTAATAAAAACATCTTATGTCGTGTAAGGGCTTGGTGTTCTTTTACGGCAGAAAATCGGTCTTGTAGTCGTTTTTTGTAAATTTCAAACGGTACTTTTTCTCCAATGAGTTCATTACAAATAAATAATTCGATTCTTTCTAAAAGCAGATCAAAAGAGTTTTTTATTTCCTCTAAACGATTTTGAAAATCAACGATATAGTCTTCAAATAGTTGATCTTCTTGAGCCAATTCTTTTAAATTATAACCCAAGGCATCTGGAAAATCTTCAAAAAATGTCTTTTCAGGATCTTTAGCTTTGCTAATTGCTTCTCTCAAAGCTATCGCTTCTTTAGAAATCGTTTTGGTTTTTTTGTTGTAATCAGGTAAATCTTTATAAAAGATAAGTAAAGGTCGAATACTCTCTATAAATGAGGTGGTATCTAAGGATGCTGTATTGTCTTGTTGAAGGAAACTTCTATATTTATTAAATAGACTTAAGCGTAAGTTATTTAGTTCGAAACTTTTAATAGAGTACTCCTTAAGGTTACGGGTGAGAAAGTATAAGACCTGTTCATCAATATAAGGAACAAACCCGTTTTCGTTGTAAAGTGCAAAATCACCTCGTTTAATAAATAAAAATGTTGGCAACCAAAAGTCAATCACGCCTTGTTTAAGCTTTAAAGGAGTATCGCCTAATACCGCCGCAAAGTCCAATAAGCTTTTTCTACTGGATTTTGCTTCGTCCAAAAACCTTAAACTTGTTTCCCAAAGTGCTAAGAAATCTTGTTGAGTTGGCGCTCCTAATTCATAATATTGTCCAATTTCTCTATGAATTCCTGTATTTTTTAGTAAAGTGTGGTATATAGTTTTCTCAGCAGGCCATTTGTCATCAGGAAAACCTAAGTTTTTTTCTTGATAAGAAGAAGTCAGTGCTCTCCAAAAATTTTTTCTAGCGGAAGAAATAGAGCCTGAAGTTTTATGCCTATTGAACAATTCATTTTTTAAAACTGGAGTATGCTCATAAATATATTCGCTTATAAGAGAAAGCGTTTTATTAAACCTCTTTTTAGAATCAATTTTTATTTTTTCCCCTAAAGAATACCAATTTACTTTATTGCTATATAAACTACTCATCACAAAATGATTAAGCAGTTTTTCATTACTTCTAATAATAGATTCTAATTCCCTTACGGCTACCAAATCTTGTTGATCACGCATATCACGTAATACTGCTTTGGTTTTTTCTAACTCTTCCAGTGTTTCGAAAATCCCACTGGTATTAGTAAAATAGCCATACAATGTGTTTGAATTTTCTGAGACTTTAAGCAACTGCTCTTCATCTATTTTCTTTTCATTAAAAATAAGATTAATATACCCATCAATCTCCCCTTCCGCCTTCTCAGCAATAGGTTGATTTGACAATAAAAACTTAAAAAGTCTAGGTGTACCTCTTCTATAAGAAACAGCTTTAGCAATAATGACAGGAAAATCAAAATGAGAATTTAATTTTCCTAATACATCTACTCCTCCCACCCGATTAGCAGCCTGAGCTATAGCAAGTTCTATATCAAGGTCTGTTCCTTCAAAAAGTTTGTAAGAATCATTAAAGCGACTATAACGAATTATTTTATTTTGTTCCAGTAAGACAATAGCAGCTTTTATATCAGAAGTCTCAAATACATTTTTATAATACGCTATAAATAACTCTTTATTTAATCTTGCCCCTTTGCCAGCTAATACATTTAATAATCCTATAGCCTTCACTATAGATTGAGCTATAAAGACAAGATTTTCTAAGTTTTCTGTACGTTCTAAAGCATTTCTTAAACTAGCCCAATTGATATAATCAGGATTACTTTTACTTATTATATAGTGATAAAACTCTTGAAATAAGTAATCGTACAAATGGTGAAGTAAAAAAGTATTATTCTCTTCTTTTACATTTAAAAAATAAACCGAGTTAAGAAATGTAAATAGAGATCTTTCGTTTTGTCCATAGCGTTGTAATGCTATAGCTAAACCATAAGCACTAATAATATCTAATGGATAGATATTATTTTCTATCTCTTTGATAGGGGTACTCGCTATCTGATATAACTTAAACTTTTCAATTAATTCAAATCTTGAAGAAAAAAAATTAGCACTAGAATTTAACTGCTTTGAAGCTAGAAATAATAATTGCTCCACTGGTTCATTAAAAGTATGCTCTGAAAACCTTCCCTTTACTTTTCTCCACTCCTGAGATTGAGCTTTTTCCAAATCGTAAGCATAAGACTCTAAACTTTGATGAACAGAGGTTATAAGAACGATATTTCGTTTAGGCTCATTAACAAATTCTGCTAATTTCTGTAAGAAATAGACTTCATTTTCCGGATTATTTTTGGCTGCATATTCTAAGTATTTTCCAAATTCATCCAGAATAATCACTAAAAAACCGCCATTCTCTTTTGCTCTACTTTCATAACGCTGATATATGGCATCAAACAGTTTTTGATTAGAATTATGATCATGCTGAATGTCAAATTCTTCTGCAAGCCTTTCTATCAAGGATTCGTATTCCCCAATTATTTTAATGACATCGTGTGAAGTATTATTTGGAAGATTAAAGTAAGATGCCTCTCTCTTTAATGTTTTTTCTAAAGCTAATAGAAAAGAAGATTTGCCTGTTCCAAAAGATCCTATAAGATTAAAAGAATGATAACCCTTTTCAAAATTTTGAAATATTTCTTCACAGACCCTTGTCGCATTTGGTGTGACGATATAATTTAAATCTGTATCTCTTATTATATTAACAGAAGGGCTATGCTTCACCATCATAGAAACTATTTAAAATTAATTCGGGATTAGGTTTATCCCCTTTAAATTGGAGCTCTTTTATTCCCGCTTCGCTATTATAGGTTATGTAAGAAAATTTCTCTGGGAGAGCAATGAGCTTTTCTTCTAATATGTCTTCATCAAAACAAAAAATATCACCTATTCCAGCAGGGTCACTATATAAAGATTTAAAACTTATAGATCTACCATAATTTTTATTAGACAAAATACAATAAAGAAGTATCTCTAATGGAATTTCCCGCTGATTTTTATTTTCAACTCGATAAAGAGACTGTCCTTTTTGATTCTTACCTATTTCAGTAACCAAAGATA
>CESL01127112.1_pt1 | contig 14103 bp, 9 predicted proteins | sample 531221 | NCBI WGS metagenome assembly CESL01 (sample SAMEA2622197, study PRJEB7988) | marine metagenome | biome: marine biome (ENVO:00000447); feature: mesopelagic zone (ENVO:00000213) & marine oxygen minimum zone (ENVO:01000065); material: "saline water (ENVO:00002010), including plankton...
TGTTTCCTGCTCCAATTACTAATGTTTTCATTTTTGATTTTTTGATTCAAATATTATCGACTTATAGTCGAACGATTTCGAGCTATATGGTGCAATTACCATGCGATACGACGTTTTTTGAATGTCTCTGGCTCTAACACCCCCATAATTTACCCACATTCGGTTAGAATTAGCATTAATAAAAACTTAAAATCAGATTATTATATCCTGAAGTATAAGCCGATTTTCGTTCATTAAATGATAAATTGATAGCGTGAAATTCAGATATTTATAATTTTTCCATTGCTTTGATGACAGATTGAAAATAGATCATTATAAATGCAATCATAGAATGTTTAGTAATCTTAAAGTTATGTTAAACATCAAACAATGGAAGGTGTTTTTGCGCAAATCTGTCAATTAACTGTAATAATGGCAGAACTTGGACAGTGCTTATAGAATAAGGCTTGAGAGAGCAGAGTTCATTAGAACGCCAGAATGATACGCACGAATACTGCCATAGGCACTATAAACACTACTGATTTGTCTTAACAATTGTTGGATTAGGGTTACTTTAAACCGAATAATTTTTTTATAATTACAAATTACTAAAAGCCCTAGTGGCTATTCTTTAATTATCTACTACTCAGATTAATGGAAAGTACAGGAGAACGCTCAATTGTTACGTCTGAATCAAAAACCGAAAACGATCAAACTCGTATTATAGCTGTGGGGGCAAGTGCTGGAGGGCTGGAGGCTCTAAAAGCCTTTTTCGAAAATATAGAAGCTAGCGATCTCAACGCCTATGTCGTAATTCAACATCTGTCTCCAGATTATAAGAGTATGATGGCTGAATTACTGAAAAAGAACAGCAGGTTACCAATAATCCAGATCGATCACGAAATGCAGGTTAGACCCGGGCATGTTCACCTGATCCCTCCGGTTAATAACCTTAAGCTTGATGGTGATCGATTAATACTTACAGAAAAACCAAAGACACAGACTCTCAATTTACCTATTGATATATTTTTTGAATCCCTCGCTTCTCAAAGAAAAGACAAAGCTATAGGGGTAATTCTGAGCGGTACCGGAAGTGATGGAACCCGGGGTGTGCGTGCACTTAAGGAGAATGACGGTATGGTCATGGTTCAGGAGCCAGATGAAGCGAAATTTGATGGTATGCCTATAAGTGCCATTAACACAGGCCTTGTAGACTATGTGCTTTCCGTAAACGATATGGGGCATGAGCTTAAAAGATTTATTTCAACCCCGCCTATATTTCATTCTGAAGATGGTGATGCTAATTTTGACGAAAATGAATTGAATGCCATCCTGAATTATGTTAACGAGAAGTCAGGTCTGGATTTTAGAGAATATAAATATGCTACACTAGCGAGAAGAATTGCAAGAAGAGTAAATATTTGCAACTGCAATAATCTTAATGGTTATTTTGATTATTTAAAAAAGAACGACGAAGAAGTCGAAATCCTTTATAGAGAATTTCTGATTGGTGTTACTAAATTTTTCAGGGACGAAGAGGTATGGAATATTCTAAGAGATGAGGTATTTCCTGAATTAATTAAAAGTAAAAGCAATGGAGATGTTCTAAAAATCTGGGGTGTTGGTTGTAGCACAGGTGAAGAAGCATATTCCTTTGCTATTTGCCTGCACGAAGAAATGCAGAGACAGCAAAAGAATATTGAAATTAAAATTTTTGCAACAGATATCTCTCAGGCTCACCTGGACATTGGAAGCAAAGGACTCTATCCTGAAAGTATTGTCGCAGATGTTCCAAAGGATCTTTTACTGAAGTATTTTCTTAGTAATTCTGAAGGCTATCAGGTTACCGACAAATTAAGGAGGTCTGTTATTTTCTCCAGGCATAATATCATTAAAAATCCACCCTTCAGTAATATGGATATGGTGGTGTGCCGTAATCTTTTGATCTATTTTCAGAATAGTATTCAGAAAAAAGCAATGCATATGCTTCATTATGCTTTAAAACAAGATGGTATTCTTGTGCTGGGTACCAGTGAAAATCCTCATACGCTGAGGGATCAGTTTACTGAAATTAGCAGGAAATGGAAGGTTTTCAGAAATAAGAAAGTCAGCAAGAGACTTAAAGACGGGATTAGCCATGCTTCTCAAATGAATAATGATTATTCCAGAATTCTTGAGAACAATGCAAAAAGAGAACGCAAAAACCGAAGGGCTCAGGTAAATCCTATACGCCAGAAATTGCAGCATGAATTAAATGAGGCAATTCTTGGTCAGTTTGGTGGCGCTGCGGTTTTTGTAGATACCGATTATAATATACTGCAGGCAGTTGGTGAATTTAGAAAATATGCCGCTCTACCTGTAAGCGGATTTTCTATCAACTTATTGGATATGCTGGATTCCAGCTTAAAATATGTCATCCAGTCTACTTTTAATAAAGCTCTTGAAACTGGAGAAATTTCGGTTTACAAAGACGTAGTTATTGAAAAAGATGATGAGAAACTTGGAGTTGATATTATTATAAAACCGCTTAAAGAGTACTCTCTCGAAAACGAAGTAAATTATGTCATCACCTTTATAGAGAACGATGTTGACTTCTCAAAGGTTCAGGAAGTCGAAAAGGTGAGTCCTTCCAACCAGACGAAAGAATACGTTAATAATCTCGAGAATGAGTTGAAGCGTACCCGGGAAGACCTGCAAACTTCGCTGGAAGAGATAGAAACCAGTAATGAAGAACTTCAGGCGGCGAATGAGGAATTACTTGCATCTAATGAAGAGCTGCAAAGTACCAATGAAGAGCTGCAAAGTGTTAATGAGGAAATAAATACAGTTAATGCAGAGAATGTCCAGAAAATGGATGATCTCGCCGCATTAAATGCAGATATGAATAATTTATTGAAGAGCACCGATATTGGTGTGATCTTCCTGGATTCGCAATTCAATATTCGAAAATTTACTCCGGCAATTAAAAAGCACTTCAGTTTACTAAATAGTGATATTGGCAGACCAATCGATAATTTCACTAATAGTTTCGGGCTCACACGTAGACGGAGTTTTATAGATCGTTGTAAAAGAGTACTTCAAAGTGGTAAGGTATTGGAAAAGCATATAGTTTCCAGGGAAGGACGTAATTACCTGCAACGTATATCTCCATATTTTAATTCAGAGAACGAACGGGATGGGGTGGTGATCACCTTTATTGATATAGAAACAATTCAGAAGTCCAAAGAGAAACTCGCGGCCAGCGAAAAACGTTTTAGATCTTTCTATGAAGATGATCCTGTCTTACATATGAGTGTAGATCCAAAGTCTTCAGAGATTGTACAATGTAACCGTAAGGCCGTTCAGAAATTAGGTTATACGGAAAAAGAGGAAGTGATTGGAAGGTCTATTCATGAGTTTTTCGATAAAGACACAAAAGTTTCATCCACAAAACTTAAATCAAATATTAAGAAATCTGGTGAAATCATCAATGTAGAGCAGAATATGATCACCAAGAACGGAACTATTTTGCCGGTGATCTTAAATGCAACGGCTGAAAAGGATGAAGCCGAAAACCTCAAAACCATTCGCTATACCTGCGTGGATATTTCAGCCTTGAAAAAAGCAGAAGCTAAACTTCAGGAGCAAAAAAGTGATCTCGAGAGAGCAAATAGAGATCTGGAGCAATTCGTTTCCATTTGTTCTCACGATCTACAGGAGCCCTTGGCAACTATAAAATTTGGTAGTGATGTACTAGGGAAAATGTATGCCAAACATTTGGATGAAAAAGGGGAGAACTATATCAAGTATATCAAGAATGCTTCAGACAGACTATCCGGACAGATAAAAGCACTGCTGGAACATTCCAGAATAGGAAAGAATGGAGCAAAAGAACTGGTCAACATAAAAGAGGTTGTTGAAATTGTGAAATATGATCTCGGTAAGAGTATTAGGGATACAGATGCAAAAATTAATGTTGGTTCTATGCCACAAATCATGGGGTATGAAGTAGAACTTAGATTATTATTCCAGAATCTTATTAGTAATGCTATTAAATACGTTCCAAAAGAGCGAAATCCAGAGATCAGAATTTCTTCTTATCGTGAAAATGATTATTGGGTATTTTCCATCATGGACAACGGTCTGGGAATATCGAAAGAAGATCAGAAAAACATTTTTACAATCTTCAACCGTGTGCCTGGAAATGAGGATATGGAAGGAACAGGAGTTGGACTGGCACACGTAGAAAAGATCGTATTGCTTCACGAGGGAACCATCTGGGTAGACTCTCAGGAAGGAGTAGGAAGTACCTTTTATTTTAAACTGAAGGCTTAAGTATTTTAATGGCAGAAGAGAACAAGTACCCGGTAGAAGTAGACCTTAGCAGCTGTGAAAAGGAGCCTATTCATATTATAGGAACCACACAATCGCATGGTTTATTGATCGCCTCGTGTATTAAGACAGGTGAAATCACTCAGGTTGGCGAGAATGCCGGTCATATTATTGGTATTGCTTCAGAAGAATTACTGAAACTCAATATTTCTGATATTTTATCTTCGGAAGTAATTAAAAATATCAATGATTCTCTGCTGAAGGATGAGAGACTGGAAGTTGAAGAATCCCTTGTGAATGGTAAGAATTTCATTATAATCCCACATTTAAGCGGTGATTCTTTAATTCTCGATATTGAACCCACACACGAAAAGAAAGATAATTTCGACCTTCAGAAGGAGTTATCCGGATTACTGAATACCTTATCTGCAAGCGAAAATCCTCAAGAGCTTTGTCAGGATGCAGCCAATCTTACCCGCCAGATTTTTGAATATGACCGGGTGATGGTCTATAAGTTCGATGACGAGTGGAATGGAAAGGTGATCGCAGAAGCAAAGAATGATGATTTGGAAGCTTTTCTGGGATTGCAGTATCCGGCAAGTGATATTCCGAAGCAGGCGAGACAACTATTCTTTAAGAACAGAGTGCGTATCATCACTGATGTTAATTATGCTCCTGTAAAAATTATTCCTCAAATTTCACCAATAGGTGGTGAACCTCTGGATATTTCGAAATCAAAACTTAGAGGTGTATCCCCAATCCATATTGAATATCTTCAAAATATGGGCATTGGTGCGAGTATGACTGCTGCTTTAATCAGCAACGGAAAATTATGGGGTCTGCTGGCCTGCCATCATCGGGAGGCTAAATTTGTGAGTTACTACGAAAGACAAACCTGTGAATTTCTAATCCAGATATTCTCGAATGAACTTTCACTAAAAAATTCCAACATATTTTTAAGTAAAATAGAAGAGGTAGAAAAAGTAGCAGGAAAACTTATGGATCAGGTATTGAGACAGGATTCCATCAAAAAAGGACTCGCGACCAATGATCTGAAAATTACAGATCTCATTGAATCTTCTGGAGCGGCAATTGTAATAGACGGGAAAATCAAGCTCGTTGGAAAGACACCTTCTAAAAAAGAAGTAAAAACGCTCATCAAAAAGTTTCTAAGTAAACAACAGGATAACATATTCTATACAAAGAACTTATTGAGTTTATATCCTGAAGCCAAAGACTATAAATCAACTGGGTCGGGTATTTTAAGTTCGCGGTTGGGGAATGACAGTATGAACTATTTGATCTGGTTTCGTCCTGAAGTAATTCAACAAATTGACTGGGGTGGTGATCCTAATAATAAAGCATTCTACGATTCAGAAAAAGAGCGGCTCACTCCGCGAAAATCTTTTGAGAAGTGGACCGAGGATTTAAGCGGTGTAGCAACTTTCTGGAAGGACTATGAACTTAGTGGCGCAAGGAAACTCAGTAAAAACGTTAATTATGTCATTCTCGATAATCAAAAACGTAACATAGATAATCTCAATGAGAAGTTGGTAACTGCTCATAAGGAACTTGAACTTTTCAGTCAGGGTCTTTCGCACGATCTAAAAGCACCTTTACGCGGTGTAGATGGCTATGCTCATATATTGAAAGAAGATCACTTCAGCAGTCTCAATAAAGAAGGGAGAATGGCGGTAGATACTATTTTATCATCAGTTCAGGAGATGCAGGATCTCATCGATAACATACTCTCCTTTGCCGGCGTCTCAAACGAAAATTTAAGCAAACAGGTCGTCTCTACAGATACTATGGTTAGTGATATACTGAAGTCATTTAATATAAAGTCTAACTTTAGCAATACGTCTGTTAGTATCGATGAGTCCTTACCAAAAATGCTGGGAGACAGAAGAATGCTGGGTCAGGTCTGGTCCAATCTCATTGCAAATGCTTTGAAATACAGTGAAAGAAGTTCCAGTCCAGCAATTGAAATTGGATATAATTTAAAAGAAAACATTACTGTATACCACATTAAGGATAATGGGATTGGTTTTGATCCAAAATATAAAGAGGAGATCTTCAACTTGTTTTCAAGGCATTCAGGAGATAATTACCAGGGAACCGGGATTGGATTAGCGATCGTAAAAAAGATCATCGAAAAACATAATGGTAAGATCTGGGCAGAGAGTGAACCGGGTAAAGGTTCAGCCTTCTACTTTCATGTTTAACTTTTAGCAATTGTTTCATACTTTGTTTTAGTTTATTTTCGCTTTAGATATAGGTATAATCATGATCCACAGAAAACTTAACATACTTCTGGTTGAAGATAATGAGAACGATATTTTTCTCATCAAACGGCAAATTTCAAAGATCGTAGAGGAACCTGTGATCGAAACTACAGACAATCTGGAGGATTGTAAACGATTACTTTTGAACTTCGCACCAGATGTCGTTCTATCAGATTATAACTTGCCTAACTGTACGGGTCTGGATGTGCTAACCACCGTGCAGGAAATTGATGATTCTATTGGATTTATTTTTATTACCGGAACTATCAATGACGAGGAATTAGCGGCAAACACTATTTTAAATGGAGCTTCAGGTTATATTCTTAAAAAGAACATTAACAACCTGAGTGAAAAGCTGGAACCATTGCTGAAAAAGATGGTCATCAACATGACCTCAAAACAGGAACTTAGAAGCATGATTCGCCAGAATAAAATAACGGTGAACAAAATCTACGATTATCTGGATAAAATGAATTCTGAAGATCAAGCTCAGAAAGAGAATATTAATAAGATCAGGGAAGCGATCGGTAATTTCGATATAGATAGAAAAGATGCTGAATAAATTACGCGAAGCAACCAAAGCTCAACATGAGGCATTGGAAGGTGAAAATCTGGCCAACAAAATCATGGATCACAGTATCACTGAAGAAGAGTACAAACTACTCCTGCTTCAGAATTATGCTGCCTATGCTGCTACTGAAGACTCTATAGCCTTCCATCTAAAAAATTATTCTTCTACTAAAACTCATGCAATCAAACTGGATCTTTTAAGCCTTGGAATAGAAAAGGCTGAAACTTCTCTTGAATTCCAGTGTGACAATGAAGCAGAAGCTGTAGGTGCAGCATATGTTGTAGAAGGTTCTGCAATGGGAGGTTTGATGATAGGGAAGGAGCTGAAGAATTGTCCTCATCTTGAACATTTGCCGGATCAACAATTTTTCAGTGGAAAAAGAGACCAGATCAAAAGCTGGAATGAATTTTTAAAATTCCTTCGGAATAAAAATTTTACTGAAGATCAAAAAGAAATTGCTGCCAGAAAGGCTCAGCAAACTTTTGATCTGTTTGAAGAAGCGTTCAAAATTAATTTGATAAAATTATAAAGTCCTTTTCAGGACTTTTTTCATTAATATACCTTGCTATGTATAAGATAAAATTACTTCTACTTGTATTTCTCTCAATTCTGCAACTTGATCTGCAGGCACAATCGGGAAGGATTCCCGTGGAAGCCGAAAATGGGATGGTGGCAAGTTCTCATTATCTGGCCTCAGAAGCAGGTGTGGAAATACTCGAAAAAGGAGGAAATGCTATCGATGCTTCTATCGCAACTGCTTTTACGTTAGCTGTGACTTTGCCTTCCGCCGGTAATATTGGTGGCGGTGGATTTCTGCTTTATAAACCGAATGCAGATAAGGCAACCGGATTTAACTTTAGAGAAAAAGCTCCTCAAAAAGCTACAAAAACTATGTTCCTGGGTGAAGATGGTAAAGTCAAGGATAACTCGAACCACGAAACGACATTATCTGCAGGTGTACCGGGAACTGTTGCTGGATTGTTTCAGGCACATTCCAAATATGGAAAACTGGATTGGGCCAGCCTGGTTCAACCGGCGATCGATCTTGCCCAGTATGGATTCACGGTATATCCTGATCTGGCCAGATTTTCTGAATGGGTTTACGATAACAAAGAAGGATACTCAATTACAGCCACTGTTTTCCTGAATAGCAATGGAGAAGCTTATCAAACGGGCGATACGATTATTCAGAAGGATCTTGCTGAATCCCTTATTAGAATACGTAATCATGGAGCTGAGGGTTTTTATAGTGGTAAAACTGCCCAGCTAATTCATGATTTCATGAAGAAGACCGGTGGTATTATTTCCAAAAGTGATCTAACAGGTTATGAGTCGGAAGAAGTAGAACCACTCGTTGGAACTTATCGTGGGAATGAGATTATCGGGATGCCTCCTCCAAGTTCTGGTGGAACTGCGATCATAGAGATGCTTAACATTCTTGAGAATTACGATCTTCAGGAATACGGACTTAACAGCGCTCAGAGCATTCATTATATTAGTGAAGCAATGCGATTAGCTTTCGCAGACAGAGCTCAATTTCTTGGCGATCCTCAATTTAATCCTGACATGCCACTGGATTCACTTTTATCGAAATCCTATGCTAGTAAATTACAATCAGCAATTAAGGAAAAGACAGCTTCTACCAGTGATTCTGCTAATTTCAATAAGAAACATCTTCAGTTTGAAAGCGCTGAAACTACGCATATCTCGGTGGTCGATAAAGAAGGAAATGCTGTTTCGCTTACCTATACATTAGAACATTCTTACGGAAATCGGATCGTGGTAGAAGGAGCCGGATTTCTTCTGAATAACGAAATGGGAGATTTCAATGCGATTCCCGGATTGACAAATTCTGAAGGTAGGATTGGAACAGAACCTAATCAAATTGCTCCGGGGAAGAGAATGCTTTCAAGTATGAGTCCAACCATTGTAGCGAAAAACGATAAGGCCTATATCGTTATTGGGTCACCAGGAGGCCGAACTATCATTAATACTGTCCTACAGGTGATTCTCAATGTTGTAGATTACGATCTGGATCTCGCAAAAGCTATCGAATCACCAAAATTTCATCATCAATGGTTGCCAGATCTGATCACCTTTGAAGAGTGGGGTTTTTCGCCAGATACGATAGAGATCTTAAAATCCTACGGACACGAAACAGGAACGCGATCTTCACAAGGTAGAGCCATGGGAATTATCATAGATCCTGAAACAGGAGTTTACCAGGGTTCTGCCGACTCCAGAAGCTACACTGGTAAAGCGGTGGGATATTAGAAACTAACGCGTTCTATTTCTCGCACTTCGCCGCTATCTAAATTATCGAGTTTTTCATTAGCGATACGCACCCTTACCAGTCTTAAGGTGGCAAAGCCAACTGCTGCGGTCATTTTCTTTACCTGCCGGAACTTGCCTTCGATAAGTGTTATACTTATCCAGCTTGTAGGCCCATGACGTTCATCGCGTATTGGTTTGCTTCTTTCAGGAAATTCTGGAGTTACATTTAATTTAAAAACCTTGCATTCCTTAGTTTGGTATTTCTTGCCCTGTATCCCTATTTCAACACCTTTATGAAGTTTTGCTATGGCTTCTTCTGAAATGTCACCATCAACCTGTACATAGTATTCCTTTTCAGAATTACCGGCTGTAACCTTGGTACTAAGCTTGCCGTTTGTCGTCAATAATAAAAGTCCTTCAGAATCTTTATCCAGTCTGCCAATGGACATCGTACCTTCAGGAAAATCACCCAGCTCTCCCAGAAGTTTATGCTTTCCTCCCTTTCTCTGATTGGTTATAAACTGACTCAAATAACCGTAAGGTTTGTATATTTTAAAATGTCTGTGATAATCTGAAGTCATAATTTTAGTACACAATGGAAGATTTATCAAAACTTTAAAACTTGTTTTAAACGAATTTACCTAAGTTAATAGGAGACAAATTTAAAACCTTATTTATGAAAATTGCTATAATATATTACAGTGCAACCGGTACAAACCATCAAATGGCGAAGTGGGCAGCTGAAGCAGCAAAGTCTAACGGAGACCATGATGTTCGATTCCGAAAATTAAAGGAAACTGCTCCAATGGAAGCTATTGAATCTAACGATGCCTGGAAAAAACATTATCAGGAAACCCAGGATGTTGAGGTAGCGGTACTGGATGATCTTGATTGGGCAGACGCAATAATTTTTAGTATACCTACCAGATATGGAAATTTACCCTCCCAACTTCAGGCGTTTTTTGATACCACAGGAGGTTTATGGAGTAAAGGGAAATTAGTTAATAAAGTCGTTTCCGGTATGACAAGTGCACAAAATCCACACGGTGGTCAGGAGACTACCTTACTAACACTCTATAAAAGCATGTTTCATTGGGGCGCCATCGTTGCCGCTCCTGGTTATACTTCAGAAGAATTATTTAAAACTGGAGGTAATCCTTACGGCTTTAGTTCTGATGGCGGATTGGATAATCTTAACGAGCAATCTAAAACTTCTATAACACATCAGGTAAAGCGAACTATCAGTATTGCTGAAAGTATTAAAAGTGGTATGAGTAAAGTTTAAAATATAGTCAGTAAAATTATAAGATATAGATCTTAAACAAAAAATGCCCTGAAACTTCAGGGCATTTTTGTTATTAAAAGTTCTGAATTTAGTCTTCAGTAGTTTTTGAGGATTCAGGAACAGGAAAACCACGATCACGCATCAACGCATCGATTTCAGCATCCCTTCCACGGAACTTTTTATACGCTTCCGCAGGATCCATTGCGTTTCTAGGAGCAAAAAGATATTTAACTAACTTGCGAGCAACTTCCTTATCATAGAAGCCACCTTCAGCTTTAGCAAAAGCTTCCGCAGCATCAGCAGTTAAAACATCTGCCCATAAATATCCATAATAACCGGATGCATAACCCTCACCAGAGAACACATGTCCAAAATGAGGTGTTCTATGACGCATGACGATCTCTTCCGGCATATTAAGCTCTTTTAAAGTTTCCTTTTCGAATTTTGCAGGATCGATCTTGTCTGGATCTGTAGTATGATACTTCATATCCATGATCGCAGAAGCTAAAAACTCGGTCGTACCAAATCCTTGGTTAAATGTTGATGCTTTCTTGATCTTAGCTACCAGGGCTTCCGGAATTACTTCATTGGTTTCATGATGTCTGAGAAACTGATTAATCACCTTATCTGTACTAAGCCATCTTTCCAGCAACTGAGATTGAAATTCAGTATAATCACGTACGCCTCCATTTAAGGTAGGATATTCCACATTAGCTGATAGAAAGTGCAGGGCATGACCAAATTCATGGAAAAATGTTTCTGCATCATCCCAGGAAACCAGTACTGGCTCACCCTGAGCAGGTTCTATAAAGTTTGAATTGTTAGAAGCCAACACTGGTTTTTCACCTGTAAGCTTCGTGTAACCTCTGTAAGTAGTTGCCCAGGCTCCGGAGCGTTTTCCCTGTCGCGCATATGGATCTAAATACCATAATCCTACTATTTCTCCGGAATCCTTATCACTAACTTCCCAGACTTTGACATCTTCATGAAAAACAGGAACACTGTTATTTTCTACAGGAGAAAATTCAAAATTGAACAATTCACCAGCTGTGAAAAATAACGCCTGGGTAAGGTTTCCTAATTCCAGGTATTGTTTTACTTCTTCGCTATCCAGGTCATACTTTTCTTTTCTGACTTTTTCAGCATAGAATCTATAATCCCATGGCTTAATAGTTATATCAGCATTCTCAGAATCTGCAACTTTCTGCATGTCTGCTACCTCTTCTTTTACTCTGGCCAAAGCCGCAGGCCATACCTGCATCATTAGATCCATGGCATTTTCAGGATTTTTAGCCATACGATTTTGCAAGCGCCACTGGGCATAATTATCAAAACCAAGTAATTCCACTCGCTCATCTCTAAGCTTCAGGATCTTTTGAATAATCTCCTTATTATCAAATTCATCGTTATTGTCACCTCGGGAATAGTAGTTCTTCCATACCTTTTCACGGAGTTCTCTTTCCGTAGAATAGGTAAGAAATGGATCCATGGAAGATCTTGTATTGGTAACTGCATATGAACCTTGATGATCACGATCCTCAGCAGCTTTAGCGGCAGATTTCACATAAGATTCCGGCAGTCCTCCAGTTTGTTCTTCTGTAAGGTAAATCACATAATTCTCTTCATCTGCCAATACGTTGCTTGAAAACTTAGTATATAATGCCGAAAGTTCTTTGTTGATTTCTGCATAACGTTTCTTGTCTTCCTCATTTAAATCGGCGCCCTGCATGGCGAACTCCTCATATACTAAATTGATCACTCTTTGTTCTGCGGAATCCAATGGCTTCTCCTGAGAGTTCTCATAAACCGTTTTTATTCGTTTGAATAAAGCTTCATTCTGACTGATTTTCGAGGAATATTCTGAAATTTCTGGAGCCAGTTCCTTCTGAACTGCTCTGAATTCCGGACTGGAAACATTGCTGCTATAGATTCCATAATAGGTAAAGGCACGATCCAGTTCCTTTCCTGCTTTTTCCATTGGAATAATGGTGTTTTCAAAGGTAGCTTCAGCAGAATTATTAGCGATCTGGTTGATCTCTTCCAGATGCAATTCCATTCCCTTGCGAATTGCTGGCTTGATAAGTGAAACTTCCATCTTGTCAAAAGCCGGAACTCCTTCATAAGGGCCCTGCCATTCTTTAAGTAATGGATTTTGCATAATTTCCTGATTATTTTCCTGAGCAGTGGACTGAATAATTAGTGCAAATAGTGCGATCATACTCAGGCCTGTTCTTAATTTCTTTTTCATATTCTATTTTAATTCTAAGTCTTTTAACTTACAAAACCCGGACCAAAGCGAGGCTTCGAATATCCTGGTTAGTCTATTATTTTAAAAATTATTTAGTTGGTAATTCATTTTTGGAAAGTACTTTCCTTGGCGAAACTCCGTATTTTTTTTTGAAGATCTTTGAAAAGTAACTTCGGCTGGATAATCCTAATTCATAAACAACCTCACTTACATTCTTTTTTCCTGAAGAAAGCATATGTAGCGCTCGAGTTAAGCGTATGTCACGCACATACTCGTTAACGGTTTTCCCATAAACCTTCTGAAAAACTTCCTGAAGTTTATTAGTATTAACGCCGGCGATTTGTGCCAGTTCGTTCACGGTTCCAGACTGGGCGAGATTGGAATCTATATACTTAACAACTTTTTCTACAGCCGCCCGGTCTTTGTCTTTTAGTTCATTCTGAGTTTGCTGATCTTCCTTTTTAAAACGATTCAACATATAGCTGAGGATCTCCAGAGATTTGGCTCCTACAAAATTAATCCTTGGAAATCCTGTAAGATCACAGGTTTTAATCTCCTTGATAATTTCTGAAGTTTGGAGGCTAATATTTCCTAGGTTGGAAACCCGATTATGTGCCTGTACATCACTAAATAATTTGTAAAAAATTGGCTCAAGTTCATGAAGGTCAAAACTGAAGTATTCCTGAAATTTTAGACGGTCAATTTCCAGGTAACAGAGCGTGGTTTCTATACCCTTCTTCAAGCTAATGTTGTACGTCTCCTTACTTTTTGGAGCAGCAATCACGAATTCATGATCTTTTACAAGATCTTCAGTATCTATAAAATCAAAACTACTTCCAATCATTCCATCCAGACAATAGATAAAGCGAATCGGCTTTATAGTTGGATGGGAAATCCTTAGCTCCGTGTCTTCTTGAACCGTGACATGATACATATATAGACCTATACCATTAGGAAAATTGATTCCACGAATGTTGCCATCGCCAATAGAATCAGGTATAAATAGAGAGAATTCGCCGAGGTGTTCTGAATGATCAATTCCTAAAGTCTTCGCAAGCTCAGGAATAAAATCATCCACATCATTTATTTCTAAATGATAAGTATTCATAAAAATTGAGTTAGCTTGTTAACTCATACAAGGTACACAGCG
>CESL01072013.1_pt1 | contig 14087 bp, 23 predicted proteins | sample 531221 | NCBI WGS metagenome assembly CESL01 (sample SAMEA2622197, study PRJEB7988) | marine metagenome | biome: marine biome (ENVO:00000447); feature: mesopelagic zone (ENVO:00000213) & marine oxygen minimum zone (ENVO:01000065); material: "saline water (ENVO:00002010), including plankton...
TGTCCGTGAAGGAACAGGAGCACCCGTTTGGGTTGGTATATCAGATCGCCTTATGGCGATGGTTAACTTACCAAGCACAGTAAGAGCATGCGCTGTCTTTTCAGACATTGATACAAGTGGTGCTGGCCAACGAGCCGCAGGCGAGTTCAAAGCGAATAATGCAGCTGTTGATGTCATGAACTATCCACCGCGTTCGAAAGAGCAGAAAGTGGATTGGAATGACATTTATCAAAGGGAAGGACATAAAGGGTTTTATGTGAAAGCACAGCCCGATGTGAGAATTCCGATTAACTTTGATATTTGGTGGGAGAAATACTGATGAATACTATTCGATATGATGGCCAATTAATCCCCGTCAATGGAACGATACTTCAATCGCTTGAACAAGCGAGCATAAAAGTAGAGTCGCATTGTCGCGCTGGGTTTTGTGGAGCGTGTAGGTTAAAAGCCAAGAAAGGTAAAGTGACATATGTTACTGAGCCACTTGGCTTCGTAGATGATGATGAGGTACTAGCATGTTGCTCTGTACCTCAAGGAGAGGTGGAAATTACAACCCAGTGAACTTAGGTTTACTGGGTTCCACCCTCACGTCATCGAAGTGTTGAATCATTTTATTCATAGTTGCTTTAGAGTATTTATCAATAAAACGATTTTTCACAGATATTCATTGAATATCGACAGCAGCTTGGCTGTATAACCCTAGCGGGATATTTTTCCAAATATCCGACATTCTGGCACTCTTTAGAGTAATAGAATTGTGCGAAAGCACGACATTTAACACTGTCCTTTACAGACAGCTTTTATAACCCAGTTGGGGCGTTAATAACTCCCAATTGGGAGCTATTGCCTCAGCATTTCCAATTAAGGAAAAAGTGATGAGTAACATAGCTAAAGTTAAAAAGATTGCGAAAGCAATCAATGCGTTGGCAAAAAATAATTCAGTTAAGGTATCTGTTGGTGGAGACACCGCATACAGTACTGGAGGGTCAATTAATATTCCCATTGGGGATTTTTCTGATCCACGATTCATGCAAATGGTTCAAGGTTACATTGACCATGAAATAGGGCATGAGTCGGAGACTGAACATGGTTATATGGCAAAAGCTATAAGCATTGGAGGGAACCTTATGGGTTCGATCTTAAATGCTTTAGAAGATGCCAGAATGGAGAATAGTCGAGGTAATATATATCCGGGTGCAAGAATTAATCTTGAAATCCTGTTTAAAATTGCCATTGAAGACGAAATTATCCCCAATCCAAACGACATGAAGCAGAATATTATGGAAGTTATCTTCTCATATATTTTACATGCTTCGCGTGAATTGGTTTGTGGATACACTTCTACGCATGCACCACTAGCCTTGTCGATAATTCGACAATCAGCTGGTGATGTATTTGCCGATGGACTTGTTGAACTTTTGAAGGAAACACCTTCAATGAAAAGCACATACTGTGCGTTTAACCTTTCGGAAAAGATATATAACTATCTGAACCAAAGCGTCAACAATCCACCTCCAAAACAACCGCAAGCCGGACAGTCACAAGATAGTGATGATGCCGATAACGGTACTCCTTCGGACTCAAATGACGACGATAGCTCACAAGAGCAATCAGACTCAAATGATGACGATAGCTCACAAGAGCAATCAGACTCAAATGATGACGACAGCTCACAAGAGCAATCGGACTCAAATGACGACGATAGCTCACAAGGGAAATCGGGCTCAAATGACGACGATGGCTCGCAAGAGCCATCAGACTCAAATGACGACGATGGCTCACAAGAGCAATCAGACTCAAATGACGACGATGGCTCACAAGGGCAATCGGACTCAAATGACGACGATGGCTCACAAGGGCAATCGGACTCAAATGACGACGATAGCTCACAAGAGCAATCAGACTCAAATGAAGATGATGGCTCACAAGAGCAATCAGACTCAAATGATAATGGTTGTTCTAGTGAGGCGGGTGCTGATAGCTCTTCGCATGAAGGTAATGACGAATCTATGTCATCGCCTGATAGCGGATTGCAAGGTGCTAAAGCGGATCTTGATACTCTTCATGATTATCATGAAGAAGTGCAAGGTACTATTACCGATAAAGCAAGAGATTACGATGACGTTGATGTCGCAGAATTACAGTGCTTACGCATTGATAAGACTGATGAACCAACAATGTATTCGTTTGATCTTACTGGTTGGCGTTCACTTTCAGGAAAGTTCGCAAGAACCCTTCAAAAAGTGATTATAGATAAAACTGAAACGCTAAAAATGGCAACTTCTACTGGAAGGCGCATTATGCGGAGTAAGTTGGCATCTAGCCAACTCGGTAACGATGACGTTTTTGAATACAAAGAAGAAACAGAAGCTTTAGACAGTAGTGTCATGCTACTTGTAGACAGCTCTGGTTCGATGGGATACGAAAACATGCTTGAGGCCAATAAAACGGCATTAGGTTTTGCAAAAGCATTCCAACGAATGGGTATAGATATCGAAGTAAATTACTACGGTGTTTATAAACATAGTCAAGGCAAAAACGAAATCTATACAGCTAAGGAGTTTGGCAAAAAACTGGATGTAACAAAGTTCAGTGTTGCATCATCCGGTTCAACACCAACAGAGGAAGCTTTGTTTTATGCATTGGTTCGAATGAGCAACCAGTCGCAGCAAAACAAAATTGTTTTTCTGATTACAGACGGTCAACCTGACTGTAGCAGTAGTGTTCAAATGGTACATGAAAAACTCGTTAACACGGGAATTAAAGTGATACCTATTGGGCTTGGTACAAGAAGTGTTCAAGGCTTCAATGAGTCGGTTTATGCCAAAAACTCAGAAGAAGTTAACAACGCGCTAAAAGATGCGATCAAAAAGAAATTATTTTGATTGATTTATTAAACCCTGAAGGGAGAAATCACCCCCCTTTGGGGTGAGTCTCTCTTCATCATTTTGAGGATATTAAAATGGAAAAGAGAGTCTATGTTGAATTAATTCAAAACCAAACTGTTTTGGTACGAGATGTAAACCGCAACCGAATGATGAGGCGCCTTAAAGGCATGAATCTTCAAGGTTTGTGTCGAAAACAAAACATACGTGTGGTTGAGATGATAACCAACATTAAAAAGCCGATTGGCTCTGTATTTGAGGGCACAATTTAACCCTTTTATACAACGTTACAACAACGAAGGAGCATGCGGTAACCATCTGGTTACCATTATTTTTGGATTTTTTAAAAAAGGTTTTCGTTATGAATACTACACAATTTGATACTTTAATTCGCACTGCAATGATTTTTTGCATCGCAGCTGGTGCTTTCGCGTTCCTACCTTCCCTTTTCTCTAATGTGGCAGGTGGTGATCTTATTGAAAGCTACACAACGTTGGTATGGTTTTGGGTATTTGGGAGTCTAGGTTATATCTGCTACCCAACCGAATACAGCCAGCAAACATTACAAGATAAGTTCATGATCATCGCTGTAACAACTGCAGTTGGGATTGTGATATTTTTTGTAATGGCACTTTATTTCGTTTTTGGATGACATTAACGATTAATTGACAGCGAACTGCTGTCGCTTTTAACCCATGCAGGGGAGACAATCCCTTGCAAGGGATTCCTCTGCATTTAACTAACCTAAAATGTAGGAGGAATATGAAAAAAAATAAAAATAAATCACTAAAGAAGATATTTGTAGAGATAATTCTGCTAGGCGCATTAACTGGACTGTTTGTTAATCTCACAACTGGTGCAATTGACGATATGTTTGGTGTATGCGGTTTTACAGAGAAAGTTTGCAAAGATATTGAACTGCAAGGTGCTATCAAGGGTATAGGCGCTCTTGTATGTTCAATTATTGCATTAGTTATAGGATTACCTTTATCGAAGGAGTTTAATGGTTCTAATAATCAATCAGATGGTAAAAGAGAACAGCTAAAGCTGGAACATAAAACTGGTACCAAAAAATTGAGAAAAAAACTCGTTAAAAGACCTATTCGTCAAAACAAGTTATAATAGAAACAACAACTTCAAAGGAGAAGTAACCAATGAGCAATGTTCAAATAGTAGGACTCGTAGCTGTTATCTTAAGCTTCGTAGTGTTCTTTGGAGGGTTCATTTGGATTGGTTATCGTTCCGACGATAAGTAATTCTATCTTTATACAAAAACGTCCTGATGGGCGTTTTTTTTTGCCTAAAATTAGCGCCGGTGGAAGGTAGAGAGCTGTCAGTTTTAGGCGTATTCTATTGCTGGATGTGATGTCGGGGATATACTGAAAAAAATTGGGTGAGTATGTCAGCTATGTATCAGTTAATAATTTACACAACGATTGGGGTTTTGGTCTTACTATTGTGCGCTGGAATATTTATCGACTGGGATAAAATTGGGCATAAATATTTTCCAGAAATCTTCTCAAATCCAGAAGAAAAGTAATTCTAAGATACCGCTATTGGTTTACATTGTAACTCATCCTAGCGCTATAGACTCTGATTCTGCTATTCTAATTAGGCCAATAATAGAAGGTGGAAGATTTGATAGAACAACGCGGATTACAGATCAGAGTAGGTAATGGACACGATACTGTTGTCGTTGACGACTACAGTATTGGTAAAGTGTTGTCAGTGTACGTTGATCGGACGTCTACCATGGACTACGAATATGCGGGCAGCTTCTCTGTGAGTCAGTACAACCGTATAAAGTCTGAACCCCATCTTCGTCACTCGCTTTTTGCCTCTTGGTTCAACGGTTCCGTAGCATTTAGAAGTGACGAAGGTAAAGATTGGACCGAACTAAACCCGCAACAACGCATGGTGGCAGTCGTTTTCAATAATCGAGCATTTATCGTTGTTAAAGATGACACTCCGGCAACAATTAAAAATACAGACAAGCTGTTCATGGGCGAGCCAGTAAGGGCTATGGCCAATACCAAAGACATCCGTCCATTACCGACCAATGTTTACCATTTATTCGGCCATGCTGAGTTATAAATATAATGGAAAAACGTTTACGGCTCTAAGGCTGCCTGCTGTATTAAATAGTTAATAGTGTCACTTGCAGACGAAGTGCCAGCTTTGCTGCCAATATCGTCCAACTTATTCTTAACATCAATAGAGATACTAATGCTCACTAGACGCTTACGCTTCTTATAAGCGTAAGACCTAAACCTTCCTCTCAGTGCCTCCACCGTTTCCTTATCTCTACACCTCGAATACAAGAGGTCCATGGCCTTTTCATAGGACAAATCAGACATAGAATTAGCAATGTTAATTACATTCTCATTTGTCTTGAGATTGCTTTGAAACTCGTTTAGGAAGCGCACTAAAAGCTTGCGACTATATTGTTTCCATGGCTCATTATTATCGTTCATTACCATTAGCCTTTTTCTGTCCGTCCGCGACACGAAAATATAATAGGGGCTCTGAGACTAGGTTACAAACGCAATGCGATAAAGAGGCCGCATTAATCTTGCCAAGATGGTCGCGTCAAATGCTTGATATGCTCAAATAGGGAGAACTAGGAGGAAAAATGAAACGACTTATTATTTTACTAACATGGTTATTGCCTGTAACCGTATTCGCCCAAGAGACGTGGATGGGCCTAACTATTGCACCTGAAAATCGCTGCAGTCCATTTGATAGGGAAGAGCAGTACCCATATAGCCAAAGCGTTGAGGATGCAGTAATTGCGTCTATGAATGGCAAAATCTATGGGCCATACACGGGTCGATACTTTGATTCAAAAAGAGATACTGATATTGAACATCTCGTATCCGTTTCAGAAATTCACGATAGTGGGTTGTGCGCCGCATCCGATGGAGTACGTCGACAATTCGCAAACGATGTGCTTAACCTCACACTGGCTGCGCCAGAAGTAAATAGATGTTATCGAGGAGGGAAGTGCGGATACGATGCTGGTGAGTGGTTACCAGAACGAAACAAATGTTGGTTTGCTAATAGAGTTATTCAAGTCAAAAGAAAGTATAACGCCACGGTTGATATCAAAGAGGTCAAGGCGTTGAGCGAGGTATTGTCGCAGTGCACATCAACAGAAATGATTTACTTTTCACACGTTGAAGAATATCAAAGCCTGGAGCAAGCAGTGCAACCTGAGGCAGCTGCGCAATCACCGAATGCGTTAGCAGTGTATGACAGTAATGGAAATGGCCGAATAACCTGTAAAGAAGCAAGAGAGCATGGCATCGCACCAGTGATTAGCACTCATCCTGCTTATCGATATATGCAGGACAGGGATGGGGATGGAATTGTCTGTGAATAAAGTAAAGAGCATTTGAGGAGTTATAGAATGAAAAACGCATTAATAGCCGCTTTATTAGTGGTATTTTCAAGCAGTGTGACGGGCAGAGGGATGACCAACATTGAATATGCCGATATATTAAAAGAAAAAAGTCTTGGCATGATCGTGTTCGCTTCTACGCTATCAGGAATTACTGATGGGTATCAGTCTGCACAAGCCTATAAAGACGCCAATGGATATAGTGCTGACGAATGGGAATTCTTCTGCGCCGACGATTTAACTACAATCAGAACAAAAGACCTGCAGACCCAGTATCATGAGTGGATAGTGGAGAAAGGAGAGGAGAACGGTAAGATAATGAAAATGCCTTTAGCCACTACTATTTCATATTTTCTCTATGAACAATATCCTTCCTGCAGTACGAAGTAGCGCAATTTTCTATTATCAACCAACAAGCGAGGCCAATATGACGTGGACTATGCCATTAACCAAAGAAAAGAGTGAAGAACTGGCTAATAATACATGCCCTAATTGCAAGGAAAAAGCATTGGAGCCTGTGTCTCAATCAGGGAGAACTATCGTCTGCGGGAAGTGCAATGATGCTTATATCAAACCGAAAATATCAATGTAGTCGAAACACAATGGGGTGTACTATACGGCTGCGCTGTATAGTAATAGAAAGGTCAGCAAATTTATGAACCTGATTCAGTTTATAGGCATCTCTGCAGTAGTATTAACATTCGTTGTTTTGATAGGCGGTTTTTATTGGATAAGCCGCAGGGACTAGATGTATCGCTAAGTAGGCATGAATGAATAATTTAAACCTTATTCCATTTGGTCTACACGTTCCTAGCGCGTTACTGACCGACGTGGGAAGTGTGGAGAAGGGTGTCCAATGCGACTGTATTTGTCCTTCATGCAAAACACCGCTTATCGCTCGTCAGGGCGAAATAAAGGAATGGCATTTCGCACATCAATCTCGCTCAACAGAACAAGAAACTGAGGCTCCATGCGAATATTCGCTTGCGGTATCGTTGAGGTTAATGATTAAGCAGCTATTTGAAGAAGGCGCGGTTTTTTATCTACCTGAATATAAAAAGACGTTTACAGTCCCTATTCCCGGTTGTTTCAAGCCCTATCAAAAAACAGTGACGATAAGCCAAGAAGCAAAAGTGCAATTCGACAACGTGGCCATCGAGTATAGAAAAGAAGAAGTGCTATTCGATTTGGTACTAACGAAAGGTAAGCATAAGCTTTTTGTGTACATTACCTACAAAGGTCGACCATTCCCCGAAAAGCTTATCCACCACGAACAGCAAGATGCCATCATCGAGTTCAATGTGTTCGCATTATTAAATGCTTTTTCAGAGGCAAAGATGGGGCAATACAAAAAGATACTGGCCATGTTTTTAGCATCGTCGGCTGAGGGGAAAAAATGGCGTTCCCATCCACGAGAGAATAAATGCTTTAAGCAGCTGAGTAGATACATTGAGGAGAACAAAGATGCTATTTTGGACCATTATGACGAAAAGCCTAATAAAATGGTGTTTAACACTCCCTCAAGCACAAAAATAAAAACACAAGCCGGTTTAAAGGCAACAGCACATAATTTCGAAGAGCGTAAACGTGCACTCCATGGTGCATTCACCGACCTATATGTGCTTTTAGGTAGCTCTGACGCGTCGCTTTCCAACAACGCATCAAAACGAGAGAATGTAATGGGGAGGTACGATGCTTTTAACGAACAAATGCTGCACTTGTGTACTTTATGCGGTTCTGAGTGGCAAGGGCAATCTAACCAATGCTCTATGTGTCAAACACATAAAAAAACTCGTTCAGTGTTCAACCATAATCCTATTTAGGAAATATATATACAAAAGTAAAGACTAATCCAAATGCTCGATGTCATCTGGCTCCTTGAGTCCCAGAGCGTTTATATAATTATCTGCTGCTCTTTCATTCGCCCCAAGTTTCTTCGTTCTAGAACGTTTAGCGGCTGACCATCCAGCCAGAAAACTGAGTTGAATTTCACGTATAATACGCTCTCTATCGCGTTTGGTGAGAATGGCAAGTAAGTGGTTTAGGTAGCTTTCATCTTCGTCATAAATCCGCTCTCCGTGCTTCTCTTTGGCTATTTCGAGGTCAAAATCATAAGACTTCTTGGTCAACAACATGTCAATAGCCTCATCGATGCCACTGGCCTCTGCGTCTTCCACAAAGTCGAGCATTTTCTTACGCGAAGCTTGGCTCACCTGCAGTGTTGTCTTCTTGTTTTTCTTCCTATACTTAAAGCTACGCCACCGCGTTTGTATGGCCTGAACTTTTTCTTCAACGATGAATTCTCTGAGAACCTGTGTGGCTTGCTTAATGCCACCAGCATTGAGGGTCATTAGTTCGATTTCATTAGCGGGTGGATGATTTTCAGCAATGTAATGTTCATCGCTCAAGCTCTCTAGCAATGGCGCTATAGAGTTGATGTTAAATTCATTCCATAGCTCAAGTTCTTCTTTTGATAACTTCGCCACGTTTCTTGACCTTGTATACACAGAATGACAATGAGTGTATTTAAAACAGCGCTAGAAGTAAATGTGACGCATCACGATATAATGACGACAAACAACTATCTGCCCAAACGATTGCGCAAAAACATAACGATGCTTTAATGGCATTTAGGTCGATAAGGGAACAACATTGAATGCGTCCAAATATACATAAATCACAGTGACAGAAAAGAAAAACGTACTGTTGACTACAACTAAAGAGAGTTAATTATGAGCGATAGAGATAAGATCCTTCAATCGGCAAAGAGGATACTGTTAAAGCTAAGTCAGGATGAATCATTATCTGATTCAGAGCTAGATGCCATTAGGTTTCTAACTAGCGTATTCATGGATGATAAAACAACAGGTGAGAACGTTGTTAACGCAATACGCAGTCTAAGAAAGTTAGGAGTGGCACTTGTTCAGTACAACGACTTGGGACAGCCTAATGTTGAGCGCTACTTGGATAAGGCTGGCAGCATGCTTTGCGAATGGGACGCAATAGATAAAGATGACCTTGAAACAATCTTTAAGGACGCACCAGTTTTTACTGTTGACCAAGCTATGGCCTATTTTACAGGCTGCGGAGACATCGGGGTTGCTAACAAAGATATACGTGATGAACTAGAAGAGCAACGTAAAGAAAATCAACGGTTAAAGCATAGATTAGAAATGCTTTCTTATGAGCAACGCCCATTCAGAACTATCGCTCGAATGATTGCCAACCTTTCGGCAAAGTTTTCAGATTCTTACACAAGAAACACGCAGGGCTTAGCGACGAAGGAGTAAACATGTTGAATGAAAACTTCAAAATAAAGAAGGTAGAAAATGCAGGTCACTACTGAAGACTTAATAAAGCTGTATGAAGCGAAAGAATCTACTCTAGCAGTGATATTCAATGCTTTTAGGTGCTCACGTAAAATTGGTTTCAGGCTTTGCCAGTATAAAATTCCGATGGACCTTAATGAGTATTATGCTGCTCTATTCTGCTTTTCATTAATAGATAACTCATTGTGTGATGAGTTAATTAATTCAGATGAAACGGAAACAAAAAGCACCGTCCAATCGGCAATATCTGGCTCGCCGCTTCTGAGGTCACATGTTGAGTTTGTTTTGTCGTATTCGCCAGTGATTGATTGGAACGGTGGAAAATGAACCACAGGGGAATGAGGATATGAAAGAATTAAAGACTCTTCAAGAAAGCTCAAAGATCATGGGTGGAGTTGGCGCTATTGCAATTGTTATTTCCTTTTTTGAGCTTGCTGACGGGCTTTCTTACGCAAAAATAATGCTAACACTAGTCTCATTTTTACTTTTGTGTTTTTCTGTGCAAACTTACTTTTCTTACACAAGAAACACGCAGGGCTTAGCGACGAAGGAGTAGTTTTTTGAAAGTTTCAGTTTTACTTTGGATTTTGATGGGATTGGTAACCGCGTGCTTTATTAAAGGTATTGTTGATATGGTTTCAGCTTTTGGTAGTGGCGAATCTGCTCAGTCTATATTGATAGACGCAATACCCATGTATCTATTAGGAGCGTTAGTTGTATTTTTCCTTGGAAAACTTAGAGTAAACGGCAGAGGATTAAACAGCGTGTTTTCTCGCATTAATTAAGGAATAAACGATGAAATCTATATCTGAAAAACAGGCGCAGTCCAACAGACGTTTGTTGTTAAGTGCATTATTGGCTGTTGTGCCACCGAGCGTTTTTGCATTAATCGTCGAGCTTAATGCTTATTCTGTGTCTGGCTATGTTACATGGCCGATGCTCGCATTATGGCTATATTTTATCTTAAACTATGTCCTTTCTTGGGATAACGGCACAAAAGCACGTGAGGAATGAATATTGCCGACTCTAGTCGTAAAGATAGTTTTGAAGAAGTTATAGATACGCTTAACTCTCCCACTATTATTGCATATGGATAGACTTGATTAAGAGGAAACTGAATGAGAACGCTCAAGTATTTTTGGTTAAAGAGAATTAACCTGTTACTAGGCTTGATGCTTTTAATTCCATTACCAACAATGACGTTAGTCTGGTTAAATGGGGGGTTAGCACTGCATACTGAGTCTCAGTTAATTAATAAGTGGAGCAACCCCGGTTTCTTATCTGCACCCATTGCAATGTCAATAATAGGCTTTATTGTCGGTGTAATCGTCCTCGCGTTTGTCTTAACGAAAGCTGATATCGATGAAGTATTACCGCTCAATAATGAGGGCGAGCGGAAAAATTCAAAAGGTTAACTTCCCGCAATCATTAATAATCATTGTGTAAACGTGTTACATCACAATATAAAAAGCATGATGTAACACTTTTCTTTACTTAAAAGTACGCAGCACAATTTAAACGTTCTCAACTTTATTTGTACGCCCCAAACACAAAAATTCCACCAACAATGTATTTATTCTTCTACTTATGTAAATATCAGTTTTAATAAGTAGACAATAAATAAAGATGTACTAAACTAAAACCAAGCTTAAAACGTGTTGCGTCACGCTTTAAATAAAAACAAAGTGCAAGGTAGATATGAGTAAAGATAAAAACATAACGCATCATGAAATAGTGCGGGTGGAGTCATCGTCGCCCAACTTATTGTCTGTGCCTGACAAAGGAAACTTGTCGCCATCCAATCGCTATTTGATGTCGCTGCGCTCAAAAAACAGTCGTAGAACGATGGGGTCAATTCTCAATAATATAGTCAAAATATTTGGCGCACAAACCCACGGTCAGTTTGATTGGTTATCCATTGAACCTACGGATGTTGATATCATCATTGAGCACCTACGCGAAATTAAGCAACTTAAACCTACTACGATTAATCTATATGTGAATGCACTTAGAGGTGTGTTTAAAGCGGCTTACATCAACAATCAGCTGTCTACCGAGGCCTATGAGAAACTTCGTAGTGTGAAATTTTACAAAGGCTCACGTCTCGCACGTAACAGAGAGCCCATTGAGAAGGACGTGTTAAAAGCCGTGATTGATACGTGCGATGATTCCCCGTTAGGCGTCAGAGATGCAGCTATTATCTCTTTGATGGCCAACTGCGGGTTACGTCGTGATGAAGTGGTCAATTTGACCGTCAGTCAGTACAACCGTGACATCGGTAAAATGAATGTGATCGGTAAAGGCGACAAAGAACGCGTCATTCCAGTACCTAAAAAAGTCAGGACACGTATTAACCGTTGGCTAGATACTGTGAGAACTCATCAAGAGGGCTATCTTTTTTGCCGGGTGCGCCGGTGGGGAAAGGTAGATAATTCATTGAATAAGCCACTTACCGGACAGGCTATCTATAACATGCTTGAAACGCGCTCTCTATCGCTGCCTGACAATATGAAAATTAAGCCGCATGCACTGAGACGATTTTGCGGTACCAATCTCCTTAAGAACGGACATGATATTGCGTTGGTAAAAGACGTTCTGGGACACGCTGATATAAAAACCACGCAGGTATACATCGACACTACCGACGAAGAGATGAGAGAAGCTATTGATGGCATTGATATATAAGGTAAAAAGCCGCTATTAAGTGATGTGTAAGGCTAACTTTGGTAGTATGTAAAGCTAATAAAAAAAGGGTACAAACAATTTAATGTTAGAAAAACTACTGTTAGGGATGATTTTTGGGATCTTCGCATTAACCGCTAATGAAGTGGGTGAGTACGAAGAAATGAAAGGTAAGTGGGTTGAAATGGTTTTACCCTTGTTAGTTATTGTAATGTTGATAACAATGCTAGTAACTTACTTTAAGCACTCGTTTTTATACGTCGTATGTATCGGGGTAGGCATTCTTATTGGCGCTATAATTAGCGCTGCGTTTAATAAAAAAATGAGCATAATCGTGACAAAGTTAGCGGTTCCTTGTGTAGCTCTTGCGCTCTATTATATTTAAACTACTCATGAACATTCACGCATGATAAATCCGATTATCATGCGTGAAATCAATAAGTTATGCAGCTTTAGGGTTCGCGCCATATTTATTGTCAGATTTACTATCTTGCACAAAAAAGACAATAAGAACAATAAAACCTAGCAATGGGATAATATTCAATAATTGCCACCATCCTGTTCGACCAATGTCGTGAAGTCGGCGAGCGCCTATGCTAAGCGTGGGTAGCATTAATACCAGTGCGTAGAGCGCTGTAATGAATGGGTTACCCGTTAATTCCTCTATTACGGCTGCGACAAAATAAAAAATAGTATAGAACAAAAAGTACATCCAAAACTCTTTCCGTCTTGCACGTCCAGAAAAATCAACGTATCGCTTTACACCATCCAAGAAGTAATTCATTGGCGCATCTCCTTTTAAAAAAATTGTATTGAGTTATTTGTACCCTTTATGAACATCATAAAGGCAGCATAACCAGTGTATTAAGGAATGGCCGCTATATTTTCTTTAGGTGCTTAATAATTGGAGGGTCTAAGAAAAAAATGTAATGCTGATATATGCGCAATATAGAGAAAACGTAAAACTAGATAGCTTGCGGCATAAAGTCGTTATTCACAGCTTTTAGCTTTAAGCTTAATGTACTTTAGGTCCACGCTGTTTAGAGGTCTACCCGAATCAACAACGCTCTTGTAGTATGGAGCTGTACAATCATGGCGATGCACAATATCCATCACCTTTAACTTTTCTTTCTCGTTGAGTGTACGAGGAAATAGTATCGGCACGGTTATATCATCAGCCTTCCATTTTACAGTTAGTGACGCCTTTTTATACTGAATGAAACCGGCGATGATAAGCATCCATAAAATCCCTTCCATAGCGCGTATATCACGTAGACCAATATCAATATCTTCATAGAAAATACTGAGAATGAATTCAGCGACACCATACAGAGAATAGAGAAAAAAGTGCTCGACTGAAAGAATCGCGAGAAGGAAAAGCAACCCTCTATACATACTCATTGAGTTTTCCCTGTGGATTCTATTGAGTCGCTCTTCGCTGATGTAAGGTAAAGACACGTCTTTAAAACTCTTAAGTTCCGTAACACTATTTCTTTTAACGGTCATACCTTTGCTCCCTTGCGGTCTATACTAAAACATACTCTCTGTAAGCCAGTGTTCGAATAACTGTTCCACACCTTCACTAGATATAAATACGGAAAAAGGCTTTTTTTTGTTCTTTATCGATGTCTTCTTTATACAGCTCGTAAAATGGTCTTCATTATTTACAAACTCACAAAACTCCAGAACAGATTTACCATTTTCAGCCAATAATGAAATAACCCTCTCTATACCGGGGTAAAGCACCACATTTTCATCGAATTGGAATGTGGGGTAGATTGGATCTGTCAG
>CESL01020731.1_pt1 | contig 14016 bp, 10 predicted proteins | sample 531221 | NCBI WGS metagenome assembly CESL01 (sample SAMEA2622197, study PRJEB7988) | marine metagenome | biome: marine biome (ENVO:00000447); feature: mesopelagic zone (ENVO:00000213) & marine oxygen minimum zone (ENVO:01000065); material: "saline water (ENVO:00002010), including plankton...
CTTGATGAGATTGGAAGAAGAATTGCTCTTGGAGATTTTAAAGAATTAAATATTATTCTTAAAGGAGATGTTGATGGCTCTGTTGAGGCATTGACTGATTCTTTTCAAAAGCTTTCTACTGAGGAGATACATGTTAATATTATTCATAAAGCAGTTGGAGCTATTACGGAATCAGATGTTTTATTAGCTTCAGCATCTGATGCGATTATAATAGGGTTCAATGTCCGTCCTACAGGAAATGCAAGGCAAATTGCAGATAAAGAAGAAATTGATATTAGAAATTATTCTATTATTTACGATGCAATAAATGATCTTAAAGATGCTATGGAAGGAATGCTTTCTCCTGAATTTAAAGAAGAAGTTACTGGTAATGCTGAAATTAGAGAGACTTTTAAGATTTCTAAGGTTGGTACAATTGCCGGTTGCATGATAACAGACGGAAAATTTTTTAGAAATTCTAGTGTAAGATTAATTAGAGAAGGAGTTGTTTTAATGTCGGGAACTTTAGCTTCTTTAAAAAGATTTAAAGATGATGTTAAAGAAGTTGCAAAGGGATATGATTGTGGAATTCAAATCAATAATTATAATGATATTATTGTTGGTGATGTGATTGAGGCATTTTCTGAAGTTGAAGTTAAAAAGAAGATTAAATAATTAATTAGGTTTCAATATAAAAGCTGACGGGAAAGTCTTTTTCACGATTTTGAGTTTCTTTATAGCCTCTAATTTTGACACATATTTCCCAATTCTAATTTTGTAATATGGAGTTTCGAAACTAAAAAAAACATCTTTAAATTTTTGTTCTGAAATTAATTTATCCATCAATTCGGATCCTTCATCATATTTACCATTAAAGATTTGAATTGTATATTGACCAGAAGTAAACGTCTCTATATTGACTTCTTTTTTTAATTTCATTAATTCAATTAATTTAGGGTCTTGATTCAATTTAACCTCACCTTGTTGACCAAAAATATATATCGAATTAAAACCTAACAAAACAATAAAAAGGGTTTTTATGAATTTTATCATAATACAAATATATGTTCTATTTTTTTATAATCTATTACATTTATTAGTTCCTTATTTAGAATGATTATAAATTAAAAATAAGATGACAACAGAGGTTTATAAAAAGGTTTTTGTGTTGTATTTTTGACCCCAAAATTTGAAACAATTTTTTAATTGTTAGTGAAAGAAAACAGCACATTTTTGAAAAGTTTTTCTAACCCCTTTCCTAAGACTCGGTTGATGACAATTTTCGCTTGTATTTTATTTCTTTTTTCTTTTAATATTTATGCTCAAGAACCAGATATTGCTAAAGGGAAATCTTTATTCAATGCCAATTGTGCATCTTGTCATAAGCTTAACAAAAAATTAATTGGCCCAGCTCTTAGGGGAGCTTCTGAAAGGTATGAAAAAGAGTGGCTTTATTCTTGGGTTAGAAATAGTGCATCAATGATTAAGTCTGGGGATTCAGATGCAATAGCTATTTACGAGGAATATAATAAAGTTGCAATGAATTTTTTCCCTCAACTTTCAAATGAAGATATTGATAATATTTTAGCATACTCTGATTATATTCCTCCTAAACCAGCTGCAGTTTCTGCTGGATCTTCTAATTCCGAGATTACGAGCTCAAACTCTACTAATGATATCATTTTAATTCTATTATCTTTTGTTTTAATTGTTCTTATAATTCTATTAGTTCTAATAAATAAAACTTTAAAAAACCTTCTTATACAAAACAGTTTATTAATTGATGAAAAAAATAATAAAAAAGGAATCCCAATTGGAAAAGCTTTTATTCAAAATCAATTTTTAGTAATAGTCTCCGTTGTAATATTGTTGTTATCGAGCACCTATTTTGCTTTTCAATACATGCTTCAAATTGGGGTAGATCAAGGCTATATGCCAATACAGCCTATCCATTATTCACATAAGATTCATGCTGGTGATAACCAAATAGAATGTCAATATTGTCATTCTTCTGCAAAAAAATCAAAACATTCTGGAATACCATCCTTAAATGTATGTATGAATTGTCATGAAAATATTGCTGAATATAATGGCGAGGAAGATTTAGAGAAAGGTTACACAAGGGATTTCTATACAAATGAAATTAAAAAACTTTATAAGGCTGTAGGATGGGATGAAAATTCCCAAAGTTATACTGGGGATACTGAACCAGTAAAATGGGTTACGATTCATAATCTGCCGGATTTTGTGTATTTCAGTCATGCTCAACATGTAACTGTAGCTGGGGTAGATTGTCAAAAATGTCATGGACCTGTTGAAGAAATGGAAGTTTTATATCAACACTCTCCATTAACAATGGGTTGGTGTTTAAATTGTCATAAAGAGACTAATGTTAAAGTAAAAGACAATGAATATTATACTAAAATTCATGAAGAATTATCAAAAAAGTATGGTGTTGAAGAGCTTACTGCCGCTCAAATGGGAGGATTAGAATGTGGAAAATGCCACTATTAATAAAATATATTTGTTAGATGGGAAACCATAAAAAATATTGGAAAAATGAAATAGAGTTATCATCTAATAATGAGATGATTGATGATTTAAAAAATAGAGAGTTTGTTGATAAATTACCATCAGAGTTCTTTTTATCAGATGAAAAAAATCTAAAAAATACAAATACAAATAGAAGAGACTTTTTAAAATATCTTGGCTTTAGTACTGCCGCTGCTACACTAGCAAGTTGCGAAGGTCCCGTGAATCGTTCCATTCCTTATGTTATTCAACCAGAAAGAATTGTTCCTGGAATAGCAAATTATTATGCAACTTCTATTGCAGATGGGTTTGATTTTGCTAACGTGCTTGTTAAAACTAGAGAGGGAAGACCTATTAAAATTGAAAATAATACAAAAGCAATAGTTAAGTCTTCAGCAAATGCTAGGGTTCATGCTTCTGTACTTTCCATGTATGATAGTCTAAGACTAAAAGGTCCAATGCGTGAAGGAAAGGAGATAAGTTGGAAAGAATTAAATAAAAATATTATTGAACAGCTAGAATCAATGAAAGCCAATAATTCTCCCGTTGCGCTTTTAACTCAAACTTTTGCTAGTCCTTCTACATCAAAAATTATAAAAGATTTTAAAAGACAGTATCCAAATGTAAAGCACATAGTATATGATGCTATTTCTGAATCAACTGCTTTAGATGCTTTTGAAATTGCTTATGGCCAAAGAGCTTTACCTTCTTATGATTTTTCTTATGCAGATGTTATTGTTTCAGTAGGTGCAGACTTTTTAGGTGATTGGCAAGGAGGAGGACATGATTTAGGTTATGTTAAAGGTAGAGTTCCTGTAAAAGATAAAAATAATAAGGCAAAAATGTCTAAACATTTTCAACTAGAATCTAATATGAGTATTTCAGGAGCAAATGCTGATAAAAGGATTATGTTAACTCCAACTCAACAAAAAATAGCATTAGCTAAGATTTTTGGATATATCTCTGGTTATAATATTGGTGGAGAATTGCCAGAAAAAATAGATTTATCTATTAAACAAGTAGCAGAATCTTTAATTAATGCAGGCAAAAAAGGAATAATAATAACAGGGATAGATGATGTCAACGCTCATTTATTAACCTATGCTATTAATGATTTATTGAGAAGTTTATCTTATAAAAAGAATGAATTATCATTAATTAGAAATGGAAATGATAAAGAAGTATTAAAGTTAATTAAGGATTTAAACAATAAAGAAGTTAAGGGGATAATAATGTGTGGAGTTAACCCAGTATACACTTTAGCAAATTCTGATGATTTTATTTCTGGAATTAAAAAAGCTAATTTCTCCGTTTGTTTCTCAATGAAAAATGATGAAACTGCAATAGAATCTAAATGGGTTGCAGCAGCTCCGCATTATTTTGAGTCTTGGGGAGATAATGAAATGATAAGTGGGAATTTTAGCTTAACACAACCAACAATTAGACCTCTTTTTGATACAATGCAATTTCAGGATTGTTTACTAAAATGGATGGGTTCTGATAGTAGTTTCTATGACTTTATTAAAGATAATTGGGAAAATAATATTCTTAATAATACTAGTTGGAATAAAGCTTTACATGATGGCTTTTTTAAGTCTAAAGAAAAAAAACAAATTATATCATATAATGATTTAGACTTATTTGATTATAATGTTTCTGCTAATAAACTTTCAAGTTCTAAATCTTTAGGTTTAGAACTGGTTTTATATTCTAAAAGTGGTTTAGGAGATGGTCAACAAGCCAATAATCCATGGCTTCAAGAATTCCCTGATCCAATTACTAGAGTTTCTTGGGATAACTATTTAACTGTTTCTAAGGCTGATGCTAAAGGATTGGGATTAAAAAATTATAATGTTTCTAACGGGGCATTAGATAGTAATTATGCAAATATTAAGGCAAATGGAATTAGTTTAAAGGTGCCAGTTATTATTCAGCCAGGTCAAGCTAAAGGCTCAGTAGGGCTTGCTTTTGGTTACGGTAAATCCAATGGAATGAAAAAGGAGATGCAAGTTGGAGTTAATGCATATAAATTGTATCACAATTTTAATTCATTTCAAAATGTTGAAATTGAACCTGTCGATGATAATCATGAATTTGCTTGTGTTCAATTGCATAATACCTTAATGGGAAGAGGAGATATTATTAAAGAGACAAACCTTGAAATTTTTAATACAAAAGATGTTGAGGAATGGAATTCAGTAACAAAAGTTTCTTTGAATCATATAGAAACTCCTGTTAATTCTCCGGATGTAGATATATGGGATGAATTTGACGGATCAATTGGTCATCATTTTAATTTATCAATTGATTTAAATGCCTGTACAGGCTGTGGTGCTTGTGTAATTGCTTGCCATGCAGAAAACAATGTTCCTGTTGTTGGTAAGACAGAAGTAAGAAGATCAAGAGATATGCATTGGCTTAGAATAGACAGATATTACTCCTCAGAAGAAACTTTTGATAAAGATAATAATAGAAAGGATGGCATTAGTGGTTTATCTGATTCTTTATCTGTTTTTGGACAGATGGAAGAACCATCAAATAATCCTCAAGTAGTTTTTCAGCCAGTTATGTGTCAGCATTGTAATCATGCGCCTTGTGAAACGGTTTGTCCGGTTGCAGCAACTTCTCATGGAAGACAAGGGCAAAATCATATGGCATATAATAGATGTGTGGGGACAAGGTATTGTGCTAATAACTGTCCTTATAAAGTAAGAAGGTTTAATTGGTTCTTATATAATAATAATGATGAGTTTGATTTTAACATGAATGATGACCTAGGCAAAATGGTATTAAATCCAGATGTTGTTGTAAGATCTAGAGGTGTTATGGAGAAATGTTCTTTCTGTATTCAATCAACTCAAGCAGTAATTCTTAAAGCTAAAAGAGAAGGAAGAACTGTTAAAAAAGGGGAATTTAATGACACATGCGCATGTTCTGCTGCATGTTCTACTGGAGCCATGAAATTTGGAGATATTAATGACAAAGAAAGTCAAGTTTCAGTTTTAAAAGAGAGTGATAGGGTTTATCATTTATTAGAAAGTGTAGGCACAAAACCTAATGTTTTTTATCACGTAAAAGTTAGAAATACAAATGAAACATAATTATATAATTAAAATAGAATTTTAGATATGGCATCTCACTACGAAGCACCGATTAGAAAACCTCTTGTTACGGGGAAGAAGTCATATCATGACGTTTCGGTTGATATTTCTAATGCTGTTGAAGGGAAAGCAAATAAACAGTGGTGGATAATCTTTTCTATTTCTATGACTCTTTTTTTATGGGGAGTTGGCTGTATTATTTATACTATATCAACAGGAATTGGCGTTTGGGGATTAAATAAAACTGTAGGATGGGCTTGGGATATTACCAATTTTGTTTGGTGGATTGGAATTGGACACGCAGGTACTCTAATTTCTGCTGTGTTACTCCTTTTTAGACAAAAATGGAGATTTGCAATTAATAGATCTGCCGAAGCAATGACTATTTTTTCTGTTATTCAAGCAGGCTTGTTTCCTATAATTCACATGGGCAGACCATGGTTAGGATTTTATATGTTACCAATTCCTAATGTTTATGGTTCTTTATGGGTTAATTTTAATTCTCCATTGCTATGGGATGTGTTTGCAATTTCTACTTACTTATCAGTTTCACTGGTTTTTTGGTGGACAGGGTTACTTCCAGATTTTGCAATGATTAGAGATAAAGCCGTTAAGCCTTTTCAAAAAAAGATTTATAGTTTGGTGAGTTTTGGCTGGAGCGGAAGAGCAAAAGACTGGCAAAGGTTTGAAGAAGTTTCTTTAGTTTTAGCAGGTTTAGCAACTCCTTTAGTTCTATCTGTACATTCAATTGTATCAATGGATTTTGCGACATCCGTGGTACCTGGCTGGCATACCACTATTTTTCCTCCTTATTTTGTTGCGGGAGCCATTTTCTCTGGGTTTGCTATGGTAAATACTTTATTACTAGTAATGAGAAAAGTTTCCAATTTGGAAAATTACATAACAATTCAACATATAGAATTGATGAATATTGTTATAATGATTACGGGTTCTATTGTGGGAACCGCTTATATTACTGAACTGTTTATGGCGTGGTATTCTGGGGTTGAGTATGAACAATATGCTTTTTTAAATAGAGCTACAGGCCCTTATTGGTGGGCTTATTGGTCTATGATGATTTGCAATGTGTTCTCTCCTCAATTGATGTGGTTTAAAAAACTAAGAACTAGCATTGTTTTTTCTTTTATTATTTCAATTGTTGTAAATGTTGGAATGTGGTTTGAGAGGTTTGTTATTATTGTAACTTCTCTTCATAGAGATTATTTGCCATCATCCTGGACAATGTTTACACCTACTTTTGTAGATATTGGAATTTTTTTAGGAACAATAGGCTTCTTTTTTGCTTTGTTTTTACTTTATTCTAGAACATTTCCAGTAATCTCTCAGGCTGAAGTAAAAACAATTTTAAAAACATCAGGTGATAATTATAAAAAATTAAGAGACAAAAATGGCTGAGAAAACACTACATGCTGTATATGATGACGATGATAAGCTCTTAGACGCTGTTAAGAAAATTAAAGCGGCTAAATATGAGATTGAAGAAGTATATACTCCATTTCCTGTACATGGTTTAGAAAAGGCTATGGGTTTAAGTGATACTAGAATTGCTATTACATCATTTATTTATGGCTGTATAGGTTTCTGTTTTTCAATTTGGATGATGAATTATACAATGATATTAGATTGGCCACAAAATATTGGAGGAAAACCAAGTTTTTCTTATTTAGAAAACATGCCAGCTTTTGTCCCGATTATGTTTGAATTAACTGTATACTTTGCAGCTCATTTAATGGTAATAACATTTTATTTAAGAAGTAAATTATGGCCTTTTAAAAAAGCTGAAAATCCAATACCTGAAACTACTGATGATAAGTTTCTAATTGAAATTAAATTTGATGGTAGCGAAAAAGAACTAAAAAAATTAATTGATAAAACAGATGTTTTGGAAGTTAAAGTACACATTAATAAAAAATCAAATCATGAATAGAAATTTTAATTTTGGGTTTGTAATTTTTACATGTCTTCTCATGGTTTCTTGCTTTGATCCATCAAAACCTAACTATCAGTATTTCCCTAATATGTACGAATCTGTTGGTTATGAGACTTATGAAGAGTCTAAGGCATTTTCTAATGGGTTTGAAGCGCAGCTTCCTGTTGAAGGAACTATTCCAAGGGGCTGGGTTCCATACGAATATGAAGATACAAATGAGGGTTATGATTTAGCTAAAACAAATTTGTTTTCTCCGTTAAAAAAGGATGAAAAGAATCTTTCTCAAGGAAAAGAGCTCTATGCAATTTATTGTGCCGTATGTCACGGTTCTAAAGGAGATGGTCAAGGAATATTGACAAAAAGAGAAAAATTTTTAGGAATACCTAGTTATGCAGATAGAGATATAACCGAGGGAAGTACATATCATGTTTTAATGCATGGTAGGAATCTTATGGGTTCTCACGCAAGTCAAGTAGATGTAAAGGAAAGATGGCAAATAACCCAATATGTAATGAGTTTAAGAGAAAATTTAGTAAAATAATAAATGATTTTAATAACAGTTTTAAATTGATGTATAAGGTTACAAAAAATATAAAAATATTGTCCTTTTCTTTAATGATACTTGGGTTAGTCGGTCTAGCTTATGGGTTTTATACTTCCCCCCATTCAATCGAAGAATCAAAAGCGATAGTTGCATCGTATTCCCACGGAGAACATGGTTCAGATCATCCTACAGTTTCTGACCATTTAGAAGAAGCTAATAACTTAGACCATAAATCTGATGAACACTCAGTTTCTCATGATGAACATGTCTATCATCAATTAAGCAATAGGCCTTGGTCTGCACTTTATGTAGCAGCACTTTTTTTCTTTTTAATTTCATTAGGAACGTTAGCATTTTATGCGATTCAAAGGGCATCACAAGCAGGATGGTCTCCAATACTTTTTAGAGTTATGGAAGGAATTACGGGATATTTATTGCCAGGGTCAATTATAATTTTAATTTTTTTAATACTTTGTACAATGCATTTTAACCATTTATTTATTTGGATGGATCCTGAAGTGGTTAAACATGATGAAATTATTAAGGCAAAATCAGGATATTTAGATTCACAATTTTTTATTGGAAGAGCTGTCTTTTATATTTTAGGATGGAATATATACAGGTTTTTTTCTAGAAAATTCTCAATTGCTCAAGATCAATCCAATGATGTTTCTAATCATAAAAAGAATTTTAAAATCTCTGCTGGATTTTTAGCATTTTTTATTGTTACCGAATCCATGATGTCATGGGATTGGATTATGTCTGTAGACCCACATTGGTTTAGTACTCTTTTTGGTTGGTATGTTTTTGCCAGTATGTTTGTTTCTGGAATAACAATGATTGCTCTTATAACTATATTCCTTAAATCTCAAGGATATTTAAGCGGAGCAAATCATAATCATTTACATGATTTGGCAAAATATATGTTTGCAGTAAGTATTTTTTGGGCTTATTTATGGTTCTCTCAGTTTATGCTTATATGGTATGCAAATATTCCAGAAGAAGTAACATATTTTATTACAAGAATGGAAGATTATGCTTTGCCATTTTGGGGGATGCTTGTACCCAATTTAATTTTCCCATTTTTAGTTCTTATGAATAGTGATTATAAGAGAATAAACTGGTTCATTGTAACAACCGGAGTAGTTATCTTAATTGGACATTATATAGACTTTTATAATATGATTATGCCATCTACTGTTGGAGATCAGTGGTATATTGGAGTTCCTGAAATTGGAGGAATAATGTTTTTTGCAGGGTTGTTTATCTATGTTCTTTTTAACACTTTATCAAAAGCTCCTTTAGAACCTAGCGGCGATCCATTGTTTAAAGAAAGCGAGAAATTTGTTTATTAAATATTTAAGATGATAGGATTATTAACAGGAACGGTATTACTTTTAATGGGAATAGCTATTTGGCAGATTAGCAAAATTTACCAATTAATTCAAAATAATATGGGAATTAAAAAAGAGGATTCCCAAATAGCTACAGAAAAAGATAATGATTTACAAGGGAAGTTAATGTTGGCTTTTTTAGTATTTATCTATGTTGTAACCATATACTGTTTTTGGAATTATACAAAGGTTCTTCTTCCAGAATCTGCTTCTGAACATGGGGTTACATATGATCGTCTTATGTGGATCTCATTTGCTATAATATTGTTTGCTCAGACAATTACCCAAGCTATATTACATTATTTTGCTTATAAGTACCGTGGAATAAAAAACAGAAAAGCTTTCTTTTTAACACATGATAATAAACTAGAGCTTATTTGGACTATAATACCTGCTATAGTATTTTTCTGTTTGATTATTTATGGAATGGTAACCTGGTCATCTATCATGAACTTTAATGATCAGGATGAAGATGCATTGATAATTGAACTTTATGCTCAACAATGGAATTGGAAAGCAAGATATGCTGGTCAGGATAACGTACTTGGAGATGCTAATGTTAGATTTTTGAATGATTTTGAGGGCAGAAATTCTGTAGGAATTGATTCTTCTGATCCCAATGGATGGGATGACATTGTAGTTACGCAAGAATTTCATATTCCAGTTAATAGAAAGATTATTTTTAAAATGAGATCTCAGGATGTTTTACATTCTGCTTACATGCCTCATTTTAGAGCTCAAATGAATTGTGTTCCTGGAATGATAACAGAGTTCTCATATACTCCTACAAAAACTACTGCTGAAATGAGAATGAATGCTGATATAGCTGCTAAGGTGGAAAGGATAAATAAAATAAGATATAATAATAGTCAAAAATTACTTGCTAAAGGAGAAGAAGCATTGGATCCATATCAATTTGATTATTTATTACTTTGCGCAAAAATTTGTGGAACTTCGCATTATAATATGCAAATGAAGATTGTAGTAGATACTGAAAAAGATTATAATAAATGGATTTCAAGTCAACCGGCATTTTCATCAATTATGCAATAACTAGCTTTTAAATAATGAAAGGAAAAGAAAATAAAAATATTAGAATTAGAGTAAAAATGGAATCAAAAGAATTTGGTGATTTACTTGATGACAAAAATCAAAACTCAGACTTTCATCAAGATCACCATCATAAAGAAACTTTTATAACTAAATATATTTTTAGTCAAGATCACAAAATGATTGCCAAACAATATTTATTAACTGGAGTATTGTTTATGGGTTTTATAGGAATTGCAATGTCTTTATTATTTAGGTTACAGATTGCATGGCCTGAAGAATCTTTTGCTATTTATGATATTTTTTTAGGGAAGTGGGCACCTGAAGGCGTGATGGATCCAAACATATATTTAGCTTTAATTACTATTCATGGTACTATTATGGTATTTTTTGTTCTAACTGCTGGGCTTAGTGGAACTTTTAGTAATTTATTAATTCCTTTACAGATAGGGGCTAGAGATATGGCATCAGGATTTTTGAATATGCTTTCTTTTTGGTTATTTTTTCTTTCTAGTGTTATTATGCTTGCTTCTTTGTTTGTTGAAGCAGGGCCAGCTGCTGCTGGGTGGACAGTATACCCACCTTTAAGTGCTCTTCCACAAGCCCAGCCAGGATCAGGGTTAGGAATGACTTTATGGTTAATTTCTATGGCAGTTTTTATTGCATCTTCATTATTAGCAGCATTAAATTATATAGTTACAGTTATTAATTTAAGAACTAAAGGAATGTCTCTGTCTAGACTACCATTGACTATTTGGGCATTTTTGGTTACGGCAATTATTGGTGTGATTTCTTTTCCAGTTTTATTGTCCGCTGCATTACTTTTGATAATGGATAGAAGCTTTGGAACCTCTTTTTTTCTATCAGATATATTTGTTCAAGGAGAAGTTTTGCATTATCAAGGGGGATCTCCAGTTTTGTTTGAACATTTATTTTGGTTTTTAGGCCATCCTGAAGTATACATTGTTATTTTGCCTGCTTTAGGAATTACTTCTGAAATAATAGCTACAAATTCTAGAAAACCAATTTTTGGATATAGAGCAATGATTGCTTCTATTTTAGCAATAGCATTTTTATCTACTATTGTTTGGGCTCACCATATGTTTATTTCAGGAATGAATCCATTTTTAGGATCTGTATTTACATTTACTACCCTTTTAATTGCAATTCCATCAGCAGTTAAAGCTTTCAATTTCATTACAACTCTTTGGAAAGGGAATCTTCAGTTTAATCCGGGGATGCTTTTTGCTATTGGATTAGTTTCAACTTTCATAACAGGTGGTTTAACGGGAATTATATTAGGCGATAGTACATTAGATATTAATGTTCATGACACTTATTTTGTAGTTGCACATTTTCATTTGGTAATGGGGATATCTGCACTTTATGGCTTATTTGCCGGAGTATACCATTGGTTTCCTAAATTATTTCGAAGAATGATGAATAAGAATTTGGGATATATACATTTTTGGATAACGGTAATTTCAGCATATGGGGTATTTTTCCCAATGCATTTTGTTGGTATGGCTGGTCTTCCCAGAAGATATTATACTAATACTGCATTTCCATATTTTGATGATTTAGCAGATATTAACGTAATTATGACAGTTTTTGCATTAATAGGAGGATTAGCTCAATTAATATTTTTATATAATTTCATATATAGTATGTTTTATGGTAAAAAAACAGTTCAAAATCCATGGAAATCTAATACATTGGAATGGACTGCGCCAATAAAACATATACACGGAAATTGGGAAGGAGAAATTCCACACGTACATAGATGGCCTTATGATTATAGCAAACCTGGTCAAAAAGAAGATTTTGTTCCACAAACTATACCAATAGGGGAAAACGAAGAAATTACAGAACATTAGATAGAATAATTTTTATATTAAATAAGGATTTGCTTTTTGCTTATCTTTGATTTAATGAATGAAAATTTAGATCCAACAGATTCCAATTTTAATAATGAGGAATTAGAATTAGATAAGGCTTTAAGACCATTAAATTTTGATGATTTTGCTGGACAAGATCAAATACTAAATAACTTACGAATTTTTGTTGAAGCAAGTAATCAAAGATCAGATGCTCTTGATCACGCTTTGTTTCATGGACCACCAGGTTTAGGTAAAACAACTTTAGCTTATATTGTTGCTAATGAGTTAGGTGTTAATCTTAAAGTTTCCTCCGGACCAGTTTTAGATAAGCCAGGTGATTTGGCAGGATTACTAACCAACTTGGAACCAAGAGATGTACTTTTTATTGATGAGATTCATAGGTTAAGTCCAGTAGTTGAAGAATATTTGTATTCTGCTATGGAGGATTATAAAATAGATATAATGATTGAATCTGGTCCAAACGCGAGAACAGTTCAAATTAATTTAAATCCATTTACCTTAATTGGAGCTACAACTAGATCAGGACTATTAACAGCGCCAATGCGAGCTAGATTTGGGATAAATAATAGATTAGAGTATTATAAAACAGAAGTATTATCAACTATTATAGAAAGAAGCTCAAATATATTAGAGATAGACATTGACAACGATGCAGCTATTGAAATTGCTGGAAGAAGCAGAGGAACTCCTAGAATATCTAACTCTTTATTAAGAAGAGTTAGAGACTTTGCTCAGATTAAGGGAAGTGGGAATATTGATTTAGAAATTACAAGATTTTCGTTAAAATCTTTAAATGTAGATAAACATGGACTAGATCAAATGGATAACAAAATTTTATTAACACTTATTGATAAGTTTAAAGGAGGGCCTGTTGGAATAAATACTTTATCTACAGCTGTTTCTGAAAGCTCTGAAACATTAGAAGAAGTTTATGAACCATTTTTAATACAACAAGGTTTTATTGTCAGAACTCCTAGAGGCAGAGAGGTTACTAAATTAGCATATGATCATTTAGGGAGAAAAAAAATTAATTCTCAAAACGAATTGTTTTAATTGATGATTAGAAATACTTTTTATATAATCATTTTTTGCAGTAGTTTATTTTCTTATTCTCAGAACACTAATGAAGTGTGTACATCTATATATTTAATTAGGCATGCAGAAAAAGTTAGAGATAATTCTGGGGATAAAAATCCTCATTTAAACCCTGATGGAATATTAAGAGCTGATAAATGGAGAGATGTACTCAAACATATTAAGTTTGACATGATTTATTCAACTAATTTATATAGAACTTTAGAAACGGCCAATCCTATTTCAGAATATAATCAATTAGATATTCAAACTTATCCACCTTCTAAAGATTATTATAATCAATTTTTAGAATCAAATAAAGGGAAAACAATTTTAGTTGTTGGTCACAGTAATACCACGCCAGATTTTGTTAATTCTTTAATTGAAAAGAATTTTTATAAAGACATAGATGACAATAATAATGGCAATTTATATTATATACAGAAATGTGATAATAATGAGCCAACTCATGTACTTTTTTATATTAACT
>CESL01036176.1_pt1 | contig 14014 bp, 14 predicted proteins | sample 531221 | NCBI WGS metagenome assembly CESL01 (sample SAMEA2622197, study PRJEB7988) | marine metagenome | biome: marine biome (ENVO:00000447); feature: mesopelagic zone (ENVO:00000213) & marine oxygen minimum zone (ENVO:01000065); material: "saline water (ENVO:00002010), including plankton...
GCTGTTGCAATAACTTTACAATTATACAATTTAGCAATTTGAATTCCGAAACTTCCTACTCCTGAACCACCGCCCATAATCAATACAGTTTGTCCTGGAGTGATTTTTGCTCTTCCAACTAACATATGCCACGAAGTAAGAATTGTCATGGATGCTGCTGCAGCATCTTCATATGATACACCTTCAGGAATTTTTGAAATATTTACTTCTGGAAGATGTACCAGTTCACTGTATGCACCCCAAAGTGGACCGGTTTGGAATCCCCAAACTTGTCTTTTTGCACAATCAAATTCTCTACCAGAGGTACACATTTCACAAACTCTACACGCAAGATTTGAATGAGATACAACTCTATCACCGACTTTAATATTTTGAACATCTTCTCCAACTTCAACAACTTCTCCTGCTGCATCTGAACCAGATACATGAGGTAATGGTATTGCAATTGGTTCTCCTCTCATTCCCCAAATATCATTATAGTTGAGTGCTGCTGCTTTTAGTTTTAACACAACCTCATTTGCTTTGGGTTTTGGATCGTCGATGTCTTTTACTTTAAGAATTTTAGCATAATTATCATCAGGTGCATATTCATCGTATACAACTGCTTTCATGAAGATTGACCCTTTTTACCCCTAATTATATTTTCTTGAGATCATACTCTATTAATTTTAAATTCACGTTTTGGTTGTTGTGCAGATAATAAAATTTGCTTGAGTTGTTCATCTGTGATTTGCCCTTGTGCTTTTCCCTGTGCAGATAATCCAATTAGATAATTTTCAACCAGATTTGCAAGTTCTGGTTTTACCATTCTTACATTATTAAGACGTAGTCTAGCTTCGGATGAAAGAATTTGTTTTAACATCATTTCTTTTTGCGCATTAATTTGTTCTTCTGTAGGCTGTCCTGGCTGTTCATCATTAGGAGTACTCATCGTAATCACTAAGAGTAAATTTTGAGTTTTGGCGTAGTTTTGATCAATTCATGAAGAATCTCAGTAGAAAGTTTATCTAGTTTTTGCATACCTTGACGTGTAAGAATACTACCTTTCTTCTCAACTTTCTCAAGATATCCTAGTTTCTCAAGACCATGAATTGCATTTCTAATAATTGCACCACTTGCGTCTTTATGATGTCGAGCACCATAGTACATGTTTCTTTTTCCGTCACCATACATTGTTCTAAGATCATTTACAGAAAGAGGACCATGAAGATAGATCTTTCGTAATATTGAAGCACATCTTGTATACCACCAATCAGGTTTCTGTGGAGGTTTATCTGCATGTGCACCTGTTTTTACAAACACTGTCCAAGTAGGAACATCAATTCCTTCACTTTTTAGTACATCAGTTAATCTTGAGATCAACTCATCTGCTGGTACATCATAGACTTTTGCCATCTGTTGAAAAACTTGATAGTCGTTTTATAAATCATTGATCTATTAGTTTCCTGTAGGTATGATTACAGAACCCACAAGTGATGCGTATAGATCTTACATTGCTTCTCCCAATCCTCACTGTTGAAGATATAGATGGTACAATGAATTTTTTGCATTTTTTACAGAAACTTGTTCGAATCTGCCAAGGCATCTTAATTTTGAATCGCATGGAAATTTTTCTTGCAATTTGTGCTTGTCTTTCTGCTAGTTTAGGATTATTACGAGCGTTTGAAACTGCATTGTCAAACAAGATCAGAATACGTTGTGCTGCTATTTCTTTTTTTGAGTTTTTCATGATTATCTATAATAAAAGGCATAAAAAATTATTATTAAATGCAGTCAGCGGGATTCGAACCCGCGTCACAGGGTTGGAAACCCCGAATACTAACCAGGCTATACTATGGCCGCATAAAGGGGGAAAAATTTCTTCCTAAATAAAAATGGTTTTTTCATACTCGTAAACAAGTCTATTTGCAACAACATGAGCTTCTAAGGATTCAGTACCTATAGAAAATGACTGTTCTCCTATAACTTTGTCCGTTTCTATACCAAAGTGACCTTTTTGAAATCCTCCTATTATAACACACGTGCCATCAGTGATTTGTTTCGCTAATCGATCAAAAGTAGTCACTCCATTTCCTTTCGTTGTTAATCCAATTATCTGAGTTGGTTTGAGGTCAAAAATTAGTTGTGATATACTTGAATCCTCTATTTCCATTAGTGTTTGATCATCAGAAGATGATCTAATACTTTTTTGAACGAACAATTGTTCTATCAATCCCTGAAAACGATGATATGATTTGGGTAATCGAATATTATTGTTTATAGTAATTACTTTGTTGTTTATAGTGTGAACATAAACTTCAAATTTTCTTTCATAGAATGCAGGTGTCGTACAAATAGATAGTAATGTTAGATGGATTAAATCTGGCCGTCCACGTTTGATTTCATTTTCAATTCCTTTCATCGCAGCAAAGTGCCAAGAATTATCAAGTAGTGTATTTGAGGGATCTTTTCTAAATTTTTTTGAATATGATATAACTGATGGATGGCTGTACATACTTTCAGGTATTAATTCAAGTGATGATTCGACTAAAATTATTGTGAGCATGTGATTAATGTGGATGTTTGTGTTTATTGATGTTTAGTTATCCAGATGTACAGCCACTATATCCACATTCAATACAAATACTACATCCCTCTATCAACACCAGTTTATTTTTACATGTAGGACATAGATTCTCTTCTCTGCTATCTTCTTTTTCGATTATAACTTCTCTTGGTTTTTCTTTTGGTGGTGTTATTTTTAGTGCATCATGAATCTGCTTTGAGATATATGTATTTGAGATATTATCGCTAATGTAGTCATACAGATACTGTGTAGCAGTGACATCAAATATCTTTTCTGCATTTTCACTTGTCATATGAAGCACTTGTTGGTGTCTGGAACCGTCACGATATACTGTAATTCCCTTAAGTCCAATCTCATGGGCAAGTAGATATGCAGCCTTGACGTCTTCTGCAGAGACATCATTTGGCATGTTTATTGTCTTTGCAATCGCGTTACCAATCCAGTCTTGCCACACTGCCTGAGCCATGAGATGATCAGACCAGTGAATATCCATTGCTGTAACAAAGATTTTTTGCATCCATTCTGGAATCTCTGGGATTCCTCTAACTGAGCCATAATTATCGGCAACTTTTGCTAGTAACTCTTCACTGTAGATTCCATTCTCTTTTAGAACTGCTTCAAATATCTTGTTTGTATAAAAGAATCTCCCAACTGTGACCCTCTTTTCAAAAACTAAAGCAAATGTTGGCTCCATTCCATTTGAGCAGTCAGCGATCATTGATAGTGTGCCAGTTGGTGCTACCGTAGTAGTAAGTACGTTCCTTATTCCATGTTTTTGAATTTTTGCGATCAATGCATCCCAATCATAAGAATGTGAGTGTTTTGCTTTTTCATAATAACCTGAAATGGGGATCTTTCCTTCAGGAAATTCCGTCTTTGAACACAATGGAAATGCACCACGTGATTGTGCAAGTGCTACACTTTCTTCCATTGAATAGTAGGATAATGCTTCAGACAGTTTACCCATAAACTCATAACCTTCTTCAGAATTGTATGGAATTCTTAACTTGTATAATAGATCTGCAACACCCATTACACCTAATCCAATTCTTCTAGAATCTTTTGATGCTACATTAATTTCGGGAACAGGATAATGATTAACATCAATTACATTATCTAAGAATCGTGTTGTCTTTCTAATTGTTTCTTCATATCTTTGCCAATCAAACTCGTATTGCCCATCAGCTTTTCTTTTTGTAAGTATTGCTAAATTAATTGAACCAAGATTACATGACTCGTATGGATATAGACTCTGTTCGCCACAGGGGTTGGTAGCTTTTAGTGGTCCGCCTCTTGCTTTTGCAAATACATTGTACTTGTTTATATTATCAAAGAAGATCAAACCTGGTTCCGCACTCTTCCACGCTGATGTTGCAATTAGATCAATCAAATGATGTGCATTGATCTCTCGTACAGCACTTTGATCACGTGTACTACGTAATGTGTATTTTCCATCTTCACTATTTACTAATACGTTCCAAAAGTCATCCCATATTCCTACGCTTACGTTAAAGTTCTCAAGAATTCCTGGTTCGGTTTTGTTTGTGATAAATTTCTCAATGTCTGGATGCCAAACATCCATAATTCCCATGTTTGCACCTCTTCTTTTTCCTCCTTGCTTGACGACTTCGGTTACTGTGTTGATTATATTCATGAATGTAACTGGACCTGAGGCTACTCCTGATGTGGATGCTACTATATCGCCTTCTTCTCTCAGTTCCGAGTAATTAATACCTACACCACCACCTGATTTGAAAATTAATGCTGCGTCAGATGTTGATTTCATTATTCCAGCCATGTCATCAGGCATTCCAAGAACAAAACATGCAGATAACTGTCCTAATCTACCACCTGCGTTCATCATTGTTGGTGAGTTTGGAAGGAATGTTTGTGATGTCATTAAATTAAGATATTCAGTTATTCTTTCTTCATAATCGTCAAATTTCTTGGCAGCTAATTGTGTTAAGACCTGTTTAAAACCAATTTTTGCTTTTCCTTTCTTTGCAATGTCAATGTACCCATTAACAAGTCCTCTGAAATGATATTGGTTAAGATAGTAATTACCTATCTTGAATTTATAATTAAATTGATCGAGTTTGGAGAGATATTCTTCTGCCTCAGACACATCTTGTTGTAGATTTCCTGAATTGCTGAATACTTTATCATCATACAATAAATCACCAACACCAATTAAAATTGCAACTCGTTCAAACATAGCAAATGGAGTCTCAGTTATTTCGTTTTTGTTGTTTCGTAGTAGGTATCTAGAAGCTAAGACACGTAGACAATTAAGATCAAAGTTCTTTGATACGGAATCAAGGGTCTGTGTGTTTAACACTTTCATCTTTTCATCGCGAACTTTTCTTCTCTCGTGTCTATATAGGATATAGGCTTTTGCGATCTCACTATGACCTTGTTCAATTAGTGTTGATTCTACCATGTCTTGTATATCTTCAACACTTGGAGCCCTTGTTGTGGAAAAACCCTGACTTACAAGTTTTTCGAGTACACCATTTGCTAATTTTTCTGCAAGTGATCGATCACCTTGGTTAGTAGCCATTAATGCCTTATAGATCGCATTCGTAATCTTATTCTGATCGAACCTGGATGTCTTTCCATTTCTCTTGCGAATTTCCGCGAAAGAACTTTCTATCTGTGAATTTTCAACCAAAATATAATCCCCAGTATAGTAAAAATGATTGGGAATAAAAGTTCTATGGCAATTAGTTCTCTAGTAGGAGCTAAACATTTTTCACAATGCTCCAAAAAATTTCGTTTTGGTCTTTGCTAACTAATCCCCACAAATTATTTTGACAGATTTTGATCGTAGTACATTAAGTAAAGAGAAAACGAATTTCGTATTATATGATATATGTTGATTTACAAGATGGACATTTATCTACTAGTTTCTCAGTTTTATAGCCACAATTACCACATATTGGAACATGTTTGGTTGGTTTGAATGACGAAATTAGCGAGGATGCCTTTTCAATGATTGTTTTGATCTCTGAAGACTTTGATTTACTATCAATCTGGATCTTTACCATGGTTCCTCCAGTGAGAGTTTTTGTTCGCTTATTACATTTAACGATTAAATCATTTTTGCTATTCATAGAACCAAGTTTTTCCCCAACAAGTGATAGACCCTGTGAATATGAACCATTATTAGTCAGATCTACTATTGAATTTTTTCCATATTTGTCTCCATCAAGTGTAACAAATCGTGATATTCCATCACTATCAACCATTGTAATTTTAACATTGATTCCAGCCTCTTCGCCCTTTTTAGTTGCTATATCAATTGCGGTTTCAAGTACTTTGTCCAGAATTTCATTACCATCTTTGGTTTCTTTATGATCAAGAATTTGAAATACAGCCTCTTGTAAACCGACGAGATTCAACACCAACGAAACATTACTTCTCTGCATAAATTGTGTACTGTTTGCAAGGATTGGATTTACACCACGTCGTGTAAGATCTGAGACGTCTTTCTTTCGTATAGCCATAGAAGAAATTACAGGTTTCATCAATAAGGCTAATCTTGCTCTAAAGTAAGTTTCGTCTTTATTTGATTCAAATGCAAGTCGTGGAAGATTAATTGTCACTGAACCAAGTATGATTGACGCTGTAGAACTCTTTTCTTGAAGCTTTATGCCAGTTGTTGAGCATGAACCTTTTGAGAATATGACATTACCTCCAATAGAAATAATCTCGGACAAAATCTTGGAAACATTAGAGACTTTACCTTTTTCATAATCAATGACTAATCCAATTTTTGGTAGTGGTGTCAACTCTGCATAGGATTTGTATGCAGATAGTATTGCTTGTATATTTTTCTGATCAGCAGATAGAGGTATTCTAAATGAGATTAACGTAGGTGTCTTATCATAACTTATTGAGGTTGATGATAGCGTGAATACCTTATGTAGCATCTTTTCAATTTCAGATGAATTCTTTGAATATTTCGCTAGTACTGTCACAAGTTCATCAACAACTACTTCTTGTGATGATTCCTTTGAAATTAGAATGAGAAATGTAGAAAGCAGTGTTGTCAAATCATCTAATGTCTTTGGTTGTGCTAATCGGGTCACGCCTAGATATTTTCCCTGTAGTTGTAATCCATTCTCAACAAATTCCTTAAGATTTAGGAATGATATATCAGGAATGAGAGACCATAAGCCAGGATTAGATATGTGTATGTCGCCTGACATATGTGCGTCAGCTATGTCTTTTGGTAGTGTATTCGTAAGTAGGTATTCTGCAAGAGTGTTTTTCCCACTAGTAAACAACAAATCTTCAACACCGTTTTGAATATTTTCAACATTTGTAAATAATTCTTGTATATCAAATACTGGCATCCCAAGTCGTGCTAATTTGTTTCTGTATTCCTCATGCCCATGTTCTAATAGTACGTTATTTACCATTTCACGAATTAATGAACCAGTAAGATAGGTCGTTTGGAATTTGTAAATACGATTTTCAACTTCTTCTGTAATTTTTTGTGATAATTCTAATGGAAGACTTCCTTCACGAACCAATGATTGTATAATCTTATGAGAATTAAATTCTTCAATTGAATCATGTGATGTTCTAACATACATCTTTCCACTTTCAATAATGGAACGTTCCTCGATCTGTCGTGCAAGACTTAATACTAATTTACCGAGATTTGTGATTGTATATCGTCTTTCAGATTTATTTAATGCAACTAAAGATTGTCTCAATAATTTTCTTAGATGGTACGCAAATTTTCCACTTTCTTTTTTTGATTTGAAACCAGCTAGGGATTTAAGTTCGGAATATGTCAGAGGACCTTTTGAATTTAATATTCTGAGAATGTCGATTCTGTTTGGACTGGCCATAACAGAGAAAATCATTCTGACACGCTTTGATGTTGATTGTAACATTCCGCCCCCTTCTGTGTTGTCGTTATCTAATTCAAGATCATCATCAATATCTGCATCTGCATCTACATCAAGATTTAATTCCTCATCAAAATCTTCTGCGTTATTCCCCATTGATTAGGTAAAAAAAAATTAACTAATAAGACTTGTGCAGTTATTAAACCGATCTGCCCTATTCTTTTTTTTGTATATCAGTTGAGAAGTCTACTGGTGACAGTTTTTGTCCACAGTTTGGACATTTGTTATTGTATTGTTTCATAACATCTTTAACAGACTTTAGCATTTTCATAATGCCAATCTTTTCGCCACATTTCCCACAAACAATTTCAACGGACATAAAAAAAATTATTTCTATCAAGTATAAAAATTAAGAAAAGAAATTTTAATTATTAAAATAAAAATTTTTACTGTTTTTCTAAAACTAGCCCGCGTTTGTCAAATCCAACAATTTTTGCTTCTGTCCCAATTGGTAGATCAGATGGTGTAGCAATATTAGGTAAAAATCCAGATATTCTGACGCCTGAGGCGTCATCTAGTTCCATAACTACCCAGGCATAAGGTGCAAATTCTTCAAATCCCTCTGGTGGCACAGTCATAATTGTATATGTTACAATTTTTCCTTTGCCATTAAGTATAGCATCTTCAAATTCCTTGTTACCGCATTTTTTACAGAAATAAACTGTTGCAAGATGTATTTCATTACATTTAGTACATCTTCTAGCTAAGACCTTACCTTCCTTGGCTTTCTCAATAAATTCAGGTTTTGCTGACAATTTACACACTTTGAAATATATGAACTGCACAACTTGCTCCAGTTGCACCAAAATTCTGTGTTAATCCTATTTTAGCATCATTGACTGTCCTTTCTCCTGCATTATCAGTTAATTGTTCAAAAACTTCTACTACTTGACCGACACCTGTAGCACCTATTGGATGACCCTTAGATTTTAGTCCGCCTGAAGGGTTAATCGAAATTGTGCTGTTTAATTTGGTTTCACCTTGACGTGCAGCAGTTGCACCTTTACCTTTCTCAAAGAAACCAAGATCTTCAGTATCAACAACTTCTGCAACAGTAAAACAATCATGAACTTCAGCAAAGTCTACATCCTTTGAGGTAATTCCTGCCATCTTGTATGCATCTGCCGCAGCAATTTTTGTACTTGGAATTGTTGTTAGATGTTCACGTCCTTGTAATGCTGCAGGTGAACCACCGCGTCCTGAACCAATTACCTTAACATAATCTTTTGAATGTTCTTTTGCAAAATTCTCATTACAAAGTATTACTGAACTTGCTCCATCAGAAAATGGACAGCAGTCATATAGCTTTAATGGACTTGCAACAACTGCAGAATTCATTACATCATCAATTGTAATTTTTTTTCTCAAGTGAGCTTTTGGATTTAGTATTCCGTTTTCATGATTTTTTACAGCTACACTTGCAAGATCTTCTTCTGTTGCATCAAATTCATTTAGGTATGCTCGTGCCATTGATGCAAATAAACCTGGAAATGATGCACCAGCTTGACCTTCATAAAAAAAATCAGAACAATAAGAAAAATATGTAGTTGTCCATTCAGTTCCTGTATGAGTTACTTTTTCGACTCCAGTAACTAATACTGCATCATAAAAACCCGCAGCCACGTTTGCAAATGCCTCTCTAAATGACACTGAACCACTTCCACATGCAGACTCGATTGAAAGAGATGGTCTTTCTGAAATTCCCAAATTACTCATAACAACAGGTCCTAAGTGAACTTGTTTGTCTGCTACACCAAATACATTTGAAATGTAACCTGCCTTGATTTCTTTTGGTTCTATCCCTGCACTCTCTATTGCACCTACTGACGCTTGAATTGTAATATCTGAAATACTGTCATCTAGTTTTCCATATTTTGTGCTTCCTGCACCTAAAACGCAAACGCTTTCCACGAAAAATTGCTGACCTGTTCCCTATAAAAATTGATCAAAAAATTACATTAAGGTATGATGATAATACACTCTATGAAAAGAATTCAGAGTTTACAAATTACAAAAAATAAAATTTATTCAAGGGATGTTACCAAATCAACAAAAAAAACTGTAGAGTTATTCAAAAATGAAATCGCTCAGTATTATGATAGTAATGGTTTTCTTTCTTGGTCCAGCAAACGACACAAATACGTAATTTTAGGAACAAATTCGCCAAAAGAAGGTATCTGTGAATGCCCACAATGTAATACAGGACAACTAATGGTTATCAAATCATTTACAACAAAAAAACGGTTTATTGGTTGCTCAAATTATTCTAATGGATGTAAGGCTTCATCTCCACTTTTACAAAAAGCGATGCTTCGAGTAATCAAGAAAAAGTGTGTCACTTGTGCATGGCCAACAATAGTCTTTAGGTATTCTAGAAAGCAACAATGGCGAAGACAATGTGCAAACATTAACTGTGAAAGCAGAAAGGTTAACGCCTAAAGTCAGAATAGATATCAGTTCTTCGATTTTTTAACAAAGGAAGTTTTTTTCTTATCTCATGAACTTTGTCTAATGAAATGTTAACATATCCAATTCCCTGTCGCTTCTTCATATCTAGAAGTATTCTTCCGTATGGATCTACTGCAAGACTTCGTCCAGAATACACATGACCAAGATGATCTGGTGCTATAACATAACATCCATTTTCAATTGCACGTGACTTGTTTAGTGTAATCCAATGTTCTTCTTTCATTGGACCATTAACCCATGCTGATGGTGCAAGTAAAACTTCTGTTCCTCGTGCTGCTAATGAACGTGATATTTCAGGAAATCGTAAATCATAGCAGATCATCATACCTACCTTTCCTACAATTGTTTTTGTTGGCATAGGAATCAAATTACCTGAATGCATTTTGTCTGATTCTTTAAAGCCTAAAGCATCGTAAAGATGGATTTTTCTATATTTTCCAATAACTTTACCACTCTTGTTTACAATAAATGATGTATCATATACGCGATCTTTTTTTCTGCTTTTTTCGTACATTGTTCCAACAACGGTAATTGAATTTTTTCTTGCAGAATCACAAATTGTTGAAACAAATTCTCCAGTAATTGTCTCTGCTTCCTGTGCAACTTGTCTAGCTGTTTGTGCCTTAGGCGTGTAAAACATCATGTATTCAGGAAATGTGCACATGTCTGCATTATTTTTTGCAGCTTGTTTGATGTAATCTAAGATCTTTGGTAGATTTTTTTTCTTATCAGTAGATGCTTTGAACTGTACAAGTGCAATCTTTGACATGATGAGTGTAAAGATGGTTGAAATAAAAAGATAGTTTAGAGTTGATTTCCAGCTAGAAACCAATTCTCTTTTGGATTTTCATCAAAGACTACTATCACATGTTCTTCTTTTGTTTTTAAAATCTCAACTGCAGATTTGGTAATAGCTTTTGCAAAATCCTGTTTTTGTTGGTCTGAACGACCAGGATAAAGTGATACCTGTATGTATGGCATGAAATTATTTTACGTTACAGTAATTTAATTGATCTAATTATCTCCAATCGTCTCTACTGTATCCATATCTTGTGCCATAACTAGAGTCTGAACGATGAGTTTTTTTGAACAAGAAGCCAATTCCTAACCCTAAGAAAAATCCACCAATGTGTGCAAGATATGCAACTCCACCACCTGCAACACCAAATCCACCTATGAAGAATGGTAACAAGTTTTGAAAAATAAGCCAGAATGGTAAAAAGTACATTGCTTTGATGTGTAGCATTCTCCAAAAGAATCCCAACATTAAGAACGTCATGACTTTAGCGCGTGGAAAAATTACAAGGTATGCACCAAGTACACCAGATATAGCACCAGATGCACCAACAGCAGGAATTCCACTTCCTGGATCACCCATAACGTGAATCAAACCAGCTCCTACTCCCCAAAATAAATAGATGCCAAGATATTTTATTTTTCCAAATTTTGCCTCAATGTTGTCTCCAAATATCCAGAGAAACAACATGTTACCACCTAAATGCATCAGACCACCATGCATGAAAGTTGAAGTTAGCAACGAAAGTTCTGGAATTGCAGGACAACTAACTATGTTAACACCAGTATCAATACCACTAATTTGTCCTGTAATACAACCAGGAACAGCTCCCCAATTCAAGAACATATTCATTGCTTGTCTGTTTGAAAATTCAAAAAATTGTCCAGTTACAGCGACTTCGGCAAAAAAGATGACCACATTGATGATGATTAACGCAATAGTAAGTGTTGGTTTGAATCCTGGAGGGTGTGGATTCTCATCTTTTAGTGGAAGCATGTATCACTCAAAGTTTATTTAATTTCTATAAGAATTTTCAGTTTAAACTGAAATTATTCCCTGCTTAATCAAAAACTGAATTCCATTTGCAAAAGTGTTATCGTCAATTTGACCGTCAGACCACCACGCTGCGTTATTTCTAACCCAATCTGGAATTACTGCATCGGTGTTTTGTGCGCCACTCTGAGTTGCTGGAACAACAATTATTCCTTGCTTGATCATATACTCCAGTCCAGTTGCAAATGAATTATCGTCAATTGCGCCATCAGACCACCACTTTGCATTATTTTTCACCCATTCAGGAATTGTTACAGTCTGTGATGGTGCAGTAGAAATTCCTACTTCAAACATTTGAGAAGACTTGAAGTATGTATCATAATTTGCAAATCCTTCACCTGTAAGAATTAGATTAATTGTGTGAAGACCATCATCTGGGATTGTAATCATATGCGTTGCAATGCCCTCTGGTGATTTTACACCAACATATTCTTCTGGATTGTCACCTGTTACAAGATTGAATTGATTTCCCTGTGGATCAATTAGAGCAAATGCATAGATTACATCTTTTACTAAATTACCATTTGCATCAAAGAACGAAAATTCAAATGGAATTTCATCTCCAACTCCGTATTTTGATTCCCAGTGTATGATAGCTTTGTATCCATTATCAAATGACATATCAAATGAATTTTTTTCTATGTTACCTTGTGGTATCAATTCAAACTTCATTGTTTCAGACAACTCATGGGAAGTACCAAGTACTTGATTGATTCGTTGTAATTCACTTCCAGTTACCAGAAAATGGATAATGTTTTCAGTTTCAGATGAATATGGGTCAACTAGCAAAACACGTTGATCAACTTCAACACCATCAACATATCCTTTGAATGATGTTTCAGGATTGTATGGCTGGAATGATTTTGGAACTCTAATCTCTTCGTGTACGACTTGTACCAGTTCAACGTAATCAGGTGACCAATCAAATGGCATGTCAAATGTTATAGAATTATTATTTGGTTTAAAAGAAAAATTTTCTACGTCATCATAGTAGGTTTTTACAGTTACAGGAATCTCTTGTGCTGATGCAGTTTTAATGAAAAAGCTTTGATCTTGTGCAACACTAACAAAAGTATCAAAGTAAAGTGGCTCTGCAACTAGAGTTCTTGGACTTGTTGCGCCCTCGATTGAAACTTTTACGTTGTATAATCCTCCTTTATCAAATATTGGACCAGTAACTAATGGTCTTCCATCACCTCTTGCAAACAGACCTCCTGCAGTTCCATGTACTTCGCCAAATGTTTCAGTGCACTTCCAAGGTTTAGGGTCATAACAATCAGTTTGTGGTCTAACTTCTACATTTAGTGTACCATCTTCATCGTAAAAATATTCTCTAACCAGAAGGTCGCCAGATCTCCATACCTCAACACGATAAGTTACTTGATCAAGATTAGTGTCTGTTAGCGTGTCATAGAAACGAATTGCGATGTTAGCAGACTCTACTTCACCTGCAGTCATATCAGCAGGATCTAATTGTGTAAAAACTGTAACCTGCATGTTACCAAAACTTATTGGAGGAGCAATATCACCACCAAGTCCGTGTGCAAAGGCAGTGTCAACAAAGAATGGTATTGATGTTATACTAAGTACAAGTAAAAAAATAATTTTGTAGTACAATTACTGAAGTAGGTTGAAAATCCCTATTTAATGATTCGATAAATTTCACTGTTAAAGCGTCTTCCTTTTTATTATCTTACACTTGAGATGGTATGATGAAATTTCTTTTTGCACTTTTACTTGTTCCACTACTAATAACTCCAGCATTTGCTGCTGAACCTCTTCTTCCAGAAGACTATGAACAAATCTTACCATCAGAACAAGGAACACTGAACATTGGATTATCAGTTGTTCCAGAACCAGAACCAAATTCTGTATCAAAATTACACATTGCTTGGATAAAACCAACTTTCAACAAGATTCAAGAGCACATTGACTATACAGTAACAGTAGTAAAAGACGGTGAGAACATATTTGGACCAATACCACTCACACATACATCAGTTGGAAAGGTAAAGATTCCTGTAGAGTTTACATCTTCAGGAGAACATCAAGTGATAATTGAGATGGAAGGGATATTATTTCAACCAATCCCAGTAGAAACGACAGTTTTTACAATTAATGTGGGAGGAGATAGTTCACCACAACCAACTGAAGACACTGGTGAGGGTGGCGGATGTTTAATTGCAACTGCGGCATTTGGTTCAGAGA
>CESL01156359.1_pt1 | contig 13869 bp, 9 predicted proteins | sample 531221 | NCBI WGS metagenome assembly CESL01 (sample SAMEA2622197, study PRJEB7988) | marine metagenome | biome: marine biome (ENVO:00000447); feature: mesopelagic zone (ENVO:00000213) & marine oxygen minimum zone (ENVO:01000065); material: "saline water (ENVO:00002010), including plankton...
TATCGTCGGTGATATTGCTGTGGCGGCGCCGTTGAAAGTGGTGGTCGATGCCGGTAACGGCATTGCCGGAGAGCTGGGCCCCATGCTGGTTGAGGAACTGGGCTGTGAAGTCACGCCACTGTATTGTGAAGTGGACGGTGATTTCCCGAATCATCACCCGGACCCCGGCAAACCCGCGAACCTGCAGGACCTGATTGCCAAGGTTAAGGAGACCGGCGCCGATATCGGGCTGGCCTTTGATGGCGATGGTGATCGTCTGGGCGTGGTTACCAATACCGGCAAGATCATCTGGCCGGATCGCCTGCTGATGCTCTTTGCCAGGGATGTGGTGTCCCGCAATCCCGGCGCGGATGTGCTCTATGACGTGAAGTGCAGCCGCCGGCTGGCCAGCGTGATCTCGGAAGCTGGAGGGCGCCCGATCATGTGGAAAACCGGCCATTCCCTGATGAAAGCGAAAATGAAGGAAACCGGCGCCCTGCTGGCGGGCGAAATGAGCGGACACGTTTTCTTCGGCGAACGCTGGTACGGCTTTGACGATGGCCTTTACTCGGCTGCCCGGCTGCTGGAAATCCTGGGCATTGAGGATCGTCACTCCGATGAAGTCTTTGAAGACTTCCCCGAGGATATCAGTACCCCTGAGCTGAATGTCGAGGTGACCGAGAGCGACAAGTTCGCCATCATTGAACGGCTAGGTCAGCAGGCGGATTTTGGTGACGGCAATATCAGTACCATTGATGGCATTCGGGTAGATTATGCCGATGGCTGGGGGCTATGCCGTGCGTCCAATACCACGCCGGTTCTGGTTCTGCGCTTCGAAGCCGAAACCGAACAGGCACTGGAGCGGATCAAATCCGTGTTCCGGGAGCAACTGCAGAAAGCGGCACCAGACCTGGTGGCGGAATTCTGAAACCCATTACTGTCGTAAGGATTAACACAACATCATGGCGCTGGATCGTGAAACAGCAATGCAGGTGGCCTCGGTACTGAGCCGGGGCCTGCCCTATATCCAACGGTTTACCGGCAAGACGGTCGTGATCAAATACGGCGGCAACGCCATGGAGAACGAAGACCTGAAAAGCAGTTTCGCCCGGGACGTGGTGCTGATGAAGCTGGTGGGGATCAACCCTATCGTGGTTCACGGCGGCGGCCCCCAGATCGGAGAGCTGCTGGAACGCCTGAATATCCAGTCCCGCTTTGTTAACGGCATGCGGGTTACCGATGCGGAGACCATGGACGTGGTCGAAATGGTGCTCGGCGGCCAGGTGAACAAAGAAATCGTTTCCCTGATCAATGCCCACGGAGGCACCGCGGTGGGCCTGACCGGTAAGGATGCCAATCTGATCCGGGCCCGGAAGCTGGAAGTGGTCAATCGCTCGCCGGAGCTGGAGCGGCCTGAAATCATCGATATTGGCCATGTTGGCGAGGTGGCAAGCGTCAACGTGGATGTTATCGACATGCTGACCCGCAGCAACGTGATCCCGGTTATCGCGCCCATCGGTGTCGGGCCGGATGGCGCTTCCTACAACATCAATGCGGACCTGGTAGCCGGCAAGGTGGCAGAAGCCATGAAGGCGGAAAAGCTGATCCTGCTGACCAATGTCTCCGGCCTCAAGAGCAAGGAAGACAAAGTGCTGACCGGCCTGACCGCCCAGCAGGTGAACGATCTGATTGAAGACGGCACCATCCATGGCGGTATGTTGCCAAAAATCCGCTGTGCCCTGAGTGCGGTGGAAAACGGCGTGCGCACCTCCCACATCATCGACGGACGTGTGGCCCACGCCTGCCTGCTGGAAATCTTCACCGACGAGGGTGTCGGTACGCTGATTTCCCGTAACTGATACTTCTGGCCGGGAGTTACCGGATGAAACGCCTGCTGTCATTTCTCGTTATCACAGGAATAGTGGCCTTCGCCGGCTTTAAAGCTGGCGTCTGGTGGCTGACGGACCAGCGTCTGGCAGAGGCGCGCACGGTACTATCGGAATCCGGTGTACTCGAGCGGGGGAGCATCAGCTCCTCTGTGGATGGCCGGGTCATCCTCCGACAGGCGCACTGGGAGGACTTCCAGCTTACTCAGCCATTGCAGATGGACCTGATTGAACTGGAAACCGGCTCTCCAATCGCTCTGTTGACCACACTGATGAGCCCTGACAGCTTGCCGGCCAGTTGGCGGCTATCCGTTGAGCGCGCCAGCATTACGCTGGAACCTACCATGTTCCGGAACTGGGTGACGGCGGCGCCGGATGAAACTGCCCAGGCCCCGCTAGCCAATCTGTCCTGTGCGCCGGACCCAAGGCAGCAACTGGGCAGTGGGGATTTGATGCGTATGGGGATTCCTGATATCCGGGGCGACATGTTGCTGGAGCAGACCCCCGATGCCCTGCGTTTTGAACTGAATACCCGTGAAACCGGAAGCCTGGAGCTGGTTTGGCCAGACGCCAGACTGACCATGGGCAATCTGGCCGACCCGGCCTCCATGGGGGCCGGGCCACTGCAACTGACCGTTCGTGACGCGGGTCTGATGCGCCGCCTCTCTGCCTATTGTGCCCGCGAGACCGGGCTGGAGGTCAGCGACTGGGCCGGGCGGGGTGTCGCGGCATTGGAGAAAGGGCTGCAGGCTCGGGGCCTGGAAGCCAGTCCGCAATTGCTGGCACTGTATCGGCAATGGCTGACCGAAGGGGGTGAGGTGACCATGATGCTTGCACCCGGCTCGGAAACCTTCGGGCTGCCCGTACGCACCGATTCGGAAAACACCGTCAGCCTGCGCGTATCCTATAACGGTGCCACCGTGCCGGATGTGTACCTGACCGAAATGCAACGGGTGGAACCAGCATTGCCTGCGCAGGCAATGGAGCCTGTGGTACCGCCGGAAGACCCGGATTTTGAGCAGTGGTACCCTGACAGTGTTGAGAACGCCAATACCTGGCTTGGCCGGCGCGTAAAGGTTACGCTCTCGAATGAAAACCAGGTTGAGGGGCGACTGGTCAGCGTTGGCGAGCGGGATATGGAAATCGCCCGCACAGTGGCCGGGGGCGAAGTGGCGTACCCCATTCTGATTCGTGCCATTACACAATTTGAAGTCTGGCGCCGGGGCCGCCCGGAATAGCGCCGGGACGGGAGGCAATAAGTGACCGCAAGCGCAAGCACAGGGGTGCCGGGTATCAGGGACATGCTGGCCCGGCTGATTTCATTGCCATCCATCAGCAGTGCCTCGCCGGAGTGGGATCACAGTAACGAGGGTGTGGTCCGCCTGCTGGCAGAGTGGCTCGAACCCCTGGGGTTTACCGTCGAGATCATGGAGGTGCCGGGCATGCCCGGCAAGTTCAATCTGATCGCCACTCTGGGTAGCGGTCCGGGTGGGCTGGTACTCTCAGGCCATACCGACACCGTACCGTTTGACGACAAACGCTGGCAAAGTGATCCGTTCAGTCTCACGGAAAAGGACAACCGCTGGTACGGTCTGGGCACCTGCGATATGAAGGGCTTTTTCCCGCTGGCCATTGAAGCCGCCAGGGCCTTTGCCGGCGAGCCCTTGCAGCAGCCACTGATTATCCTGGCCACTGCTGACGAAGAAAGCTCGATGAATGGCGCCCGGGCACTGGCAGAAGCCGGCAAACCGAAAGCCCGTTACGCGGTGATCGGCGAGCCCACCAATCTCAAACCAGTGCGCATGCACAAGGGCATCATGATGGAGCGGTTGCGGTTTGACGGGCAATCGGGCCATTCCTCCAACCCGGCCCTGGGCCGCAACGCGCTGGAAGGCATGCACGAGGCGCTCGGCGAACTGCTGGCCCTGCGCAGCGAATGGCAGGAAAAGTACCGCAACCCCAACTTCGAGGTACAGGTGCCCACCCTGAACCTGGGCTGTATCCACGGTGGTGACAATCCCAATCGCATCTGCGCCCAATGCGAATTGCACTTCGACCTGCGTCCGCTGCCGGGCATGAACATGGACACCCTGCGCCAGGCGATTCTTGACCGGATGCAGCCTCTGGCCGAGCGGCGGGAACTCAAACTCACGTTTGCCCCCCTGTTTGACGGCGTGCCGCCGTTTGAAACCCCGGCCGACGCCGCTCTGGTCAAAGCCTGTGAGAAACTCACGGGGCACACGGCACACGCCGTTGCTTTTGCCACGGAGGCACCCTGGCTGCAGAAACTGGGGTTGGAGACCCTGGTGATGGGGCCTGGTTCGATCGACCAGGCGCACCAGCCGGACGAGTTTCTGGAACTGTCCCAGTTGCAGCCGACGGTGGATATCCTCAAGGGATTGATCAAAAGGTTCTGTCTTTGAGTAGACTAGCGGTAAGGCGGGCGGAAAACTGTCCCGGCATTCGCCATTCTTGGCAAGCATTATCAGGGTATAAGGAATAAAGGTTTGAAATCAAACGACTGGCTGCACGGATTCCGCCATTCCTCTCCGTACATCAACGCCCATCGCGGCCGAACCGTCGTCCTGACCATGCCCGGGGATGCCATCGAGCACCGCAATTTTATCAACATCATCCACGACATCGCTCTGCTCAGCAGCCTTGGCGTCAAGTTGGTGGTGGCGTTTGGTGGCCGCCCCCAGATTCAGTCGCGACTGGATGATGCCGGCCTGGAATCCTCCTTCGCACGGGGCTTGCGCATCACCCCCGATAACCATCTGCCGATGGTTATGGAAGCCATTGGCGGGCTCAGGGCCTACCTGGAAAGCCAGCTCTCCATGGGGTTGGTGAATTCACCCATGCACAACGCCCGGATTCGGGTCAGCAGCGGCAACTACGTCACCGCCAAACCCGTTGGCGTGCTGGATGGCATTGATTTTGGCTACACCGGCCGCGTTCGCCGTGTTGATACCCGTGGCATCGAGCAGTTGCTGGAGCTGGGGCATATTGTTTTGTTGCCGCCAATGGGCTATTCGCCCACCGGTGATGCCTTCAACCTTTCCTATGAGGACGTTGGCAGCCAGGTGGCCGCAGCGCTGCAGGCGGAGAAGCTGATTGTCTTCATCGACGACGAAGGCCTGCTCGAAGAAGATGGTAGCCTGATACGTGAGTTGTCCGCCCGTCAGGCCTCCGAGCGCTTGAACGACAATGCCGTCACCGGTCACGACGCGGCCCTGCTCAAGGCCGCCTGCGATGCCTGTGTCAAAGGCGTTCGGCGTGCCCACATCATCAGTTATGTCGAAGACGGCGCCCTGCTGGAAGAGCTGTTTACCCGCGATGGTTCCGGCACCCTGGTCAGCGGTGATAACTACGAACAGATTCGCCAGGCGCGGGTAGAAGATATCGGTGGCATTCTGGAGCTGATTCAGCCGCTGGAAGAGCAGGGCGTGCTGGTTCGCCGCTCCCGGGAAATGCTGGAAACCGAAATCGACCGGTTTGTGGTGGCGGAACGGGACGGCACCATTGTCGGCTGCGCCGCGCTGTACCATTATCCGGAGGAGGGCGCCGGGGAGTTATCCTGTTTTGCGGTCGACCCCTCCTACCGCCGTGCCGGCCGTGGCGACGAGATTCTCGCCATGGTTGAAAAGCTGGCCCGGGGCCAGGGCGTCCACAAACTGTTCGTGCTGACTACTCAAACCGAACACTGGTTCCGGGAACGCGGTTTCCTGCCTACCGCTGTGCAGGATCTGCCGGGGCCAAAGCTGGCTTCATACAACACCCAGCGTAATTCAAAGGTGTTCTACAAACCGCTCTGACAGTAATTCCAGCTGTGCAGTGCGACTGTCCGCCGGCTGTAGGGAAAGCTCCTCGACAGCCCGGTAAAAATCGTGGAAGCGGTAGTTCAGCTCTTTCAGCATCTGTCGGAAGGCGGGAACATGCTGATTATATTGCCGGAACAATGCCAGCTGTGCGTTGTTAAGCTGCACCGGCGGCGGGCCGAAAGGCCCCGGCTCTTCATATTGGTCGGCCAGGTTGGCGTAGTCCCGGGCCAGTTCGTCGAGCAGTTGGGCCTTGCGCGCCCGCAGCGTGGATTTGTCCATCGTATCCTGGCGGGCATAAAGTTGTTGGAGTTGCTCGCTGGTGGCGGCGACCAGTTCCAGAGTCTTTTGCCGGTGCTGTAATCGCGCCAGAGCGCGCTCAAAACCCTCAGATGCCCCTTGCCGCTTCAGCCAGAGCCGAAGCCCTTCCAGTTCCACGGCAGTGGCAAAGCTCTCGTTAAAGGCGGTATCACCGTTGATATAGAGCACGCGGTGGGCCAGCTCGTGAAACATCAGGGCGACCATGCGGTCATCCGCCAGGGAGGTGAACCCGGTATGCAGCGGATCATCGAACCAGCCCAGGGTGGAGTAGGCGGTTACGGCGCCGATAAAGGTATCATAATGGCGTTCGCGAAAGGCCGTCTGCTCCTGTCGGGCGTCGGCTAGCTGGAAGTACCCGCGATACGACTGGCAGCCCACAAACGGATAACACCATTGGTGGGGGGTAAGCGAAAACTCCGGCACGGCGACCAGATTCACCACCACCCATGGCCGCCCCAGCGCCACGTATTTACGGAAGGCATCGTCTACCGGCAAGGCCAGTTCTTTCGCCGCGAATTCTCGTGCTTGTGCTGCCAGCTCAAGCCGTCGGCGAAGTTCCGGGTCGGTTTCCGGTGCTGTGGTTACCTGGTTGATGGGCCTGGCCTTCATCATCAGGGACACATGGCCGCCAATGGCCTGGCCATAGTAGCCAATGGTCGTACAGCCATTCAGGGGTGTTACCAGTAGCAAAAGGAGATAGATCTGACTAAGCTGTCTCATGAATCATCATATTATGATGTTGTGGGTATGAGGCTGTACAATTCCTTATCCGCCGACGGCTGTCACAGATTTTTAACCGACCGCCGCAGGCCTTATCATAACAGCTCGAACCTACACCCACTCAGGGACGTTGGCCGGATTTCCGCATCCGGCAACATGCCGGCTTTGCAACTGGTCAGGTAGTTCATGGATCCGAGAGAGCGTCGCAGCAGCCCCCGACAGCCGATCAAACTTGCCGCTCAGATAGATGCCGGCAGTGGTGAGGCGTGGCCCTGCCAGATTGCAGATTTCTGTGCCGAAGGCATGTTCATTCGTTATTCGGGCGAAACTTCAGGCAAAATCGAACGGGCTTTTGCTCGCGGCGGTGTTACCGAACTGGTGGTTCGGTTCCGAGGTCTTGAGGGCAATCGTCGATACGAGCTTCATGTCAGCCCGGTGCGGCGCATTGACGGTGCCATGGGCGTGCATTTTACCCGCCCCGATTCCGATGCCTTCAACGCCATGCTGCAGTTGTGTGGCAGTTCCGGGGATCAGGCCCGGTCATCACTTCGCGCCCCCAGTGAACGCGTTCAGTTTGTGCTTCACCAGTGTGCCAAAACCGTCACGCGGTTTATTGAACCACTCATGGATGCCTGTTTTGTCCAGACGGTGGAGGCACTGCGTATTGCGGCCCAGAAAGCCCCAAACGACCAGCTTGCCAATGAGTTGATGGATGCATCCGGCCAGATTCAGGGGCGCCAGCGGGTGCTCTGGCATTACATGAGCCGCAGTCTGGAGTCGCCCTTAAAACCGGAGCCCAAAGGCGCGCCCGGTTCAGTGTTGTCGGTGGTAGACAAAAACGAGTTTGAGGACTGGCTGGCAATTCGGGTGATGGTTACCCGTGCTGATACCCAATACCGTGGCGACCTGCTGCAGCTCAAGCTGAGGCTGGACAAGTTAGGTATCGCCAATCGCACCGGCCATCATAATCCCCTCGGTCCCGCCCTCGTGTGCGAAGCCTTCCATAACGCGCTTGCCCAGCTGAAAGTCAGCCGGGACGTTGAAAAGGTCTGCCTGAAGACGTTTGAGCAGACGGTGATCAAACAGCTGGAGCCGTTGTATCGGGAGTTGAACAATATCCTGATCCGGCATGGTGTGTTGCCGGATCTGGACCTGTCCCGTTATCTGAGCGAACAGGCGCCGGCCAGGAAGGAGCCGCCGGCCGAGGTGCTGAAGCCGGAGCCTGAAACACCTCTGAATAAGCCGCAGCCTGAGGCGCCGGAAAGCAAACCCGGACAAACGGCCCGCGGGCTGAAAAACCGGGTAGCCGGAGAGTTCCGGGGGTACGCTCGCGCAGCCCAGACCGCCTTTGCCACGGTCAGGAACCTGCTGACAACACTGCAGGCCAGTCGTGTGGAGAATGGGGAGGCGACGCCAGAGCCGTTTGCGGCCAATGCCCGTCCGCTGTCTCAGGGTGAACTGCACCGGGAATTACAGGAGCTGCAGTTACGCGCTGCGGCCCCGGAAGAGCCGGCCGTGCCCTTGCGGGACCGGGTGGTTGGAAAGATACGTGAAACCGGTGACACGCGGCTCAATGCTGAGCAGCAGCAAACCCTGGACGTTGTCGACCGGTTTTTCCGGAGCGTGGTCGATAGTCCCAAACTCAGTGACTACGCCCAGAGCCGCATGCGTCAGCTGGAAGTGCCGGTGCTGAAAGTGGTGATGCGTGATCCCGAGTTCTTTGAGGACCAGGACAGCCCGGTCCGTGGCGTGATGAATCGCCTGGCACAACTGGGCGTGAAGGGTGGCCGGCTGAACCCGGTGGTGCAGCGCCGGGTGGATGAGCTGATTCACCGCATTGCTACCGAGTTTGAACAGGATACCGGTGTGTTTGAGCAAACCGTAGGTGAGCTGGACACCCTGATTGACCGGCAGAACCTGGTGTATCGCCGCAACGTTGAGCGGGTGACGGCTGCCGCAGAGGGTGCCCAGAAGGTTGCCGAATCCAAAACCGCCGTGGCCAGCGCGCTGGAAAGCAAACTGGCTGGCCGCAAGGTTCCCAGGGCCCTGGTCAGCCTGCTTGAAGGCGGCTGGAGGGATTTATTGTCGCTGACCTGGATTCGCCAGGGACCAGACAGTCAGTTATGGCAGGACTACCTGGCGGTGATCGATTCGCTGATGGCTTTTGCCGAGGACCCGGACAGCAGCATTAACCTGCCCGAACTGTTACGGCTGATTCAGGATGGGCTGGCGTCGATCTCCAGTAACCACATGCCGTCCTCCCAGATCCGGGATGAATTGAAGCAGTTTCTGGTGCGTCGGCCTGACAAGGCGCCGGAAATGGTTGAGATGCCTGCGGTCAGTGGTGCTCGCCCGGACAAACAGGTGCTCAGTGAACGGGAACAGCGCAGCCTGCAACGCTGGATCAACCGGGCCCAGCAATTGCGCACCGGCGACTGGCTGCGGGATCAGACCAAGGCAGAAGATCCCCAGTACATCCGCCTGGTGTGGATTGCCCGTGGTTTCAGCCGGTTTGTCTTCGTTAACCACCAGGGTATGCGGGTGGTTGAGCTGGAGCTGGAGGCTCTGGCCAGACAAATGCGCAAAGGCATTATCGTACCGGACAATCAGTATGACCGGCCGCTGGTAGACGAGAGCATCGACCGCATGGTTCGCAACGTCTATGACCAGCTGTCCTGGGCATCCACCCATGATGAACTGACCCGGCTTTTGAACCGCCGGGAATTCGAGCGCATGCTGGAGCAGCAACTGGCCCGCCGGGAAGACAGTCGTGCATTGCTGCAACTGGACCTGCGCGGGTTCCGATTGCTGAATGACACAGCGGGCTACCAGGCCGGGGATGAAACCCTGAAACGGGTGGCGGAGCTCATCTGTCGGCATGTGGGCGACGGCATGCCGGTGGCTCGTCCCGGGGGCAATGAATTTGCCATGCTGGTGCCTGAAGAACAGGGGCCGGAAATTGCCAAGGCACTGCTGGAAGCCATTGCAGCGGAACCCTTTGAGTACGGTGGTCGGCGTTACACATTAAATGCCAATGTTGGCCTGGCGCCGGAACTGCCCGCGCTGATCAGCGCCGAAAAATGGCTGAAAGCCGCCGAGCAGGCGCTCAATTCCGCTCGCGACAAGGGCCCGGGACGTTTCTCGATCTACACGCTCGACGCAGACGACCAGGCCCGGCAGGAACAGATTGCGGCCCGTGTGGCCGGCCTGAGTAACCCGGACGAAGAGCGCATGCTGCTGCGTTGCCAGAAAATCATTCCTCTGCATGCCAACACCCGAATGGCGGCCCAGTATGAAATTCTGATCAGCATGTACGACGACAGCGGGCAGCTGATTACCGGCCAGGATTTTGTCCGCATGGCCGAGCGCTATGACCGCATGCAGGCAGTGGATCGCTGGGTGGTGGGGCACATGCTGGACTGGCTGCGGGACCAGTCTCCGGATCCGCGCCATGTGGGTGGTGTCTGCATCAACCTGTCCGGCTATTCGTTGAACGACCAGTCACTGCTGGAATTCATTTACGAAAAGCTCAGTGAGAAGGATGCACCGATTGAGCGTCTCTGGTTCGAGCTGACGGAAGCCTCTGCCATTCATGATCTGCAATCGGTGGCGGATTTCATGCTGGAAATGAAAGAGCTTGGCTGCCGGTTCTGCCTGGGTAACTTTGGCAGCGGGCCCAGCTCCTTCCAGTTCATGCGATCGTTGCCGGTAGATCTGATCAAGATCGACAGTGCCTTTACCGGCCAGCTGGCAGCCAACCAGACGGATCAGGCCATGGTCAGATCCATGGTGGATATGGCGCATTATATGGAACGGGAAGTGATTGCCTCTCAGGTTGAATCCCGTGAGGTTCTGGATATGCTGAGGCAACTGGGCGTGGATTACGCTCAGGGTTTTGTGGTTGAGAAGCCCCGACTGCTGACCAGTCTTGTCTGACGCACATCCGGGAACCTGAGCTTTTTATGTCCAGACGCCATCCGATTATTGCCGTTACCGGATCTTCCGGGGCAGGTACTACCACAACCGGGCAGATCTTCAGCCGCATGTTTGCCAGTGAGGGCATCGATGCCGCCATGGTCAGTGGCGACAGCTTTCATCGGTATACCCGGGAACAAATGGCCCGACTTGCCGCCAAGGGGCAGTTTGGTGAACGCAACCACTTTGCCCTGGCAGCGAATCATATCGATAGGCTGGAGGCTCTGTTCTATGACTACAGCCATACCGGCAATGGCCGATACCGGCAGTACGTTCATGACGAAGACCGTGACCTGATCGCCGCTGGCCACAAACCCGGAACCTTCACCCCCTGGGGCCCGTTACCTGCGGATACCGATGCCCTGTTCTACGAGGGGCTTCACGGCGGGGTGGTGAGCGACAACTACAATATTGCCCAGTACGTTGACTTGTTGATTGGTGTGGTACCCATTGTCAATCTGGAGTGGATCCAGAAAATCCATCGGGACACCCATCAGCGGGGCTACAGCCAGGATGCCGTGGTTCAGACCATCATCAATCGGATGGACGATTACGTGCACGACATCGTGCCGCAGTTCTCTCACACCCACATCAACTTCCAGCGAATTCCGCTGGTGGACACCTCCAACCCCTTCGTTGCCCGGGATGTGCCCAGTGAAGACGAGAGCATGGTGGTGATTCACTTTCGGGAAACGACGGATGTGGATTTCCCGTGGTTACTGCAGGCCATTCCCCAGAGCAGCCTTTCCCGTCACGATACCCTGGTGATTCCGGGGCCGAAAATGGCCCTGGCCATGGACCTGATTATCCGGCCCATGGTCCAGAGCCTGATGGCCGGCAAAACCTTTGCCTGATCAGACCGTCAGGGTGCCATCGCGGTAGTCGGCCAGCGCCTGCTCAATCTCAGCAGGTTTGTTCATCACAAACGGACCATACTGGACAACTGGCTCGCCGATGGGCCGGCCTGCAATCAGTAGCAGCTGTGCCCCGGCCTCTCCGGCCTCAATCAGAACTTCGTCCCCCTGCTCCAGAATGTTTGCCGAGGACAGTGCCAGAGCCTGGTTCCGGTCTTCGCTTACCAGGCTTGCGCCACCTTCATACAGGTAAACCAGGGCATTGAGCGCCTGGGGGACGGGCAGCGATACCCTCGCTCCGGATTCCAGGTGGACATCGGCATACAGAGGCTCCGTGCTGCCGCCGGTGACTGCACCGGTGACGGAACCGCCGCCGATCTCCAGTTCACCGGCAATGACCCGGACGGATACGCCCTGCTGGCGCGCCACCGGAATCTCCTCTGGCTGAATGTCCCGGTAACCGGCGGCCTTCATTTTTTCGGCGGCAGGCAGGTTGAGCCAGAGCTGGAAGCCCCGCATGACCCCGGATTCCTGCTGTGGCATTTCCGAATGCACGATGCCCCGGCCCGCGGTCATCCATTGCACCCCGCCGTTGCGAAGGTTGCCTCGATTCCCCAGGTGATCCTCATGCAGCATGTGCCCTTCAAGATCATACAGTTTTCACCTGGACTGTGTACATTTGACTTAAATATTTGATTACTATATTGATTTCAGAAAAATTTTGAAGAAGGACGTGTATACATTCTGGGGCCTCTTTAATGTGTATAAAACGGTACTCATTTGTACACATCCGGATTCTTGGTTGCGCTTTTCAACTGAGCCGGCGACTTGTACATCCGTAGAACCCCTTGGCTCACCAAATGACCCGCGTTGATATGCAGCCTCAGAATACGAATTTGCATAGTTTTTTCTAAGCACCTTAGGTTTTGTTCATAAGAATAGTGTGAGGCAGGGGATCGCATGAGAAGGCTTTGTCAGGAAGACATACGAGCTGTCGAGTGATTTTTACTTTTGCGCACACCTTTCAGGTAGGCATAAGGATTATGGCCATTCAGCTTCGTTGACTCGTTCAGTGCCACGCACACCGACATTGGAAAGCGAACTTTTTACCGCGACGAAGAAGAACCAGGGAGGGGAACCTGATCGAGTTAGGTTCACTCATAGGCTAGGAGTGGCAAGGGAACCTGCATACATTCAGGCTTTTAAACAAAAGCGAACATTCGAAACAGGGCTTTCTTCCAGAGTCTCTACGCTAAACACGGCTGACACTTTGTGGACACGTTGGGGCCGGCGATTTGCGGAACGAATCGATAAGAACCGTGACCAGCCAGGTATTCATCAGTGTGGTAAACAAGGCGAGCGCGTCACTGTCACAGAGCTGAAACACTAATGTAGTAATATCGTGATTCTGAAAATGGAATTAGCGGTAACCTTGAGTTTAGGTGCAGGGAAGTAGTTGTAGTTTCTCGATAATCACGTGGCATCTAAATGAAATGGTTACTTCTGGCGTTCGCTATTGGCACTTTGGCCACTCAGGCCAATGCAGCATCAGAGCCAGAGCCACTTCTCGTACTAGCTCCCTACCTCCCGGCAACATCAGAACAGGGGCCGGCTGGGCGCGATATCGAGATATTCGCTGCAGTCATGGATCGATGTGACATAGATGTTCACTTTCATTTCTACCCCTTCAAACGGCACCTCCGGAATTTCACTCATGAGGGGCTGGGCGATGCGGTAATGACCGTGCCTCCCGATATGGACACGCCAAGTTTTGAAAGCACTCCCTACGTGTATTATCAGAATGGCGCCGCCGTTTTGGAGTCCACGAACATCAAGCCTTACCATCTTCGCTATTTAAAAGGGCTGCGTGTTGTTTCCTTTGCCGGTGCGTCCCAATTGCTGGGTATTGAATCTCACATTGAGTCTTTTGCCTCATATTCCGAGTTTGCAGACCAGCGCATCCACTCGCGAATGCTCTTTCTGAATCGCGTGGATGTGGTGCTTGCGGATGGTCTTATCTTTGCGGAGATTAACCACCGTTTGCGCGCGGACCGAACCTATGCGGATAAGGCTGATTTGCACCAGAAAGTGATGTTCATTCCGATTTTTGCCCCGACGCCCTATAGAGCCTCGTTTCGTAAAAAAGAACACCGTGATGCATTCAATGCGTGCTTCAGTGAGCTTGAAGCAGAAGGCGTTGTCCGAGCAATCAACGTACGACACATTGAAAAATATCGGGATACGGTCGGCTACGGTTATCTGGGCTACTACCTGAATCCGTGACTTCAACGAGCTGAACTCACGCCCAAAGCCTGC
>CESL01112393.1_pt1 | contig 13771 bp, 15 predicted proteins | sample 531221 | NCBI WGS metagenome assembly CESL01 (sample SAMEA2622197, study PRJEB7988) | marine metagenome | biome: marine biome (ENVO:00000447); feature: mesopelagic zone (ENVO:00000213) & marine oxygen minimum zone (ENVO:01000065); material: "saline water (ENVO:00002010), including plankton...
GAGTGGTAAAGAGCACCCCATCGTATTGTTCTATTAGTGATTCTTTTTTGTCTAGCTCACAGAAAATTACCAAAACTTCAGTATCAGTAATTTCATCACGTTCATATTCGCGTTCGCTCCAGATCCTACAAAAGGCTTTACCTTTAACTTTTAGTCCAGCTGTTCCATATAAAGTTGTTTCTTCCACTTCTGGAAGTCCCATTCCTATTTTCCAAACATCGTTAAAAGTGGCCATGTGGTTCCTTTCAAGGATTGACACAATAGATATTCTCTATACATTTTCGCACCATTAAAGCAAAAAAAGAACCTAAAAGTTTTCACTCTGAAACTTTGTTTGCTTAAGAATGGTTTTTCCTGTACCAAGTTGTAATAGAAAAAAGCAACGAAAAAACAAAAAATGAAAAAAGTCGAACTCCCAATTATAGATATTGCTTCATTAACTAGTGAAGGTGGCAGGAAAAGAACAGTCTCTGATGAGATGATAAAAGCTTTTGAAGAAATAGGTTTTGCTGTACTGGTCGGGCATGGAGTGGAGGAAAAACGATTATTTGGAATACGAGAATTATTAGTTCGTGTTTTTAATGTTCCAGATTCTGTTAAAGAAGAGTTATCGATTTCACGAGACAATTACCGGGGTTATATACCACTTGGATTTTTTTCCCCTAATGAACAAAAAAATTTCAGTGCAACAAAGCCCGATCTCTACGAAGGTTTCAAACTGCACTGGGAATGCCCTAAAGAACACCCTGTTAAAGATGAATGCATACTTTATGGTTCAAACAAGTGGGTTAGCCAGGTAGACGACATGAAAGAAATGCTTCTCTCCTATTGGAAAGAATGTGACCGTTTAACTTTTACGCTTCTTTCACATCTGGCTGTTGCACTAGGAGTAGAACCAAGCATTATTTTAGATTTTTTTAATGAACCATTAACTAATATGACTTTGCTTCATTACCCAGTTTCAAGTTCAAAATCTGAAAATTCAGGAATTCACCCACATAAAGATATAAGTGCAATAACCATTCTTCATCCAGACCCTTTGGGAGGCCTTGAAATCAGAACAAGAAAAGGCGAGTGGATTGAAATCTTATGCCCTCCGGAAGCACTCCTGGTTAACATAGGCGACTTTATGGAAGTCTGGTCTGGAGGACGTTTTATTTCTACTCCACACCGTGTTTCAAATCACAGTCAGGGATCCCGTTACAGTGCTCCGTATTTTTCTGTTCCTCGTCACTCGACTTTGGTTAAACCTTTAGTCAAATGTGAAAACAGTTTTGAACACAGAGAAATTTTAGTCGGTGAGGTATCAACTGAAGTTTGGCGAACAAATTGGCTTGATGAAAGCCCATCTGAATCTGGCTATCAACTAGGGGCAATAAATTAGTCTTGCAAGTTAGGCAGATCTATCAGCTTTCTGATCCGCAGGTAGATCATCAGATGTAGCGTCAATGCGCTCATCAAGCTGGTGATAGTCAGAAACTGAGTTACTAAAAATATTTAGTACAGTTTTAAGACCGGTTGGAGGGTCTAGAGCTCCAGCGGTTATAGCTCTTGTTTTGTCTCTTCCTCTGTCTTCCCAAAAAAGGCTTGATCCACAATTAGAGCAGAATCCATATTTAACTTCTTCAGTTCTGTTCCACCAAGTAAGAGTCGAGTCAGATTCGAAGAAAAAATTTTCAATTTGGGTAGATGTGCCGGCCATAAAGTGGCCTGTCCAGTGACGGCATGGATCACAATGGCAATTAACCACGTCTCTTAATTCTCCTTTTATACGAAAACGAATTTTTCCGCATGCGCAACTTCCAGTTACCTGACTATTGACAGTTTGGTTTGATGTCTTTCCATTATTCATTGTTTCTCCTTGACTAACTTATAATTGGGCTTGGATTTCCTGGTTTTCTTTTCCGTTTGCCATTCAGCAAGGTTCCAATTGGTGTGTATCTGACAAACAATTGGTAAGAAGCTAATAAAACAGGATTCACCAAAATACAGATCAGTAAAAACTTGATAAATGAAACAATTTCCCAGTCTCTAAACAGCCATTGGGCTGCTATGACAAGTGGTAAATGCGCGATGTACATCCAATAAGACGCATCCGATAAATAACGCACACTACTTCTCTCATTAACAAAAAGTTTTCTAAAAAGCCCTATAAGCCCAATGGACATTCCCCAGACATAAACAATTTGTAAAAGCGAAGCGATAAACCAGGAATCACCTTCAAAAGTTGCTCCTAAACCTAAAGGCAGGATACCTATAATCGTTATTGGAAGCAGTACATACCATCTCTTACCTAAGTGATCTATTAATGGTTCAGATTTCTTTGTTCTCATTCCGAAAGTTATTGAACCGAAAGTAAAGAAAAGACCGTAGTAAATAAGAAGGTGTGCTGGTGGAAAAAATTCTGTAAAAGTATCAGGACCAAAGGATGCGTGATTTCCACTGTCGCCCATTTTTAACTGCATCAAAAGAGAAGCAGGCAACAAGAGCCAAATAAAGTGACGTTTAAAGTCAGGTATATTTTTAATTAGTGGTCTAATCGTTTGGAGAACAATTGACGCGATGCAGAAACCTGCAACCAGCCAACACAAAAACCATAAAAACCACAAATGATGAAACTGGTTCAACCAGGACTTTATATCTTTGTCATTTCTAGAATCTTCTTGTTCATTCCCAGCCCAGTTAAACCAAAAAAGATCATTCCAATCCTGCCCTGATTCGCGTATATCTTTAGCACCAAAATCGATAAGGATCTCAGCACTTTTAGGACTACCAGCAAAAACAGTTAGAATCAGAGGCGTTTCATCTTTACTATTTAGCGGGTCCGGTTCTGCCCCCGCTTCAAGAAGTATTTCAATGATTTCATGGTTACCGAGCAGTGCCGCTAAGTGTAAAGGTGTGTAGGCGTCATCACCGCGGATATTAATGTCCGCGCCCATTGAAATTGCATTTTCAACTCCTGTCACACTCCCTGAAAAAATGGGTGTCCAAATGTCATCAACATTTTGAGTTTTTTCATATTCCGATTCTGCTGCTCCTTCACTGACCCAGTTCATCAGAGGGATTACTGTTACGAAGCAAATCAATAACGGAAGAAAAATTCTTTTGATTCTATGCTGCACCAGCGCATTCAAACCGCGCTTTTTCCAGACCATTGATGTAAAAAACCCACTAAGAAGAAAGAAAAGTTGCATACGAAAGCCATGGATTCCTAGTACAACCCACCAGAAGAACTCACTTCCAGCACGAATGTCATTAACTGACCAAACACCACCGAGAAAAGACATAGCGGCATGAAGAACAATCCCAAGGAGCATTGCGAAACCCCTTAATGCATCAAGGTCGTGCCACCTTTTAGATGGATTTTCTTCTTGGGCTAAAACACTTTCAGAATTTTGCAAATCAATTACTTATTATGTCGAGGACAGTTTTCCAGCCTTTGTCTTTTGCATTGTTACGGTAGAACTCACACAATCCGCAGTTTGTGCATGCAACGTAACCGAATTTGTGATTTTGCAGATTCAAATACCGAGAAAGACCATCACCTGTGGCACGGATTTGTCCTGTTTCTGCTTCGAGACCACCACATTTTGAACATTTATAACTTAAATTTTCAGATGACATAATGCTTCCTTTATTTTGGTTTGAATAACTTTATTAAATCTTAAACTAATTTAACCTTTTGTTTAAGCACTAGTAGATTTCGTTTATGGGAGTTGAGGGATTCTATGGCTTCGTTAAATGATCAACATTTGATTGGACATAAACCTAAGGAGCGTATAGAAATTCCCCCCCTTTACTCGTGGCCACCGCGACCTGTGGCGGCAGTTAGATGGTTGATGTTTGATCTTCATTTTCCGTGGGGATTTTTTTTCATATTCCTGTCGGTTTTTTCTTGGAAATTTTTATCCCCCACCCATGAAACGTTGAGAAGTTTGAATTTAAGTTGGATGGCAATGGTATGGCTGAGGAATGCTGTATTGCTTTCAAGTGTCGCCGGAACCATTCATTGGGTGCTTTATATTCGACGCTTTCAAAAAAATGAATATAAGTTCGACGAACGCTGGCTTCAAAAAAACAGCAGAAAATTTTTTCGTGGCGATCAAGTAATAGACAACATTTTTTGGAGTTTGTTTAGTGGAGTGACGGTTTGGTCATTGTTTGAAACTCTTACTCTTTGGATGTGGGCTTCAGGTCGCATTTCAAAAGTTAATTGGGGTTCAGACACGGTCTATTTGTCTTTTATGCTTGTGGCATTTTTTCTGTTATCAGGTGTTCATTTTTGGCTAATCCACTCACTGCTTCATTGGAGACCTTTATACAAATATGTACACAGACTTCATCACAGAAATGTAACCCCCGGTCCTTGGAGTGGTATTTCAATGCATCCGGTCGAACACATTTTATATTTTTCATTTTTTTTGGTGTGGTGGGTGCTACCAGTCCATCCTTTATTGATTCTGCTAACAGGACTTTACAAGGGCATCGAACCAACTGTTTCCCACTCTGGTTTTCAAAAAATAACAATCGGAAAGAAGTTAAAAATTGAAGCTGGAGATTTTTTTCATCAACTTCATCATGGGCTTTTCGAAGTTAACTATGGAAATAATCTAGTCCCGCTTGACGCATTATTTGGAAACTGGCACGACGGAGAAAGTAGTAAAAGTTTGAAAGATGAATAACAACCAAGAAAAATATCGACTCGGTTTTATAGGTTTGGGGACAATGGGTAAACCGATGTGTAAACGTCTGTTAGAAGCCGGATATGAAGTAGTTGTTTATGACAAGAATCTAGACCCTGTAAATGATCTAGTAAACCAGGGAGCAACCGCGGCTAACGATCCAATTGAGTGTGGATCCACTTCGCAGATTCTTTTAACATCTTTACCTCATCCTCACCATGTTGAAACTTTGATGCTGGAAGAAGGGGTTTTAGCATCTTTGAAATCTGAATCCATTTGGGTTGATCTAACAACAAATAGGAAAGAACTTATTGAAAGCCTTTCCGATGACGCTCCAAAAGGTGTCAATGTTGTGGATTCTCCAGTAACTGGAGCGGTAGATGGAGCAAGAAACGGTCAATTAACTCTTTTTGCAGGAGGGCAGAAAGAGATAATCAAAGAAGTTTTACCTATTTTACAGAATCTTGGACGAGTAATTATTTGCGGACCGCTTGGTACAGGCAATGTGGTGAAACTTGTTACTAATCAACTTTGGTTTATAGCGGCCGCTTCAATCGGGGAAGGCTTTGCTTTAGGGATGGCTAACGGAGTAGATCTAAGTGTCCTTTGGGAAGCAATTAAAGATTCTGTCGGGGATTCTTTCGTGGCTCGACATGACGCCCCTTCAATTTTCGCTGGTCATTATGACCCCTCTTTTTCTCTTGATCTATGTTTAAAAGATTTGGGTTTAATTCAATCCCTTTCGTCTCAGGTTAAAACTGAACTTCCTATGACTAAAATAGCAAACTCTATTTTTGAAAAAGCAGCAGATCAATACGGTAGAGATGCCGGTGAAATGAATGTTACGCGAATGCTTGAAGATCAAAGTGGTTTAAGTTTTCGTCTCGAGGGTGAGTGGACGCCTCCTTGGGAGCGTTAAGAAAAATTTTAATCTTGGTCGCAGGACAGTTTTGACTATCTCTATAGGATAAAATAATATTGTTATTAGCATCGAAAATTTTAAGGACGAAAAATGGTAACACTTACAGAAGAAGCTGCAAAAAAAGTCACTGAATTATTGGCTCAGGAAACTGAAGATATGGCTTTGCGTGTCGCTGTAAGACCAGGCGGATGTTCAGGCTTTAGTTATGAGATGTATTTTGATACCGATAAAGCTGAAGACGATGTTGAAAAGCTTTTTGATGAAGTTCGTGTTGTAGTTGATCCGTCCAGTGCAGAACTACTGGTAGGAGCAACTCTCGATTTTAAAGACGGACTTAATGGAGCAGGTTTTGCAATTGATAATCCAAATGCTCAAAAAACCTGTGGATGCGGTAAATCTTTTTCTTGATCTTTCTTTAAAGTACAGTTGATAGTGCTTCTGAAACCTCTTTGGTGTCCATTGCAAAGTGGAGAATGCTCGTAACTACACCTTCACTATTTGCAACAATCAAGCTTGGTTCGAAAGTAAGGCCAAAAGCTCCGACAACTGGTGCAACTGAAAAGTTCTGTTTCTCAGGTTCCTTAAACACTTCAGCGTGAATAATCGACAACTTTCCATCAAGTATTTCTGATTGTTTTATAAGTATGTCCAAAGCAGGCCCGCAAACGTCCGTTTGACAAAAACGTGGAGTGGAAACAAGTAAAGCTGTAGGAGTGGAACTGGACAGAGATTCGTCAAGACTTTTTGTGTGGAGTGAACAAGGCCCTGATGATTTAGTGCAAATAGGATTTATTTCTAAATTATTTTGCGTTGTTGGGGTTTGTATCGAGGGCATTTTTTGTCCAATTTGAATTAGTTGAAGATCTGATGGGTCAGTAACAAGTAGTTGATGGTGACCTTTTAAGCCCTTACCTTCAACTTTGTATTCGCCAGACCTGGGAGGATCAAAAATTAGAGGAAAATATGGAATCACTCCAGGCTCACCATGCCGACGGACTTTTCCCTCAAAAATCGTTTCCTCAGAGTTGATCTCTGTCACAAGTAACTCAATTGAATCTGGAACGCCTTCAGACAGAGGCCACCCTTGTTCACTCATGAGGACGTAAGGCGCACGTTGAGGAGAGCCACTTGTAAAAACGGTTGAGGTTTGATATCCATCTGCGAAACGCGCCCCAAGCGATAGTGTTTCATAATCTTCTTCATTTCCACAGCTTGTAAGGATCAATCCACCTGTAAAACCGGCGATACTAATTAGCGCATGACGGCGAGATAGAAGAAACTTGTTTATAGCCACAATTAGAGATTACTAGTTACTTGTTTTAACAACTTGCGGAGAACAGTCCTTTTATGAAAGATCAAAAAGAATTATCAATCAAAGTAGATGGAAAGGTCTTCAGTATCAATGATGAAGACCTTACTTTGTTAGATTTTCTTCGTAGTGAAGCTGGTATCACCTCGGTAAAAGATGGTTGCAGCCCTCAAGGCCAGTGTGGTTGTTGCACTGTTTTAGTAGATGGTCAGGCAAGAGTTTCTTGCGTGACTCCAGTTAGAAGAGTGGTTGGTCGAGAGATCACGACAATGCAAGGTTTAGATGGTGAAATAAAAAATGAATGGGCAGAAGCTTTTTCTCAAGTTGGGGCCAGTCAGTGTGGGTTTTGCACTCCTGGAATAATTATGCGGTTTGCTGCTCTCCAAAAAAGCGGAGAACAAGTAGAGATAGAGAAAGTTAAACGTTCTCTACATGCTCACCTTTGCAGATGCACAGGCTGGCAAACAATCGTTGAAGCTTGGGAAAAAGTTGGAAAATCAGAAGGGATCATTGAAACAAAAGAAGCCGCTCTGAGGGCAAGTATTGAAGGAAGATCTACTCAAAAAATTGGTTTAGACATAGTTTTAGGTATGGGTGGTTTTTCCTCCGATACCGCACCATCAAATTGTCTTATAGCGGTTCCAGATTCTTCCGGTGGGTGGTCATTAGGTGAGAATCTGACTGAGGCGCGAAATCTTGCTCAAAAAATTCAAGGTAGGCGAACAACTGTTAAAGCAGTTCCTCCCATAGAACTGCCACCAGGAGACTGGGATGCAGTTCTCAAAACCAACTGGGTAGAACCAGGATATTTAGAAACCGACTCTGCTTGGTGTGAACCAGGTGGCGAACCTTCAACACCGTTAGCTAATGGAGGTGCTTTCGGATCAAAACTTGAGTCACCGGTACCAGAAGTTGCAAGATCTCTAGCTAACAAATATAAAAGACCTGTATTAGCAATTTTATCGAGAGAAGATTCTGTTCGCCTAGGTCCGAAACGGCCACCAATTGCTGGTGGAGTCAACAAAAACGGACAAGGAGTTATAAGAGTCGCTCGAACTCCAGGGATCGTTAAAGCTATTAATTCAGTTGCCCCAGAAATAGAAGTGGAAGAAATTGACTTACGGGGACCTGTAACTTCTTCAAAGATAAGGGCAGCAGGATGGGCAGAAGCGCAAATTTTATTATGTGGGGCTCTTGGTGAAGTTGGAACTATTATCTCACCTGATGGCTCATCAGCTTCAGCTGAAGTAGATGAAAGACAAATCAATATTTCGGTACGTTGTGGCCAGCCATTAAATGAAACGGTTCTGAGATCATATTGCATAGGTGCAGCTCACATGGCTTGGAGTTGGGTTACTTCAGAATCTCTGACAGTTGATGAAAATGGAGAAGTACAGGACTTAACAATTAGGTCCTTTGGAATAGTTAGAGCTGGTGAAATGCCTGAAGTCCATGTTGAGATTGAACCTGACAAAAGTAAATCCGTTAACGGTTCTGATGCAGTATTCGCGGCAGTCGCTGCAGCAACATGGATACACAAAGGCACTTTGCCTGAATGGCCTACAGGATAGTAAAAGTGTCATTATAAATTTGAAGTTAAGGAGAAAATATGAGTAAGCCCGTAGGTCCATACACCCCAGCAATTCATGCAGGGGATTTTTTAATGATCAGTGGTCAAATAGGACATGTCGACGGAGTTCTAGTTGAGGGCGGTCTTGATGGCGAAGCACCTAAAGCATTAGAAAACCTAAAAAAACTAGTTGAACTTGAAGGAACTTCTCTTAATCAAGTAGTTAAGACAACCGTTTTTCTGACAGATATGGATGATTATGCTCGGATGAACGAAATTTATTGTTCAGTATTTGATGAACACAGACCCGCACGTTCTGCTGTAGCCGTAGCTGCTTTGCCTTTAGGTGCTTGTATAGAGATTGAGGCAATCGTTCACAAAGGCTAAAACTGTTTTCTTTTAAATCTTTCTGGTACTTAGATGCGTAAGTGCTTTTATGGTGGCAGAATGCATCATGGGTGGAGCTGTGATTATGATCATCTTGCTTGTCGTAGTCATGCCTGTTGCGATTTTGTTGAGCGGGGCTTTAGCAGCGGCTTTAATCGGTGGATTAGTTAAAAAAGATGTCGATGAAAGTCATAAAGAATCTGAACTGTTGGGATTAAGCGAATCTAATCCTTGGTCGCAAGAAAAAACTTCTGATTAAGCTAAGAACCCCAACGAGATTGACCAAATCTGTAACCTACAGATCTCACTGTTGAAATCAGATTAGCGTGTTCCTCACCAAGCTTGGCTCTGAGTCTCCTTATGTGAACGTCGACTGTTCTACCCCCGCCGTAATAGTCATAACCCCACACTTCACTAAGAAGTGTTTCTCTTGTGAATACTTTTCCAGGTCGCGTTGCTAGAAAACGCAACAACTCATATTCCATGTAAGTCAGATCTAAAGGCGAATCATCGATAGTCGCTTGGTATGTTTCTATATTTAAAACAAGTGAACCATAATTAATAAGCTCAGGTTGTGTGCCTCGACCAAATTTTAAGAAAAGATTTTTGAGTCTGATTTCTAATTCTTCGGGGTGAAAAGGCGTTATGCAGAAATCATCGAAAAGATTCTCATTTATTTCGAAATTATTTAACTGACCTTTACTGACTAGCAGAAGAATAGGGATTAAAGGATTTTCTGTTTGACGCAGTTGTTTGCAAAGTGAAACTGCTCCTTCCGGATCCGAGTCAGCAACGATGACTCCACCACCCCAACCGGTATCAGGTTGATCTGAAAGAGCAGAATCAGAATTGTTAATTGCTTTCCAAACCCACCCTTTTTTATCAAGGCATTGAGATAATTCAGGTGGCGGTGGTGCTGGAAAGACTAGAAGTGTTTCAATCATTCAAACTTCTCACTACCAGTTCGGAAGATACTGTTCGATTTCAAAAGGTGTCACCTGACGTTGGTATTCATTCCATTCTGCTCTTTTATTTCTCAGAAACCATTCAAAGATATGGTCGCCAAGGGCTCCTCTTACTAAATCTGATTCTTCCATTTCATCTAAAGCTTCAGAAAGGTTTGCTGGCAAACTAGCGACGCCTAATTCTTTTTGTTCTGAGCGACTCATTTCATAAAGATTTGTTGTCGCTTCGGGTGGCAGTTCGTAATTTTCTTTAATCCCTTTCAGACCAGCTGCAAGCATTACAGAAAATGCGAGATAGGGATTACAAGCAGGATCCACTGCCCTGTATTCAATTCTTGCTGAATCAGGCTTATCTTGTTTGTGAACAGGTATTCGAACTAGTGAAGATCTATTATTCCGTGCCCACGAAACATAACGTGGGGCTTCGTAACCCTCATTAATTCTTTTATATGAGTTAACTAGTTGATTTGTTACGGCTGTTATTTCTCGAGCATGATGCAGAAGCCCAGCGACGAATGATTGTCCAGTTGAGGAGAGATCCCCTGATGGATCGTGGAAGACATTTTTTTCTTCACTAAACAGGGAGAGGTGTGTATGCATCCCTGAACCTTGGACTCCATTAAGAGGTTTAGGCATGAACGTTGCGTATACGCCTCGATCGATTGCAATTTTTTTAACAGCTAAACGTAGAGTCATAACTGAATCAGCCATGGTCAAAGCATCTGTGTATTGCAAATCTATTTCATGTTGGCTGGGGCTGTCTTCGTGAAAAGAGTATTCAACAGGAATGGAAAGTGCTTCAAGCATATGAAGTGTGTGTCTTCGAAGATCAGAGGCTACGTCCATTGTTGTCAAATCAAAATATGAGGCTTGATCCAGTGGTATTGGCTGTAAACCGTTTTCCTGGTTAGCGAAGTAGAAAAATTCGATTTCAGGAGCGCAAAACATTTCGTAACCGTTTTCTCTAGCTTGGTCGATGTTTCTTCGCAAAACTTGTCTCGGATCGCCAGCGAAGGGAGTCCCGTCAAGATTTGTGATGTTGCAAAACATAGTTCCCGAAGCTTCATCGTCGGCTACCCATGGAAGCAATTCAAAAGTTGAAGGATCAGGTCTAGCTAGTACGTCGCTTTCTTGGATTCTGCTAAAACCATCAATTGCTGAACCATCAAACTGGAGGCCCTCTTCAAAAACTGTTTCTAGTTCAGCGGGTGAGATAGCAACTGATTTGTGACGACCTAAAACGTCAGTGAACCAGAGGCGTATTAGTCTGACGCCGCGTTCTTCCACGGTTCGAAAAACGTAGTCGAATTGTGCATGGTTACGATTTTCTTGAATTTTGTTCATCACCAAGGATTATCGAAAATTTGTCTAAGGACAACCTTTTTTCTTACGTTAATAATTTGTTAACAAATTATTAATGACTTTGAAACTCATTCCTGTGGTGTAAAAATGTTTTTATCACTTACCTAGTAAGAATTTTTACGAAAAATTGGAGAAAATCATGTCAATAAGGGCTGAATATATTTGGATCGACGGCACTGTTCCTATGCCGTATATACGTTCTAAGACAAAGATAGTTGACGACTCTAGTGACCTTCCGATTTGGGGTTTTGATGGCTCAAGCACCAATCAGGCACCTGGTGACAATTCTGATTGTGTACTTAACCCAGTTTTTTCCTGTCCTGACCCGATTAGAGGTGGTGATGATGTTCTTGTTTTGTGTGAGGTTCTACTCCCAGATGGAGAAATGACCCCGCATCCAACTAATACACGTGCAGCTTGTGTAGAAGTTTTTGAAAAGTATAAAAAACAAGAACCTCTATTTGGGATTGAACAGGAGTACACCTTCTTCATGGAGGGAAGACCTTTAGGTTGGCCCGTTGAAGGTTTTCCAGCCCCACAAGGCCCTTATTATTGCGGAGTTGGTTCAATTGAAATTGCGGGTCGAGATATTGTTGAAGCACACACTAAAGCTTGCATGGATGCTGGATTAGCTATCTCTGGTACAAATGCCGAAGTCATGCTTGGACAATGGGAATTTCAGATTGGACCAGTTGATACGGTAGAAGTCGCTGATCAAATTTGGATGGCTCGCTATCTTCTTTATCGTGTTGCCGAAGATTTTGGAGTTGATGCTTCGGTAGCTGCAAAACCCATCAAGGGTGATTGGAATGGGGCTGGAGCACATACAAATTTCTCTACAAAAGCTATGCGTAAAAATTACGAAGCAATTATCACTGCTTGTGAATCATTGGGAGCTGAAGGAAAAACAGCTGAACATATTGCTGGATATGGTCTTGGTTCTGAAGAGCGGTTAACCGGTGAACATGAAACTCAAAGGTTCGACCAGTTCAGCTATGGAGTTTCTGACCGCGGTGCTTCTATTCGTATTCCATGGCAAGTACACCTTGATCAAAAAGGATATATAGAAGATCGACGACCAAATGCAAATATGGATCCGTACGTGGTGACAAGATTAATAACAAATACTTGTTGTTCAGCCTTGGCTTAATTAAAGCATTCTAAAAAATCAGTGATATAAACTTTTTATGCGTATTGCTGCCATTCAAGACTCACCAGCCTTTCTTAACCGATCAGCAACTTTAGATATTGTTCAGAATCGAATAATCGAAGCTGGTGAGGGTGGTGCAGACCTGATTGCGTTTCCTGAAGTGTTTGTATCTGGTTATCCCGTCTGGATTGATTTAACTGATGCTTCAGCTTGGGAGAAGAAAACCCAACAAGAAGCTTTTGCCTATTACCTTGACCAGTCTGTAGAAATTAACGGCCCTGAGTTCGCTGGTGTTATTGAAACGGTGCGTGAGGCTAACGCCTTTACCTATGTAGGCGTAGTGGAACGGGCGACTTCGGGTGGTTCTATCTACTGTTCTTTAGTGGCTATCGACCCAAGAGAAGGCATTGTTGGCGTTCATCGCAAGCTTAAACCTACTTACGGAGAACGCTTGGTTTGGGCTGATGGAGATGGGGCAGGGTTAGTTGCTCATGAACATGAAGGTGTCAGACTAACGGGTCTTAATTGTTGGGAGAATTGGATGCCATTGGCTCGCACAGCAATGTACAGCACCGGTTCTCAAATTCATGTTGCTGCTTGGCCAGGTTCTGTTGGGCTTACTGAGGACGTCACTAGATTTATTGCTAAGGAAGGACGTTTATTCGTGGTCAGTGTCGGTGCTGTTTATAACTCGGAGATGATCCCTGAAGACTTTCCTTTAAAGGATCAGTTACTCAAAAGCGAACAGTACCATAACGGAGGTACTTGTATTGCTGGACCAGATGGACGATGGGTTGTTGAACCCGTTAGCGATCATAAGGGTATTATTTGGGCTGATTTGGATCTTAGTGAGATAGTTCGACAACGGCAAAACTTTGACCCCACTGGACATTACAGCAGGCCTGATGTATTAGGTCTTACTGTTGATAAGACTCGCCTCGCTCCATAAATTTTTTCTTAGTATTGGAAGTTAAGCTTGAAAGGTTTCTGCTTCTACGTGCATATATAGATAAGTACGTAAATGTGTTCTAGTTTTAAGGTTGGAAGGAATTCTTAATGAAAGATTCGATTATCAGATGGGTAGCCGCTTTTGCGTTATTAGCTGTTATCGCAGTAGCAGCAATTTTTGTAGTTGACGACGATGAAGTTTCTAGCGAAGCAATCGAAGAAAAATTTCAGGCTCTTGAAAATGAAACATCAAGTGTTGATGAAAATCATACTCTTCTTGACCAAGATGGGAACTCAAATCCAAAGCGTGACTTTAAGAAAGAAAAATTTGATCGTCGGGATGGATTAAAGAAAAAGAAATCTAAAGGTAAATTCGATCGAGCGGGACGTGGTGGTAAATCTAAAAAGGGTAAACCAGGTATGTCTAAACCTTTGCCTCCGATGATGGGTGAGGGTTTCATGCCTCCGATGATGGG
>CESL01148412.1_pt1 | contig 13720 bp, 9 predicted proteins | sample 531221 | NCBI WGS metagenome assembly CESL01 (sample SAMEA2622197, study PRJEB7988) | marine metagenome | biome: marine biome (ENVO:00000447); feature: mesopelagic zone (ENVO:00000213) & marine oxygen minimum zone (ENVO:01000065); material: "saline water (ENVO:00002010), including plankton...
CGGCGGCGGCCCTGGCCAGTGCGCACAATGTCGGCAACCAGAGCCTGCTGCTCGGCCGTCTGCCCGGGTTGAAAGCCCGCCCTGCCCGGTTCCGGCCGGTTAAGATCAGGCACGCTGGCATCTTCCGCCACAAGCCTAATGACATCGGGATCTTCGGCCAGTATCGCCGCCAACCGGGCAGCAAAGGGATGAGCACTCGTCCGATCCAGCCCGGTTCGGCCATAGTCCGGATCGTCAAAGTCCGACCACTGCGCCAGCGGGGGCATCAACCAGAACAGCAATCCACCGGCCCGTAATGTGCCGGACAGTGCCGCAAACGCGTCCGGAGACGTTCCCTCCCAGCCATCCCAGACCAGAACTGGCAACTCCTGCCCCAGTACGCGCCGGTAATCTTTGGCACGGATATGGCCAAGCCCGGCCATGATCGCATCCTGTTCACGACCGACCCATAGCCCCTGCGCGGCCGACAATTCCGGCAAGAGCCCGGCGACCTGGGCTATCGCAGCCTGCCGATCACCCTCAACCAATACCAGCCGGCGATGGCCGCGAGCTGCCAGGATTTGCTGGAACCCGCGCCAGCCTGAGGCGATTGTCTCGGTTTTATCATTCACGTCAATTCGGACCTGCTGGCCATAAGAAGGTATTTGCGCCTGAGCTATGCCGGGATTATGCGGCAGCGCTATCCGCACTACCAGTTGGCCAGTACAATAGCGACTATGCCGAGCCAAACCCAAGCCCCCGACCACCTGTCCCTACCGGATTACCTGACCGACGAGCAGCGCGCCATCATCACCTCCGGCTACGAGCACGCGGTGATAACTGCCGTCGCGGGCAGTGGCAAAACCTCCACGCTGGCCTGGCGCATCCGCTACCTGCTGGCCCAGGGCCACGATCCGGACCGGATGCTGGTGCTGATGTTCAACCGCAGCGCCAAGGTGGACTTTGAGCGCAAGTTACAGTCCGTCTGCGATCAGAGCGGGCTGGCCCTGCCGGAAATCCGCACCTACCACGCCATGGGCCTGCGGCTGTATCGTCGGTTCGTCCGCGAAGGCTATCTGCCGGGCTTTTCGGAAAAGATCCTGACCGAACAGGAGATCGGCTTCCAGGCCTGGTTGCTGACCCGGCGGCTGGCACCGGAGGAACTGGCCGATGAAATCCGCCGCAACAAGAAGGATTTTGTCGAAACCGCCACCGGCTTTATCGACCGGGTCAAAACCGGGCTGGCACCCGCGGAGGTGGTGTTCGAGGAGCTGGGCTACTCCGACAAACACCGCTACCTGATCGACCTGTTCCATTCCTTCGAGCAGTGGCGCAAAAGCGAAAGCCGCATCAGCTACGCCGACATGCTGTATGAGCCGGTGATGGCCATCCATCAGAACCCGCCATTGCAGCGCCTGGTGGGTAACAAAATGGATCTGATCCTGGTGGACGAATACCAGGACACCAACGAGATCCAGCACCTGCTTCTGCGTTATGTGGCGGGTGACCGCGCCCGGGTAACCGTGGTCGGCGACCCGGACCAGACCATCTACGAATTCCGTGGTGCCCGGCCCGAGTTCATTCTGCGCAAGTTCAGTGATGAGTTTGAAAGCCCGCTGGAGCAGACCCTCAGCTACACCTTCCGTTACGGCCACCGGGTGGCACTGCTGGCCAACCATCTGATCTGCCACAACACCGGCCGCCGGGATGTGATGTGCCATTCCCACCCGGGTACCCCCGACACCGAAATCCATCTGCATCAGGCCGAAAACGATGGCAACCAGGTGCTTTCTATCCTGCAGGGACTCGCGCCGGAACAACAGAGCCAGAGCGCCATCCTGTTCCGGGTCTGGAGCCAGAGCGTGCCGATTGAACTGAAACTACTGGCACGCCAGATTCCCTACCGGATCGACGCCGGTAAGGGCGCGCTGTTCAGCCGCGAGGTTCAGGCGGTGCAGGCCCTGTTGCTGGTGGTTACCCGTCGGCTCGACAAGCTGGCAGAAAACGACCGACTGGACATTGCCCGCCAGATTCTGAGGTTCCCCCATGTGGGCCTGAAAGAACCGGAACTGGAAAACCTGGCCCGGTTCCTGGCGGCGTTCGACACCGGCTGGCACGAACGGCTGCTCAGTCTGGATTTCGACGCCCTGGCGCCCATGGCGGCCAGAAAGCTGAAAAAACTCGGTGAAGTCCTGCAGCAACTCGACCGCTATCAGGGGCCGGTAGCTGGCCTGATCACCGTCTATGCCGAGCACATGGATCTCTATGAGGGTATTCGCAGTCTCGCACTGACCCATGACAGTGCCGAGGAGCGGATTGATACTATTCAGGGCTTCCGGGACTATCTGAAAAGCCTGGAGGTCAATGCCGACGGGGCCCTGGACCACCTCAACCTGTTGAAACAGCAGGCCAGCGAACATCGGGACGACGGCGTACTGCTGTCCACCATTCACCGGACCAAGGGACTGGAATGGCCCGTGGTGATCATTCCTGGGCTGCAGGAGAAGTATCTGCCCTACAGCCCGCGCCCCCAGGACGATGCCCGTGCCCTGCTGGAAAGCGAGCGTAGGCTGCTATACGTGGGCATGACCCGCTCCCGCCACCGTCTGCACCTGATCACCCGGCCCACCCCGGCCAGCCCGCATCTGGCGGGCGACCAAGGTCCCAGTCGATTTGTTTCCGAACTGTGCTTTGGATTAGCCCAGGAACTCGGCTCCGCGCTGGATACCGGTACTGCCCCGACAGACCAGCCCCTGAGGCTGGATCACCCGTTAACCCCCGTGAGCCTGCGCTACGCCGAGCGCGAGGGCATACCGCTGGAAAGCGAGGCGACGGTGACCGAAAGCACTGCGGAACCGGTCTGGCATCAGCAGCGTCTGACCCATGCCATCTTTGGCACGGGCGAGGTTATCTCGGAAGATGAAAGCTCGTTCGAGGTCCGGTTTGGCAATGGCGACACGCTGAATTTCAGTAAAAAAAGCGCGCATCTGTATTTCACACCCGCAGGTGATTGATCTGTCGTGTGTGAAGGCTGCGTACAATTGCGAAGACGCCGAAAGATGCCAAATTTTGTGTTTTATGGCTTACTGGCCTAGATTTTCAGTAACGTAGTGTTTTACCGGAGTTTATCCGTTTTCATCGGAGACAGCTTCAAGACATAATAATCAGACAGGAGGTTCTGCATGAAACTCATGCGCCCGGTGGCTCTGGCCGCCCTTGCAACATCCCTTGCCACACCAGCCCTGGCGGAACGCCAGGAAACCATCTACCTGAATCCGTTTGCCGGCTTCCAGCTGTTTGACGATAAACGGGATCTGAGTGAAACCGGCACGTTCGGTGTTGGTGTCGAATACCGGTTCCGCCCCCACTGGTCAGTTGAAGCCGTGTACTCACGGGCCGATGCCGACCGCAAGTATGTGTCTGGCGAATCCGATTTTGACGAAATCCGGGTTGACGGCACCTACTACTTCGCCGGCCCGGAAGCTGCCTGGAATCCCTACGTTTCTCTGGGTGCAGGCCATGCCGACTTCGGGCTGGGAGATACCATTTCCTACCGTACGGCAGGCACCGATCACGATGAAACCCGTGTAAACGTGGGTACGGGCTTCCGCTACAACGTCAGTGATGGCATTTCCATTCGTGGCGATCTGCGGGAATTCCACGGCATTGATGAAAGCACCTTCGACACCATGGTCTCGCTTGGCTTGAGCTGGGCCTTTACCCGCACAGTTTCTGCCCCGGCCCCGAAAGCACCGGTCGATGCCGACAGCGACGGCGTGCCCGATACTCGCGACCAGTGCCCGGGCACTCCGGCCGGTGCCAGTGTCGACAGCCGTGGCTGCGAGCTGGACAGCGATAACGACGGTGTGGCCGACAGCCGCGACCAGTGCCCCAACACCCCAGCCGGCGCAGAAGTAAACAGCCGAGGCTGTGAGCTCGACAGCGACAACGATGGCGTGGTGAACAGCCAGGATCAATGCCCGGACACTACTGCCGGCGCCACTGTGGATGAAACCGGTTGCGAAGGTATTACTGAAACGGTGGAAACCATTGAACTGCGGGTTCAGTTCCCCACCAACAGCTCTGTCATCGACAACGCCTACGACAACGAAATCCGTCGCGTCGCCGATTTCATGGCGGAATACCCGGAGACCACCGTTGAGATCGCCGGCCATACCGACAGCGCCGGTGAAGCCGGCTATAACCAGTTCCTGTCCCAGCGTCGGGCGGAAGCGGTTGCTGGTCGACTGACCGGGCCTCTGGGTGTCGATCCGGACCGTGTCAGTGCTGTGGGCTATGGTGAAGCCGAGCCTGTTGCCACCAACGACACGCCGGCTGGCCGTGCCCAGAACCGTCGTGTTGAGGCGCGCATCCAGGTTCGCCGTTAAGGCAACCAGGGCAACCTCGGTAAGGCGCCTTCGGGCGCCTTTCTTTTGACCCGTATTCAGAAATCCGTTCAGGCTTTCAATCGCCCTCGCGTACCGCGTCCAGCATCAGGTTTCTCGGCGTCAGCTGACGATCACAGAAAGTGCCCAGCCGAACCCGGTAACCCTGCTCTTCCAGAAACACGGCGTAGTCCAGGACCAGCCAGAGTTCCAGGGGCCGCCGGAACAGGTGCCGCAGCAGTTCATGCCGGCGCACCTGACGATATCGTTCCTCACCGCGCGCCAGCCATTCTGCCCAGTCAACATCGGCGGGCAGAGCCAGTTGTTTCTTTGCCGCCGCCCAGCGACAGAAGTCCTCGAAACGGCCATTATTGAGCCAGGCCGGGTGCGACGGCACCGGCAGGTAGTGCCTGTTGCCGGTCAGTTCCCGTTGCAACGCATCGAAACCCAGGCGCCAGGTACTGATGCGCATGGTTTGCTCGCGCGCCCGCTCCGGTGCGGTGACGGTTTCCTGGACTGCCAGTCTCAGATCGTTACGATCCACCGACAAGCACTGGCCGTATTCCCGGGTTTGCCGGGCCTGGAGCTGATACCGTTCACCCTCGGTCAGATGATAGCAGCAGGGTGACAGACTGAGCCGGGGCAAACCGGCCTGGGCACCAGATTGCATCAGTCGGCGGTGCAGATCGCCACAGGCGTGCAGCGCCACCCCATGGTGGCGCTCAGGCAGTTTGAGATCATCGGCCATCACATCCTGATGAGCCAGACGAACCGGGTCGCCATAGTGTTCGGCCAGGCGGTTGCCATCGGTCACCAGGTCCGGATTCCACTCAAATCCGGTTACCTGCACCGCACCCCGCCGGGCCAGGGTCCGGCCCAGGTGGCCCTTGCCACAACACCAGTCCAGTACCGGATAGCCCAGGGGTGAAATTGCAGCGGCGAATGCGCCGGCCTGCTGTCGTTTTCGGCCAGGCATATCAACGGCGGCCACCTCCGCCAATTCCGCCTGCCGGCTCTCGGCCTCGGTCGCCAGACGAGGTAGATCAAGCAAATTCTGGTACCGGGCCAGCGCCGGGACATACCCGGCTAACACAGAGGACAGTTCCGGAAGCCGCTCCTCCCAGTCCTGACACTCAACCTCCGGAAGCGCCTCCAGCCAGCGCGCCAGTTCCGGATGCGCGTCGCGCCAGGCGGGTGCAGGGTCCATGAACGGGATGGGGCGCCAGAATGGCTCCAGTTCCCGCAGCCAGTCATTCAAAGACTGCCAGCGCTGGTAAAAACAACCCGAGGCTTGGTGTAAACTCGCCGCCGGAGGTAATGTCATGAAACTGGCCTTTGTACTGGTTGAACCGAAAGTCCCGGAAAATGTCGGCGCGGCTGCGCGGGCCCTGTGCACCATGGGTTTTTCTGAGCTGTGGCTGGTCAATTCCGACCTGCACACCCGGCCCGAAGCCCACTGGCTGGCCCATGGCAGCGACCACATTCTGGATAATGCGCGCATTTTCCCCGATCTGGCTGGAGTTAGAAACTCCGCGGATTTGCTGATGGGCACTTCGGCCAAGCCCCGCCATCACCGACAGGACTGGCACGAACCCGGCGCACTGCGCTCGGTACTGGCCAACAAAGGTGGCTCAGTGGCGACGGCGGCACTGGTGTTTGGTCGCGAGGACCGGGGCCTGGCCAATGAAGAATTGGCCCTGTGCGATCTACTCACCGGCTTTCCGATGGCGGTCAGCTATCCGTCCCTGAACCTGTCGCAGGCGGTCATGCTGTATGCCTGGGAGCTGTCCGGACTGGCGCGCCAGAGTGACAACACGCCGGAGGTCGCCTCAGACGCCCGCCTGGGCGCCTTGCGGCAACGCCTGGAAACACTGTTACCGGCGCTGGAGGCACCGGCCGACAGCAAGCTGTCGCAATGGGTGTTCCAGCGCCTGCCCATGCTCTCCGAACGGGACGTCGGCTTTGTGCACACTCTGTGCGGCAACCTCGAACGCAAACTCTGAGCTTACTCCTGGAACCTTCCGGGCCGGAACGCATCCAGCGGCACCGCCGGCTCCTCACCGTCGATGACCTGGGCAATCACCGAGGCGCTGCCCGCCGACAGGGTCCAGCCGAAGGTGCCGTGGCCAGTATTCAGGAACAGATTCCGGCGTGGCCCGCGGCCAATGATGGCCGGGCCATCCGGGGTCATGGGGCGGAAACCGGTCCAGGTTTCGGCAGCCTCAAGATCCGCACAGCCGGGAAAGCGTGAACGCACGGATTTCTTGATAGTGGCGATGCGCGCCTCCGGAATGTCGCGATTGAAGTCCGCCAGCTCAACAAAGCCCGTGGCCCGGAGCCGGTTGCCCAGTCGGGTCGACACTACTTTCAGGTTATCGTCGTGGATCGTGCTGGCCGGGGCCTTGTCCGGGTCGCTGAGGGGCACTGTCAGGCTGTAACCCTTGATCGGATAGATCGGTAGCTCCAGCCCCAGGGGCCGAACCAGCTGCGGTGACCAGCATCCGGCACAAACCACCACCGCATCCGCTTCCAGAGTGGCTAACTCGCCGCCGCGGGTTCGATACTCGATCCCGTTCACCTTCTCGTCATCAAACAACAGCCGCTCAACCTCGACACCATAGTGAAAACTTGCACCTTGCTGTTCACACACCTGCGCCAGTGCCCGGGAAAACAGGTGGCAATCGCCGGTGCCGTCTGTGTCATAGCTGATAGCACCATAGAGAGGCCCGTCTCCGGTCATACCTGGCTCCGCGGCGCGCACCTGCTCGGGCGTGAGCAGCTGCGAGGCGATGCCCAGCTCATTCAACAGGTCGTGAATCTTACGATAATCATCCATGGCCTCAGGGCTGCTGGCCAGGTGCAGCAGGCCCTTGTGGTCGCCATCAAAGCTCAGGTCATGCTCCTGTTCCAGAGCCAAAAAGCGCTCCCGACTGTGGATACCCAGGCGCAGCATCGCCCGCTTATTCAGGCCAAACAGGCCCGGGCTCCAGGCGTAGCGCAGGGTGGCAAACATAAATTTGATGGCTTCTACCGAAGGCGGCACCCGCAGCTTGAGCGGGCCGTCGGTTTTGAACAGCCAGGGCAGTGCCTTGAAGACCATGGAGGGATCAGCCCAGGGGTAAACCACACCGTAAGACCGCTGGGCGGCGTTGCCTTTACTGGTCTCATTACCCGCAAGGTCGTGTCGCTCCAGCAGGGTCACCTGGTGCCCCCGGCGAATCAGTTCCCTGGCGGTGGTAACACCCACCACGCCACCCCCTACCACTGCGATGTGCATAATTCCTCCATTAGCTGACACCATTCGCTGCCAGCAGCTGACGATAGTCTTCCAGTACATCCGGATGTTCGGCCGGGTAGTCCGGCGCAAGCTGTTTCAGCACCCCGGCCAGCAGTGACGCCACGATAGCCCGGGCCTCGGGCTTGCGGTCGCCGGGCACAATGAACCAGGGGGCTTCCTCGGTGTGGGTCTGAGCCAGGGCTTCCTCGGCGAAGGCCTGATAACGGGTGCGCTGTTTCCAGCCCTCGATGTCCGAGCGGTCAAACTTCCAGCGCTTCCTGGGCTTGTCCAGACGTTTGAGCAATCGCTGTTTATGCTCATCCTCGGAGAGATTGAGCCAGATTTTTACGACACAGGTGCCTTCGCTGACCAGGTGACGCTCAAAATGTCGTATCGCCTCGAACCGGGCCGGCCAGTGATAGGTGTCGGCATCACGCACGGGCCATACCCGCTCCCCGATCACGGCCTCATGATGACTACGGTTGAAGGCCACCATCTGGCCGTAGGCGGGGAGATAGGGCGTCACCCGCCAGAGAAAATCATGCGCTGCTTCCGTTTCATTGGGTCGCCCGAATGACCAGGCATGAAAGCCGGCAGGGTCAGCATAGGTGGCCAGCGTCCGGATCAGGCTGTCCTTGCCGCTGGTGTCCGGGCCATGGATGACCACCAGCAATGCCCGCTTACGATTCGCCCACAACCGCCTCTGGTACTCTCCGATGTCCTCCAGACTGGCTTCAAGCGCAGGCAGCTTGTCTTCGCCCTCGTACAGGGAGGGATAGCCTTCGAGAGCCGGCTTGTCGGGATTCAGGAACCAGGAACGGGCAAACGCCGTATACTTCATCAAGGAAACTCCCTATCGCCACGATGCAGGTCAGTAATCGTACAAAGTGATAAACTTGTGTGATTCGCTTCTCAGAATAGCATCCATACACCGACCCTGATGGAGTCTAGTACCCCGGCATGAGCAAGAAACGTCGTGAGATTCCCGTATTTGATCATCCGATCATCGAAACCCACTGCCATCTGGACTACCTGAAAGACCGGCCGTTGTCCGATACTCTGGAGCAAAGCCAGCGGGTCAACATCGAAAAGGTGATCACCATTGCGGTGTCACCAGAGAACCTGGCGGCAGTGCGCGAGCTGGCTGGTTCGGCTGACTGGGTGTTTGGTACCCAGGGCATTCATCCCCATGAAGCGGAAACCTATACCGATGAGGTGGAGGCGGAAATTCGCCAGCATGCCACCGACGACAAGATCGTGGCCGTGGGCGAGATCGGGTTGGACTATTTCTACGACAATGCCGATCGCGCCGTGCAGCGGGACGTGTTTCGCCGGCAACTGCAGATTGCCTGCGACAGCGACCGCCCGGTGGTAATTCACAGCCGCGACGCCGATGACGACACCATCGCGATTCTCAAAGAGTTCGAGCATTCGCTGGAGCGCCGGGGTGTTATTCACAGCTTCACCTCCGGACCCGGGCTGGCACAATACGCCATCGACCAGGGCTGGTGCCTGGGCTTCAACGGCATCACCACCTTCAACAAGGCAGAGAACGTGCGGGACATTGTGCGCATGACGCCCATCGAGCAGATCCTGCTGGAAACTGATGCCCCGTTCCTGACGCCTGTGCCCTATCGCGGCCGTGAAAACGCACCGTTTTACCTGCCGTTCGTGGCCGAAAAAATTGCCGAAGTAAAGGATTTACCCCTGGACCAGGTATTGAGCCAGACCTATCAAAACAGCCTGCGGACGTTTTTCCCCCACCAATGATCAAACGCATTCCCATCTCTGCCCTGAAGGTCGGTATGTACATTACCGACCTCAACAACGACTGGATCCCCCATAACACCCAGCGCAAGAAAGGGGTGATCAAGCGGGAAGAGACCATTGAGAAAATCCGCAGGATGGGTGTGCAGTATGTCTACATTGATGTCAGCCGGGGCGCCGACTGTCAGGATTCCGAGCCGGCGGCGGCGGTGGACCGGCGCAATGAAACGGCCCTGCAGAATGCCGGAGCCCTGAAACCGGGGTATGCCCCCAAGGCACCGTTGGCAGAAGAAATTGTCATTGCCCAGCGGGTGCACAGCCAGGCCCAGAACCTGGTGGGCAATTTCATGAATAACGTCAAGATCGGTGGCGCAATCGATGTGGCCCCCATCCATCAGTTAGCTGACGAATTACAGAATTCAGTGCTGCGAAATGCCAATGCGCTGAGCTGCCTTGGCCGGATCCGGGAGAAGGACAACTACCTGCTGGAGCATTCGGTCAACCTGAGCGTACTGATGTCGCTGTTCGGCAGTTATCGGAAACTGGCAGCCGACATCCTGCACCAGACCATTGTCGGTGCGCTGCTGCATGATCTGGGCAAAATCCTCACCCCCGATGAGATTCTGCATAAACCCGGCCGGCTGACAGCGGAAGAATTCGAGGTGATGAAACTGCATGCCCGCCACTCCCGGGATATTCTTGCCAGCACCGAGGGCATTGGCGAAATCGCGGTCATCACGGCAGCCCAGCACCACGAAAAACTCGATGGCAGCGGCTATCCAGAAGGCCTCAAAGGGGAAGAAATTACCGAATACGGGCGCATGGTGGCCATAACCGATGTCTACGACGCCATCACCTCTGACCGCGTCTACCATAAAGGCATGACGCCGACCCAGGGCCTGAAAAAACTGCTGGAATGGTCCGGGGATCACCTGGATCCGACGCTGGTGAAACAGTTTATCCGCTGCATTGGCCTGTACCCGGTCGGTTCACTGGTACTGCTGGAGAGCGGGCGGCTGGGCGTGGTGGTGGAAACCAACGACGCCGACCAGCGGTTGCCCGTAGTGCGGGTGATGTACCACACCCGCTTCCGGCTGCCGATTACCGTGGAAACCATTGATCTGTCACGGCCTGGCAATCAGGACCGGATTGTCAGGGCAGTCGACCCGGAAGACTACAAGCTCGATATCCGGAAGTTTCTGATCTGAAGCTCTGAAACCCGCCCGGGCTCTGCTAGGCTAGTGGTAAAGCCCCATCCATAACAAAGATACTCCATCATGCTGTCATCGGTTTTCCAGGTTCTGGGCGGTCTCGCCCTGTTTCTCCTGGCTATGGAGATGATGACCAATGGTCTGAAAAACGCCGCCGGCCATCATCTTCGCCATATGCTGGGACACTGGACCAGAACTCCGCTACGCGGTCTGTTTGCCGGCTTTGTCATTACCGGTATCGTGCAGCATTCCGGCGCGGTTACCGTTGCAACGATTGGCTTTGTGAATGCTGGCCTGATGACCCTGGCCCAGTCCCTGGGCGTCGTTTTCGGCTCCAACATCGGCACCACCATGACCGGCTGGCTGGTCAGCCTGATTGGCTTCGGCTTCAAGATCGAAGCCATGGCGCTGCCACTGCTGGCCACCGGGGTGGGCTTCAAACTGGTCAGCCGCAACCCGAGAAACCAGTTTCTGGGGGAAGCTCTGGCAGGCTTTGCCTTGTTTTTCCTGGGGTTGTCGATTCTCAAAACCGCGCTCGAATCCTCGGCTCTCGGCTTCCAGAACGGCCACCTGATCAACGCCGATTATGGCCTGCCGGCCTTCATGCTGATTGGCCTGCTGGCCACGGTTCTTACCCAGTCCTCCAGCGCCGCCCTGGCCATCGTACTCACCGCTGCAGCTGGCGGCCTGATCCCGCTCGACAATGCCGCCGCGGCCGTGATTGGGGCCAATCTGGGCTCAACGTCGACCGCCGCGCTGTCGGCCCTGAAAGCCACGGCAAACGCCCGCCGGCTGGCCACCGGGCATATCCTGTTCAACCTGGTCACCGGCGTCATCGCCCTGCTGGTGCTGCCGGCCATGCTCTGGCTGGTGAATACCCTGACCAACCTGTTGGACCTGGAAGCCAACCCGGCGGTTTCGCTGGCCTTATTCCATACGCTGTTCAACGTTCTGGGTGCCGCCATCATGCTGCCCTTCACCCAACCGTTCGCCCGTTTTCTCGGCCGGCTGTTTCGCAGCAAGGAAGAGGACAACGCCGAACCCCGATATCTCGATGACACTCTGGTGACGACACCGGAACTGGCCATCGGCGCCGTGGATCAGGAAATGAAGCGGTTGATTGGTCACAGCCGGGGTTTGCTGCGGGTATGCCTGGATCGGGAAAGCCTGGAGGAATCCGATGTCCGCCCGAAGGCCGATGCCGTGCGTAATCTGAACCTAGCCATTAACGACTATATCGGGCGCCTGAGAGCCGAGAAAATGCACCCGTCGGTGGTGGATGCGCTGACGCTGAGCATTCGCACCTGCCGTTACCTGGCGGAAGCCACTGAGCTGACCCTGCATCTGGTCAGGCTCCGGGCGCTGGCACGCCGCACGGATTTCGAAACACTGGAGCCGGTTTTCAACCGTTATTTCGAGGTTATTCGGGTGTTGGTGGCGTCAGAAGCGCCAGCGCCGGAGCAGTTCCAGGAAGCCGAAACAGTCTACCATCAGCTTAAAGCCGCCACCCTGCAGAAGATGATCCGGCGGGAGTTCAGTTCCAGCCTGGGTGACCAGGTTCTGGACGAACTCAGCGCTGTGCGCCGGCTCACCGATCAGTGGAGCAAGGCACTGTATTGGCAGGATGGTGTGGGGTTACTCAACCACAGCCATGATCAGGCATCGGTATCCTGAAAACAGCAGTAGCGGTTCTTGCCTTCGCGCTTGGCCCGATACATGGCCTGGTCTGCCTGGCGAAGCAGCTGATCACCGTCAATCTCCTCACCTTGCGGGTACAGGGTGTAACCCATGCTCGCGGACACTTCGACATTGTGATTGGCCACCCACACCGGTTCGGCAATCACCGTTAGCAACCGTGAAAGCAGAACATTCAGGGTCGCCGCGTCCGGCACATTGACGATGATGGCGGCAAACTCGTCGCCGCCCAATCGTGCCAGACTGTCCTCCTCCCGGAGAGTCGAGCGCATGCGCCGGGCCACCTCCACCAGCAAGCCATCTCCGGCATCGTGGCCAAAGGCATCGTTTACCGGCTTGAACTGATCCAGATCGATGTAGATCACCGCCAACCGGTAATTCTGCCGGCGGGCCTGGGCCATGGACTGGTGCAGACGATCCGAGAACAGTACCCGGTTCGGCAGATTGGTCAGGGCGTCGTAGTGCGCCATGATCCTGAGCTGCTTCTCGATCTCTTTCTGCCTTGTGATGTCACTGAAGACACCCACAAAGTGAGACAGTTCGCCCTGCTCGTCCAGCACACTGCTCAGACTCAGGTTCAAGACAATGGCCTGGCCGTCCTGGTGCCGGGCTGCAAACTCTCCGCTCCACACTCCATGCCTGCTGGCGGCCACCAGTATGGCACTGCCCTCATCCACCGGCATGGGCGGCAAACTGCCAATGGCAGACTTGTGATCCCGCCCGGTAATCTGGGTATAGGCTTCGTTGATATCCATCACCACGCCGTGGGCATCCGTAATGAATATGGCTTCGCGGGCATTCTTGAACACCCTCAGCGCCAACCGTTGCTGTTCCTCGGCCTGCTTTCGGCGGGTGATGTCGTGCCAGGAACAAAGTACCGAAGGGATGTCACTGTCGTGTTCATAAACCGGAGCCAGGGTCATGGCCACCCACACCCGGGCCCCGTCCGAGCGTACAAACAACCATTCTGTCTGGGACACCTCTCCGGCCGTCACCCGGGCAAAAAGCGCCTCGGACTTCTGTGACGACGGAGTTCCATCCGGCTGGCTATGGGGCGAGAAGGCCGCCAGGGATTTGCCCAGCAGCGACGCTTCTGACGTGTAGCCCACCAGATCCACTGCGGCCCGATTGCAATCCACCAGCTCGCCATTGCGGATCATCAGCATCGGCTGGGGCCAGCTGGCAATCAGTGAACGCAGCCGACGCTCTTCAGAAGCCAGTTGTTTCTTCTTGCGGCCAAGCCAGAGACTGGTGATCACCAGCAGTACGAACAATACAGCAACGGTAATCACCCAGTTGCGGTATTGGTGGAGTATGTCGACCCAGGTTACCCTCGGCACCTGATCGTAGGGCGGCATACGCAGGGTTCGAGTCAGCATCTCGACCGACTGATAGTCCGCTGGCGG
>CESL01147906.1_pt1 | contig 13689 bp, 6 predicted proteins | sample 531221 | NCBI WGS metagenome assembly CESL01 (sample SAMEA2622197, study PRJEB7988) | marine metagenome | biome: marine biome (ENVO:00000447); feature: mesopelagic zone (ENVO:00000213) & marine oxygen minimum zone (ENVO:01000065); material: "saline water (ENVO:00002010), including plankton...
ACCTGCTTTTTGAACATCAATTTCAGTAAAAAGCTTTTTTTCTTCACAAGATAACAGAAGAAAGCAAGTGCAAAAAATTCCAAAAAAGAAATTATACCGTGTCATGACCAGAGGAATTTTGTATCTATATACTATTGATATTTATGGTGCTAGAAAGCTTATTCTTGTTGCTTACTTTAAGCTGATTTTTTTCTTGAACAATTGTGCGAATAAAAATAACTTGTTTACGACTACAAGATTATGTTTTAATCGCTGCGTCATTCGGTAGTAATAAAATTAAATACCACAAAGTAAAAAAAGAGGCATCTAGGATGCCTCTTTTGATTTTGATTTAATTATTCGGCTACTATGATATCCCAAGATCTGATATTACAGAATCTTCCCGGAGTTTCACCCCACTGTGTTGTGATTTGACCAATGGTAATAGTCGCATCTTCTTCAAGAGTAAATTCTAATCTGTATGTATATTCACTACCAAGAGTGGCATTTATTCTTTTGTAGGCAAGGACATTCTCAGCTGTTTCAATATCAGCTACGTCAGGTAAACTTTCACCCTTGGCAACTACAAAATAAGCCCCTCCTTCATCAGTAAGCGCGTGATTTGTATCTCTTATCAAAACGTTTAAAATGTATGATGCTGCTTGAACACCACCTATATTTTGATAAATTTTACCATTATTTATGGCAGGAGCACCCCATCCCGATTCTATATTAAAAATATTGCCATTCCACTCATCCCAGCCTCCGTGACCGTTATGAATTTTAATAGGATCTGTGGTTATCCAATCTTCTAAAATCCCCCATCTACCAGCTGTCGATGTTGCCTTAAATGGAATTGCAGCATTAAGAATAACCGGTTTAGAAATGGGCGTAAAAGATATGTACTCAGTATAGAAAGTGTCAATTGCCGTTTCTTCTGGAATAAATACCGTACGGTACTTATAGGTAGACTGAGGTTTATAATCTAAAATTGATTTGAAGTCCTCTTCAATAGCCACAAAGGTTGTCACTTGGTTATCAGAAGTATTGGTGTAAATAATCTCTGTGCCGATGACTCCTGTTGTCAAATCCATCGATGCATATTCTATAGATAAACTATCCTCAATCAAATTATTTGCTACAACAGGGCGATTAAATAAGGTGTTCTGATAACGCTCGCCATAAACAACACCTGTAATATTTGAAGCCAGCGATTTATTACCTTGATCATCATAGGTACGCAACTCAAAATTATAGATATTTTCTTCTATTCCATCAATTATCACTTCAAGAGTATCAATACCCTCTGATCGAGTAACTGGTACTGCAACAGAGTCTCTTTTATCATTCCAAAATACTCTAAATTGTGTGATTTTAGGGTCTGCATTTATAATACCCTGTATCATTATTCTATTGTTACCAGAAAAGGTTTTCAACGAATCAATCTTCTCTGTATAACTAATTTCTCCACCTGCTGTAAACTCTTTGTAGTCGTCATATTCTTCGCTCGTACACGACCAATATAATGAGAGTATGCCAGCAAATGCAAACAGTATATATTTATAAATATTCTTCATTTTTCTGATTTTAAAAGTTAGAATTACCATAAACCTGTAGTTCTGAGATTCCCATAGAGTATGTTCCTGCCCAATTATCTATCATATGTATTCTTATGTATCTCACAGGCTCTGCATTTGGGTCAATATCCCAACTAAATCCACTATTAGCAGCTTCAAAATCTTCACTAGTACTTTGTCCATAAGGCAAGCCAGAAGGTTTGACTTGTTCATAAGAACCTAATAAAGTCCATTTATCTAAATCTCCCGTTGGTTCAAGCTCTGCAGAACCATAAATTTCAAATTCTTTCATACACACGTTATAGTAGTATTCTCTACCTCCATTGTAATATTCAGGGTAATCCCAGATTACAATACGACTTAGCTTTGTTAATTTTCCAATATCAAAACTTGTAATATGTGTGTCTTCTAGAAAGTTACCTTGTGTTAAATAACAACGTGGCCAATTAAGTATATCATTATCCCACATCCCACTTTTAGGGGTCGAATTGTGACCTGGTGCATCGTTAGGTAATCGTAAATCTCCATAATTTGATTTTGGGATGGCTTCTTCAAAAAGAGGTGTTATCGTCCTTTCTAAAGTATCTGTATAGTTAAGCCAGCGATCACGAATAGTAAATGCAAAATCTTTAGCAATAGTATCTAAACCACGTATTCTGCTTTTAATATCATTTGTAGAAGTATAGATACTGTTAGGACTCGCTACATAGTCACCATCTTCATTTTTATTTAGTACCAAAATAGCTAAGTCCATTCTCTCCGGGTTTTCAGCATTGATGTAAATTCCACCGAAAGCTTCTCCTACATCCAAGCTATTATAAACATCAAAAATGGGAGAAGGTAGTGGATTTACGGTTATACTCACTGGATCTGACTCTACCTCACTACGATTTACAGCTACCACATCAACATTTATATCATCATTTCCGGTGAAACCTTCTAACAGCATAGCGTTTGAGTAATATGAAGATTTAACTTCCATCTCGCGACCTGTTGGTAAAGTATAATTCGCTTTTATATAGAGTAAATCTTGATCTTTTGGTAAAGTGTATGTAAGACGCGCTTTACCTGGTAAATTCTCTACCTTAATATTACTTACTTGCTGTGGAGCTATACTGTTAGACTCCAAGGGTATTTGTTCTACTTCTTCAGAACAACTACATAGAAGCGTCAGCACGAAGGCAAAAGCTATCTGTTTTAAAATAATCGTTTTCATATTGCTAATTTTTAATATTACCATCCTGGATTTTGAACCAGATTTGTATTTCTTATCAAAGAAGTCTCACTTAGTGGCCAGAAATAATCTCTAGGGGATACAAAACTTTGCAGATGAATGGTACGCACTTGATAGTATGATGCTTCATCATCGCCAAATACATTCCAACCTTGAACATCGTCATTAAATTCTTCAACCGCTCTTTTCCACCTCAATAAATCCCAATAGCGCTGACCTTCAAATGCTAATTCTATCATACGCTCTTGTTGTATAATACTTCGTAAACCATCTTGTGATAAGGGTTTGTTAGGATTAACGGAATGATTAGCCCACGACTCAACAACTCCCTCTAAACCTGCTCTATCCCTAATAAGGTCTAAATAGTTATAAACATCTGAACTTGGACCTTGGGTTTCATTAAGAGCCTCTGCATACAAGAGGTATAACTCTGCCAAACGCATCTCTGGCCAAGCATAGTTTTCAAAACTACCGCCATCATTGCTAAAGGTCATTCTCCAATTAACTAATTTCTTACAATAGTACCCTGTCTCATTAAAAAAGAAAGGATGATCACTTCCTGAATAGTCACCAAATTTACCTTCAATATGCCATTTAGTTTCATCTCCTAATGCATCTCTCTTATACCAAGTACTACCATCAAAACCTAAATCAGCATAAAATCGAGGTTCTCTATCAAAATTTAATCTTGAAGTGCGATATCCCTCTTCGATATTAAAACGTTCTTCTGGAGTAGCCTCTCTTAGTTCTCTAATGTCATTAAAGTCATAATTACGATCTTCTGTAATAGGCACTCCGTTATCTGTATAAAACAGTTTTGCCATTGTTATGGTTGGAGACAAGACCTTACGTGCAACACGCGTATTATGACCTACCTGTAACGGTGCCATTGCACTTGCTTGTAGTCCATCTTCTCCAAGAGTTAGACTTTGTGTATTAGGCCATATAATTTCTATACTCTCTGGATCTGTAATAGCATTTCGGATACTCAATTTAGTTACGGTAGTATCAGTTAAATCAAACCCTGTTACTGACTCATTAAATTCAAAAAGCCTCAAGCCTGCGGCTTCCGCAGCATCTATTGCCTCTTTAGCTGCGTCTGCAGCAAGTTGCCATTTATTAGGCTCATAGGTGTTATTATAAAGAGGTGTTCCATCTTTATTTACTACAATAGCTAAATCTTCATTGCCATTATAAAGTGGGCTTGCGGCAGTAACCAATACTTTCGCTTTTAACGATCTTGCTGTAACTGAAGTAATTCTTCCCAATTCTGTATTAATATCTGCAATTACAGGAGGAAGTACTGCTGCTGCCTCGTCTAACAATTCAACTATATATGCTATAGCTTCATCATATGGGGCTCTTGTAACATCAAACTCTTCGGTGGGAGCATCTATTGAAATATTCTCTCTCATAACAGGTATTGCTCCATAGAATTTTGTCAAATAAAAATGATAATACGCCTTGAGGAATTTAGCTTCAGCTATCCATCGTTCTCGTTCTGATTGAGTAATATCAGGTACGTTATTTTCATCAGACATATTCTCTATAAAAATATTACAGTGCCTTATTCCATCCCAGATCTCTGGTCCGTCGTATGGAGCTCCTGCTTGATATTCCCCTTGCCACACATTAAAATACGGGTTTGAAACGCGCTGTCTTCCAAGAGCTATTTCTAAGGCAAAATAATCTCCATTTTCACGATTGTCAGGGACCCACATTTCATCCCCTGCTAAAAATCCTGCATTTCTACGAGGGTCTCCTAAACGTGGCATATAGGAATAACAAGTAAATAAGTACTTCTCAGCCTCTTGTCTCAGATTAAAAACCTTGTCAACGGTTGCTAATCCATCAGGTACTACGTCTAGATAATCATCTTGGCAAGAATATGTACTGTTCAACAAGACCAGCAATAATAACGCCCCGATTCCCTGCTTAATTAATTTTTTAAATATTATAGTCTTCATCTATTAAAATCTTAAATTAAAAGTCAAATTGAACCCCAAGATTGTAGGTAGATTGAATAGGGTAACCCAAACCATTACTACCCATCTCTGGATCCCATAGGTCAAAACTGCTCCATACAGCTAGGTTTATTCCACTTGCATAAATACGTAGAGATCGTATACCTAAGGCGTCTACCAGCTTCTCTGATGCTCTATAGCCAATCTCTAAATTTTTAAGTCTTAGAAAATCATTGTTTTGTAGCCACCAAGACGAACTTTGCACATTATTTTCAACAATATTCGAACTCAAACGTGGCCAAAAAGCATAGGAATCACGATTATCTTCAGACCAATAGCTATCTGCAATTAGTCTTAGTAATCCATTTTGTTGTCCGGTTTCATCACCTGTACCCAACACAAATGGTGAAATATCAGAGGGGCTGATCTGAAATGATGATCGTGCAGACCCTTGGAAGAAAACACTTAGATCAAAGTCTTTGTATCCAACAGTTCCTCCAAAACCATAAATTATTTCAGGAGTTGTTGGTAACCCAATAGGGACTCGGTCTAAGGAGGATATAACTCCATCTCCATTAACATCTCTATACTTAATATCTCCTCCAGTATAGTTACCAAATTGCGTAGGCGAATTGTTAACCTCTTCTTGATCTGTAAACAAACGCTCTGCTATATAGCCATACATCTGGCTTGCATTATTACCTACTTGTGATAAATAGCTAAGATTATCTGGATAATTAAGTTCGTTTGTCTGTTTTACTTCATTTGTAGCATAAGTGAGCGTTGCTCGTGCCTGTGTCCACCATTCTTGATTAATCTGTCTATTGTAATCCAATGATAAATCTATCCCTTTAGATTCTAACTCGGCAAAATTAACCTGTGGTTGTGCAGTTAGCCCAATCACGTCTCCAATTTCTGTACGACGCTCTAAAATATTTGACCTGTTTTGCTTGTAAATTTCTGCTGTAAAGTTTAGATCACGCCATAACCCGATATCGATACCTAGATTATATTGTTCTGAAACTTCCCACCCAATTGCTGCATTTGCATATCTATCAATTGAAATACCAGGTCTATAAAAATTATAATCTTGTCCAAATGTGGCTCCGAAACCTCCATTATTTGTATTTACACTCGACAGGTAAAAGAATCTGTCCTCATCAAGATTTCCTATTTCATCATTCCCAGCCTTTCCATATGTAAATCGTAGCTTAAGATTACTGATAGTTTCTTTTATGTTAGAAAAATAATCCTCATTTGAAATTACATAACTTACTCCAAAAGAAGGGAAAAAGCCATATCTATTGCTTCGATCAAAACGCTCAGAGCCATTATAACCGAAACTGAATTCACCTATATACCGTTTATCATATGCGTAGGTAAATCGCCCCGAGAATGTATGGTTTCTATATTGTAATGATTCTTGTAGACTATTAAATTCAGTTGTTTCATAACTTTGTAACACATTGATTAAAAAGCCAGAAACCGCGTGTTTTTCAGCAAATACTCTGTCGTAATTCAGCGTGAATTGATTGTAAATTCTAGAGTTGGATTCATTATTTTCTCCTGAAAGATTTAAAAATTCAGTACCAGGGGTTCCTATAGAAGATTGTGTACCATCATTAATAACACTAAGTAAAACACCATCATTAAGTGGATTTCTAGAAGCTTGATAAAAGAAGGGATTGTATGATCTACTAATCGAATAAGTATTATATCTACGTATATAATTCATAGTTCCTATTTTTAATCCTTCGGTAATAAAGTCTAATTTTTGATCAATAGCAATTTGAGCTTGTACTGTAGAGTTTTTAGTAGTTCTATATCCTTTAACCATTTCGGCATAGGGATTTGTATACAAGGCATTGCTTGCCAGAGATAAAGGTGAATTACCAAAAAGCGGATGCTCGGCTAATGGGTATAATTCTGATGGAAAAATTGATGTGAATGCAACTGGATTAGCATTAACTGTAGAAGCGATAATATCACCCCCATTAGATATTGGACCATTATAGTCGTCAAACTGACCATATATATTGACTGTTGCAAGAGTAGTAGGAGTTAAATCAATATCTAGTTTACTTCGTAATGAATAGTTCTGTAGTTTAATATTACTATTAAAATTATTTATTGGATTCACATCTAAAATTCCATTATCAATATTATATGTACCTGAAACATAATATCGTGCACGTTCAGACCCTCCACTTGCACTTATATTGAAACTTTGATTTATGGTATACTCTTTTAGTATCTGATCAATCCAATTATTGCTAGGGTATAAATACGGATTATCTCCTGCTGCAGTACGGTCAATTTTAATTTGAGAATACGGTAAAATGGCAAGAGGGTCACGAGTAAGCGCAGCCTCATTTGCTAGTTGCATATATGTGATGTTATCTGCAAATTCAAAATTTCTTGTGTTAGTAGAAATACGAGAAGCAGCACGTGCACTAAACTTTGCTTTACCTGCCTTACCGCTTTTTGTAGTGATTAAGATAACTCCGTTTGCCCCTCTAGCTCCATAAACTGAAGCTGCGGCAGCATCTTTAAGTACAGAAAATGTATCAATATCATCAGGTTGTAGACGTGCAAGATCTGTTGATGTAGACTCTATGTTATCTATTAAAATTAATGGATTGCGCTTACCTGAACCAAAGGTACTTAAACCACGTATAAAGAAATCTGAATTGTCTGCTCCTGGTTCTCCCGACCTTTGAAAGGATACCATCCCAGGAACCCTCCCAGCAATCATATTAGTTAGGTTATTTGTAGGCCCTTTAAGCTCTGCAGGATTAATTGTGGCTATTGAACTCACCTGACTTTCTTTCAGCTGTTTTCCTCCGAAAGCAATTACAACTGTCTCTTCTAGCGACTCTGAACTTAAGTTTAGAGAGACGTTAATACTTTCTTGATCACTAACGAGGACTTCTTTAGTTTCAAAACCCACAAAGGAAAATACCAAGGTTGATCCTGGTGAAACGCGTATAGAATAGTTCCCGTCAAAATCAGTAGAAGTTCCGTTTTGAGTTCCCTTTTCCACAACCGTTACACCTATTAATGGTTGGTTGCTATCACTACCGTCATAAACAGTACCTGTTATGATTTGTTGTGGTAGCTCATCTAAACTATGCGCCTTAAATTGGGGCCCAAATCCAAGCGCAAGTAGGAGCACAAGACACCTTAAAAAGTGTTTCACTCGTATTAATTGTTGTATCATAATCTGTTGATGTAATGTTTTTCTATAAAAATTAATTCTGTTTGATTAAAATGACATATTCGTTATTTGCTTAAGTTTTTTTAGGTTTCTCATATGTTTGTTTTTGGTTACTAATCTGCTTTGTGGTTATCTGAAATATATTTTAGTTGATCTAAACTCCATTCATCCTGCCATTCCATTGCTGGTTGCCCTTGTTTGACGACAAGCGGAAGCCAGATATATCTACCATCACTATGTTTCTTAGGATTCCATCTATCCCCCATATATATATAAATACCTTCTGCTCTATTTATGGGCAATACATAGGTGCTTTGAGAAAAAAATGTCACATCTGCATTTTTTCCTTTAGCTGGATTCGCTAGCTTTTCCCAAGGTCCGAACATGGACTTAGCTTTAAAAGACCGGGCTTTATTGGGCTTCCATCCTGTAAGTCCTGAGGTTATCATGTAATAGGTTTCCTTATGTTTAAAAACAGCAGGAGCTTCATTCTGGCCTCCAGGTTGAACTCTTACCCATTCCTTTGAGAATCCTAAATAATCATCAGTGAGCTTAGAAATATGTAAGGTTTGATTCTCTTCTGAACTACTAATATGGTACGCTGTATCATCATCATCTACAAACACTGTCATATCACGCGACATTTGCCCTTTTTTAAAATCTCGACGTACATACAGGCCATCCACAAGAGCCTGATGCCATTCCGCCGTCCACCATTCAAGATGCTGTTCTTCAATATTTTCTTGGGTTTGTGATAACTCAAAATTTTGAGGCCATGATTTTTGATTGGGCCTAAATGATTGAATATATTTAAAGGGTCCTGTGGGTGATTGACTTGTGGCTACTGCAGTACGTGCGGCAGCATAACCTTGTCCCTTAAGCTCCAAATGAAACCACATAACAAACAATTTTGTTTTCTTATTGAAAATGACTTTAGGACGCTCTATAACTGACCCAATCGTAATTTCTGAATTGGGATCTGTACTTACTTCTAATGCCACCCCCTCATTAGACCAATTGATTAAATCTTTTGACTTATATACGCGAATCCCAACTTCAGCTAGACTATTTGCCCCTTTATGTTCACCATACCAATAATAAGTCTCGTTATGATATAAAATACCACCACCATGAGCATTGATATGATTACCATCATTATCTGGCCAAAGTTTGCCTGGAAAAAAACTACTGTGGTCGTTTTTTTGACCGTAGACAGATGCACTTAGAATTACCGCAGCAATTAATTGAAGGACTTTAATATAATTAATAAACATGTCTGGAATGTTATATTCTGTTAAACGTTTGGATTATATTCACGCAGCGAAATCGAAATAGTTAATCATATTCTATTGCAATTTTCATTAATTCAAAGATTGATCAAGGGGGACAAACTATCTTTTTATAGGGGGGTATTTATTCAATAGTTAAAAAAACAGCTATTTATATATCTAATTATTAATTTTTAGCGAATTTTAACAAAAATTAAATAATACTATGTGCGTGTTAAGCAGAAATAGCACTCTAGTTATTCAATGGTTCGTTTTAATATGCTTTTATAATTTGAGTTATACTCAAATTAAATATGATCTTAGAAATGAAACTTTAAAGGAGCAACTCACATTCTACCATCTAGATACCCAAAACGGACTATCAAACAATACCGTTAAAACAATTGAACAAGACGAGTTAGGCTTTATTTGGATTGGCACATCTGACGGTTTGAATAGGTATGATGGGAACGAATTCAAAATTTTTAGGAAAGAGAATTCAAATATTCGCAATAATTACATTCAAAACATTTCATTTGAAAATTCTGGGGAGCTTAAACTTGCAACCGATGGTGGACTGGTTACTTACAATCCGAAAAATGAAAGATTTTATTCCTTAAACGATTTCAATCCTCATTTAAAATTAAGCATCAATTCTTACATAGATATCTCAGAAAATAGCTATGCAATAGGCGTTTACGGTCAAGGTATTTTTACTTTTAATGATACTGAAGAAACAACTTTTTTAAATTCAGAAACTTCTGATCTATCATCGAATAAAATATCTTGTATGGTAAAACAGGGATCAAAAGGTGCTTGGATAGGAACTTTTGATGAAGGCCTCAATTATTTTGACTTTCAAGCAAATAAGATTACACCAATTCCTTTAGTAATTGATGATGATAAAGTTGAAGAAATCAACACCTTGTATTTAGATGAAAATCAAATTTTATGGATAGGTAGCAGTCAAGGCTTGATCGCTAGGTCTTACAATGGAAAACTTTATACCCTTAAAGAAGGCTCTACCAAACAAACTTTGACAGATGACCAAATTTTAGCAATTGAGAAAGATGACTATGGAAAGTTATGGGTAGGTACTTACTCAGGTGGTATTAATAGATTTGATATTAAAGCCTTTCTATCTAAAAGCCCTTCATTTAGCATAGATACCTATCAACCTCAAGATGATGGAACCAGCATAACAAATGCTAGCATCAATGCTCTTAAAAAAGACAGAAATGGATATTTATGGATAGGTACAAATGCTGGGATAGATTTTGTAGATCCAAAAGGTGAGCCCGTAAAATTACTTAAGAATAATCTTAAGGGTGGTGCAAAACTTATTCATAATAGAATTACAGGATTAGAAGAATTAAAATCTGGCTTAATTTTAATAGCTACAGATGGAGGAGGCTTAGATTCTTTTAATCCTGACACTGGTATTTACAGTGATGCTGACTTTATAGATTCAGATAAATTAAGAACAAAACATCTAAATTGTTTATTTGAGGACAACCAAGAAAAATTGTGGATAGGTACCTATCAAAAAGGACTACATCAATATGACCCGAGAAATAATACTTGGAGTTACTATTTAAATGGATCTAAAGCTGATGGAAATGATGTTCGTTGTATTGCACAAGATTCTAAAAATCAAATATGGGTAGGAACTAATCGTGGCGGTCTTTTTAAATACGATTCTAGTAAAAAGAATTTTGTTTACATAAAGGCATTAGATCAAATTACAGAAAGAATGGATATAAGAGCCATTGATTTTGATTCTAATGGTGTATTATGGCTGGCAACCTACGGCAACGGAATTGTTAAATTCAATCCTGATAACAATGAGGTATTCTCTTATTTTCATGGAAATCTTGATGGACTTACTAATAATGTCATATTTAGCATCAAAGTGCTTTCTGACGATACTATCGCAGCAGGTCAGAAATATGGAGGTTTAATTTTATTTAAAGATGGAGATTCCTCGGGTAAAACCTATACAGAATCTCAAGGCCTTAGTAACAACACTATAAACAGTATAATTAATTATAATTCTCAAAAATTGTTCTTAGGCACCTATAAAGGCCTAAGTGAATTTAACCTTGGCAACAAACAGGTTAAAAGCTTAAACTCCCTTTATAATATTCAAAAAAGTGAATATAATGTTGGTGCCGCACTTATTAGTAAAAAGGGGTATCTATATTTTGGAGGTAACAAAGGAGTTAACATATTTACCCCTGAGGACCTAAAAAATCAAAATGAAGCAAACACAATTATTATAAAAGACTTAAAAGTACATAATGAAGTTGTAAATGTTAGCCTTGATAATCCTAAGGCTATTCTTGACCAATCTATCATATATAAGGATCAAATAAAACTTCAGTACAATCAGAATAACTTTTCACTAGATTTTACTAGTTTAAATTTTCCCTTCGCTGCGTCTTTGCACTATTCTTATATTTTGGAAGGCTATTATGATCAGTATACTCACTTAAAAAATTCTAATAGAATTAATTTTAGTAATATTCCTCCGGGGAATTATACGCTCAAAATCAAAGCAGAAAATCAAGCAAACAGCACACGCTTTAAAGAATTATCAATAATAATTTTACCTCCCTTTTGGCAGACATTGCCTGCTTATATATTCTATATAGTTACATTAATTATAATCATTTGGGGTGGTTTAAAATATTACGCAGAGCGCTTAAAACTTAAAAACTCACTACTTTTTGAGCAGAAACAAAGACAGCTGGAACACGAACTAAATGAAGAGCGCATTAGGTTTTACACAGGAATTTCACACGAGCTTAAAACCCCTCTCACGTTGATTTTGGCCCCGTTAGAATCGCTTATAGACAATGTGATTCACAAAAAGCAACAGAAAAGTTTAAGACTCATAAAAAAAAATGCAGAACATTTATTGCAATTTATAAATAAGCTATTAGAATTTAGAAAAAGTGAAGAAGGTCTAAGTACTCTTCACTTAAATAGTTATGACTTAAATAAAAATCTGTCTCATTGGCTTGAATCGTACAAGCATCTTCTCAAGAAAAAGAATATTAATTTAATATTTAATAAACCTGAGGCACCTGTATTGGTGATCTGCGATCTCGAGAAAATTCACATTATCATTAATAATCTTATTACTAATGCTATTAAATACAGCAACATTAATAGTAAAATATATGTAAAACTGTGTTCTAATGCTTCAGATGTTACTATTGAAGTTGCAGATATTGGAGCGGGAATTGACGAAACTGAAATACACCAAATTTTTGAGTGGTATTATCAAGCACACTCCAAAATTAGAAAAGGTGGTAGTGGTATAGGTTTAGCCCTTTCTAAACGCTTTGCTCAACTTCATAATGGTAATCTTTATGTGAGAAGTACTCCTCAAAAAGGAAGCACATTTACCCTCAGTTTACCGGTTAGTCAGCCAAAGCAAAGTGAAGGATCACAGTCGCACCCAACAAATACAATTGAGGACAATCTTGCAAATATACAGGCTACAATCTATGAAGAGTTAACTGTAAACGATGTCATTATAGGTGTAGAAAAAGAGAGAAAGCTTGCCTTATTGATTGATGACAACCCAGATATCTTAACACTGTTAGATAGTATTCTTGCTACAGACTATGATCTTATTCATGCGCAAAATGGACAGGAAGGAATTTCACGTGCTATTAAATACATACCCGATATAATAATTAGCGATGTAATGATGCCTCAAAAAAATGGAATTGACCTATGCCGAGAATTAAAAGAACAAAGAGCAACCTCACATATCCCAATTATTCTGCTTTCAGCTAAAGGTAATTTTGACATTATTGAAACAGGTTACAGCAAGGGCGCGGATGATTATATGGTTAAGCCCTTTAATATTAAAGTTCTAAAAGCACGTATTGCTAATTTAATTGCTTCAAGAACCTCACTTTTACAAAAATATGAGACTCATGATGCAATTAACGCTAATGTAGATGCTGACGAACTTAAAGTATTAGATTCTGAAAAGGCATTTCTGAAAGAGTTCAAAGAAATTGTTCATCAAAATATACAACAGGATATTAAAACAATCGATACCATTTCTGAACAAATGAATATGAGTAGATCGTCATTATACCGAAAGATTAAAGCAATTACTGGAAAAAATATCAATGAATATGTTCGTAATATTAAAGTTGAACACGCCGCTTACCTGATTGAAAAAAAGAATTTTAATATTACTGAAGCAGCGTATGAGGTTGGTTATTTAGATCCTAAGTATTTCCGAAAAATTTTTAAGCAACGTTATGGGAAGACTCCATCTGCATTTAAATCAAATTGAGTTTAGTTTTGTTTATAAAGATAGATTGCTACCTAAAGACTAAATGACCAACAGCAAAATAGGATTATACTTGAAGGACAGAAACAGGTTCCATTAGTAAAAGCTTTTACTAATGGAACCTGTTTC
>CESL01021353.1_pt1 | contig 13648 bp, 16 predicted proteins | sample 531221 | NCBI WGS metagenome assembly CESL01 (sample SAMEA2622197, study PRJEB7988) | marine metagenome | biome: marine biome (ENVO:00000447); feature: mesopelagic zone (ENVO:00000213) & marine oxygen minimum zone (ENVO:01000065); material: "saline water (ENVO:00002010), including plankton...
GGAATTATTCCATCCATGCAATGTGTTGATATTTTCTTAGAAAATATACATGACTTCAAAGCATATGAAAAAGCAGTTGAAAAGCACTACAAGGTTTATGCTAAAGTATTTAATTTTGTAAGAGCAAAAATTCATCATAATTTCAGTTTCTTTAAAGCACTACCAGACTTTTTATCAATATTTAGATATATGAAAAAGAACGAAGATAGATTTGGAATGCATATTAAAATTGCAGATTTAATGAAAGTTGCAAAAGCCTAATTCATACTTAAAGAGCCAAAACCATCTTTTAATGTAGTGCTAGATTTCATATTATAATCATAAATTGTACTAGAATACTCATCAAGTATTTCTTTCATAGAATCAAGTGATTCATCAAGATAAAATCCTGGGCAATCACCTGTAAATTGAAATGTCGCATGAACTCTTGCACGTCCTTTATCATTCTGTGCCCATGTTGAAAATGGATACAGATAACAGACTCCTGGACGGTCAGGATGAATTCCACATGCACCTTCTACATCTAAAAATCTACAAGTTATATGAGTGCCATCATCCGCTTCAGTCTCATCTTCTTTTCTTTTGAGATTAACGTTGGTCATAACTGATAATCCGCCGGAAGGAGTTGGCTCTTCATGTGTGGCAATCAACGTTTCATTTTTAATAAAATCAGAAATCTTTTGATATTTTAATCCAGTGCCAATCTGAATAAGATCATCTGATGTAAGAGGTAACCTACCTTGTCTATTGCAACAATTATGGCAATCTGGCCAATAGCATTTCCACAAAATGTATTTTTTTTCTTTTGTAAGATATGGAATATGAAAAACCACATCTTTAATTTTAACTGTAAAATCAGATACTTCAGAAGTTTTTCCTAATATAAAATCCTGAATTAAAGGGTCTATTTCCCAATCTTTTTTCAACAATTCGAGTGATTTCTGGATTTCTATGTTTGGCATCTATTAAATTATAACCTAATTTTTTAATATTATAATGTTGAGTGAAAAAGGAAAATATGCATCAGCAACAGAACATAGAAGATTTGTATGGAAAGAGATTATTTGGCCGTTGGTTTTACAAGTAAATGATGTTTCTTTTTCTCTAAAACAATATCAACAAAAACGAGATGAAATATGCAAGAAATTTAACATTTCAATTCTATCACTTTCAAGAGGATTGGCGTCGCTCTTACAAAAAGAACTATTACTAAAAGAAAATGAACTCTATTCTATACATTATAGATTAATTCCATATATGAGATTAAAGGCTGACTGTGATTATGGCACAGCTATACATGAAACAAAAATAAAGTGACACCAAATGATTATATTCTATTTTTTTGAATTTCTGTTTGAAGCCCGGTAGTGTAGCGGCAAGCATAGGGGCCCCTGGAGCCTTTGACCTCGGTTCGAGTCCGGGCCGGGCTATTTTTTAATTATCTAGAAGCCTGAGCCACTCTTTCTAATTCGTTCTTTTTCTTGATTGATGGTGCAAGAGGATCGTTATTTGATGCAAGAATTAAATGCTCTGCAATATACTCTTCAATTGGTTTTGGATTTGAAAATGTTGCCTCTTTTATTGCGTCTGCAATAAATCGTAAGGCTAAATCAACTCTTCGTAACGGTGCAACATCTACAGATACATGATAAACAGTTCCACCATAAACTATTCTGGTAGTATCCTCATTTGGAGCAGAATTTTCAACTGCTCTGACAAGAACCTCCACTGGGTTTTTACCAGTTTTTAGATGAATAATTTCAAAAGCAGTTTTTACAATGTTTAAGGAATGATGTTTTTTTCCGCCCTGTCTTCCTGTGTTTTTTGCATATTTTTTTCCAAAATGCATTAATTTGTTTGCCAACCTTTCGACAATATTCACTTGACCTTTGTTGTATCTTTTTAGTGCTGAACGACCAAAATCTAATGGTATAATAACTTGCTTAAGGGAAATTGCAGTTTTTAATCCCACGTCTTTAATCTCAATCTCTGTAGTATCCCATTTCCTAAATAACAGTAATTTTTGCTCTGACAATTCTATCTCCTTGGTTTTTCTTTCTTACCTAAAACTAATTCACGTAATGACGTATTATTAACTTTGAAAATTTTAAAACGAACTCCTGGAATGTCTCCCATGGCTCCACCCTGTGTAGCACCCATTCCTTCAACATGAACTTCATCATGTTCATCAACAAAATTCATAGCTCCATCGCGAGGTAAAAATGCTGTAATGGATTTTCCATTTTTAATTAATTGAACTCTAACACATTTTCTAACGGCAGAGTTTGGTTGTTTTGCTTCAACACCGACTTTTTCTAAAACTATACCTTTTGCCTGAGGAGAACCGCCAAACGGATTAGATTTCTTGTCTAACCCTAATCGTCTTCTTTTGTATGTAGAGATTGACCAACGTTGTTTTTTTCTTTTTTCTTTAAGATCTCGTCCCGCAAATAATCCTAGAGGTGATTTTGCCATATATTACCACTCGATTGATGCCTGTTGACTATTAATTACAACATTTGTAATTTGAAAATATCTTCTTGCAAGTAATCTTGCTTTTTCAGCATTACGACCCTCCCTTCCAACAACAACACCCTTCTTTGCTGGGTCTACTGTAACAACAGCTTGAAAAGTACCATCAAGTCTTTCAGAAATTTTTATGTCAGTGATGTATTTTTCATTTAAAATATTTTTCAAGAATCGTTCTTGATCATCTGAATATTCAACCAACTCAACATTTCTATTAATTTTATTTTGTAATGTTTTGATATGAGATCCACCTTTTCCAATGGCCAATCCCATTTTTCCTTCGTTCACAACAAAGATTAGTCTGTCTAGTTTTTCATCTTCGACACAATCTCTAGCAGTTGCCTTTGTGATATTTTGAAATAATGACATCAGACGCATTTGATCAGTTGTTAGCTTTATTTCTTGTGTCATATTCAATCTTAATTAATCAAAAAATTTTTGTGTCTCATTTAAACCTTGATTGAGGATTATGGTTGCAAAAGTATTTAACATAATCATTGTGATTCTGATTCATTTTTGAGTGATGTAATATCACTATCTGATATTTTTGGAAGCGAAAGTGTAGAGACTCTAAATTGTAATCCACACAATTTTCCAAGCTTTACTGAAGTGTCATTAAATGTCAATGTAGGGATTTTAGATTTTTTTGCATCAGATTCAATTTTGCCACGAATCTCAGTTTGCACTGATCTTGATAGAACTATAAGTTTTGATTTTGAAATTGAATTCAAAACTTGTTTAGTTCCTAGAATACATTGGTTTTCTTTAACAGCATCTTTCAATGTTTTTTCTAGTATTTTTTGCATCGTTATACCTTGTAAGAATCAATAAAATTTTGTGGCATATAGATTTATTGCCGCTAATATCCACGACTATTCCTATCAGGTTTGTCAATGTTTGAATTTCTAAATCCATGTTTTTCCATCATATGGTTTAGAAATCGTATATCGTTGTCAAAATGCTCCCCACAAACTGAACAATTAGCCATGTTAGATTTCATTGGTTTCTAGAATATAGTTGTTATAATGATGCCAGCACTACTGCTTCCCAAGTACTCTCGTACCTTAGTAACACAGCAGCGACATTGGGTTTGACTTCCAGGTTCGGAATGAGACTGGGTCGCACCCCAACGCTATGACCGGCTTGAATTTTTTCAAGTATTCTCCTCTATTAAGGTAACTAAATTTTCATTAATTTACAAAAAAAATGAAATAGTAAATCGTTTCATAGAAGTATAAATTAAAGAAAATAACAAATTTGGTATGACTCATCGTGTAGCCGTTTTAGATCAAGAGCTGTGCCAGCCTAAAAAATGTGGTCTAGAGTGCATCAAGTATTGTCCTGTTAACAAATCTGGTGCAGATTGTATTATTCTTAATGAAGAAACAAAAAAAGCCCAGATTGATGAAGACGTTTGTAACGGATGTGGAATCTGTGTTAAAGTTTGCCCATTTGATGCGATTACTATTATAAATTTAGCAAGTGAGTTATCAACTGATAAAGTGCACCAATATGGAATCAATTCGTTTAGACTCTACAAACTTCCTACTCCCAAAAAAGGCGAAGTTGTTGGATTATTAGGTAGAAATGGAATGGGGAAAAGTACAGTAGTAAATATACTATCAGGAAACCTGAAACCAAATCTTGGAAATTATACCGAACCGCCAGAATGGGAAGACATTTTAAAATTCTATAAAGGTACAGAATTAAAATCACATTTTGAAAAAATTAAAAATGAAAACATTCGTGCATCAATCAAACCACAACAAGTTCATAATGTTGTAAATGTATTTAATGGAAGTGGAAAAGAACTTCTAGCAAAATACGATGAACGAGGAGTATCTGGGGAATTAATAAAAAAACTGGGGTTGGAAAATTCAATTGAGCAGAATTTATCTGAGCTGAGTGGAGGAGAGCTACAAAGATTAGCAGTTGCAGTTGCTGCTTCAAAAGAAGCAGATTTCTATTTCTTTGATGAACCCTCATCATATAATGATGTGTTTCAGAGAACTGGTGTTGCTAGAGTAATACACAGCCTAGCTGAGTTAGGAAAAAGTGTCATGGTTGTAGAACACGATTTAACACTATTAGACTATTTGAGTGACTATATAGAAGTCCTATATGGTGTCCCTGCAGCATATGGGATTGTTTCAAATGTATTATCAACAAAAGTTGGAATCAATTCATTTCTAGATGGATATCTAGCGTCGGAAAACATCAGATTTCGGGATAAAAAATTCACATTTGATGCCTCAACTGCAACAGATGAAATACAACAGGGGGATGTGGTTGTATCATATCCAAAACTAGAAAAAAAATATGAATCTTTTTCAGTATCAATTGAACCTGGTGAGGTGAGAAAAGGTGATCTATTAGGAATTATGGGTGCTAACGCACTTGGAAAAACCACATTAATGAAAATGATTACAGGTGTTGAAAAACCAGACTCTGGTACAATTGATAAGAAAATAAAAATTTCGTATAAACCTCAATACTTGACAAATGATATTGATATAGAAGTAGTCACAGTACTGAACAAAGCTAATGGTGAACCAATCGAAGATAGTATTGAGGAGGAGCAAATTATTGAACCGCTAAAAATTAAAAAATTATACAATAAATCAATGAAGAATCTTTCAGGTGGAGAATTACAAAAAGTTGCAGTTGCATCATGTCTCTTACAAAAAGTCGATTTATATGCACTCGATGAGCCATCAGCATTTTTAGATGTTGAAGACAGGATTGCTGTTGGAAAGTTTCTTCAGAAGTTCTGTCGTTCTTTTGGTAAATCTGCAATTGTAATTGACCATGATCTTCAGTTAATGGACTTGGTCTCTGATTCTATGGTTATTTTTGAAGGAACATCTAGCGTTGAAGGATATGCAACATCACCTCTGCCAAAAATTGATGCCATGAATAGATTCCTTAAATCATTAGATATAACATTCCGCCGTGATGAAAAAAGTAGACGACCCAGAGTTAACAAAGATGGAAGTAGACTTGACAAAGATCAAAAAGGAAGCCAGAATTATTATTATAAGAAATGACAAGAATGCTAAAAAAAGCATTAGAGAACATCCTTTCAGATATAGATAGCAAGGAGATTGTTTCAGCATTTGATCAGATTGGTGACATCATCATAGTAAGAATACCGGATTCATTAATTTCAAAAAAGAAGGTTATTGGAAAAGCGTTATTACAGCAAGTAAAAACAGCAAAATCTGTATTTTATCAATCATCCCCTGTGGAAGGAGATTTTCGTACAAGAAATTTGGAATTAATCGAAGGTGAGAGAAAAACAGAAACTGAGTATAAGGAAAATGGATGTAGATTCATAGTAGATGTTGAAAAGGCATTTTTTTCTCCACGATTATCAACCGAGCGAGAGCGAATTTCAAATCTTGTAAATGAAGGTGATGTTGTAATCAATATGTTTGGCGGTGTTGGTATGTTTTCTATACTTGCTGCCAAGAAAAAATCATGTACTGTTTACAATATAGATATCAATCCTGTTGCTTCTAAACTATGTGAAGAAAATATCAACTTGAACAAACTCAAAGGCAAAGTAATTTCGCTTAATGGGGATGCTACAAAAATCATCAAAGAAAAATTACAAAATAAAGCTGACCGTGTATTGATGCTATTACCAGAACGCTCTGATGAGTTTTTAGATACTGCAATCTCATCATTGAAGAAACATGGAATAATTCATTACTACTCACATACTCATGCAGAAAAAAAGCAAGATGCTCCAAAGTTATCTGAAGAACATTTTCTAAATATAAACAAAATGCAGGGAATGATTCTGACCTCACGAGTTGTCAGACCGGTTGGGCCACGATTTTACCAGACTGTTGTGGATATAGAAATTAAAAAAAATTAATTATCGTCGTCGATTAATGATGTTGGTTTTGCAGAGGTAGTAGCCATCATGTATCCAATCCAAGAGACAACTCCAAGAATTCCGCCTACAATCATCAAAATACTTAGTTGTAAAACGATTGGACTCCATTCAGAAAGCATCAAAAGATATGCATAAAGGAAAAAACCACCTATTGCTAATACAAAAATCATAATTCCCGTCATACCACGTCTTTGCATGTCAATGACAGATTTGTTCAGTTATTTAATTTAAGCTAGAATTCTATTGCCATCATATATGCATCTTCACCATCACGATAATATGCTCTCAGTCTTTGCTTGACAAACATTCCTAATTTTTCATATAATCTAACTGCATCAGAATTACTACATCTTACCTCAAGATACATTTCATCACATTGTTTTCCTTTAACACCCTTAAATGCCTCTTCAACAAGTGCGCTTCCAATACCATTTCCACGAAATTTATCCAAGACTGCGACAGAAACTACATGACCTTTTTTAACAAATCCTAATTTTTTGAAATTTGAAAATCCAAATTCGGATTTACACATGATGTACCCTACAAACGTATCTGCGTTTTCTGCAACTAGGAATGATTCTGGTAAATCTGCAAGTAGACTTTCATAAAAATAATCAGAATAATGCTCTGGAAGGGTTTTCATATTAATCTCCATAACAGAGATTATATCAGAGGGTTCACATCTTCGAATAATTATTCCATTCAGATCTCTTAGAATTACCTGCATGAAATAACTAGAAAACCCAATTATTTAATTCTAAGTTGGAAAAACAATTATTGAATTAAATCTAGCCATTCATTATGATGGAATTAACTCAAGAAGAGATTAAAGATACAGTCTCATCGTTGTTCGACATCACTGATACAGAAATCTCACTAACAAAAATGAAATTTCATTTTAGCAATATTGATTTTAAGCAAAAATTTGTCACATTAACACAAATACTAGAAACAAAAAATCTTGTATGTGTTTTAGAAAAGGCTGATAGTAGAGTTTTGTTGGTAGTATCAAAATTTCCACCCTTAAAACAAAGAAAATGGTTATCAAAAACATGGACGCCTAGAATTCTTTTTTCAGTGACAGTGTCAATGGTTTTAATTGATGGATTTTTCAGAACAGCTGGATTAAATGCGTTTATGCCTATAGGTGATCCACTTGGCGTTGCTATACTTTATGCATGGGCATTAATTGGAATATTAGGTGTACATGAAGCTGGACATCTAATTGCCGCAAAATGGCATAAGATTAAAACTACTTGGCCATATTTTATTCCAGGCGTTCCAATATTTGGAATTCCTACATTTGGTGCATTTATTCAATCAAGAGGGCTTACTGTTAATCGTGATATACTGTTTGATATTGCAATTGCAGGACCAATAGCTGGTTTAGTTATTGCAATTATAGTTGCAGCGTTTGGTGCATACACATCACCAGTTATTGATAGTGAATTAGCCGAACAGATGTTTGGGACATCACAGTTGATTCAGATGAATGAAAATCTAATTATGATTGGCATGCTTGAACTGTTTGATAAAAATAGTGATGATGTTGAAGTGATCATGTCACCAATCATGTTTGCAGCTTGGCTTGGGTTCTTGATTACATTTTTAAATTTATTACCTGCCTGGCAATTAGATGGTGGTCATATGTCACGTGTGCTTTTAGGTCAAAAATGGCATAAGATTGCAACTTATGGAAGTATGGGAATTCTTGTTTTGTTAAATTACTGGATGATGGCAATTTTAATTTTAATATTAAGTTCACGAAGTAAAGATGCACAACCACTAGATGATGTATCACCACTTTCAAAAAATAGAAAGCTGATTTACATTGGGGTTATTATACTAGCAATTTTGTGTGCACCACTCCCAGATTCAATTTTGCCGTAACAGCATACGAGCACCATCATCAATAACTTGTACTTTCTGTCTTTGACCTTGATTCTTTAAAATATAATCCATGGATTTTTTAACACCAGGTAAAGAAATCATCCCAAGTTTTTTTACATAAATTTCAGGTAATATTGAAACTAATGCAACTTGAAACTTTTTTTGAATTTCACTCAAATATAGTAAATTTTCCATTCCATCTACATATTTTGATGTGTTTTTAATGCGCTCAATTGTAAATCTGCCATCAATAAATTGCTGAAACGCATCTGAACCAATCCCGTTCAGACATTCTGCTAGTAAGATGACAAAGCCTTGATTCTTTACCACACTATAGCAATTCCATAGTGAATTTAGTGATACATTTAATGTGTTATTACTTGCATTTTTACCTGTACTTACAATCATTGTTCTCTGACGCTCAATTGTCTTAATCGACGACTCTGCAAATGATGGTAAAAGAGAAATTGAATCTTTAGGATGACCCACTGAAAAATCAGATATTCCCTTTGCGTTAGCTATGATTTCAATCGATGAAATTTCAAACCCATCAACAAATTTCTCTGCAACCTGCATGTTAGAACCTGCCTTTCCAGGAACTGGTAAGTCACCTTCTCTTTTTTTGAATGCATCTAACATCTCTGATTTCCCAAACTGCCGTAGTAATCTTGTAGAAGTTGTTTGAAATCCAAACAGCCCATCAAATTCCATCTCAGAAAGAAATGTCAAATTTGCATCTGAAATTTTATCTTGATCAAATTCATTAATGGATATAGTTTCAGGATTATTTGCTTTGAGTAGTGAAATTATTCTTTTGTTTACAAGAATCTTAGGGTTTGAAAATGATTTTTCTTCACATTTTTTGAAAATTTTTGTTAAAATTTGCTGAACAGAATTTGTGTAATTTAAAATTGCAATTTCTACTGGTTTTGATAAATCAAGACCGTCTAACTTTTCATCTATCTTTGATTCTTCGAGTAATTTATTTTCGTCATATAGTTTTTCATTAAGATTTTCTGCTTGAATATCTAAAACAACCTCATTTTGTCCATAATTTAACCAAATTTCAGGCATGATAAATAGAACAATACAAACCAAAATAAATACAGTTAACTAAATTTTGATATGGGTTTTGTTAAAGAATTTGCAACATTTCTTTATGAAAAAAAGATTATCAGGTTCGGTGATTTCACTTTGGCGAGTGGAAAAAAGAGCCCATATTATATCGATCTTAGGCTAGTTCCAAGTTTTCCACACGAGTACAGAAAAATGATCAAGGGATTACAAAATATGATTGCAGGAGATATAGGATTTGAAAACTTTCACTCACTAGTATCAGTTCCAACAGGAGGATTGGTAGTTGCGGCATCACTTGCAACTGAAATTGTAAAACCACTAATCTATGTTAGAAAACAAGCAAAGGAACACGGAACTGGAAAAGCAGTTGAAGGTGTAACTTGTCAGGATATGAAACTGTTAATGATTGAGGATGTTGTAACAAGTGGTGGTTCGATCATCAACGCAATTAAATCAATCAAAGAAGAAAAGATGGTTGTAACAGATGCATGTGCAGTAATTGACAGAATGGAAGGAGCAACACGAGCATTACAAGCTGAAGGTGTAAAGCTTCACAGTCTTTTGACAATTAATGATATTACACAAAGTTTGTTTGAGCAAAAATTAATCACCGAAGATGTACTAAAGCAGGTTCAAGACAGAATAAAGTAGAGAGGCAGCTCAGTCAAATGCCTTTACATCATTAATCAGGTATAACTCTGATTCTTCATTGCAGCCAATATAATAACAATCAGCTGGAATTAAAATTTTAGTGGGCCCGAAGGGCTTCGATCCCTTGGCTCCTCGGTTATGAGCCGAGTACTCTACTAGGCTGAGTTACGGGCCCTAGGAAAAAATAATTTCAACTGGGTAAAAAGTGTTAGATTAGCAGTAAGATTCGTAGCAACTATCTAACAAGAGATTTTGTGCTGAAACGGATTTTTCTGCGGTAGATAACATCACTGAATCATCAATGCTAGTGTTATTGATGATTTTTTCCCAAGATGCTGCATGTCTAATGTCAGCAGTAATATGTTCTTCAAAGTATTCTACTGCATCTTTACTGTCTATACCATAGAATTCTTTCAGTCCTTCTAGTTTGGTTTTGCTTACTTTAGGAATCTCTTTTTCAAATGCATACATTGCACATGCACCATTATCAAGTGAATCCATGAGTGAGCCCAAATTGGATACTGCCTTTTTGGTTTTCTCAAGACCTTCATAGCCTTGTAATTCTGATTCAGAAATTCCCATAGAACCTGCAAATTTTTCCCATAGAGGAATGTGCTCTGATTCTTCTTTCATGTTCTGAATTAACTCATCTTTCATATCTGAAGTTGCACCATGAACCATTGGTTCCATGAATTGTGGAACTTGTTTCACTAGTTGGTAATATTCCTTGGAATAGCCCTTGAGTGAGTCTAATTCCAATTTTCCATCTGACCACATCTCGTAAAATGGATGTTTGAGTAAACTTTTTTCTTCAATAATTTGATCGATTCGTTTTATTAGAGAACCCATGAATGTTATTCTTGAAATTAGGATAAAAAAGCTTGTGATTCCAAAAAGCTTGTGATTCCAAAAAGTTTTATGGATTAGAAGAGCCAGAATTTTCAGCTCCTGTAGTGTAGTCCGGTCAAGCATTTAGGCCTTTCACGCCTGAGACTCGGGTTCGAATCCCGACGGGAGCACACAGTTTTTTGCCATCAACAAAGTTTATTATTATATTCTGAAAATGTTGATCAGATATTTTTGGATAGAAAAAATTTAGAGATAAACCCGCTTCTTGAAACTTATAGTAAGTATATTGAAAAAATTGATGCGGCACTTGGCGCAGAATTGGAATTATATTCAGAATCAGAATTTTGTGAACCATTAAAATTTGCAATAGATGGTGGAAAGCGAATAAGACCAATTATCTTACTCTTATCTGCTGAAAGTGTTGGTAAGATTGATGGAAATGTTTTTGCTGCTGCATGTGCAATTGAATTACTTCATACAGAGTCAGTTATACATGATGATATTATTGATAATGAAACGAAACGTAGGCAAAAAGATCCATTTCATATCAAGTATGGTTATAATGCAAGTGTCTTGACAGGGGATTTTGTCTTAGGTCTAATCCTTAACATTTCATCACGATTAGATAATCCTCGCATAACAAAGGATTTAGCTACTGCTGCAATGTTGATGAGTGAAGGTGAAATACTAGAAGGAAAATTAGAGGAGAGTGAAGATGCCACATTTGATGATTATCTGAAGGTCATGGAATACAAGACTGCTACAGCCTTCGAGATGGCTGCAAAACTTGGTTCTATAATTGCAAATGGAACTGAGGAACAAATTGAGTCATTGGCTGAATATGGAAAAAATATTGGCATTGCATATCAAATTCGTGATGACTTGATGGATTGGAAAAATGAAGATAAACTTTTCAATCTCTTGATTAAGAAAAGTTCTGATCCTAGAGTAATCTTCAATAAAATGGAAGAGATGTTAGAGAAATTTTCAAAACTTGCCTTAGATAGCTTAAGAAAAATAAACGAATCTGATGCAAAAAGTAATTTAGAAAACTTGGTAAAATTTACACAGTTTAAGGCATAAGTGTACCAGTCAAAACTGGTGATGCCATTTCTGCAAACTTGATAATTGGCTCTGGATAAACACCTATTGTTACCATGAATATGATTGAAAATATCATTACTCCAATAATTGATGCAGGTTCTTTGACACGTTTTTCTGTTTCTCCTTCAAAGTACATTTTTCTAATAATCCAACCATAGTAAGCCAGAGATAATGCACTGTTGAGAACTCCAGCTACCGCAAGCCACGGTGCCCACCATAATACACTACCTGCATCAATGGAAGCACCAAATAACATCAGCTTACTCCAAAATCCGTTTAGTGGTGGTACACCTGCAAGAGCCAATAAGGAGATGACCAACCCAAGGGCAGTGATTGGCATCTTTCTTCCGAGTCCTTTTAATTTATCAAGATGTGTAACAGCTAAGGTTGTAACTATTCCAGCTACTGCAATAAATGCGGCACCCTTCATTACAGCATGATTTAAAATATGAAATAGGGAAGCTTGTAAACCCATTCCAGAGAATGGAGCAATTGAAATTCCTATCAGAATGTATCCCGCATGACCTATGCTGGAATATGCAAGCATTCGTACAAGATTTTTCTGCATTATGGCTGCTATGTTTCCTATAGTCATTGTCATAACAGCAATAATTCCTAATGCAAGAGTCCAATCCAAATTAAGAGCGACTGTTCCCATTATGATGACTCTTAATGCTGCGGCAAATCCTGCTTTCTTGGTTCCAGCGGCTAAAAGAGCTGTAATTGTTGGCGGTGCACCCTCATACGTATCAGGTAGCCACATATGAAATGGAACAAGACCCATCTTGAAACCAAAACCTGCAATAAACATACCAATAGCCAATAATCCAAGCGGAAGCATTTCTGCATCAAGTGTAGCAAATCCTTGAATCACCTCACCTATGTTGGTTGAACCAGTAATTCCATAAGCAATTGATATACCGTAAATTATGATTGCAGACGACATTGCACCGAATAAGAAATATTTAATTGCTGCCTCGTTAGATATTGGATTCTTTTTGTTAAATCCTGCCAGAATGTATGTTGGAATACTCATTAATTCCCATGCAACAAACAGCATAACCAAGTCAGTAGAATATGCAATCAGTACCATTCCAATGCTCGAAAGTAGTATTAGTGAGAAGTACATTGCAGGATTTGATTTCTTTCTCATGTAGTTTAGAGAGCCAGCTACTGTCATGATTGAGACTATTAACATCGCAATAGCAAAGAATGATCCAAATGCGTCATCAACTAGAACATCAGCAGAGAATATTGCTGCGGGAGCAATTGATTCACTATAGAATTGATAAACAACGAATATCATTGATAAAATTAATGCACCGAATGCTATTGCACCATAAAAATTTGTACTGCCTTTTTCTTTTCGTGCTACATTAATAACAGGAATAAGCATTCCTGCAACACCTAGTATTATCATTAAAACAATTGGAGTAGAGTTTAGCTCAATCATTCATTTCACCTATATCATCAATATCAGGACTACAAACAGTATTCCTGCTCCAAAAACGTAAAGATATGATTGTGCTGATCCAGTTTGGGTTCCTTGTACTACTTTGGCACCCCAACCAACAGCACGTTCTAAACCAACATTCATTCCCTTATCAAACGTAGTCTGTTCAAAGTATCTCCATATTGCTCTGG
>CESL01084063.1_pt1 | contig 13633 bp, 12 predicted proteins | sample 531221 | NCBI WGS metagenome assembly CESL01 (sample SAMEA2622197, study PRJEB7988) | marine metagenome | biome: marine biome (ENVO:00000447); feature: mesopelagic zone (ENVO:00000213) & marine oxygen minimum zone (ENVO:01000065); material: "saline water (ENVO:00002010), including plankton...
CGCCACTATAGCTTAAAAGTTTTTTATTTTTTAAAATTGATTTATCTGTAGTAGTATTTGTTGCTATGACACCATCAATGCCATAATGTTTTATAGAATTACAAATATTATTAAGGTCTTCTTGAATAATATCTGGAGATATTTTTAGTAATAAAGGAACGTTTTTTTTATATTTTTTTGATAATTTTTCATGAGTAGTTTTAATTTTTTTTAAAAAATTATCTAAATAATCTTTGGAATGAAGCTCTCTGAGCTTGAGAGTATTAGGTGAAGATATATTTAACGTAAGATAATCAGAAAATTCAAAAATTTCATGCATACAGTACTCATAGTCTTCATAAGCTTTATCAATTGGAGTACTACTATTTTTACCAATATTTATACCAATTGGTATATTCCTATTAAAATGTCTCAGTTTTTCTTTTAAGTAAGATACTCCTTTATTATTAAAACCAAGATGATTAATAATTGCTTCTTCGTTGGCAACTCTAAATATTCTAGGTTTGTTATTTCCATATTGCGGTTTTGGTGTTATCGTGCCTACCTCAACAAAGCCTAATCCTATATTATTTATAAAATTTAAATAGTCACCGTTTTTATCAAAACCTGCGGCAAGTCCAAGCATATTAGGGAAAGTAATTCCCATAACTTTTTTCTCATTAATCGTCATTTTAGAAGAAACTATATTTTTTAAAAATGATTTATAGATTTTTTCTGCCATAGACAAAGTAACAGAATGAGCTGTTTCTGGGGGTAGAAGAAAAATTAACTGTTTATATATCGAAAAAAAAATTTTTTTAATTTCCATAAAATATTAGTTTATCATACTTCCGTGTTTTTTTGATATTGATCAATTGACAACCGTTATAATTAAATTTAGAATGATTCTAAGTTATTTAAACAAAGGAGAATAAAATGAATTTAAAGGGTTCCAAAACTGAACAAAGTCTTAAAGATGCATTTGCTGGTGAATCACAAGCAAATAGAAGATATTTATATTTTGCAGCAAAGGCTGATGTTGAAGGCCAAAATGATGTTGCTGCAGTTTTTCGATCAACTGCTGAAGGTGAAACTGGACATGCACATGGACATCTTGAATATCTTGAAAAAGAATGCGGTGATCCTGCAACTGGTGAGCCAATTGGAGACAGCAATGCAAATCTTAAAGCAGCGATAGCCGGTGAAACGCATGAGTATAGTGATATGTACCCCGGTATGGCCAAAATTGCTAGAGATGAAGGTTTTGATGAAATAGCCGATTGGTTTGAAACTTTAGCAAAAGCTGAAAGATCTCACGCAAATAGATTTTCTAAAGCTCTAGAGACATTATCATAAAATATTTTTTATTTTCTTTTTAAAGAGAGTTACCAATATATTAAATCCAAAAGACTGGAGTAGCGATGGAAGGTGGTCTACAAAAACCTGAAAGATATGGCATCGATTGGAAAAATACCGATTATTATAATGAGGAATTATTTGAAAAGGAATTAAGAAGGGTTGCAAATGCATGCCATGGATGCAGAAGATGTGTTAGTTTATGTAATTCTTTCCCTACCTTATTTGACTTAATAGATAACTCGAAAACATTTGAGGTTGATGGTGTAGAATATAATGATTTTGAGTCTGTCATTAGTCATTGTTATTTATGTGACTTATGTTTTATGACGAAATGCCCATATGTTCCACCTCATGATTGGGAAATTGACTTTCCACACTTAATGCTAAGAGGCAAAGCAATAAAATTTAATAAATTAAAGCCATCTTTTAGAGATAAGCTATTAACATCTACGGATATTTTAGGCGCAATTTTTTCTAGAAAAATTATTTCGCACATAGTTAATTTCTTTAATAAATTAAAACCGTTTAGAATATTATTAGAGAAAATTTTACATATTCATAAAAATGCTGTATTGCCAAAATTTTCTGCTGTAACAGCTAAATCCAAATTTAGAAAACTTTCAAGTAATGACAATTTTGCGAATAAGATAGCAATATATACAACTTGTTATCATAATTATAATGAGCCAAGAGTGATTGATGATTTAGTGTTAGTATTACAACACAATAATATTAACGTTGAAATTATAAAAGATGATAAATGTTGTGGTATGCCAAAGCTGGAATTAGGAGATTTGGCGACAGTAGAAAAAGTAATACAACAAAATTCTGTCAAGTTAATGTGTTATATTGAAAAAGGATTTAAAATTATAGCGCCAGTCCCTTCATGCGTATTGATGTTTAAACAAGAACTGCCACTATTATTTCCTAATGATATAAAAATTAAAAAAATTGCAGACTCAATCTATGATCCTTTTGAATATTTATTAAACCTTCATGAAGTTGGTGAGCTTAAAACTGATTTTAAACAAGATCTCGGCTCTATTTTTTATCAAGTTGCATGCCATCAGAGAGTACAAAATATTGGACAAGTAACTAAAAAAGTTTTAGAACTTATACCAAATACCAATGTTAATGCTATAGAAAAATGTTCTGGGCATGATGGAACTTATGGTGTTAAAAAAGAGACTCATGAAATTGCAATAAAGATAGCAAAACCAATAGTAAGAGAATTTAATAAGGATAAAGCAGAAATTTTAACCAGTGATTGCACGTTAGCAGCACATCATATTGTAAATGCTGTCGGTAATAAAATTCCGACAACACATCCAATTAGTTTATTTAAACGCGCTTACGGGATAAATTAGAGAAAATTATGCGTAAATTAACCACTAATGACTTATTATCGCTCGAAGATTATGACAAACAAAGAGAAACTATTAAATCTAACTTAATCAATCATAAAAAAAATAGAGCGGTCTCTATTGGAGAACATATAGTTCTATTATTTGAAGATTTTGAAACTATTAAATATCAGGTGCAAGAAATGCTCAGAATTGAAAAAATTTTTAACGAAGAAGAGATTCAGGCTGAAATAAACGCTTATCAACCTTTAATACCCGAAGGCAATAATTTAAAGGCTACTATGTTAATAATGTATTCAGATGTAAATCATAGAAAAATAATGCTGAATAAATTGAACGGTATTGAAAATAATATTTGGCTTACAGTTAATAACTCACAAAAATGCTATGCAATACCTGACGAAGATTTAGAAAGATCAAATGACGAAAAAACATCTGCGGTCCATTTTTTAAGGTTTCAATTAGATGAAGAATGTGTTCAGGATTTCCAGAATTCTTACGAAATATTTTTAGGTTGCGATCACAAGGATTATAATGATTCTATACAAATACATAAATTAATTATTAAATCTCTCCGCAAAGATTTTTTATAGTTATTTATTTTTTACTTTAATTAATACTTCTGTTGTTTCTAGTTCAAGATGTTGTGGTATATCAGGTTTTTTAGAAAACTTAATTTGATCATTACTTATATCTGTTAAAGTATTTGTACTAGTATTATAAACATGGTGATGAGAGTTAAGGTTTGTGTCGTAGAATTTACATTCATTTTGTAAATTTATTGTTTTTAACAACCCCTTTTCTTCAAATATACATAGAGTGTTATAAATTGTTGCTTGTGAAATAAATAGCTTAGATTCGTTAGCAGTATTAATCAAATCAGCTGCTGTAAAATGTTGATTCCTTACAAATATTATCTCTGCCAAATCAAGTCGCTGCTTTGTTGGTGTTATATTATTTTCTATTAACAGAGTTTCAAATTTTCTCATATAAATAGTATATGCTAAGTTTATATTTTTTAAAAATTTATTTATTATTTTTTTGTATTATTTTATTAATTATTGAAGAATCCTTGTTTTGTTCACCACTGTTTACTGCATTTAACATAAGCTTTTTAGAATATTTAGCACTTTTTAAGTCAATGTTTAAACTCCTTGAAAGATTTAAAGCTATGTTTAAGTCTTTTAAATGCAGCCCAGCTTTAAAGCCTGGCTTATAATTTTTTTTAATCATTCTTTTGCCATGAATCTCTAATATTTTGCTATTTGCAAAACCTCCCAATAAAGCTTTTTGTATCAAATTTAAATTACATTTTGATTTTTTAGCTAATAGAAATATTTCGCTTACTGCAACCATTGTTCCAGCGACAAGTATTTGATTACATGACTTTGTTATTTGTCCAGAACCTGTAGGACCAATATATGTAATATTTTCCCCTAGTATTGATAATAAACTTTTTATTTTATTATATATTTTTTTATTACCACCAACCATAATAGATAAATCGCCATTAATGGCTCCAATTTCACCCCCAGAAACAGGAGCATCAATCAAAAAAACATTTTTAGTTTTTAGTTTTTTAGAAACTTCTTTTGTTGTTTCAGGGGATATAGTGCTCATATCAATAATAATTGTATTTTTTTGTAGGCTATGCCATAACCCATTTTTACTTAGCACTACGTTTTTTACATCTTTAGAATTTGGTAAATTTAAAAATATAACTTTACATTTTTCAGAAATATCTTTAATTTTATTAAGATACTTGCCACCACATGAAACCATATCCTTTATTATTTTTTGTTTTCTAGCAAAAAAATATACTTTGAAACCTGAATCTATAAGGTTTTTAGCCATGGGCTTTCCCATAATCCCAAGACCAATAAATCCAATTTCACTATGAGGTTTTTTTTCATCCATGATATATTGTATAGAATCTAGTAAATTTATCATATGAAAATTAATTATAAACAATTCTTTGAACATCGTAGTATACCCGAGTCTTCTATATATTTGTTGGTTGGCAAGCCTTACCATTTACAAAATGAAGTACAATTCCATATTGAATTTAAACTCAAGTCTGAAGGTCTTGATATTAAGACTTATTTAATTGATTCAGATTTTAATCTCGACTTAATAAGGAATGACTTTGAAACATTATCATTATTTAGTGAAAAAAAATTAATTATTTTAAACGTGTTGAGCAATACCATACCTAAATTATTGTTGGATTTTATCTTAAATACTGCTATACCAAAAGATTTAAAAATAATTATTAAGGTTAGGCCGCAAACTAGTGCATTTAAAAGAAATAAATTTTATTCATATATAGAAAAGAATCATTGCGTAATTGAAATTATAGAATTGAAGGGGCAAATATTACAAAAATGGATTGAAAATAAGTTTCAAAGAAATAAAGTAAAATTTACAAAAGAATCTTTAGCTAAAATTTTAGAAAAAAATGAAGGAAATACTTCTGCAATTGCACAAGAGTTATATAAAATGTCACTATTAAAATTAGATAACGTGGATTCATATATAAAATATACACAAAAATCTTACAAGTATACAGAATATGATTTGATTGATGTGGCCCTAGAAGGCAATCTTTCTAAATCTTTAAAGATTCTTCAATATTTAAATATGGTTAAATCCCCAGAGCCTTATATACTTTTTTTAATACATAATGAAATTAAAAAAGTATATTATTTAATGTTTGATTTATCACCAAAGCCTTTTATATCAAATTATAAAAAAGGCCTATATAATTCTTTAGTTAATGAATTTGATAAAAATACGCTAGAGGGTATGTTAGAATTTTGTTATTCCATAGATAAATCAATTAAACTAGGTTCTAATAATATTAACATTTGGCATCAATTGGAAACTCTAGTAAGCTGTTTTGTAATGAGAAAACTTATAAATAACTCTTTTAATAATAAAAATACATTTTATGCAGATTAAGAATTATATACAAAAATTATGTTCACGCGCATTGCTTGCATCAAAAAAGTCAGGCACTTATTCTGCTGATCAAAAAAACAAAGTTCTCAAATCAATATGTAAAGAGTTAGATAAAAATATAAATATTATATTAAAAAATAATCTTATCGATGTTAAGAATGCTAATAATAAAGGATTGAAAGATAGCATGATAGATAGATTAATCATTGATAAAAAAAGAATGGATGCAATGATTGATGGTTTAAATAAAATAATTAAAATTCCTGACACCTTATATAAACAAACAAAGTCAAAAAAACAAAATAATGGAATTAACCTTTCTCAGATGAGAGTCCCATTAGGTGTAATTGGAATGATTTATGAATCAAGGCCTAATGTCACTATTGATGCCGCAGGCCTTTGTCTAAAATCAGGTAATAGTGTTATATTGAGAGGTGGATCAGAGTCCATAAATACAAATAAGGCACTCATGAAACTAATAAAGAAAGCGCTACAATTAAATCGTTTTGATGTTAATACAGTGCAATTAGTTGAGACTACATCTAGAGAAGCAGTTACAAGTTTATTATTAATGGATAAATATATCGATGTTATTATTCCTAGAGGAGGAAAAGGATTAATTGAGAAAATTATAAAATATTCAAAAATACCTATGATTAAACATCTTGATGGTAATTGTCATGTGTACATAGATAAATCTGCTCAAAAACAAAAAGCAATTAATATAAGCATAAATTCAAAAACACAAAGATATGGAGTTTGTAATGCTATGGAAACTTTATTAATCCATAAAAATTTCTCGAAAACAGCAACTCAAGAAATACTTTCTAAATTTCTTGAATTAGGAGTAAAAATTAAAGGATGTAACTCAACAAAAAAACTTAATAAAAAAGTTATACGTGCATCTGAAAATGATTGGTATGAAGAATATTTGGCTCCTATTGTTGCAGTTAAAATTGTTAAAAATATTGATGAAGCAATCATCCATATACAAAAATATGGCTCAATGCATACAGATGCTATAATTTCATCAGATAAACAAGCAATAGATAAGTTTACTAAATTAGTGAATTCTAGTTCTGTTATGGTAAATACATCAACAAGATTTGCCGATGGTTATGAATATGGACTAGGCGCAGAAATTGGAATAAGCACAGATAAGTTGCATGCAAGAGGACCGGTAGGACTTGATGGGCTAACAAATCTTAAATATATTGTTACAAGTTTAGGAAAGGTAAGAAATTAAAAATAACACTGATACAAGAATCGGAATATTTGGTGGAGCGTTTGACCCAATACACCTAGGACACACAATACCATTGAGTGAAATTAAAAAAACTCATGATTTAAGCAAAATATATTTTATACCAACCAATATTTCCAATTCAAAGAAAAAGTTTTTTGCAACGCCTAAACAAAGAATTAAAATGTTAGAGGTTTGCCTTGATAATAAAAGCTATATTATTGATGACAGAGAGATAGCAAGAGGAGGTATTTCTTATACTTTTGAAACCCTAAGCGAAATATCTTCTGAAAACCCTAATAGTAAATTGTACTTAATTTTAGGTCTAGATAAATTAAATTCTATTACAGAGTGGAAAGATTTCGAAAAAATTTTTGAAATATGTAATATTATTGTCTCTTTAAGATATAGTATTGATAAGCCTAATAAAGAACCTTTAATACATAAACTATTACAATCTTTAATATTATCTGACCCAGCTATATTTCACCGTCATCCATATGGTAGAATATATATAGAACAAACATCTGTTATTAATGTATCTTCTACGGAGATAAGAAGAAAATTAAGAAATTATGCTTCTATATCAGATTTAGTTGACCCAAGACTTGAGAAATGGTTGTTAGAAAATAAAGTATATTAAATTATGGAATTACTCAAAAAATCTATCTTAAATATTTTAAAAGATAATAAAGCAGAAAATATATCGCTTATAGACGTCAAAAATAAGTCATCTGTTACAGATTTAATGTTTGTTGTATCAGGTAGATCAACTAGACATGTAAAGGCTATAGCTGATAATTTAGTTAATAAACTCAAAAAAAAGAAAGTTAAACCAATTGGAATTGAGGGATATAATAAATCCGAATGGATTTTAATAGACTATGGAGATTTACTGGTTCATGTAATGCATCCCGAAACACGAAATTTTTATTCGTTAGAAAAACTTTGGGATGAAAATATTAATACTGGAGAAGCACATACACAATAATTTTATTTTATGAATAAATTCATCTTATATTTCATTAAATTAATTTCCGCCATATTAATTTCTACATTTTTTATAGTATTTATTTCAGAGAATACAGGAGTTATTAATAATTTATATAAGACAAGAGTTATAAATATTGTTGAATCTGAGTATAATTTTAAATTAAAAGTTGAAAAAATATCTGTTAGTTGGAATGGATTAAATCCAAATTTTATTTTAGATAATATTAGTATTATTGATAAAGATACTGATAATAATATTGTAACAAGCAAAAAATTCATTATTAAAATTAATACGATAAGTACAATTATAGAAAGAGAGTTCATACCAGAAGAATTTAATTTAGTTAGTTCTAATTTAAAACTTTCATACCAAAAAGATGGTTTCTTTTTAAAGAATTATAATTTATTAGAGTTAAATAAATCAGATAATAATAATGATTACATAAAAAATGTAAGACTAAGAATTACTGATTCCAATATTTCACTTCTAGATAAAATTAATAATCATAATCTTTATCTTCAAAATATAAATCTAGTCTTATTTAAAGATGCTAAAAAATTTAAACTTTTTTCAACTTTTAATTATGGAAATAAATCAGAAATTATACATTTAGCATCAGATTTTTTTCTTAATGCTGATAATAAATTAAGTGGAAGCGTTTATTCAAAAGGCATAAACATGGATATTTCTAATTCACCGTTTAAATTACAAGAATTTTCGATAAAAGCTAAAAATTTACATTATACTTTTTGGGCACAACTCAAAAAAAACATGATTACGAATATAAATGGATCATTTAATTTTGGTAATTTACTTGTATTAAATAATACAAATAAAAAGGAATTATTAATTGATAAAAGTTCTGCAAATTTTTCCTATATACGCACAAACAAGCATCGCTTTATAAATTTTAATAATATTAAAACTAAGTTTGAGAACAAGAGTTATGTGGGTAATACTCTATTCGTTAAATTTAATAATAAAGGTATCTCCAATATACATTTTGATAAATTATACATCAGCAGCTTAAAAAGAATTGTAAACACTTTCCCATTTAATTTAAAAGACTCTTTACATAATATAACGAATGGTCTAGAAGAGGGCCTAATTACTAAATTAGACATCCACAACCTTTCCAATATACCTAAGATTAAATTTTCAATGAAATTTTCTAAGCTAGGCTTAAATATTTTAGACTCTAATCATTTTATAACTAATTTATCAGGAAATATTGTTGGTAATCGTAATTCCGGTGTATTATCTGTTGATAGCAACGCATCCTCCATAATTGATATTAATAATAAGGAAATACCTATATCTAAAATAAATGGAAATATTTATTATAAGCTTAAAGGTAAAAAGTTAAAACTGTACTCTAATAAAATTAATATTGGTGATAAGCAGAGCGCAAAAATTACAGGCACTTTTTCTAAAAAGAAAACAAAATACCGCATAATAATTAATGGAAATATAAAACCTATTTTAAATAAATTCTCTGGAAGTCATGATATTCTTGAAGATTTAAAAAGATTTGATATTAATTCTATGTATGAACTAGATTACCGAGTACATAGACTAAATAACAAATCTAATATATATGGAGTGCTTGGATTAACTAAATTTTCTCTTAGAGATGACTCATTAAATATTGCAACAAGCATAGACAAAGTTAGAATAAATTTTTTTGATAAATATATTATTTCTGATAGCAGTAAAATGAAAATTAATAATGATACGTTTAAGGTAGACTTTGACACTAATTATATAGCAAAAGCACATAAATATTCTGTTAGAGCAGTCGGAAGTTTATCGTCTGACACATTAAAAATGCTATCCAAGTCAAACGCCTTATCAACATTAGAAGGCAAATCTTTAACAAAAATAACTATAAACTATAGTAAAAAAGATAATAAAAAAATTATGAGTGGATCATTAAAGACTTATATGGAAGGACTATCTTTTGATATACTAAGTCCTTTTAAAAAAACATCAAATGAGAAAAAATTATTAAAAATCAAATATAATTTTGATAAGGAAAAAAGAAATATAGTTGACCTAATCTTTGATATTTATGATATGAGGTTAATTAAAAGAGATAAAAGCTTATTAATGAATGTCAGCTCGCCTTACTTAAAAGGAGAAATTATTTTTCCTGAGGTTATATCTAGTGATAATAAGTTACGAGCTAATCTTCAGTATTTTGATTTTAATAAATTTGGAGGACAGTCAAATCCAACAGAATACTCATTTTTAAACATCTCTACAAAGAAAGCTAAAATTAAGGATTATTATTTTGATGATTTTAAAGTTCAGACTTCTCCAGCTAAAGATGGTTTAACAATAAATCATATATCATTCATTAATCAACGCTTGACTATGAATGGAACTGGTAAATGGATAAATTCATCTAATGGACAAATAACTTTTTTTGATGGAGATTTTATAAGCGATAATTTTGGTACATCACTCAATAATTTAGGGTATAAGAAATTAATAAAAAGAGGTATTTTAAAATCTAAGCTTATTGGTCAATGGGAAGGTTCTCCTGATAGATTCTCCTTAAAAGATTTCAATGGAAAAATTATATTAGATTTAAAAAAAGGGGAATTTCTTCAAGTAACAAAAGAAACCCAAGCAATTGGACAGCTGTTAGGCCTATTCAGCATCGCATCACTACAAAAAAGATTATCATTAGATTTTAGTGATTTTTTTTCTAGCGGGTTATCCTTTGACACCATGAGTGGAGAATTTGAATTTAATAATTCTATAGCAAAGACTAATAATTTTAATTTAAAAGGATCTTTTGGTGAAATGAGAATAAGCGGTACATCAAATGTAAAAAATGAAACACACAAACAAAGCTTAACATATATACCAGATTTATCGTCCATGAGCTTAATATCAGGAACCTTGCTTGGAGGCCCAATAGGAGCAGTTGCATCCATATTCTATGATAAAGTTCTCAAACAAATTGGAATCAATACTAATGAATTAGCAGCAGTTGAATACTCAATTATTGGTCCATGGGATAATCCAGAAATAAAATTGCTAGAACCATTTAAACCAGTGCCAAATTAATATATTCTAGTTAAATATTAAAGAGGTATTTATGGCGCGCATAGCAACAATACAATTAAATTCTGGACCAAATATACAGGCTAACTTACTAGTTGTTTCTAATATTTTAGAACAGATATCACAAACAAAATCAAAAATGGTTGTTTTGCCTGAAAATTTTGCTCTTATGCCAGAAAAGGACTCAGAATTTCTTTTACATGCCGAAGAGGACGGAAATGGCATTATACAAAATTTTGTCGCTGAGAATGCACAAAAATACAATATATGGATTGTAGCAGGTACAATACCAATAAAAACTAAAAAACCAAATAAAGTAAATGCCGCCACATATGTTTTTAATAACTCAGGAGATGTGGTTTGTAGATATGATAAAATACATCTTTTTGATGTGAAACTGCCTGATGTTGATGAATCATATAATGAATCTGAAGTTTTTGAACATGGAGATAATTTTTATGTAATTGATTCCCCGATTGGAGTTACTGGTTTTGGTTGTTGTTACGACTTAAGGTTTCCAGAAATTTTTAGATTGCAACACTCATTACATGTAGAAACCTTTATTTTGCCAGCAGCCTTTACCGAACAAACTGGTAAAGTACATTGGGAAACATTAGTCAGAGCAAGAGCAATTGAAAATTTATGTTATATTGTTACTTCATGCCAAGATGGATACCATATAAGTGGAAGACAGACACATGGAAATACTATGATTGTAAATCCTTGGGGACAAATATTATCTAGATTACCTTCTGGGAATGGTTTTATTGAATCCGAAATTAATAGAAAACAATTACATTCTATAAGAGAAAACTTTCCAGTTTTAGAACACATAAGACTCTTGCCTAAAAAATGAGTTATATACAAGACTTTATTTTAAATAATCATGATTTAACAGATGAAAAACTAAATAAGATTTTATCTAAAGCTTATTCAAGTAAAATAGATTTTGCAGATATATATTTTGAGCACACAAATGTTGAGAGCTGGACTATCGAAGATAGCATAGTGAAAAATGGAACATCATCAATTGATGGTGGAGTAGGAATACGATCGGTCATAGGTGATAAATCAGGTTTAGCATATAGTAATACATTTAGCTATTCCGATTTAATAGAATCAGCTAATATGGCACGATCTATTATTAAATCTGGAGAAAATAAAACAGTAAAAATCGGAAAACCAATAAAATTTAAAAAATTATATGACACATCGTCTCCTATTGGATTAACAAATGATAAAGATAAAGTTAATTTTCTTAAAGATATTGATCAGTATATTAGACAAAAAGAACCCATGGTTGAGCAAGTTATAGTTACTTTAGCAGCATCTCATAGTTCTATACTTATTTTGAACACTGATGGCATAAATGCGTTTGATGAAAGGCCACTAGTAAGATTTAGCGTAATGGTGGTATTAAAAAAAGGCAAAAGAAGAGAAAGAGGATCAGCTGGGGGAGGAGGTAGATTTGCATATAAGGAAATTATAGATACCAAATTCGGTTATAAATTTGCTGATGAAGCATTAAGACAAGCAATCGTAAACCTAGAAGCCTTGGATAGTAAAGCAGGGACAATGACTGTAGTTTTAGGCTCAGGATGGCCTGGGATTTTGCTTCATGAAGCTATAGGGCATGGGCTAGAAGGAGATTTTAATAGAAAAAAAACCTCTGCTTTTTCAGGATTAATTGGAAAAAAAGTTGCATCTAGTCAATGCACAATAGTAGATGATGGCACTATTTCAAAAAGAAGGGGTTCATTATCAATAGATGATGAAGGGTGTGAAACCCAAAATACCATGTTGATTGAAAAAGGAATTCTTCGCGGATATATGCAAGATAAATTAAATGCACAGTTGATGAAAACTAAATCCACAGGAAATGGAAGAAGAGAAAGCTATGCATATCTTCCCATGCCTAGAATGACAAATACATTCATGTTACCAGGACAATACCACAATAATGAAATTATAGAATCTGTTAAACAAGGTATTTATGCTGTCAATTTTTCTGGAGGACAAGTGGATATAACTAATGGTCAATTTGTTTTTACTGCATCAGAGGCATATATAATTAGAGATGGTAGAATATCTTCTCCAATTAAAGGAGTTACATTAATTGGAAATGGGCCTGAAGTATTAAAAAAAGTATCTATGGTAGGAAATGATTTAAAACTAGATGATGGAGTTGGCACTTGTGGAAAAGATGGACAAAATGTACCCGTAGGAGTAGGTCAACCTACACTAAAAATTGATGAAATTACTGTTGGGGGCACGAGAGTTTGAGTCAATTAGTTACTACACAAAGCATCAAGCAGACGTTATTGAAGATTATAACTAATTTAAATAAAAAGCATGATTATCAATTTAATGTTACAACATCAAATGGTTTTAGTATTAATTGTAGGTTTAAAGAAATAGAAAATATCGAGTATCATAACGACACAGGAATGGTAGTAACTGTTTTCAATGATTATAAGAAAGGAACTGCTTCAACAAACGATCTATCAAGCGAAAGTATTGAAAAAACTATAGCAAAAGCAGAGAATATTTCTAAAAATACTCAACCTGACGAATATCAAGGTTTACCAGAATCAAATTTTACTTTATCTACATCAAAAAACTTAGGAATATTTTATCCAAAAGATTTAAAGACAGATG
>CESL01047402.1_pt1 | contig 13598 bp, 18 predicted proteins | sample 531221 | NCBI WGS metagenome assembly CESL01 (sample SAMEA2622197, study PRJEB7988) | marine metagenome | biome: marine biome (ENVO:00000447); feature: mesopelagic zone (ENVO:00000213) & marine oxygen minimum zone (ENVO:01000065); material: "saline water (ENVO:00002010), including plankton...
CATGGAATCTTGCTCTACACCAGATGTAGAATCTGAAATATGCTGGTTTTGTAAAAAAGGAAGACATGCAGAATGCATGAAAGAGATTCCTGTTAATACCAAATCGGATGGACCTCATGATTGCACATTTGACACAAAAATGGTTCAATGTAGGTGTCAGCATTAAAAAAATGGAATGAACATACCATGAATTATGATGATGAGTTCTGGAAAAAATATGCGGATGAAAACGAATCTAGAGTAAATGAGGAGTTTGCAAAATTCATTGCCAATTTGGCATCGTCATTACATTGTACAAGCATTCTAGAGATAGGATGTGGTACAGGAATTGATTTAAAGGAATTCAAAGAACCATTTGAAGTAAATGGTCTTGACTTGAATGACCATGCTCTAAGTTTAGCAAGAAAAAGTATTCCCAACGTTAATTTCAAAAATGGTGATATAACAAAGATGCCATATGAAGATTCGTCAATCGACTTTATCTTTACTCATAAATTATTAAATTATCTAGATGACGAAACGCTTGATACATGTGTTACTGAGCTGTTTAGAGTTTCAAAGAAATATATTCTAAATTGTGAGTTATTTGGTGAATCAGAAAAATCAATTAATGAAAATATGAAGTCAAGAAACATGCTAAAAAGGTGGATGGATTACAAAGTAAAAGTAATCAGCGATGTACACATGCATGAAGACATAGAACCTGAAAAAGTAAGATTCACACTTTTACGAAAACTCTGAGAATAAGTAAGACAGGTATGATGGGTAGATCGGATAATTCATAGATAATCACTCAAATTTTCGTCCTATGACATAGTCCCAAGTTAGGTAATACCATTTTTTCTTTCTTCCTTTCAAAACATCAATTACTTCTACTTCTTTGGTATCTCTATCAATTAATTCAACAAGATTCTTCTTTGAGAATGCAGAAATATCTGCCTTACCACAAGATAATGAACTATGTCCTGTCGAACAATTAATAATACAAATTCCACCTTTTTTTAGGCACTTAATCCATTGTTGGATACAAAATTTTATGTCATACGAATGGTCAAGTGAATTGGAGTAGATAAAATCAACGTTATTGATCCATTCGTCTTTTATTTTATGAAAATCCCACTGTATTGTATCTGGAAACTGTGTTGCTGTATCTGAGATTTCCGTTCCTAAAATTTTGACATCGTTTCCTAAATATTTTTTGAACCATTCCTGTTCTTTTCCCCTTCTAGTTCCATGACATAAACCAAATTCTATTTTGCTTGTCTTGTTTTTTAGATATTCTGATAACATTTGTATATTTTCCTTGTACTCAAAAACCCTGTCTAGTTTCTTTTTGTTTATTTCTGTTTGATTTCTTACATATAGATCATAATTTTCCATGTTGTTTGTAATTATGAAATATTATTATGTATTGTGATAAATCATAAGAAATTAAATTTAGTATAGAAAGAACAAGATAAAACTGATTCAAGAATACTGTAATGACGCTAAAAGTAGACGGGTCTAATGGGATTCGAACCCATGACAGCCGGATTAAGAGTCCGGTGCGCTACCTGGCTGCGCTATAGACCCACAAGAAAATAAAAAAATGTTGTTGTTATTTAAACTTGGGATACAGAGTTAATTTTTGATTTCAGATTCTATTTGGTTATATTTTTCAAGAATTGACGAAAGAACTGTTGATACTGGAACATTGTTCATCTTTTTCTTTTCGGCAAGGAGTTTTTGATATGCATCTAGTGTAATGTAAACTGGAATCGAGCCATTTCCTTCTAATAGACCTCTAACTTTGAAAAGTGCAGTTTCCAATCCATTCTCAGCAGATTTTGCAAACTTTATTTTATCCAGAATTCCACCTAGTGGTCCTAATGGCATTTCATAATCAACAGTCATACTTACATTTGTCAGATTATCAGATAGTGCTTTGAATTCTGTTGTGATTTGCCATCTCTTGAATTTGCCTTTAATCATTTTGGCAGAGATTTTTTCTTCCCTTACAAATTCTGTTGTTTCACAATCCCATTCAAGTCGCTTTCCACTAAAGTCACCAATTACTCTAAATGTTGTACCTACACCCATACCTGCTTTGATATCCATAGGAACAACAGTCATACCAACTTCCTTGTCTGCAGATATTTGATCAGATACGTGCTCTGGTCTTGCAAAATAGGTAAAGACGGTATCTATCGGAGCTTTAATGTCGATTGATTTTTTAACTACAGTCAACGATTGAAAGTTTTTCCAATTGGCATTTAAAGCTTTTGACATTTTTCAGAATGTCTTTACGAATTACAATATATTGATCGACTTAGATTTGATAATGTAAATGAAGCGAATTTTCCAAGTTTTCATTTTAGTTTTTTTTATTTTTTCTGGGTTTCCTATAATTTCTGATGTCCAAGCACATTCCCTTTTCAACTCATCCGAAGAAACATTAGGAGATTACAGAATTCAGATCGCAACATTACCAGAATTTCCACAGATTGGTGAAAAATCTGAAGTCCTCATTAGAGTGACAGATAATGAATTCAATGAGGTTGATCGCTTTACTATGGGCATGCGCGTCTTTTTTAATGAAGAGCAGGTTGACGCAGTGAGACCACAATCAATTGATGGTGCACATTTTACAACCGACTTTGTCTTTTACGATTCTGGTAATCATATATTCCGTGTAGATCTATATGATGCAACAGATGATGGTGGGATACTTACGTTTACATTCAATATTAGTACACAATCACCGTTTGGTTACATATTCATCAGTGCAATTGCCGCAGGTGGAATTATCATTGCTGGTGTTATCGCAATAATATTTATTCCAAAAATTATCAAAAAAAAGCCTAAGTTTTAGTGTGTAAAATAGACTTTTTTCCCAATCTAAATGCGAAAAGGACTGTCAAGAGTACCATTGCAAATAAGAGTATACCAATTCCCAAATGCACCGCAACTAAAACTGCATGAAGTTTGGTATCAATTACTATAGCACCCAATGTAATCTGAGTAACGACAAGTGCGCTGGCAAGCGAACTTGTAAATCGAATCTTTCTACCTGCATCTCTGTTAATCCAAGTGCCAACCATTGTTGCAACAATTAAAACTCCGGTAGTTGCTGCAATGAGTCTATGAGTCCATTCAATAAAATATTTATCGTTTGGCATTATACCGTTTGGACATAATGGCCATTCAGGACATGTTAAACCTAGACCAGCGGCTGAGATATATCCACCAATAAACATTAGTGAATATAATATTACAAGAGATGATAGTGCGAGATATTTTAAAATCAAATCACTCAACAATGAATGAGCCTTGCATGCCTTGAAGTGCATGTCCTGGAACAGTACAAATGTAATAATATGTTCCTGGAGCTCCAGCTAGGAATGTAACACTACCAGATTCACCTGCTTTTAGTGGATTTGTTGCAGAGTTTATTGCAGAATCGAAGACTACACTAGTAAAGTCGTCAGGATTTGTTACAACACCAAAGGCATGGAATGATACTCCTGCATTTGTTGTAGTAACTGTTACTTCATCACCAGATTTGACACGAATCTCAGGATTGTTTCCTTCTTCGCCTGGTAATGCATTGAATGCTAATGTTCTAAAGTCACTACTTTCAATAAAGTCCAAATTAATGTCATGACTGACGCCAGTTGGTGCTGCTGCAACTGCTTGTTCAGAACTTGCACCTTCTCCAACAACAATTTCGCCTACCATTCCTTGCATTCTGTGTCCTGGAACTGTACAGATGTAATAATATGTACCAGGTTCCATTGGTATGAATTCTGAACTTCCACCCTCGCCTGGTTTTAGTGGATTTGTTGCTGCCGCAATTTCACTACCTGGAAATATTCCTTCAAAGCCTTCTTCTGCAGCAGTCACACCAAATGAATGGAATGATTTGCCATCGTTTACAACATCAAATACAATTTTGTCTCCTACGTTTGCCATTATAGTTGGATTATTCCCTTCTTCTCCTGGTAATGCATTAAACGCTAATGTTCTAAAGTCGCTACTCTCAATAAACGATAACGATACTGGAATTTCTTGACCTGTTGCAACTGCTGGAGCTCCATGATCTTCAACATCAGCTGCACCTTGAACCACAGGTGGCATTGAAATCCAAAAGTCCCATAACCCAAAAAATATTCCACCACCAACAATACAAATTCCTAACATGATTGCCATCATCTTGTAAGTTCTTTCAGGTGATGTTCTGTAAATTGGATCTTGTTGTTGTTGTTCTATTTGTGCCATTTTATCTCCTTAATGATATCCTCCACCTTCAGTATGTGGTGTCTTTGCCTTGTATGGGTAGTAGTATTTTCCACCAAGACCAAATGGATCATCCATGTTTGCTGGTTTACCTTTAGCGGAACTGTAAATCAAGTTACCTAGGAATATTGCCATACTGATTCCGATAATCATTGCTCCAACTGTGATAATGATATTCATCTGAACCCATTCTGTGATTGCTGGATAGTCGTAAATTCTTCTTGGCATTCCAAACAATCCAAGAATGTGTTGTGTGAAAAATACCATGACGGTTCCAACGAATGACAAGATGAAGTGGATCTTTCCCCACATCTCGTTATACATACGGCCAGTGACGTATGGGAACATGTAATAGATAAATCCCACTGTGCCAAACAAAATAGTTCCCATCACAAATAGATGGAAATGACCAACTACCCAGTAAGAGTCATGTGTGATAAAGTCCAAAGGCATGGCACTGTTTACAACTCCTCCTGCTCCTGCAGAGAAGAACAATGCTATTCCACCTACTGCCCACATTATTGGAGTTGCGAACTTGATCCTGCCACCCCACATTGTTGCCAAAAAGTTGAATGTGTGCATTGCAGATGCTGGAACGGCTGCTAATGTTCCCACCATAAAAACAGTCTTCTCAGTAAATGACATTCCTGTTGCATACATATGATGTGCCCATGATGCAAATCCTACAAGCATTAAAAGAATAAACGCAGCCACGCCAGAACTGTGGCTGAATATTGGCTTTCTTGAAAAACGCGGAAATATCTCATACATGAATCCTATGGCAGGTATGACTAAAACGTAAACTTCTGGATGGAATGTAAACCAGAACAAATGTTGGTATGCAATAGGATCACCTCCCATTGCAGGATTAAAGAACCCAGATGCGCCAAGTCTATCTGTTAATAACATCAATAATGCTGCTGCAAAAGTTGGAATTGCAACTATAATAATCATGGATGATGCAAGATACGACCAAGCTAAAAGCGGCATTTTACTTAATGGTAAATCAGGATGTTTGCACTTCAGAATTGTTACAACGAAGTTAATAGCACCTAAGAGTGAAGATACGCCTAGAATCTTGAGACCAAAAATCCACATATCTGCTGCTGGTCCTGGTGCACTGATTGTAGAGTATGTTGGATATGCATACCAAGTAAAGTCTGCAAAGCCTAACCAAATAAGAGCACCTGCTGGTGGAATCATCCAGAATGCAACTGCGTTAAGTTTTGGATATGCCATGTCTTTGTATCTTACCATGATTGGAACTAGATAGTTTCCAAATGCAGACGCAGATGGTAGAATGAACAAGAAGATCAAAGTCGTACCATGAACAGTGAAAATTCTATTGTATGTCATAGAATCAGCAATTACCTGAGTCCCTGGTGCAAACAACTCAAGTCTTAGTATTAGTGCTAATGCACCACCCATAAACATGAAGGCTAGTGATGTGATAAGATACAGTAAACCAACATCAGTATGATGTGTTGAGAACATAATCTGCCAAATTGGTCTTGGCTTTTGTAATTCTAGAACCATATCAGATCACGCTCCCTTCTCCACGTATAAAGTTCCTCGCATGTTATAGTGTATTAATCCACAGTATTCCCTGCATTGAATTGGAAACTCACCTGTTTCTGTTGGTGAAAACCAGACAGTGTTAACTCTTCCTGGAACCGCATCCATCAAAACTGTAAAATCATGAATGTTAAACGAATGTACTACATCCTTTGAGGTAACCTCAAACTTGTACGCCTTACCTTTTTCAAGATGTAGTTCTCCTATCTCTTTTGTTCCATCTTCATGTTCAAAAGTCCAAAGCCATTGCTGACCGACAACCTTGATTATTTCTGCATCTGCCGGTACATGTTCAACGATTCTTTCAATGTTCCATGCTTCAGCACCAACATAACACAATAATGCAATAACAACTCCAACGTAAACCCACTCAGGCCATGTAGAATGATGCCCGCTCATATTACCACTTACCATCTGCCTCGTATTCTGTAGGCTTTGCTTTTGGATTTGATTCTCTGAATCTTAGTACCAGCCAAACTATCATTCCGGAAACAACAGTACCTACAGTAAATGCAACAATCATTAATCTATAAAATAGACCCCAAATCTCAACACGCCTATCTAGATATTCACCAGGCTCATCACCTGCTGCCAATACATATTCTATTGATGGTAAAATTACCAATAAACCTAAAACTAATCCTAAGCCAAATATCACTTTCATCATTATCGGTTAACTTGGCGTGGGCTGAAAAATCTATTTAAGGGTTTCCAGAATTCTCGTCTTAAAATGTTTCTTGGAATCTCTCAGAAGGCATTGCATTAATGGCTGTAAGATAAAATTTTTGACCGTCATTCTTGAATATGTTCAATGAGGCATTTGCTATTATTAGCTCAAATAATATTTCAGGTTTGAGACTTAATGTTTTTCCGATCATTGCCTTGATAGGATCCATGTGGGTGACCAAAACAACATTTTCATTTTTGTGTTTATTTATTACAAAATCCACCATTTCAAAGATGCGTTTTTGGACTTGAACAAATGTCTCAACGCCATTTTCACTTACTTCTTTATTTCCCTCATAGAATTTTAGAAAAACATTTCCATGTTTAGCAAAAATTTGATCATATGGCATTTTTGTAAATTTTCCCATATCCAATTCAATCAATCTATCGTCAGATACATGTTCCAGATCACAGTGATTACCTACAATGTTAGCAGTTTGTATTGCCCTATCAATAGGACTAGAATAAATTGCAGAAACGTTCAATGACTTTAACATTCTTCCAGCATACTCTGCTTGTTGAATTCCTGTTTCTGTAAGATTTACACCTGGTGAACGTCCAGCTAGAATTTTTTTGGTGTTGTTTTCAGCTTGTCCGTGACGCAAAAATATAATCATTTTTCTTAGATCATTCACATTTTTCTATAGAGATAATAATAACATTGTTAGAGCGAATTCATGAAAATTGGAATTATTGGTGGAACGGGTGGAATGGGAAAAGGATTTGCCTTTAGATGGTGTAAAAATAATGATGTTATTATTGGCTCGCGTGATGCAGAACGTGCAATATCTACAGCAGCAGAATATACAACACAGGCTATAGAAGCATACGGACAAATCAATGGAACAATTACAGGCAAAGATAACATATCAGTTGCAAAGGAATCACAAGTTCTAATTTTATCCATTCCATATGATAACATAGATTCAACATGTTCACAGATTCTGCCAGAAATTAAGGATGAGTGTGTGGTAGTTTCACCAATAGTGCCAATGACAAAAACTGATACAGGTTTTGAGTGTGTTGCAATTAAAGAAAACAAACCATTTTCACATCAAACTGTTGAAAAACACATGAAAGATAAAACAAAATTAGTTTCTGCATTTCATGTAATTTCTGAAAAGAAGCTTACCAACCCAACTCTAGCATTGGATTATGATATCTTTGTAGCAGGAGACAGCAACGAGTCTGTTGAAGTAGTTAATGGTTTGATAAATGAAATAGAGGGATTGCGCCCAATTTATCTTGGACCTGGTGTACTCGCATATCTTGTTGAGATGTGTACTCCATTGTTACTTAATGCGATGATTCGAAACAAAATGAAAAATCCTGGTATTAAAATAGTTTAATAGAAAAAAATAGTGTTGTTATGAGTCACGAATATTCACGTCGTGGAAGAAATTGGTTCACAGCTATGGGAGTGTTGTTTATTGTCATGGCTGGAATTATTATCGTAAGAAATATGATTCTCTGGAGTCCTGGGTTTTTCTATGATTTTTTGGTTGGACCAGAAATTACAAATGAAAAAATTTCTGTAGGAATGATTATCTTTGGCTGTATAATGATTGGGTTAGGATACAGGAAGCCAAATGTCAAAGTTAATTAAATTTCTAAAGGAGGAAAAAATCTTGCGGCTAGCAACCATTGATAAAACAGGTACTCCTCATATTGTTCCTGTCTGGTACATGTATAGTGCAAAAAAAATCTACGTTGGAACTAATACAAATACTGAAAAGGCAAAAAACATCAAAACCCACAAAAAAGTAAGCTTTTGCGTTGATGTTGGAATAAATGCACCTGACATATTTGGTGTGATGGGACAGGGTAATGCAAAACTGATTGAATGTGATCAAACGGTTTCACGATTAGAAAAGAAAATTCTCCTACGCTATTTCAAAACTCTCAATAATAAATCGGCAAAAGAATTACTGGATGATACAAACTGTATAATTGAGATTGTGCCTAAGAAGTATACAGTCTGGAAGTATTAACGAACAAAATCCTCAATTTTGTTCATTGCAGATTCTAGTATTTCCATATTTGGAAGATAGACAATCCTAAAGTGACCACTTCCATATTGAGTACCAAACCCTGAACCGTGAACAGTTAACACGCCTTTTCGCTTTAATAATTCTAAGACAAAATCTCTGTCGGAATCATATGAATTGTTCTCTATTTTTGGAAATGCATAAAATGCTCCCTGTGGATTTGAACATGAAATATTATTCATTGAATTAAGGCGTTTAACAACATAATCTCTATGTTTTTTTAATTCAGAAACAAATTCTGAAATATAATTTTGTGGTCCACGTAATGATTCTAATGCAGCATATTGTACTGGAAGGTTAGTCGCAATCCGAACTCGTGCAAGTTTAGGTAAATTATCTCTTATTGCATCAAGTTGTGGTGAATCATTAAATGCAATATAACCAATACGCCATCCTGACATGAGATGAACTTTTGAAAAACCGTTTAGAATTATGACTGGTGAATCTCCAGCAACTTTACCGATTCCTGTAAATTTTTGATCAAAAATAATCTTGTCGTAAATCTCATCACAAATAATATACAAATTATACTCATTGGCAATATCTACAATTTGTTTAAGGGAATTTTCATTAAATATTAAACCAGTTGGGTTGTTAGGACTAATCAGACAAATTGCAACAGTTCTTGTAGTAATCTTTGATTTTATGTCATCCACATCTGGTTGAGAATTTTGTAAATTAACTGCAAATTCTATGGGCTTTCCACCGTGTAGTCTGACATATGATGCATATGGAGGATAGTATGGACCTGGTAGTAATACCTCATCACCATCTTCCACGATTGAAGATATTACCATATCTAATCCTTCAGATACACCGTTTGTGACTATAATATTTTCTGAATTTATGGATAATCCTTTGGCGTTTTCTTTTTTTGCGATTTCGTCTAACAGTTCTGGAAGACCTTCAGACTGTGTGTAAAAATTTTTACCGTTTTTTATAGAATCAATTAGTGCCTGTTTAACATTATCTGGTGGTTGAAAACCAAATTGGACAGGATCTCCTATGTTAAGATAATCAACTTTTTTTCCTTGCTGTTCAATTTCTCTTGCAGCTGAGATAATATCACGAATTGCATATTCAACACCTGCAACTTTTTTTGAGATTTTCATCGATAAGACAGATATTTAGACCAGTTAAATGCTTATTTTTTTGGACCCGTAGCTCAGCCTGGATAGAGCGGATGGCTTCGGACCATCAGGCCGTGGGTTCGAATCCCATCGGGCCCTTCTAATAATAACCAAGTATATTAGATGATTTTTTTCATAATCAGAATATGAGTCCTGGAATTGGATTGATGGATAGAAGATTAAAGACGGAAAAGGATGCAATATCCCTTGCCATCTCGGGAATAATCAAAAACTATGAGGTTGACTCGAAAGACATCAAAACTCTTGAAACAAAATATGATGATGATGCAGGTGATTGGTATGTTGCACTGGGATGGAATGATAAACGTGCGATCATAAAAATGGATTCAGTTCAAGCAACTATAACAGAAATAAAAGAAATTTAGTTTGATTTTTTGAATTCTACGTTTGGTGTATCAGATTGATTTGGAATTAGAAGAAGACCACCTTCATGTAACTGCTTAATTAATTGCATAACTTCTTTTTCTATCTGAGTTCGTTGTAGTCCAGTTTGCTGAGCAAAAACTCCTACAAGATCAGTGACTTTACGTTTTCCATTACATGACTTCCAAAAATCAATTATTGCGTCGTTTACCATAAATCCTTGCTCATGCTCATTAGCCAAAATCATAGAACCATCTTCTTGTTTCACCAGATTTCCAACACCCTGTGGCATTGCTGTTTCATAGTTTATTGGAGCAGGTGTATTTTGACTACCCATACTTTTCATCATTGCTTTTGCACTATCTGACATCTTATCCATTGTCCAAGGAGGATCCCAAACAATTTCCACATTAACATTATTTACACCAGAAACTTTTTTGGTGTATCTTTTAACATCATCAACCATTGTTTCATGAAGAGGACAACCTTGTGTGGTCATGGTCATCTTAATATCAACATCATTATTTTCTTTGACATTAATACCATAAATCAATCCCATATCTACAATACTGAGAGGTACTTCTGGATCCATACACTGCCTTAATGAATTTCTTACTTCTTCAGAAGTCACATTACTCATATCTCTATCAAAAAAATGGAAAACAATAAAAACTTTCTATTAGTTAGCTCGTATTAACATCATTATTGCTGCTAATGCATAACCTATGATTTACACTCAACTGAGGTATATTATATGAGAAAACTATAAAGAATTCAGTGAAATCTCAAGAATGAATTTGAAAAAAGTAAATTTTTTTGACGAGTATTCGTCATTTTACAAAACTGGGCAAACTGGAACAAAGCCAAAAATGCTTAATGCAAGATTTCATGCATTAATTGAAAATAACAAAGAGATTATTGAGAATGCTACAATATTAGATCTTGCAAATCATGATGGTCGTTGGAGCCTTGCAGCGTTGAAAAATGGTGCAAAGAAAGTTTACGGAATTGAAGGAAAAAAAGAGCTTGTGCAAAAAGGATTAGAAAATATGAAAAAATATGGAATTCCTGAAGATAAGTATAATTTTGTAGTTGGAGATATTTTTGAAGAGATCAAAAAAATTCCCTCCAGAGAAATAGATGTAGTTTTTTGTTTTGGTATTTTTTATCATGTATCAAATCATATGGAATTACTTAAAGAAATTAAAAAATTACAGCCGAAATATTTGATTTTAGATACTGAGATCAATAAATCAAAATCACCAATAGTACGATTTAGAAAAGAACCATATTACACGCCAGATTCTACCATTTCCTTTGAGAAATTTATTGCTGGTAGACCTAGCCAATCAGCTCTGAATATGATGTTAGATGCTCTTGATTTTAAAATTACATATTATAATTGGAAAAAAAATATTCAAGACTGGAATGGTCTTGAAATTTATAGTTCAGAAAATTCTATCTTGCTGAAACGATGCATTATGTATGCGTTATCTCTTATGAGAGATAAGAAAGAAAAAGAAAAACGTAGAAATGATCTAGTAAGATACTGTACAACCAAGCGAATCACGTTAGTTGCAGAAAATCAATCAGTTTCTAAATAATTTTATTACTCATTCTTGCTGATGAAAAGTTTCTTTATTGATTCCTCAAAAGGGGGTTTTACCACTCCTTTTTCAGTAATTATACCTGAAATTAACTCAGGAGGAGTCATATCAAAAGCAGGATTAATTACGTTTATTCCATCTGGAGCTGTCTTACTGTCACCTATTCCAGTGACTTCTGTTCCTTTTCTCATTTCTATAATTACATCTTTTGCATCGGTTTGCATATCAAAAGTAGACAATGGTGCAGCTACATAGAATGGAATTCCGTGTTGCTTTGCCATAGTAGCAACTTGATAAGTTCCAATTTTATTAAATACGTGACCAGTTCGCACAATTCTATCAGCACCAACTACAACTTTATCAACTAATCCATTTGTCATACTATAGCCCACTGCAGTATCTGGAATTAGACTAACATCAAATCCATCATGTTTTAATTCAAACGTAGTTAATCGTGAACCCTGTTGAATCGGTCTAGTTTCAGTTGCTATGACTTTGATATTTTTACCGCTTTCTTTTGTTGCCCTAATTACTCCCAAAGCAGTGCCATATGCTACAGTTGCCAAAGCTCCTGCATTACAATGAGTCATAATGGTATCATTATTATCAAATAGTTCTGCGCCAAATTTACCCATTGTCTTATTTATCTCAATGTCATTATCTGCCATTTTTTTTGCTTCATTAATAACAAGATCTTTAATTTCTTCCACTGAATTACCTGACTCTGCAACTTTCATAATCTGTTCCAAACCCCAACCCAAGTTTACAGCAGTTGGTCTAGTCTCAAAAAGAATCTGTTTGGCTTTCTTAAGATCAGAAATAAGATTTTCTTTTGTTGAAGAATTACTCTGCAAAACAGCTAAAGCTAAGCCAAAAGCTCCTGAAACTCCTATTGCAGGCGCACCTCGAACAACTAGATTTTTTATTGCGCTAGCTACTTGATTGTAATCATCATATTCTACAAAAACCAAATGATTAGGTAACTTTGTTTGATCAATCATAATCACTTTATTATTTTTCCACTCAACTGTTCTAATAGATGAATTAGTTTGTGATTCTGACATAAAGAAAAAAAATCTATACTATATTTAAAAGTCAACTAGATGAAGTTAGAAGAAGTATGCTTGAATTACCAAGTAGATTTATTAGATAAACACAATTTCAAAATTATGTAGTATGATTGTTTGGAGACATATCAGTTAACTGGAATCCGGTTGATCTCTAAACATCTACTCATTTTGTCTTTCTAGTTATTTTTTACTAAAAGAATTATTGATCTTATCAATTTGCCACAATAATTTTTCATCAATTAAGGACAAATTTGGAATCACACAGTGTCCTCCAATAAAACCAGGGAACATTTTTGGTCTATTACCTAAAAATTTATGAATTTCGTCTGAAAATGACCACATCTCATCATAATCGATTTTGTGCCTAGTTGAAATGGTGTGACTCATCTGTGCATAATTAATTAGCCAACCATAGTATGAAGTATCAACTACAATTTTAGCGATTTCTAATGTTAATGGTTTGGACATTTTTTTTGTCTTAATACCAGATTTCTTCATAATTTTAGTAAAGTGTGTGGACGCCCATTTTTCCCTTGGGGCATCTTTTTCAATGGCAAAAAATTTTGTGTATCTCCTTAAATCATGAAGCATTCTTTTATGAACACCTCTGGTTGCACTATAAATTATAGGAATTTCCAAATTATGTTGTAATTTTTTTGTTGTATATGGACTAACTGTACTATGAATAATAATGCAACTTGGTAAAAATTGTTTGTACAGACGTCTTACATTCGATTGAAATTTTTTAGAAAATGGAATACATATATGAAGAAATACTGTATC
>CESL01157647.1_pt1 | contig 13519 bp, 15 predicted proteins | sample 531221 | NCBI WGS metagenome assembly CESL01 (sample SAMEA2622197, study PRJEB7988) | marine metagenome | biome: marine biome (ENVO:00000447); feature: mesopelagic zone (ENVO:00000213) & marine oxygen minimum zone (ENVO:01000065); material: "saline water (ENVO:00002010), including plankton...
TTTCAAGACCCTTATTCCTCAATGAACCCAAGGATGATGATTAATGATGTTATTCAAGAGGGTATGATAGCGCAGAATATAGGAAACTCAGAAAAAGAAAGAGATGAAAATACAGTTGAACTGTTAGAACAGGTCGGTTTGTTACCAGAACATCGTTATCGTTATCCGCATGAATTTTCTGGCGGACAGAGACAGCGCATATGTATTGCACGCGCATTAGCAGTTAAACCAAAACTTATCATTTGCGATGAACCAACAAGTGCCCTAGACGTTTCTGTTCAAGCACAAATATTAGCACTACTAAAAAAATTACAAAAAGAATATCGACTTGGATATTTATTTATCACACATAACATAAGTGTTGTTGAGTATATTGCTCACTATGTAGCAGTCATGTATGAAGGGAAAATTGTTGAACAGGGTAGCGTAGAAAAAATTCTGAAAAATCCTGAAAATCCATATACGAAAAGATTATTGTCAGCGGTACCTCGTATAGAATTAAAGTCACACTCACTATAAAAATTATTCATAGTGGAGAAGATTAGATTCATTTGTTAGTATAGTTTCTTGAAATTAAATATTTTTTTATGAGACATCTGTTATGAAGAGAGTTTGCTATTATGTGCTGTTTTTATTTATATGCTCTGGTATTGCTGCAGGGGATTTTACTAATCCTACGGCAAGAGTTAAGGATTCTGTCGAAAAAGTCATTATAATTTTAGAAGATGAATCGTTGGTGCGTGAAATACGCTGGGAAAAAATAGGCGTTGTTATTGATCAAAGTTTTGATTTTAGAAGTATGTCACAAAGTATTTTGGCGACTAATTGGAAGACTGCAACACCCGCTGAACGTGAAAAATTTGTTGAATTCTTTTCACAATATCTTGAAGAAATATACCGCGCAAAAATTGAAGCCTATACAAACCAAAAAATTGAATATATTGGCGAAACAATAAATGGAAAAAGGGCAGTTGTTGAAACATTAATCATAACTGATAACACAGAAATTCCAGTAAATTATAAATTGAAAAACAATGATGGAACTTGGTTTGCCTATGATGTTGTTATTGAAGGAATTAGTCTTGTAAGTAATTATCGTAGTACTTTCGCAGCTATTGTTAAAAATGACGGAATGGACGGATTATTAAATGACATCCAACAAAGGATTGATAAATATAAATCTTCTGAAGGGTTTGATTCTTACTCTGAGACTACTGAAGATAGTTAGGCATGTATAAGTAGTTTATTTTCCTGATTCAAATATATATTTACTAATTAACTCTTCAAGATTTATTGACGGCTCAGTTTCTGTAATCGTCATATTAGGTTCAATAATCATGTTGCTTCCACCTGGTGATATTTTTAAGAATTTGTCTCCAATTATCCCAGCTGTTCTAATGGAGGCAATGGAATCGTCTGGTATCTGAATATTATTTTCAAGAGCTATATAAACTTCCGCCAAATAAGTCTCAGGGTTAAACATTATTTCTGTTACTTTACCTACAGGAACACCGGCTATTTCAACATGCGCCCCTTTTTTTAGTCCTGATGCCGATGTGAATTCAGCTTTAATCTTGTACTGTTGACTGTTTAGTAATCCAAAGTCACCCATACGTAGCGCAAGAAAAGTAATTGCAATAATACCAATTAATAAAAATATGCCGACAAGTATTTCTGTATGCTGTTTTTCATTCATAATTGTAGTTTACAGTATCAATGCACTGAGTAAATAATCACTAAAAAGGATGGTTATTGATGATATTACTACTGCTTCAGTTGTTATACGGCTTACTCCCTCAGAGCCATAGGCTCCGCTTTTATCCAGATGAAGATTGAAGCCCCTCTCGCAAGAAATCCATACTATTAATAAGCCAAATACAATTGATTTAGTCAGCCCCATACATAAGTCTCGATTTAATACTGCATCATTCATGTTTTGAAAAAATGACCCTGCGCTGACATCAAATAGTATAACTCCGACAAAATACCCGCCAAATATGCCCACAACAATGAAAATCGCAGTTAATATTGGCACACAGAGAATACCGGCAAGTATTCTTGGTGAAATTAAGTAACGATGAGGATCTATTCCCATACATTCTAAAGCATCAATTTGATTATCAATACGCATGATTCCAATTTCCGCACACATTGCAGAACCGGTACGACCAATTACCATTAATGCTGTTAATACCGGCCCTAATTCTCTTGTCAGACTCAATCCGACAGCCGAACCTAATAAACTAATAGAGCCAAATCTAACAAGTGTGTCATAAAATTGTAGGGCAATTACCATACCGACAAATAAACCCGCAACAACAATAACCAGTACCGAACGTGCCCCTACAAATAGAATCTGTTTTAGTAGTAAATTGATAGAATATGGAGGGATTAATAACGAACGAATTGCCTCATATAAAAAAATACCAGCAATACCAAGGCGAATTAGTATATTACTCAACATTATTTTTTTTAATTGCAGGCGCATGATTATTTTTTTGTAAGTCTATTTAAATAATCTTTTGCATCTAATGGATTACTGATGGCACGACGTTCTAGCATATTTATAATTCTTGAATCATTTGATTTTTTTATTACTTCTTTACTACCCACTAGAATTATTTCACCTTTATCTAAAATTGTTATTCTATCGGCAATTTTAAACGCACTTTCAAGCTCATGTGTAACGACGATTATTGACATATTTAGCGTATCACGTAATTGTAGAATCAAATTATCAAGATGTGCTGAAGTTATAGGATCTAACCCAGCAGAGGGTTCATCAAAAAAGAGTAACTCAGGATCCATAATGACAGCTCTTGCTAGTCCGGCTCGTTTTAACATACCGCCTGATAATTCTGCAGGCATTAATGATTCGGTACCACTTAGTTGCATTAACTCAAGCTTAATTCTCGACATTATTTTGATTGTATTTTCATCAAGATCTGTATTTTCATGCAATGGAAGTTCAATATTTTCACCTACTGTCATAGAATTGAATAAAGCACCACTTTGGAATGCGACACCAATACGTTTACGTAATTTATATAATTCATCCTTACTTAGTTTTGCCACTTCTTTATTTAATAATTTTATTATGCCTTCTTTTATTTTTTCTAGACCAAGAATATAACGTAATAGCGTGCTTTTCCCTGATCCGCTATGTCCCATAATCACCATAATTTCATTACGAGACACACTTAAATTAATATCGGAAAGAATTTTTCTGTCGCCGTACCATGTATTTAGTTCGGAAACTTCGAGTACATTTTCTGTGTTTCTTTTTACCATGATTAATAACAATATGATTTTGTACGATAATAATACTAGAATATAAGTTATATGTGTTAAAATTAGGTATCTTAATAACAATAAATTAATTATGACTGATAATATATCTAATCCCACATTCCAATTAAATGAGTTAATGCAAAAACCTGGAATTATAAAGATGCTAGGTGCGCATGATGTTTTAACAGCTGTTCTTGTTGAACAATGCGGTTTCGACTCAGTTTTTATTGGTGGTTTTGGTACAAGCGCAAGTCTTTATGGGTTACCTGATTTAAATTTCTTGGGAATGACTGAGATGGTTGACGCAACCCGCAGAATGACGCATAGATTATCAATTCCGGTAATTGCTGATGCTGATACCGGTCACGGGGATTTACATAATGTGATACGTTGTGTTGGAGAATTTGAGGGGGCAGGTGCTGCAGGTATCATTCTTGAAGATCAAGTATTCCCGAAACGCTGCGGCCATTTTGGCGGCAAAGAAGTTATCTCTACAGATGATATGGTGAAGAAATTTAAAGTAGCGATTGATGCGCGTACAAACAAAGATTTTTTATTTATAGCCAGAACTGATTCTAGAGAAACGGATGGATTAGATGTTGCAATCGATCGAATAAATCGTTATTGCGATGCAGGCGCTGACGTCGCATTTATTGAGGCACCACTATCCATAAATGAGTTGGAGGAAATATGCAAACGCATCGAGTATCCAAAATTTGTAAATATGCTTGCATTTGGAAAAACTCCAATATTGAGTGCCGCTGAATTAGAAGAAATGGGTTTTAAAATGATAGTAGCACCAATTGACTCTATTTTACTTACAGCACATGTCATGCGTGAAATGGCAGAAGCTTTTAAGCGAGACGGTCACACTAAGAATATTGCCGACAATATGGTTGGCTTTGATGAGATTAAAGGTATTCTTGGTTTATCTGACTATCTAGAATTAGAGAAAAATTTGAAGTAATTCTCGTTTGGTTTTTGCTATGAAAAGGCAATACTGGATAATCCTTGTTTATGTTTTTCTAGCTATTATCGGCATACCTTGGTATTGGCCAGACAATACCAATTATATAGTGATGGGTTTTCCACTCTGGGCTCTTATTTCAATCTTTGTCTCAATTTTCACTTCTTTTTTTACAGCATTTATTTTATTGCATTATGCATGGGATAAAGATAAAGACATAAATGGATAATTTTCAGATGTTTGATCAAACTGCTTCCATATTTATAGGTATTTATTTAAGTGCTTTAATTATAATTGGTTTTTTTGGATATCGCGCGAGACAAGAAAACACACTTAAAGATTTTTATCTTGCGGGGAATGGGTTTGGGTTAACTGTTATTTTTCTTACGTTTTATGCCACACAATATAGCGGCAATACTTTGTTTGGTTATTCGGGAATGACCTATCGTATTGGGTACGCGTGGATAATGTGCATCCATTTTATGACCGCAATTGTTGCATGCTATTTAATATTTGCACCTAGGCTTTATAAAAAAGCGAGACAACATAATTATATAACTCCAACCGATTACTTACAGCACCGATTTAACTCAAATGCTATTAACGTTGTTGTTACACTAATTATGATACTTGTTTTGAGTAATTATTTACTTGCCCAACTAATGGCAATGGGACGTGCAATGCAGGGATTGTCATCGGCCGACCCAAATATTGCATATCAGCAGGGCGTTATCCTACTAACCTTTATTATGGTCATTTACGGTACTCTCGGCGGTATACGCGCTGTAGCATGGACTGATGTTATCCAAGGTTTAATTTTGATTATTGGGCTTATTATCTTGTTATTTATGTTATTTAAACAATTTGGTCCAATTTCATTAGCAACAACAGTGATTCAGGAAACACAAGATTTTTCAAAGATTGCTGCCCCTGATGCTAATCGAATCCGTGAATGGATTAGCTATATTCTTATTGTAGGTTTTGGTTCGACACTTTATCCACAGGCGATTCAACGTATTTATGCTGCGCGTTCCGAAAAAATATTACGACAAGGGCTTGCTCTTATGGCTTTTGCGCCCCTATTTACATCATTAATTGCAGTTATAGTTGGCATTTATGCAATTGCATATGTGCCTGGTCTAGAAGGGACTGCTTCAGACCAAGCTTTAACCAGGATCCTTTCAATAATACAACAAAATTCCATTTTGGGTTATTGGCTTACAGTCATTTTATACGCAGCAGTTCTTGCTGCGATGATGTCAACTGCAGATTCGGCCTTACTATCAATTTCCTCAATGCTAAGTAAAGATATTTATAGTCGTTTTATTAATACAAATGCGAGTGAAGCAAAATTAACCCTTTTGGGAAAGTTATTTTCTTGGTGTTTAATTATAGTTTTGGTGTGGTTAGCTATTTATTTGAGTGATAAAGCATCTCTCTTGAAATTATTAGATAGAAAGTTTGATTTATTAATTCAGTTGGTACCCGCATTTATGCTTAGCATCCATTGGCGTGGTTCACAGGCATTACCAACGCTCGTTGGCCTTATTGTAGGTATTTTTATTTCGCTATGTTTAGCCTATGGTGGTTTCAATTTTGTTCATGAAGGTAAGATATACGGTTTTCATCCAGGACTAATAGGTCTAATGATTAATTTCTTAATAACTATTTTAGGTTCAATTTTCATTAATAGTTATAAATAGTTTTAATACTAGCGAGAAATTAATTATTTCTATTTAATTTTAAATACTTTTTTAATTATATTATTATTTTTGTTATATTTTTGGAAAATAGTTTGTCTATATCCATAAGGCTTCCAGGCAGGAGAAATTACATTTGGCATGTCTGAGCGGTTTAATAAATTAGCTGATGCAAGCGTAAACTCTCCATAACGTTGATTAATGCAATCAATTACCCTATTTAGCTGATGATGTTTGTCGTTACTTTCGCCACTTTCGCCAAATAAATCAATTTGTCCTTTTTCTTCACGCGGATCTAGTGCGGTAACTTGTACTTGATATATACCTTCGCCATTCCAATATTGATTTAATATTCTTTTACAAAGTGCTGTGATATGACGACCATCGTTTGTGGGAAGTGTAGTTTTTATTTGTTTGCAACCTATCCAATCCTTATTTGTTTTTAATCCAATAAAAAACTTTTGGGCGCACAAGGTATTTTTTCTTAGTCTCTGAGCAACTTTTTCTGACATATGAGTTAAGTACATATAAATAACATTTTTTGATCGTGTATTGGGGGGAGTAACTTTTCCGTGCCCAATAGTTTTAGGTGTTTTGATATCATTTTTGACTTCTTCAGGATCTTTGCCTTGGCACATATACCATATTCTTCTGCCAGGGTTACCGAAGCGCTGCCCTAAAATTCCTATCGGTATTTTTTTAACTTCACCACAAGTAAAAATACCCCTTTTGGCTAGAAATGTACCAATTCCTTTATTAATACCACAGAGCTCTAGAACCGAAATATCCTTTAATGTATTTTCAGCATCCCATGGACTAATGATTGTTAAGCCGTTTGGTTTATGGAGTTTTGCAGCATATTTTGCCGTAGTTTTATCACCACTTATTCCGATTGAACAATGTACTCCAGAAACACTAAATACTTTTTCTTTTATTTTCTCGGCAATATTTTCAGGGTTATCCCAAATTTTTTTACAACGCGTCATATCAAGAAATGCCTCATCAACAGAGAAAACTTCTATGTCGGGAGTTATTTCACGAAGACTATTCATAATATTAGTTGATATCTTTGCGTACAAAATAGGGTTAGACGGAATTCGAAGAAAAGATGGGCAAAGTTTTTTAGCTTCCTTAACACGCATGCCAGTGCGTACCCCATATGCTCGTGCCTCATATGAAGAGGTAATAATACAACTTCCTTTTATTCCATTAGTAATCCCAATGGGTTTACCAATAAGGTTTGGGTTACGTGCTTGTTCAATAGAGGCGAAGAAAGCATTCATATCGACTAACGCGATAATGCGAGGCCAGTTTTTTATTGTCATTTTCTCTCCAAAACTAAAATGTATTATAAGAGAACATTTAGAGAAAATTCAAGATGAGATTCATTACCCAAAATCTTCCTAAAAATATAAACTATTGAATTATATAGAATATTATTTCCATTAATTTTGGTTTGTTAGTGAGAAATAAATTCTCCGTATGCTCGACATCCTTCTCCAACTTCAATTTCTGCAATAACCTTGAGGCTGGAAATATCAATGACGGAAACTATATTATCAAACCAATTTGCTACGTAGAGATGGATGTTATTTGGATGCAGATCAATTCCCTCTGGATATTCTCCAACATTAATAGTTTTGACGGTTTTCATTTCACTTAAACTGATAACAGAAATTGAATTAGAACGTTGATTAGTTACGAATAGTCGATTGTTAGCATTATCAATTTCTATTGCATAGGGAAAACTACCTACAGCAATATTTGTTATTTCTTTTGTATCAAGATTGATAACACTAACATTATTTGAGCGTACATTAGCGCTATAAAGCTCATTTCGTTCTATATTTAATGCTAATCCAAAAGGTGCTGTACCTACATCTATAGTATCGATGATTTTATTTTCAGAAAGACTTACGGTCATAATTGTATTTTCATCACGATTTGCAACATATAAAAATTTATTATTAGGATTGACCACTAAACCAGATGGGGAGTCACCAACTTTAATTTTATTTATAATAGATAATGAGGCAGTATCAACTATAAAAATACTATCCTCATACCAGTCTGCAACATAAACAGATTGATTATCTGGACTAACTGCAATCGCTAATGGGCCACTACCCATTTTTATCGTTTTGATATTTTTTAATGTTTTTGTATCTATAACAGAAATATCTTTGCTTTCTGGGTTACTCACATAAACACGTTTGCCATTATTACTAACAACTACTCCAGCAGGTCGGTGTCCTACAGCTATTGTTCGAATAACTTTATTTGTATTTGTATTAATTACTGAAACAGAATCATCGCCTTGATTTGTAATATAGGCATATGATTCACCATATGCTCCGTCAATCCAACAAACAAAAAGAAGAAGTACTAGGTAAGGCACAAAATGATTCCCGCTTTTTTTCGCTCTATGTTATTTTTCAGCGATATTTTTTAGATTATCCAATCCAGTTTTATAAAGCTTTGTGACAGCTTTAATGCAAGCTTCGTCAGTTAATTCTGGCGGAGGTTGTTGCCCAGGAAAAGAGCGGTAAAAAGCTCCTTTCCATTGTACTTTTGATTTACCCGCATTCTCACTGATTGAAATTGTGGAGCCATGAGTGGCTATTGGCAGACCTTTTATAATACGACCTGCTTCTAATTCTTGCATCCCATATTGAATTTTTTTACCTTCCGGATCATGTTTAAATAATACCTCATTTATTTTTTCACCATTTTCCATTTCAATTGTACGGACTGATTTAATTTCAGAACCATTATCAGCACTGCATTTAATTATTCCAGGATGCCACTTCTCTATTGAGCAAAAATTTTCAATAATTTTCCATACCTTATCTGCGCTGGCATTAATTTCGATTTCTTGAACAACTTTTTGTCGAGATGGTCCATGAGCTAAAACAATGGCAGGTATTAGTAGCATATTAAGTAAACATAACCTAAGGTATTTCATTATTATTAATCTCCATTTGTGAAATTATTCTGATTTATGTTCTTTTTATATCTTTATAAGACCATATAGTTTAATGGCTTCGATTAAATATGGCTATTCTATGATTGTCCAGATATTATATTTTTTTTGGAATTCGGTTATTTGGAGGATGTATCTGTGAAAATTATTCTTGCTCCTGATTCGTTTAAAGGAAATTTGACTTCCATGAGCGTTGCTATAGCTTTTGAAAAAGGCATCAAGCGTGTCTTACCAGGAGCAAATTGCATTAAAGTGCCGATGGCAGATGGCGGGGAGGGCACCGTCCAGTCATTGGTCGACGGGGTCGGTGGAAAATTTATTCGTAAACGAGTTGTTGGTCCGGTTGGTAAGACTGTTTCCGCACGATATGGTTTATTATCTGATGGCAAAACTGCCATAATTGAAATGGCAGAGGCATCAGGATTGCCGCTTGTGAACTGTAAAAATATGAATCCTATGAAAACAACAACTTTTGGAACAGGGGAACTAATTTTAGATGCAGCTAAACATGGAGCAAAAAAGATCATTATAGGAATCGGCGGGTCTGCAACAAATGATGGCGGTGTTGGTATGGCCCAAGCAATAGGCGTTCGTTTTTTTAACAAGCAAGGTAAAGAAATCAGTGAGTATGGTTCCGGAGGTATGCTTCATAAGATCACAGACATTGATGTAAAAAAAACAGCCCCCATTTTGAAGAAAGTAAAAATTATTGTCGCATGCGATGTTAATAATCCTTTGTGCGGTAAATCAGGAGCATCGTATGTTTTTTCACCACAAAAAGGCGCAACACCTAAAATGGTTAAAATTCTTGATGATAATTTAAAGCATTTAGGAAAGGCTATTAAACAGTCTCTAAAGCAAGATGTAGTTAGGTTAAAAGGCGCAGGTGCTGCCGGAGGACTAGGTGCAGGCTTAGTCGCATTTGCGAAAGCTAAAATAAAAAGCGGAGCCGAGATCGTCATTGATGCCTCAAATATCCGTAAACACATGAAAAATGCCGATTTGGTCATAACGGGAGAAGGGCGGGTTGATTGTCAAACGGCATTTGGCAAAACTCCTTCAGGTGTTGCTAAGGCAGCGCGTAAATATCGTATTCCGACTATTGTGATAGGCGGCGGAATAACTGATGATGCTAATGATATTTTTTCATTCGGAATAGAAGGTTTGGAAAGCGCTTGCGCACGGGATATGTCACTTGATGAGGCAATAAAGAATTCACGTCAACATCTAGCGAATGCAGCGGAACGAGCTATTCGATTAGTTCTTATCGGAAAGAAAATAACGAAAAATAAATTGAAATAGTTTTATTGATATAACATTAATACTTTTAAATACTAACCAGTATTAGCAAAAAAATAATGAAATTTTCAAAATTTGCATCCCGTTTTGACAGTAGTTCAGGGATTGTTCAGCTTATGGATGACCTTGGCAATGCAATGGCTGGCAACAATGATCTATTAATGTTAGGCGGCGGCAACCCTAGCCATATTCCTTGTGTTCAAGAAAGTTTTCGAGAATCTTTACTTCGATTGATTGAGAACCCATCCTTATTTTCCCACACAATTGGGAATTATGAACTACCTCAGGGCAATCAAGATTTTATAAATGCCATCGTAGAAATGATGAACGAGCAATATAACTGGAAAATAAATTCAAATAATGTTGCTCTGACTATAGGAAGTCAATCTGCATTCTTCTTTCTGTTTAATATGCTTGGTGGAGAATATGATGATGGAACACACCACAAAATATTATTACCTATTACCCCGGAATATATAGGCTACTCAGACGTCGGGCTTACGACAAATTTATTCTATTCATATCAGCCAGTAATTAAGAAGATAGACGATCATTTTTTTAAGTATCATATTGATTTTGACAAGTTAGATATTAAAGAAAACACAGCAGCTATATGTGTATCGAGACCTACAAATCCTACTGGGAATGTACTCACTGATAATGAAATGATAAAGCTTCAATCTATTTCTGTGGATAATAATATTCCATTGATTATCGATAATGCTTATGGCGAGCCATTTCCTAGTATCATTTTTACTGAAACCAAACCATTTTGGAATAGGAATACTATTTTTTGTATGAGCCTTTCAAAAATTGGAATGCCTGGAACCCGAACAGGAATTGTTATAGCTGATGAACAAATTATTCAATCAATTCAAAATATGAATGCAGTGATTAATTTAGCTACAGCTAATTTTGGCGCAATGATAGCAAATAATTTAGTAAGAACGGGTGAAATACTGCGCCTATCGAAATCTGTGATAAGGCCTTTTTACCAGAAAAAATTAGAGCATGCGCTTAAAACTATCCACAAAGAATTCGATAGTATTGATTATTATATCCACAGTCCAGAAGGGGCAATATTTATATGGCTATGGTTACCGACTTTACCCATATCTTCAGACCAATTGTATGAAAGATTAAAATCAAAAGGTGTGCTTGTTATTTCCGGTTCTCATTTTTTCCCGGGACTGGAAGACAGTTGGGAGCATAAGCATCAATGCATAAGAATAACGTACTCAATGGACGAAAAGACTGTTGAGAAAGGAATAAAAATTATTGCAGATGAAATTAGAGAAGTTACAGCACTGTAAGAAGATCGTTGTAAATAACATATCTTAAATACTGTATCAAATTGATGAAACTGATTACTAGTGGATAATCATCTAATAATCAGATTTCAAACTTATCGACTGTAACCCTTACGATATCACAGCCATCAACATATTTTTATTTTATAAAGGAGTTACGTTTTCGGCCTGAGGACCTTTTTCGCCATCAGTTACGCTAAATTGTACCTGTTGTCCTTCTGCTAATGTCTTAAAACCAGAACCGTTGATTGCGCTAAAATGCACAAAAACATCTGGTCCTTGTTCCTGCTCGATGAAACCAAAACCTTTCGAATCATTAAAAAATTTAACTTTACCTGTTACTAAATCAGACATATCTATTTCCTATTCATGTTTATATTCATATCAAATAAATGACTTTCCTGCTAGAAAAAAACAGTTATTGCTGATGGGATTGAACGAAAAGAAACAGAAGCATGTCTACTTACGGCAATCATTAACAAAACCAATTTCTAAGCACATCATCGATTATACGCAGTAGTTTTAACTAGTAAAAGTATATTTTTATAAATTTTTGGATGAAAGTTAAAATTATCCAGTTTTTAAGAAAATAATTAAGATTTCTTCATAAAATACTTAGTTTATTTAGTATTTTCTTGACGACGTTGTATCACTTCTAAAAATGCACTTGCAACTCGCGGCACATGCTCAAAATAGTGCGTTAGGTTTAAGTAAGGAGCTCGTAGTAATTCGCTTTGTTTCGTAGCTCTCACTGATGCCGTTCTTATCCCGTCTTGGAAATACCCCATTTCACCAATTGGTTCGACAGGATTTATATATGCGATATGAACTTTTTTACCCTTACTATCCTTAGTGAAAACTTCTAATTCTCCTTCGACCAGGATATATAAAACAGGATCTTTATCACCCTCATTAATGAATTGCTCACCACTATTAATACTAACCTCAATAAAATGATTACCAATTGCATGTAGTTCAGCATTTGTTAGGGAACTAAAAACAGGGCATAGTCTAATCCTATCAGCACGTTGATGACGGAGTGCGTTTTGGAGTTCTTCTTCAGATATTATCCCCAATTCAAGTAAAAATTCACCAAGTCCTTTCTTGTCATTTCCTCGCTCCAATGATTCTAATTTTTTTTTAATTGCCATCACAATTGAACCTCTCGAGCACGTCAAGTATTCGCCTAAACGTCTAGGTTCATTTGTTTCTGGTTTTCTATAATCATCAGCCATGTAAATTTCTCTTTTGATTAAACATCACTGGGAATAGTAGGAGATGCCGTGTTTAATATCAAAAAAATATTTTAAAAATCAATCAATTCATTATATATTATCTATTAAAATATTGATATATAGTACAATTTCTATAAAAATTAAATTTTATTATGAAAAAACTCCTTTTAAGAAGTTTGTTATTTTTGATCTCTACACAAGCCTATACTCAAGATCTACCAGGGCGTCATCAACTAATTAAGAATGATTTGGGCGAATACTATATCGTTAATAGTGAAAATATTACTATGATTGAGCCATCAATTCTAAAATTAGGATCCAATATTAGATGGATTCTTGCATGCATAAAAAATAAATCTATTGATAGTGATCTTAAACGATGGGTGTTTGTTGATATTATAAGCGGGGGCACATATGACTCAATTAATAAGCAGAATTGGGAGTATTTTAGCAATGAAGCATTTCCTGAATTGAAAAGAATTAAATTAGAAAATCTTAGTAAAGAGAAGTGCCCGTAAAATTATCTCAATGGTAGAAAATATTAAGTATATGTAAATATATCGTAGATATAATAATGACTGCTAATGTAATGCTTTAAAAAGCATTGCAACGCCACAAAGAAACATTATAGTGGTGGTACATTGCATAAATTGCTCTGTGTTTATTTTTTTTAGGTAGTCACGGGCTAGAAATATCCCGATCATCGCACCACAGCCAACTACGGCGCCATAAAT